>Ga0114129_10003165_pt1 | contig 23085 bp, 25 predicted proteins | sample RhiMetdeltSRZDD1_FD_80071 | JGI IMG/M metagenome (GOLD analysis project Ga0114129, IMG submission 80071) | Populus rhizosphere microbial communities from Tennessee, USA - Rhizosphere MetaG P. deltoides SRZDD1 (version 2) (version 2) | ecosystem: Host-associated > Plants > Roots > Rhizosphere >... | reverse complement strand
GCGGCAGCTCGGTCCTGGTTTCGGGCACCGCCGGCACCGGCAAGACCAGCCTGTCGGCGCACTTTGCCAACGCCACCTGCGCGCGCGGCGAGCGCTGCCTGTATCTCGCTTTCGAGGAGTCGCCGGCGCAGCTGGTGCGCAACATGAAAAGCATCGGCGTCGACCTCAGTCCGTGGATCAAGAAAGGCCTGCTGCGGCTGGAAGCGTCGCGGCCCACGCTGCTCGGCATCGAGGCGCACCTCGCGGTGATCCACAAGATGGTGAACGAGTTCCAGCCGCAGGTGGTGCTCCTCGACCCGATCAGCAACCTCTCCGCCGCGGGCAGCGGCGCCGAGGCGGAGGCGATGCTGCTGCGCCTGATCGACTTCCTGAAGTCGCGCCAGATCACCGCCATGTTCGTGCACCTGACGAGCGGCGGCTCGAACTGGGAGAAAACCGACGTCGGCGTGTCCTCGCTCATCGACACCTGGATCCTGCTGCGCGACATCGAGCTCGCCGGCGAGAGGAACCGCGGCATCTACGTGCTCAAATCGCGCGGCATGAAGCATTCCAACCAGATCCGCGAGTTCCTGATCACGCCCGAGGGCATCAGGCTCGAAGAGGTCTACGTCGGCCCGGAAGGCGTCCTGACCGGCTCGATGCGCGCCGCCCAGGAAGACCGCGAGAAAGCCGCCGCAATGGCGCGCGCGCAGGAAATCGAGCGCAAGCAGCGCGAGCTCGCACGCAAGCGCGCCGCGCTCGAAGCCCAGATCGCGGCGCTGCGGGCGGAGTTCGAGGCGGTCGCGGAGGAATCGAAGGTCGTGACCGAGCAGGACCGGGCACGAGAGCAGCAACTGAGCGAGAACCGAAACGCCGCAGCGATCCGCCGCGGCGCGGATGCAGCCAAAAGGAACCGCAAATGAGCGCCCGCAATCCCCACAACCCCGAGAAATGGGAGCTCAGGCTCTACACCGCCGGCCAGACGCCCAAATCGCTGGCCGCGATCAAGAACCTGAAGAAAGTCTGCGAGGAGCACCTCGCCGGGCGCTACGAGATCGAGGTGATCGATCTCCTGAAGAACCCGCGCCTCGCGAAGGACGACCAGATCGTGGCGATCCCGACGCTGGTGCGCAAGCTTCCCGACCCGGTACGCAAGATCATCGGCGACCTCTCCGACACCGAGCGCGCGCTGGTCGGCCTGCAGCTGCGGCAACAGAGTTAGGAGCGAACATGAACATGGACCAGCGCATTGAACCAATGGACCTCGAGCTTCAGATCGAGTCGCTGCGCGCGCAGCTCCATGAGGCGGAAGAGCTGCGCCGCGCCATCTGCCACGGCGAGGTGGACGCTTTCGTGGTCGGCCCCACCGAGGACAGCAAGCGCGTCCTCATGCTCTCGGGCGCATACGCGCGCTACCGCCAGCTCGTCGAGGAGATGCAGCAGGGCGCGGTCACCGTGAGCCGCTCTGGCGAGATCATGTTCGCGAACCAGGCGTTCGCCGCCATGCTCGGGCTCGCGCCGATCGACATCTTCCGCGTTCCGCTGACGCGCTACCTCGCGGCGGCCGACGCCGGCGACGCCGCCACGCTGCTGCAGCCGCATCCGGGCAAGGCCGAGATCAAGGCCACGCTGCGCGCACCAAACGGGAAGCAGCGGCCGGTGCGCATTGCGCTCATCACCGCGAGCGACGAGTTCAACACGCTGCTCGTCACCGCGCGCGACGAGAACGAGGACGAGGCCGGTGCCACGGTCGACGCCATCCGTACCGGCTCGGTCGATGCGCTGGTCATCGGCGGCGAGCAGGTGGTAATGCTCGACTCCGCGCAGCGCTTCTACCAGGCCGCGGTCGACCGCATGCAGCAGGGCGTGGTCATCGTCGACGCGAAGGGCAACATCACCTACGCCAACCAGCGCATGGCCAGCCTGCTCGGGACGCCGCGCGAGCGCCTGCCCGGAACGTCGCTTCGCAAGCTCGCGCGCAACGGCGACGACGCGAGTCTCGCCTCGCTGTTGAACGCGAACGCGGGCCTGGCGTCGAGCGCCCAGGCCGAGGTGCGCTTGCGCCGCGCCGACAACGAATACGTCACCACGCTGGTCACAGTGACCGCCATCGCCGACTCGCAGAAGATGTGCCTGGTGAGCGATCTCAGCCTTCAGAAGCGCCACGAGGCGACCGACGAGCGCACGCGCAAGTTCCTCGGCATGATGGCGCACGAGTTCCGCAACATCCTCGGCCCGATCCGCAACTCGGTCGAGGTGCTCAAGCTGCGCGAGGGCCTCGACGACGAGAGCCGCAGGCTGATCGACGTGGTCGACCGCCAGAGCTCGCGCCTGCTCGCGCTGGTCGAGGACCTGCGCAGCGTCAACCCGAAGGAATAGCCTTTCCGAGCAGGCTTTCGAGGAACGGCACGTCGATCGGCTTCAGCAGGTAGTAGTCGATCCCGGCTTGCTGCGAGCGCTCGCGATCCTCTTCCTCGCCGCGTCCAGTGACGGCGATGATCTTGAGTGTGCCCAGTCCCGGCTCACGCCTCAGCGCCTCGGCAACCTGAAAGCCGTCCGATCCGGGCAGCCCGATGTCCAGCAGCACGAAGTCCGGCCGCATGCTGCGGGCGATGAAGAGCGCCGAATTGCCATCTCTCGCGACGTTCACATCGTGCCCCAGCAAGGCGATCAGCCTCGACAGCGAGAGCGCCGCGTCGAGATTGTCGTCGACGACGAGGATGCGTCGCTTTGTTACAGCCTTGGTTGCGGGTAGCGGCATAGGCATAGGCACCTCCATGCCGGTACGGTCTCAAGCGCCATGCCCGCGTCGACGATCGGCCACAGCGGATTTCATTTCCCTTCAAATTAGGGACTTGCACCGGTAGCAAGCTTCAGGCCCTCGGCGCTGAGGCGATAGACCCTGTCGCATCCGGACGCCGCTTCGACCGAATGCGTGGCGAGGATCGCCGCGGCGCCGTTGGTCTTCACTTCGCGCCTGAAGAGCTCGAGCACCTGGCGCGCGTTGTCCGGATCGAGGTTGCCGGTCGGCTCGTCGGCGAGCACGAGCTTCGGGCCGCCGACCAGCGCTCGCGCGATGGCCACGCGCTGCAGCTCGCCGCCGGAGAGCTCGCGCGGCGGGCTGGCCTCGCGCCCGCCGAGCCCCACTGCGGCAATCAGGGTTCTGGCTTTTTTCCGGTCGGCGTTTCCACGCAGCAGCAAAGGCAGCGCAACGTTCTCCTCGACGCTGAGGTGCGGCAGGATGTGGAAAGCCTGGAACACGAAGCCGAAGTACTCGCGCCGCAGCAGCGACAGCTCGTCATCGCTCAGCTTTTCGATTTCATGGTGGAGAAAGCAAATACTGCCTGAATCGATGGGTTCCAGCCCGGCAATCACGTTGAGCAGCGTCGACTTGCCGATGCCCGAGTCGCCGACGACCGCGACGTACTCGCCCGCGGCGAGGTCGAGGGAGGCGGCGTTCAGCACCGTACGCGCGCCGAAGCTCTTGGTCACTGCGGTGAGGCGAAGCACCCCGCGATCTTAGTCGGTCATCTCCGGCCGAGGTGCACCCCCTGTCCCACTTGGTCCTCCCACGGGTAGAGTACCGACATGGACCCCGCCGCGCTCGCCCCGCTCGCTTCCCGCTATATCAGCGTCTCCGACCTTCCCTGGAAGCCCAGGGCCATCCCGGTGTCGAGATGAAGGTGCTGCTCGAGGACAAGGAGTCGGGATTGCTGACCGCGCTCTTCCGCTGGCAGCCCGGCGCCGTGCTGCCGCTGCACGAGCACGTCGAGATCGAGCAGACCTATGTGCTCGAAGGCAGCATCGTCGACGACGAGGGCGAGGTGAAGAAGGGCGACTTCGTGTGGCGGCCCAAGGGCAACCGGCATGTCGCGCGCTCGCCGAGCGGGGCGCTGGTGCTCGGCTTTTTCCTGAAGCCGAACCGCTTCCTCGCGTAGATCGGCGCTGCACTTTAGTCTAGACTGCGTAAACCCAGGTTTTGATTCAAATTTAATTTCTGGAGGAGGACGCAGTGATCAAACCCATTCTCGCCGCCGTGCTGGCGGCGGGCGTCGTTTTCGCGCTCCCCGCGTCGGCGCAGCAGCAAAAGCTCAAGATCGGTTTCATCTCCACCATGAGCGGGCCGCCGGCCATCATCGGCAAGCACATGAAGGACTCGGTGGAGATCGCGCTCGACCACCTCAACCGGCGCGTCGGCGGCCTCGAGACCGAGGTCATCTACGGCGACGACCAGTTCAAGCCCGAGGTCGGCGTGCAGCTCGCCGAGGAGATGCTGAAGAAGAACCAGGTCGACTTCATGGCCGGCATCATCTGGTCGAACGTGATGATGGCGGTCGTGCCGGTCGTCACCGGTGCCGGCAAGATCATGGTCGGAGCCAACGCCGGCGCGAGCCCGCTTGCCGGTGCGCAATGCAACGAGCTCTACTTCTCCGCCTCGTGGAACAACGACCAGTCGCCCGAGGCGATGGGCAAGTACCTGCAGGACAAGGGCATCAACGACCTTTACGTGCTCGCGCCGAACTACCAGGCGGGCAAAGACATGGTCGCGGGGCTCAAGCGCTACTACAAGGGCCGCATCGTCGAGGAGGTCTACACCAAGTTCCAGCAGCAGGACTACCAGGCCGAGATCAGCCAGCTACGCTCGAAGAACCCGAAGGCGGTGTTCGCGTTCTATCCGGGCGGCATGGGCATCCAGTTCGTCAAGCAGTACACCCAGGCCGGCCTGCGCGACCAGATCCCGCTCTACACCGTGTTCACCGTGGACGAGACCACGCTGCCCGCGCTGAAGGAGGCGGCGATCGGCCAGTACGAGGCGCGCTTCTGGAGCCCGGATCTCAACGTGCCGGCGAGCAAGAAGTACGTCGCCGACTTCGAGAAGAAGTTCGGCTACACGCCCTCGTTCTACGGCGCGCAGAGCTACGACGCGATCATGCTGATCGACTCCGCGGTGCGCGGCACCAAGGGCAACCTGAAGGACACCCAGGCGCTGGTGAAGGAAATGCGCAAGGCGAACTACAACTCGGTGCGCGGCAAGTTCCAGTTCAACAACAACCAGCACCCGATCCAGGACTTCTACCTGCTGCAGGCGGTGAAGGCCGACAACAAGGACGGCGTCGCCATGAAGATCCTGCAGAAGGCGTTCGAGAAGCACCAGGACGCCTACCATCAAGACTGCAAGATGAAATGGTAGGCTTCTAAAAAACATCTTCCGAATAAGGGCGCGCGGGCGCCCTTTTTTTTGGCGCCATGACCTGGGGATTGGTCTTCGAGCAGCTCCTGAACGGGCTGCAGTACGGCGTGATGCTGTTCCTCATGGCAGCCGGGCTGACGCTCGTGCTCGGCATCATGAACATGGTGAACCTGGCGCACGGCTCGCTGTACATGGTCGGTGCCTACCTCGCCGTCGCGCTCACCGGCTGGACCGGCAACTACTTCGCGGGCGTCGCGCTCGCCCTGCTCTGCACGCTTCTCGTCGGCATGGCGATCGAAGTCGTCGCGCTGCGCACGCTCTACAACCGCGATCACCTCGACCAGGTGCTCGCCACGTTCGGGCTGATCCTGTTCTTCAACGAGCTCGTCTCCATGATCTGGGGCCGCGGTGCGCAGTACGCGTCGCTGCCGGTCTGGCTCCAGGGCCACATCGATCTCTTCACCGGCTCGCGCTACCCGGTTTACCGCGTGACGATTCTTGTTGTCGGGTTATTGGTAGCGATTCTTTTGTGGTACGTCGTCACGCGCACGCGCCTGGGAATGCTGGTGCGCGCCGGCGCTTCCAACCGCACGATGGTCGGCGCCCTGGGCGTCAACATCAAGCTGCTCTACACCGTGGTGTTCGGCGTAGGCGCCGCGCTCGCCGGGCTGGCCGGGCTGATGGCCGGGCCGATCTACGCGGTGCAGCCCGGCATGGGCGAGCTCATCCTGATCCAGGTGTTCGTGGTGATCGTGATCGGCGGCATCGGCTCGGTGCGCGGCGCGCTCGTCGGCGCGATCATCGTCGGGGTGGTCGACACGCTGGGGCGCGCCTTTCTCAAGCCGCTTCTCGGCAGCGTGATCTCGCCTCCGGCCGCCGAGGCGGCCGGCCCGGCGCTCGCTTCGATGCTCATCTACCTGCTGATGGCGCTGGTGCTCGCCGTCCGGCCGGCGGGCCTGTTCCCGGCGAGAGGCTGAATGATTACGAAGCGCATGCTCCTCTGGCTGGTGTTTGTGCTCGTGCTGGTGGCGCTGCCGCCGCTCGCCACCGTGCTCGGGCAGACGTACTACATCGACCTCGTGCGGCGCATGCTCATCCTGTCGCTCGCCGCCATCAGCCTGAACCTCATCCTCGGCTACGGCGGGCTGGTGTCTTTCGGCCATGCCGCCTACCTTGGCATCGGCGCCTACAGCGTCGGCATCATGTCCTTCTACGGCGTCGCGAGCGGCTGGCTGCAATGGCCGCTCGCGATCGGCGCCTCGGCGCTGGTCGCCCTCGCGATCGGCGCGGTGTCGATCCGCACGAGCGGCGTCTACTTCATCATGATCACGCTCGCCTTCACGCAGATGCTGTACTACCTCGGCATCTCGCTCGCCGAGTTCGGCGGCGACGACGGCATGCGGCTGAAGGCGAGAAGCCAGTTCACGGGGCTGGTCGACCTGCGCGACCCGGTGGCGTTCTACTACCTGGCCCTGGCTCTGATGCTGTTCTCGGTTTTCCTGGTGTATCGAATCGTCAATTCGAGATTCGGGATGGTGCTGCGCGCGGCCAAGTCCAACGATGCGCGCACGCGCGCGATCGGCTTCTCGCCCTACCCTTACCGCCTGGCGGCGTTCGTCATCGCCGGCGCGATGTGCGGCCTTGCCGGCGCGCTCTACGCCAACCACACCAACTACATCACGCCGGGTCTGATGAGCTGGCAGCAGTCGGGCGACCTGATGTTCATGGTGATCCTCGGCGGCATGGCGAGCACCGCCGGGCCGGTGCTCGGCACCTTCGTGCTGCTCCTCGTCGAGGAGGTGCTGAAAGGCTGGACGGAATACTGGCAGGCGGTGCTCGGCCCGCTGCTCGTGCTCTCGGTGATCTTCTTCAAGCGCGGCCTCGCCGGCATGTTCTACAAGCCCGATGCTTGAAGTCCGCGCGCTGACGAAGCGGTTCGGCGGGCTGCGCGCGAGCGACGGCATCGACTTCGACGTCGCCGAGGGCGAGACGCACGCGGTGATCGGGCCGAACGGCGCCGGCAAGACCACCTTCATCAGCCAGCTCGCGGGCAACCTGCGGCCCGACTCGGGCACGGTGCGCTTCGCCGGCGCCGACATCACTGCGCTGAGCGCGCCGCGGCGGGCGCGCCTCGGCCTCGCGCGCTCGTTCCAGATCACGAGCGTCTATCCCGATTTCAGCGCCCTGCACAACGTGGCGCTCGCCATCCAGGCGCATTCCGGACACAGCTTCCGCTTCTGGCGCGATGCGCGCAGCGATCCCCAGCTGATCCAGCCGGCCCGGAAAATCCTGGGCGAGCTGGGCTTGGGTGAAAGAAGCGAGGTTCTCGCCGCAAACCTCTCCCACGGCGAGCAACGCCAGCTCGAAGTCGCGATCGCGCTCGCGACCTCGCCGCGCCTCCTTCTGCTCGACGAGCCGATGGCCGGCATGGGCATCGAGGAGTCGCAGCGCATGATCACGCTCCTGTCCTCGCTCAAGCGAAGGCACACCATCATCCTCGTCGAGCACGACATGGATGCGGTGTTCAGGCTCGCCGACCGCATCTCGGTGCTGGTCTACGGCCGCGTGGTCGCGACCGACACGCCCGAGAAGATCCGGGCGAACGAGGAAGTGCGCCGCGCGTACCTGGGAACGGAGGCCTGATGCTCGAGGTGCGCGCGCTCCAGACCTCGTACGGGCGCAGCCAGGTGTTGTTCGGACTGGATTTTTCGGTCCCGAACGGCACAGTGGTGACGCTGCTTGGCCGCAACGGCATGGGGAAGACCACCACCGTGCGCTCGGTCATGGGCATCGTGCGCCCGAGGTCGGGGACCATCTGCTTCGAAGGAAAGGAGATCCACGGCCTGCCTTCCTACCGCATCGCCCAGGCGGGGCTCGGCCTGGTGCCCGAAGGCCGGCAGGTGTTCCCGAACCTCACCGTGCGCGAAAACCTCGTCGCCACGGCCAGAAAGGGACCCTGGGACGAGCAGCGCATCTACGCCCTCTTCCCCAACCTCGCGGAACGGCGCGGCCACTTCGGCAACCAGCTCTCCGGCGGCGAGCAGCAGATGCTCGCGATCGGCCGCGCCCTGATGACCAATCCGCGCCTCCTGATCCTGGACGAGGCCACCGAGGGGCTCGCACCGCTGGTGCGCACCGAAATCTACCGCTCCATCGGGCGGCTGAAGCGCGAGGGCCTTTCGATCCTGCTCATCGACAAGGACGTCGCCGCGCTGGCGCGCGTCGCCGACCGCCACTACGTGCTCGAAAAGGGGCGCGTGGTCTGGAGCGGCGCCACGGCGGAGCTCACTGCCAACGCCGAGGTTCAGCACCGTTATCTCGGGGTATAGAATCGCTCCATGAAGCGCGAGAACGTCATCGGGCGCGCCAATGTCGAGGACACGCCCGAGCTCGAAGCCTATTACGCGAGCCTCGAGGGCGAGGCGCTCGGCGCGCTGTGGAACGTCGCCAACGACATCGAGCCCTGGTTCCCGCAGCCGAAGTCGGTGCCGACTCTCTGGCCCTGGAAAAGAATCGAACCCCACGTCAGAAAAGCGGCGACCCTTGTCTCTGCGGAGAAGGCGGCGCGCCGCGTCGTGATGCTGGTGAATCCGGGCCGCAGGGAGTGGAGCGCCGCGGCGGGCCTGCTCTATACCGGCGTGCAGATCATGAATCCGGGCGAGTTCACCTCGGCCCACCGCCACCAGGCCTCGGCGCTGCGCTTCATCATGGAGGGGCGCGGCGCGTACACCGTGGTCGACGGCGAGCGCCTCGAGCTCGGCGCGCGCGACCTCGTGCTCACCCCGAACGGCACCTGGCACGACCACGGCATCGACCGAGGCGGCACGCAGTGCATCTGGCAGGACGGGCTCGACATCCCGCTCATGAACTCGCTCGATGCGAACTTCTACGAGGTCCACCCCGACGTGGTGCAGACGCCCGCGCCGCTCTCGCGCGAGAACTGGTCGAAGCCCTATTCGCCGGTTTTCCGGTACGGCTGGGAAGAGTCGTACTCCAAACTGAGGAAGAGCGCCGAACATTCGCCCTTTGACGGCACGGTGCACGAATACAAGAATCCGCTCACCGGCGGGCCGATCATGCCGACCATCGGTGCGCAGCTCCAGCTCCTGAAGCCGAAGGAGGAAACGCGCGCGCACCGCCATACCGGCAGCGTGATCTACCAGGTGGCCAAGGGCCGCGGCTGGTCGGCGATCGCAGGGGAGCGCTTCGACTGGGAGGAGAAGGACATCTTCGCCCTGCCCTCCTGGGCGCTGCACTCCCACGGCAACGCCTCGTCGACCGAGGACGCCGTGCTTTTCTCCTTCAACGACTTCCCGGCGATGAGGGCGCTGGCCCTCTACCGGGAAGAAGCGGGATGATCAGCGCCGAACAAAACGAACTCATGACGCGCATCGGGCCGGGCACGCCGGCGGGCGCGCTGTTGCGCAACTATTGGCAGCCGGTCGCGCTCCTCGAGGAGCTGCAGGGGCCGCGGCCGGTGAAGGCGGTGCGGCTGCTTGGCGAAGACCTGGTCTTGTTCAAAGAGAACAGCAAGTACGGACTGCTTGAAAGGCATTGCCCGCACCGCGGCGCGGATCTCGCGTACGGCAGGCTCGAGGACGGCGGCCTGCGCTGCAGCTTCCACGGCTGGCTCTTCGACACGAGCGGCAAGTGCCTCGCCACGCCGGCCGAGCCCGAGGGCAGCCGCCTGTGCGAGCACATCCGGCAGAAGGCCTACCCCGTCACCCCGCGCAGCGGCATCCTGTTCGCCTACCTCGGCGCGGGCGAGCCGCCGGCGTTCCCGCACTTCGACTGCTTCGTCGCGCCGAGCGAGTACACGTTCGCCTTCAAGGGCTACTGGGACTGCAACTGGCTGCAGGCGCTCGAGGTCGGGATCGATCCGGCGCACGCCTCCTGGCTGCACAAGTTCTTCGAGGACGAGGACCCGGCGGCGAGCTACGGGCGGCAGTTCCGCTCCACGCCCGCGGACGCCGCCATCCCGATGAGCAAGGTGCTGCGCGAGTTCGACCGCCCCGAGATCCGCGTGGAGCGCACCGCCTACGGCATGCGGCTGCAGACGCTGAGAAAGCTGAACGAATCGAAGACCCACCTGCGAGTCACCAACATCCTTTTTCCGCAGGCCTTCGTCATCCCGATGAGCCCCGAGATGACGATCTCGCAGTGGCACGTCCCGGTCGACGACTACGGCTGCTACTGGTACTCGATCTTCACGAGCTTCGGCGCCCCGGTCGACAAGGACACCATGCGCAACCAGCGCCTGCGCACCTACCCTGCCCCCGACTACAAGCCGATTTTCGGCCGCGCCAACGGCTGGGGCTTCAGCCCCGAAGAACAAAAGAAGGCGACTTTCACCGGGATGGGCTTCGACATCAACATTCACGACCAGTGGGCCTGCGAGTCGCAGGGCCGCATCCAGGACCGCACCCGGGAGCACCTCGGCAGCAGCGACAAGGGGATCGTGCTCTACCGCCGCATCCTGATGGACGCCATCCGCAGGAACCAGGCGGGCGAGAAGCCGCCGATGGTGCTCGACGCGCAAGGCGCGCGCGAGATCACCGGGCCTGCGGCGGTGGACGGCATCGGTCCCAGCGACCGCCTCGAGGAGTACTGGAAGGACTTCGACGCCAACCGCCGCAGGAAATCCGCCTGGGCATGAACAAGAAGGAGGCGCTGAAGGAGATCGAAGCGCACGACCTGAAGGCCGTGCGCTTCTCGTTCGCCGACCAGCACGGCGTGCTGCGCGGCAAGACCCTCGCCGCGGCCGAGGTGCCGGCGGCCCTCGAGCGCGGCGTCACGGTGACGAGCACGCTGCTCCTCAAGGACAGCTCCCACCGCACGGTGTTTCCCGCGTTCACGCCCGGCGGCGGCCTCGGTATTCCCGAGATGCAGGGCGCCGCGGACGTCGTGCTGCACGCCGATCCGTCGACCTTCCGCATCCTGCCCTGGGCGCCCGAGACCGGCTGGTTCCTGTGCGACGCGCGCTTCGCGGACGGCCGCCCGGCGCCGTTCTGCACGCGCAGCCTCCTCGGCACGGCCCTGCAGAGGCTCTCGGCGTCGGGCTACGAGCTTCTCGCCGGCCTCGAAGTCGAGTTCCACGTCTTCAAGATCGTCGACGAGCGCCTGACGCCGCAGGACGCCGGCCAGCCGGGCACGCCGCCCGATGTGGCGCTCCTCACCACCGGCTACCAGCTTCTCACCGAGCATCGCTACGACCTGATCGACCCGGTGATCGAGCTCCTGCGCAAGGGGCTCGCGAAGCTCGGCCTGCCGCTTCGCTCCTACGAGGTCGAATTCGGCCCGAGCCAGCTCGAGATCACGCTCGGCGCGATGCCCGGGATGGGTTCGGCCGACGCGATGCTGCTCTTCAGGAGCGCAGTGAAGCAGATCGCGCGCCGCCACGGCTACCACGCCACCTTCATGTGCAGGCCGAGGCTGCCGAACGTGATGTCGAGCGGCTGGCACCTGCACCAGTCGCTCACGCGCGGCGGAAAGAACGCCTTCGTCCCGGAATCCGGGAAGGAGGCTCTTTCCCCGCTCGGACAGAGCTACCTCGCGGGGCTGCTCGCGCACGCGCGCGGCGCCGCGGCGCTCGCCGCGCCGACCATCAACGGCTACAAGCGCTACCGGCCCTATTCGCTCGCGCCCGACCGCGTGATCTGGGGCCGCGACAACCGCGGCGCGCTGATCCGCGCGATCGGCGGCGCGAACGACCCCGCGACGCGCCTCGAGAACCGTGCCGGCGAGCCGGCCGCCAATCCCTATCTCTACTTCGCCTCGCAGATCTACTCGGGGCTGGACGGCATCGGCCGGAAGCTCTCGCCGCCGCCGCCCGCCGACACGCCCTACGAGGCCAAGGCCGAGCTTCTTCCGCGCACCCTCGCCGAGGCGCTCGAGTGCCTGCGCCGGGACGAAGCCCTGTGCCAGGGCCTCGGCAGGCAGTTCGTCGACTACTACTGCACCATCAAGGAAGCCGAGATCGCGCGCTACAACCTCGAGGTGAGCGAATGGGAACAGCGGGAATACTTCGATCTCTTCTAGGAAACTGCCGGTCGTGCTGACGCTGGAAGAATACGAGCGGCTGAATCCGGTCTGCGAGGTGCCTCACGAGAGCGGCGCCGTGCGCTACCTGACGCCCTCGAGCCATCTCAAGTGGCGCGTCGACTCGCTGTTCGAAAAGGAGCCTTGCACCATCGAGTGGATCGCGGGCTTCGCGCCGGGCGAAGTCATGGTCGACGTCGGCGCGAACGTCGGCATGTACACGATCTGGGCGGCAAGAACGCGCGGCGCGCGGGTGTTTGCGTTCGAGCCCGAAGCGCAGAACTACGCGCTGCTCAACCGAAACGTCGTGCTGAACGGCCTCGGCGACCGGGTCAAGGCCTACTGCCTTGCGCTTTCGGACGTCGAGGGGTTCAGCGAGCTGCACCTTTCGGACCTGAGGGCCGGCGGATCCTGCCACTCGCTCGGCGAGCGTGTCGACTTCCGCCACCAGCCGATGCAGCCCGCGTACTCGCAGGGCTGCGTCTCGGCGCGCCTCGATGAGCTCGTGGCCCGCGGCGTGGTGCCGGAACCGCAGTACGTGAAGATCGACGTCGACGGCTTCGAGCCCAAGGTGATCGCGGGCGCCGCGGCCGTGCTGCGAGGCGGGCGCCTGAAGTCGCTGCTGATCGAGATCAACCAGAACCTGCCCAACCACATGGAGCTGGTCGCGCAGTTGCGCGCCTGCGGATACCGCCACGACCCCGCCCAGGTGGAGCGCGCGGTGCGCAAGTCGGGAACCTTCAAGGGATGCGCCGAGTATGTCTTCGAAAGACGTTGACCTCCACGTGCAGTACCGCATCGCCAACGCGCCGATGCTCGAATTCCCCTACCCGCATCTCTATGTGCGCGACGTCTTCCCGGAGGACTACTACGCGCAGTTGCGCGCCAACCTGCCGTCCGCGCCGCAGTTCCGGACGCTGACCTCCCTCGGCCGCGTGACCGAGGACTATCCCGAGACGCGGCTGGTGGTGCCGCTCACGCGTGAGCATACCGAGCGCTTCGCGGCGGAGCAGCGTGCGTTCTGGCAGGAGCTCGGCGGCTGGATGCTCGGACAGTCCTTCGGACAGCTCATGATCGCGAAATTCGGCGCCTACCTGCAGCATCGGTTCAAGGATCTGCGCGCCCAGGGCTTCTTCGACGAGGCCCTGATCGTGCGCGACAGGACGCAGTATTTCCTGGGACCGCACACCGACTCCACGAGCAAGGTGCTGTCGTTCCTTTTCTATCTGCCCGCAGACGCCTCGATGGCGCACCTCGGGACCTCGCTTTACGTGCCGAAGGACGCCCGCTTCACCTGCCCTGGCGGTCCGCACTATGATTTCGCTCAGTTCCGCCGCGTGCGCACCATGGAATACCTGCCCAACACGCTGTTTGCTTTCATGAAGACGCCGGACTCGTTCCACGGTGTCGAGCCGATCACGCAGCCCGACGTGCAGCGCGACCTGCTGCTCTACGACATCAGGGTGGCGCAGCAGCAAACCACCCAACCCGATGGGGCTGCCGCGGGTTCCAAAGTCAAGTTCTCGTTCTAAGGACCAAGGTAATGGAAAAACGCAAGCTCGGACGCTCGCCCATCGAAGTCTCCGCCGTCGGGCTCGGCCTGATGTCGATGTCGGGCATCTACGGGAACGCCAACGACGATGAATCGATCGGCGTCATCCACCACGCGCTCGAGCGCGGGGTCAACCACCTCGACTCGTCCGACATGTACGGCTGGGGCCACAACGAGACGCTCCTCGGGCGCGCGCTCAAGGGCGGCTGGCGCGAGAAAGCGCTGGTGGTGACGAAATTCGGCCAGGTGAAAGGCGCCGACGGCAAGCAGGGCGTCGACGGGCGGCCGGAATACGTGATGCAGGCGTGCGAGGCGAGCCTGAAGCGGCTCGGCGTCGACGTGATCGACCTCTACTACCAGCACCGCGTCGATCCCAACGTGCCGATCGAGGAGACCGTCGGCGCGATGAAGAAGCTCGTCGAGCAGGGCAAAGTGCGCGCGCTCGGATTGTCCGAGGCGCGCCCCGAGACCATCCGCCGCGCCAGCAAGGTTCATCCGATCGCCGCGGTCCAGAACGAATTCTCCCTGATGTATCGAAAAGAGGGAGAGGAAACGCTGCGCGCGACGCGCGAGCTGGGCATTACGCTCGTTGCCTATGCGCCGCTCGGCCGCAGCATGCTGACCGGCTCGGTACACGGGAAGCAGGACCTGGCCGAAGGCGACCGGCGCCTCGCGCATCCGCGCTTCCAGGGCGAGAACCTCGACAAGAACGTGGCGCTCGCCGCCCGGCTCGAGGCCATCGCCAAGGACAAGAGGTGCACCCCGGCGCAGCTCGCGCTCGCCTGGGTGCTGGCGCAGGGCAAGGACGTGGTCGCCATCGCGGGCACCAAGCGCAAGCAGCGCTTCGACGAAAATCTCGGGGCCTTGAACGTAAGGCTGTCGGAATCCGACCTGAAGAGGATCTCCGACGCCGCGCCGATCGGCGCGGGCGCCGGGGAGCGCTACCCGGCGGAAAACATGAAGCGCGTGTACCTCTAGTAGAGGTGCAGGCCTACGACGCGGGCCGGTGGCTGCTGCTCGCCACCCTGTGGTCGTTGCAGTTCCTGTTCCTTCGCATCGCCGTGCCGGTGTTCGGCGCCGCGCCGGCCGCCGAAGCGCGCGCGTTCCTGGGCGCGCTCTTCCTGGTTCCGTGGGTCATCCTTTTCGCGCGGCAGCGCATCGCGCCGCTCGAGCACTGGAAGGACTACCTTGCGCTCAGCCTGGTGAACAACGTGCTGCCGTTCGTCTGCTACGCCTATGCGGCGACCTCGCTGCCGGCCGGCTATCTCGCGATCATCAACGGCCTGGTGCCGCTCTCGGCGGCGGTCATCGCCGCGCCGGTGCTCGGCGAGCGCCTCCGTGGAACACGCATCGCCGGATTCCTGGTCGGCATCGCCGGCGTGACGCTCATCGTCAACCTCGGCCCGGTGGCGCTGAACACGCGCACGCTCCTCGGCACTGCGGCCGCGGTCACCGGCGCGATCCTGTGGGGCTGGGCGGGCGTGATGATCAAGCAGCGCACCGGCCGCCTCCCGGCCATGGGGGCCGCCGGCGGCACCATCGCCTTCGCTGCCCTCCTCATGGCGCCGCTCTGGATTTTTGCGCCGCCGGCTTCCAACTGGACTCTCGAAGCCGCCGCCGCGCTGCTGGGCGTCGGGCTCCTCTGCAGCGGTCTCGCCTACCTGCCGTTCTTCAGCCTGATACGCGACATCGGGCCCTCGCGCACGCTGACCGTGGGCCTCGCCGTCCCGGTGCTGGGCATCCTGTGGGGCTGGCTTCTCCTCGACGAAACCGTCACCGTGGCGATGCTCGCCGGCGCCGCCTTGGTGCTCGCCGCGCTCGCTCTGGTGCTGCGCCGATAGGCAAAATAGACCTCATGCCGGATAGCCGTTACCCGCTGGAGCCGCTGTTCGGAAAAATCCTTTCGCCCTTCGAGCGCTTCCTGCATCGGACGACGGCCGGCGGCATCGTTCTTCTCGCCGCGACCGCCATTGCGTTGACGCTGGCGAGCGTCTTTGGCGCCGAGACCTTTCATCGCTTCGTCGATCACCCGATCGGGTTCTCCGCCGGGCCCGACCGCCGGCTCGAGCTCTCGCTGCATTACTGGGTGAACGATGCCCTCATGGCCCTTTTCTTCCTGGTCGTCGGTCTCGAGCTGAAGCGCGAGATCCTGGTGGGCGAGCTGTCTTCGCTCAAGGACGCGGCGCTTCCGGTGTTCGCCGCCGCCGGCGGCATGGCGGTGCCGGCGCTGATCTACGTCTTCTTCAATGCTGGCTCGCCCGCGGCGCACGGCTGGGGCATCCCCATGGCAACCGATATCGCTTTTGCCGTCGGCATCCTGGTCCTGCTCGCCTCGCGCGTCCCGCGGAACCTCGTCGTGTTCCTCACGGCACTCGCCATCGCCGACGACCTCGGGGCGGTGCTGGTCATCGCTTGCGTCTATACCCACGCGCTCGACTACCGCGCGCTCGGTTTTGCGGCCGTGCTCTTCATCCTGCTCGTCGTGCTAAACCGGGGCGGCGTGCGCAATGCTCTTCCCTACATGCTGCTCGGGATCCCGTTCTGGCTTGCGGTGTACCACTCCGGCATCCATGCCACGCTCGCCGGCGTCCTGCTCGCGCTGGTGATTCCGGCTCGTCCGGCAGACACGCCCGCGCGCTTCGAACGCTATCTCAAGGAGCTGCTCGACGCGTTCCGTGCCGACCGTCGGGATCAAACCACGCCGGACGACCCATTGACCAACCGCCGCATGGCAGCGATCGCGGAGACGATGGAACGTGCGTCCGCCGCGGTGCAGAGTCCGTTGCAGCGCATCGAGCACCGGCTCGCGCCCTGGGTCAATTTCCTGGTGCTTCCCCTGTTCGCGGTGGCCAATGCGGGCATCGACCTCTCCGCCGTGTCGTGGCGCGACGCCTTGACCGCGCCGGTGACGCTGGGCGTGATCGGCGGGCTGGTGGTCGGCAAGTTCGCCGGCATCAGCTTCTTCAGCTGGCTCGCGGTAATCGTCGGCATGGCGCGGCTTCCTTCCGGCGTAGCCTGGCGGCACATCCTCGGCGCGGCGTGGCTCGCCGGGATCGGCTTCACCATGTCGCTCTTCATCGCGCAGCTCGCTTTCGACGCTGAGGCCCTCGTCGAGGAGGCCAAGCTCGGCATCCTGCTCGCATCCGCCATCTCCGCGCTCATAGGGCTGGCGTGGCTCTACGCCGCGGGCGCGAGAAAATGAATGGGGTTCGCATGAAACGTCGTTCCTTTTTGACGATGGCTACGATCACGCTGATCGCGGGCGCCGTGCCTAGTCCGGCTCCTGCACAGCGCGTCGGACGGAAGATGAAAATCGGCATCGTCGGCTCCGGGCAGGTCGGTGGAACGCTGGGAACCGTGTGGGTCAGGGCCGGGCACAAAGTGATGTTTTCGTCGCAAGACCTCGAGCACGACAGGGCGCTCGCCGCGAAGCTCGGGGCCAACGCGCGCGCGGGGACACCGAGAGAAGCGGTGGCGTTCGGCGACGTGGTGATGATCTCGGTGCCCTACCGCGCGCTTCCTGAGGTCGGCAAGACCGTCGGTGATTTGATCCGCGGCAAGGTGGTCATCGACACCTGCAACCCGTTTGTCGGGCGCGACGGCGAGATCGCCAACTGGGCGCGCGAAAAAGGCGCCGGGCTTGCGTCGGCGGAGCTGCTTCCCGGCGCCCGGCTCGTCCGCGCCTTTAATGCGATCGGCGCCTCGCAAATGGGCGAGGCGCACAAGCAGCCCGGACGCGTGGGCATGCCAATCGCGAGCGACGACGCAGGGGCGATCGAGATCGCTTCCGGCCTGATCCGCGACATCGGCTATGAGCCGGTGCCGGTCGGCGGGCTGGCGGTTGGGAAATACCTGATGCCTGGAACACCGCTCGCCGGCGAGCATTCGCCGGCGGAAATCAAGCAAATCGCCGCTACGCTGAAGTAATCAATCGCGCTCGAGGCCTTTCGCCTTGAACACCGGGAGCACCGCCGGAGAAATCAGAAATCGCTGCAGGTCTCTCGCGGCGTCGGGCGCCTTGGACGCAGTGCCGACACCGATGGAGAAGCGGACGTAGTTCTGCAGCTCGGGCGGCAGCCCGCCGAGGAGCTCGGCGCCCGGCATCTCCATCATCGGCCCCATCCCGCTCGCGGCGATGTCGATCTCGCCGTTCTGCAGGGCGATCGCCTGGTCCGGCAGCTCGTAAGTCTTGATCTTCGGACGCATCTGCTCCTCGATGCCGAGCCGCTTCAGCGCCTCGACGAAAGCAACGCCGCTCTGGCCCTCCTTGGAATGGCCTACCGCCCTGGCGGCGAGCAGCACGCGCTTGAGGTTCTCGGGCGTGCTTATGTCAGGCTTCGGGGCGCCTTTCCTCACCCCAAGCCCGACGCCCGCCTTGCCGAAGGCCGCGCGCGTATCCGCCGCGACCTTGCCTTGGCTCACCAGCTCGTCGATCAGCTCGGGGCCCGGAATGACGACGTCGAACGCCTCGCCGGCGGCGATCCTGCGTTTCAGCACCGCGATGACCGCGAAGTCCATCGCGACCTTGTGGCCCGTTGCCTTTTCGAACTGCGGCGCGAGCTCCAGAAGCGACGCGCGTGCCCGGGCTCGCAATGAGCTTGAGCTCCGCGGCGCTGGCGCCGAATCCCGTGGTGTACGCCGTCGCAGCAAGCGACATCGCCGCGGCGCGCATTCGCGTGCTCGTCATGGATTCTCCCCTTTGCTGGTCCATCGTATGAGAATAAAGGGGGTCAGATCAACATTTCCACGGCGGGGACCATGCGCTGCACTAATTTTATTGTGGGCATCGTGCTCGGTGCCGCCTGCGGCATTGGCATCGCGCAGGACTACCCCACGAAGCCGATCCGCATCCTCGTCGGCTTCTCGCCCGGGAGCACGACCGACATTCTCGCGCGCACGGTCGGCCAGAAGATGTCCGAGGCCTGGCGGCAGCCGGTCGTCATCGACAACCGGCCGGGCGCCGGAGGCGTCGGCGCTTCGAATGCGGTCGCGACCGCAGCCGCCGACGGCTACACGCTGCTGGTCGTCTCCGCGGGCCACGCCGCGAGCGCAGCGATCTACGCCAAGCTGCCCTACGACACCCTCAAGGATTTCGCCGGGGTGAGCCGCATCGCGAACGTTCCGAGCATCCTCGTCGTGTCGCCCGCGCTGGGCGTGAAATCGGTGAAGGAGCTCGTCGCGCTCGCGAAAGCGAAGCCGGGGCAGCTCAACTTCTCCTCGCCGGGCGTGGGCAGCGCGAACCATCTCGCCGCGGAGCTGTTCAAGATCCTCGCCGGCGTCCAGGCGGTGCACGTCCCGTACAAGGGCATTCCGGAAGCCATGACGGCTGTGGTTTCGGACGCGGTGCAGTTCAACTTCTCTCCTGTGCTCAACGTTCTTCCGCTCAGTCGCGACGGCAAGCTGGTGGCGCTCGCCGCCTCGACTGGGAAGCGCTCGGCGGCCCTGCCCGACGTCCCGACGATAGCGGAGGCCGGCGTGCCGGGGTACGTGTTCGATCCCTGGTTCGGGCTGCTCGCCCCGGCGAAGACTCCGAAGCCGCTTCTAGCAAAGCTGAGCAGCGAGGTCGCGCGCATCGTCGAGCTGCCCGACGTGAAGGAGCGGCTGCTCGCGCTCGGCGCCGATCCGGCGCCCACGAGCCCCGAAGGCTTCGACGCCTACATCCTGGGCGAGGTCGCGAAGTTTCAGAAGATCGTTCGGGAGGCAGGCATCAAGCCAGAATAGGGACATGAAAAAGCTTCTTGCCGCAACGCTCCTCGCCGCTCCGCTCCTCGTACAAGCCCAGTCCTATCCGGCGAAGCCGCTGCGCGCAGTGGTGGCGTTCGGCACCGGCGGCGCGACCGACGTCATCGCGCGCATCCTCGCCGCGTCGATGTCGCAGTCGCTCGGCCAGCCGGTGGTGGTCGACAACAAGCCCGGCGCCGACGGCATCGTCGCCGGCGCCGAGGTGGCGAAGAGCGCGCCCGACGGCTACACGCTGTTCTTCGCCACCTCGACGCAGGTGTCCGCGCTGCCCTCCCTGCGCAAGAACGTGCCGTTCGAGCCGCTCGACTTCACCCCGATCGGCGGCATCGGCAACTTCAGCTTCTTCTGGGCGGTGCATCCTTCGCTGCCCGTGAAGAGCCTGAAGGAGCTCGCCGAATACGGCCGCGCCAATCCCGGCAAGCTCAACGCCGGCAGCTCGAGCGCCACGGCGACGATCGCGCCGACGCTGCTCTCGACGGCGGAGAAGTTCCAGCTCCAGGTGGTCCCGTACAAGAGCGAGACCACGGCGCTGAACGACCTGATCTCGGGCCGCATCGAGCTCATGCTGATCACCGGCACCCTGGCGCAGCACGTGCGCGACGGCCGCGCGCGCGGCCTCGCTACGCTCCTCGATAAACGCAGCAAGACGCTGCCCGACCTGCCGACGATGAGCGAAGCCGGCATGGCCCCCTTCCCCGCCGTGCCCTGGATGGGATTCTTCGGCCCCGCGAAGCTGCCGAAGGAAATCGTCGAGCGCCTCTCACGCGAGCTCCTCGCGACGCTGCAGAAGCCCGACGTCCGGGAGAGGGTCGAAGCCCAGGCGATGGATCTCAACCCGCTGTCCGCCGGAGCAATCGGCGCGCTGGCGCGAGAGCAGACGGAAGTGTGGCGGCGCCTCACCCGCGAAGCCGGGATCGTCGCCGAGTGAGCACCCGCGTAGTTTCAGCGAGGTACGTCCTCGCCCAGCAGAATGGAGCCCAGGTCCTCCTCCAGGACCACCATGTTTACGTCGACGGCGCGAAGGTCGAGGCGGTGACCCGCGACGCGCCGGCGCCGGGCCAGGACGTGATCCGCTACGAGCATGGCCTGGTCACGCCCGGATTCGTCAACCTCCACGCGCACTGCATCCGCGGCGGCCTCTTCCGCGGCATCCCGGACGACCTCGAGATGGAGCCTTTCATCCCGAAGCTCGTCTACAACATCCTGCTGCCGCTCACCTCGATCGCCGCAAAGGAGCTCTCGGCCGAGGAGCTGCGCGCCGTGACTGCCCTTGGCATGGTCGACCTCATCAAGGGGGGCACCACCACGCTGCTCGACATGTGGCACCACGGCCAGGAAATCTTCTTCGACGTGGCGCGCGAGCTCGGGCTGCGCACCGTCGGCGCGCCGTTCGTCATGTCGGCGTCGAACTCCCGCCTCGGTCCCGACGGCTACCCGGTGTGGGACTTCGGCAACGACGGCGCGGCGCAGCTCGCGAAATCGATCGCGCTCTTCAAGTCGCGCGACCAGGGCACCGACGGCCTGGCCCAGGTCGCCATCGGCCCGCATGCCACCGACACCTGCCTTCCCGAGCTTCTGCGCGAGTGCCGCAAGGCGGCCGACGACCTCGGCTGCCTCCTGACCACTCATTTCGCGCAGACACCGCAGGAGATTTCCCTTCTAAGGAAAAAGTATGGGATGAGCGCGGCCGACTACGCGCGCCACGCCGGGCTCCTCGGCCGCAACGTGATCCTCGCCCACGCGGGCTGTGCCACCGACGAGGAGCTCGAGGTCCTCGCCGGAACCGGCACCAGCGTCGCGAACTGCGCCCTCAGCTTCGCGCGCGAAGGAATCAACTTCCCCTATGCGCGCTTCGCTAAAGCCGGCATCAACACCGGCCTCGGCACCGACTCGCACGGCATGGACTTCATCGGCGAGATGCGCACGACCGGCCTGCTGTCGAAGCAATATTTCGGCAAGAGCCACTACGGCAGCGCGCATGAACTGATCCGCGCCGGCACCCTGAACGGCGCCAACGCCCTCGGCCGTCCCGACCTCGGCCGGCTCGAAGCCGGCGCGAAGGCCGACCTGCTCGTCTTCGACCTCTGGAAGCCCCACCTTCAGCCGGTGTGGGACCCGATCAAGAACATCGTGTGGAAAGGGCACGCCGGCGACATCGCCCTCGTCATGATCCACGGCCAGCCCGTGGTGCGCGATGGAAGGCTTCTAACTGCCGACGAGGCTGCAATCATGCGCACTGCCGCGCAGGGAGCGCAGAAAATCTGGCGCATCGCCGAAGAGCGGCAGATCCTGCCTCGGCGTGCTTGATGTGGCTCCCTCAAGCGCGAGAAATCAGAGCGCCGGAGCGATAAAGTTGTAGTCGTGGATCCACGGCGACACGGCCACGATCTCTGCGCCCGCGACGCCAACGTTCGAGCGCGTGCCGGAGAGGCTCGAGCCCTCAGCAGATTGAGTCACTGGAGCGCGCTGTGGCAGTACCGGCAATGCTCGGTCGATCGTGAGCTGTTCGAAGGGCGCGGAGCGGCCCGGCACGTAGGGTGCGGCAGAGGTTGCCGCGATCGGGGGCAGCATACGTTCGACGTTCAGTTCCTCGTAGGGCGGACGGATTTCGACGGCGAAGGCTGGCGCTGCGACGATTGCAAATAACGACGTTGCGACGATAAGACGTTTCAAGATCTGGGTCCTTGCAGTTGGTTGAAGGTTTCGCGCTGGTCGCGGAAACCTTGATACGAAGCCTGGTAGAAAACCAGGCGGTTGGCTTTAACGCATCGCTTCTACGAGTTGTTATACGCCTTCTCAGCGCGCATGGTCGCATATCTTTTTGCAGCGCCGCACGCCCGATGTGCTCCAGCCAACAGACCGCGGCGGCTTATGGCACGGGCCGGCTCCTGCCCGGGGGCGAAGGACCAGAACACCGGAGCCGTCGTGTCAGGTTTTGCCGGCTGGCTGTTCTTGAGTCCGGCGTTGTCGAACGCGCGCTGGACGAGGCCCGACGCCTTGGCGTATTCGGTGAAGATCGTCACGTAGTCGAGAGCATGGAGATGGTTCTTCGGCACCGCGAGCGCCAGCCCAACGCGGCCGAAGGCGCCCTCCAGGATGCGCGATCCGGGCACGCGCTCGACGAGCGGCGCGAGGGACGCGTGGGTGAAGGCAAGGGCGTCGGCTTGTCCGGTGCGCAGCATCTCCAGCGCTCCCTCGACCGAGCCGACCGGATTCACCGTGGTGTTCCTGAGCCGGCGGGCCGCGGCGCGGTCGCTCGTGGTTCCCTCGATCGCGATCACGCGGACGCGGCGGTTGTCCACTTCGTCGATGGTCTTCAGCCTGGAGGCGTAGGGGACCATGTAGGCGTCGCGGTCCACGAAATAGAACGTCCCGAAGTCGACCCTCTGCCTGCCCCACGTGTCCGGCGGCAGGATCGCGGTGTCGATCTTGCCGCCGAGCAGCATCTCGGTGAGCTCCAGCGGGCTCGACGCGACCTTGAACTCCACCGGCACGCCGAGCCGGCGGCCGAGCTCGCGCGCGAGATCCACCGGGACGCCTTCCGGATGTCCGTCGGCGTTCTTCACCACGAAGAATTCGGTGC
>Ga0114129_10003164_pt1 | contig 23095 bp, 19 predicted proteins | sample RhiMetdeltSRZDD1_FD_80071 | JGI IMG/M metagenome (GOLD analysis project Ga0114129, IMG submission 80071) | Populus rhizosphere microbial communities from Tennessee, USA - Rhizosphere MetaG P. deltoides SRZDD1 (version 2) (version 2) | ecosystem: Host-associated > Plants > Roots > Rhizosphere >... | reverse complement strand
CAAGGCCGAGGTACAAAATCCAATGAGAGCATATTTGATAAACGGAGTCCGTCCGTGCCGATCGGAAAGATATCCGAAGAGGAGCGAGGAAAAACCCGACGAAATGGCGTAAACCGAAACCAGCTGTCCAGCATACCCCGGCTTGATATGGAAGCTCGCAGCCAGCAGTGGAAGTAAGGGGGGGATGATTTGGTAGTCGAGTTCGCCCAAAAGGCTCGTAGCGAAGAGCAAGAGCAAGGTAAGACTTTGACGGTCTGCCCGAGTCTTCATTCGCGTTCGTGTTAGAAGTTGTTGAATAACGAGGTTGATCGCGGATGCACTGCTTTTACGCCCGAGAGGCTAGCCATCTTCGAGTTGTCTTGACTCCGGAGGAAAGTGCCTTGGCGGCTCGCTCATCCATCCTCAAATCCTCTAAGAGAGGAATATCCTTGTCCCCCTCGCCTATGGAATAGGACACCTCTTGAGATAGATGCCGAAGAAAAATCTTAGTTTCTTCACAGATTCCCGAAAACTTTTCGACGACCGTCGAAAGCCATTTACATTTAATTGAGGGATCGCAAGGAATTTCAATCACGCCCTTTGTAAGAAATCAGAAGAGAGTTACACCGCGTCAGTCCTGGCGTCTCGAAGGTATAAGTGGCGCAGCTATCATGGAAATCGCCACGTTGAAGGATTTGTTCGTGAACTCTTTCGGCTTTGTGAGCCTGATACCGATAGACGATTCTAATCGGGCCGAGAATCTTGGACGAATCGGATACCTTGAAGTGGATGATGTTCGTGCCATCAATGATTCTAGGGATCGACATGATACCGTTTTCAAAGTAGGCTTCCAATCTTAGGCTTTGTAATCCAACTTCACGGGCCCGATTGGCATTAGGGGTCATCGAAAGGCGAATTTGAAATCGATAGCATCCATGGATGCTGACATCCTTCCCATTGAATCTGTCACGTCCGAGTGAGATGTGGAATGTTGGTTGAAGACTGAGGGTTTGCCATTCCGACCAGAGGTCCGGTTCCGCCCGGTTTTGAGGCTTGGCCCGCAGAGTGCGGATCTCGACTCTAGGCTGGTCTGGTGCTGAAGCGAGCCAGCCGCCGCTCAACTGACCATCGACGAGGACATAAGGCGAGTAAAAATCAAACGTAGCCTGTCCGCCTCCCCTGCGGGTGGCTGGTCGCAAATACCGAGGCAGCGAACGCTGGCTAAAGTTGGTTTCCACGCCCGACGCTTTTGTCCAGCGTGGATCGTGCCATTGAGGTTCAAAGGTAAACTTCCCCCATGCTTGCCCAATCGTCCGACCCCCTCTGATTTCTTCATTGTAGCCTTCATTTACAGGAACCATCGCAAGGTAGGGGGCACACTTCGTAAAGTTCGGATCAAATTTGACCCAATTTCCATCGAACATGCTTTCTGTGACCCGATAAAACCGGCCTGAAGGACGGAAAGGCTCTTCTCCCTTCGATTCAAATCCGGCTGGCACGTAAAACTTCTTAGCCGTATTGTCCCAATGGCGCTCGATTACCATTCCTGGGTACAGTCGGAAGGACATTTCGTGAAAGGGGGTTCCAATTTCATGCTGGCCATTTCCAAAAACAGCCTCGGAAGGACTGCCAGCCTTCACCCATTCATCCTCAGAGTCATAATAGACAGGATTAATCAGAAGAGCTCGTTCCCACTCTCTTCCAAAGTGTTCAAAAAAAGGGCCGCTGCGATTCTGGTACCCTTTGTTCTGGAGGATATTTTGGTCATTCCCCACCTCCGACCAGTCCAGTATCCTGGCATCTACGGTGTCCCGGTCAACAAGGTAGTAGCCGTAGCGTGCGTCAAAGGCGCCAAAACGCCCGTCCAGCCTGAGACGGTACATCGTGTGATAGCCGCCGTCGGAATGCTGCACACAAACTCTTTCAGCGGATCCAGCGTCTTTCTTGTACTCTCTCCAGGCAGCTTCAGCGATTCGGCTGTGAGTGTCGCAATAACCCCAACCGTAGACGAACAGGTTCTTGTGAGCATCGAGCACGTAGCGCTCATTGCCATATTCCCCTTCGTAGGCTTGAAGCATCCCTCCCGTGGCCATCCTGGAAAACAGGCGAAGCCACTTGAAAAAGGCTTTGGCTTGGGCTGTCTCACTGGCGTTCTCAACATTCTCCAGCCGCATGACGTCACGGGTCCACGAGACCAAATCAGTCGATTCAGGCCAGTTCTCACTTACAACTAGTGGACCCGAAACGAACACCGGCTCTGTAGCAAAAAGGCAGCTCGAAAAGACAACAATGAGCGGTAGGCAAAGACTTGATCGATTCGAAACAGTACTAAACGCTTTCTTCTTTGTCGATTTCAAATGCGCCATTACTCAGGCTCAACCCCCTGTGGTCTAATAGGTCCCCAAGAAGTGACTTAGCCACTCGATCGACTTCTCCACTGCCAAAGGTGGGGGAGTATGTCCGCTGTGGTGGTTGAAGTAGCCAATATGATTTGGCCTCTGAAGTAAGCTGTAAACCTGCTTCGCGGAATTGATGTAGTACCAGCTCTTGTCCGTGTCATATTCGTCTCCACCGATCAATAGAAAAGCCCGAGGGGCAATTAGCCCCAGCAATTCGTGCTGGTCAACAGATTTGTCCCAATCATGGATGAAATCTCCAAAGTACCAATAATCGTCATAGTTGGAAAAACTCAATCCAATACCACCTTCAGAGGCCACAACCGCCGTTATTCGCTCATCCATTGCTGCCGCATATAGAGCCATCTTTGCGCCAAGGGAGTGGCCTATGATCCCCAGACGGTCATGATCCACCTCTGGAAGCGTCGATAAGTAGTCCAACAGCCTCTGAGAGTCCCACACCCATTTTCCTAAACCGGTTGAATGAGGATGTCGTAGCATGAGATTCGTAACGGCTTCATCGTAACTCTCCCCGTAGCTCTCGCCGAACCATCTGATGGCTACTGCAATGTATCCCTGTTGCACCATCAGATAGGCAAAAGAGCGAGCACTCATCGGCGTGAAGGAACGGCCGCCCATGTTTTTACCGGCAGGCGTGTCGACATCATAGTAAGGCACGATAACAGCAGGCGCAGGTTGCCGCAAAGGCTTGGCAGGTACCATGAGGTAAATCTTTTCCCAAAAATCCGGTTCCACTTGAAGCTCCATGAGCTTGCCAATATAGAGCTCTTCCTGATGTGTCTCGATCAGCCTGACCTTAGGCTCTGGAGGTTGAGCAGACGGGACACCGAGAAGCTGGGTCCATTTTGCCTTCAGTTCCTTTCTCCTTAGTTGCCACTGTGACCGTTCCACGATAGGGTTCACGCCACCTGGTCTCACCAGCAGGGACGATAGGGGTCCTAAATTGTTCGCATATCCCGCGGGAACTTGCCGATAGGGCTCAGACCAGACAAGTTCCTTTGTGGGTTCCGGTTCATTCGACTGGGATTGAACCAAACGCCGGCACAGTCGGATCCCAGTAAAGCGACTTTTGTAATCCGGCTTCATCGAGGAGCGATATCCCTTCTTCTCATTCCAGCTCGTCACTGATGAGATAAAGGACCCGCCTCTAATAATTCTAGCTAGACCGCTTGAGGGTCCAGCTGGGTTTCTCAAACTAATAGGCGCTCCCACAGGATCATAAAAATCATTGCACCACTCCCAAACATTGCCGAACATATCGTAAAGACCGAATTCATTGGGCAAGTGGCTGCCGACCTCCTTTGTCCCGCTTCGTAGCGTTTCCAAAAGTTGATTGCGGTTCTGGGTGTTTGCCGAGCCGACTTGAGCGTGCTTGCGGAAAGTATCAAGATCTGAATATCTGGGCGCGCCCTTCGCCAGATCCCATTCTGCGTCTGTCGGAAGCCGATAGCCGTCCTTGGAAAAATCGCAATCTCCATTTGATAAGTTATAGCAAGGCTGCAGTTTCTCTTTAGCACTGCGGAGATTACAGTAACGAATGGCTTCCCACCAGCTCACATTCTCGACAGGGCGGTTTGAACCCTTATACAGGGAGGGGTTGTAGTTCATGATCCTGGAAAATTCTTCTTGCGTTACTTCGGTTCTCGAAATCAAGAATTCACTCACCGAGATTGCCAGCTTGATTCCAGTGCTGGGATCAGTAGTCTCAAAGCCGGTCCCCGGAATGGTCTCAAAACCACTCGGAGCCGAGTAAATGGGCCGTAGGTACCCACACAACAGGAGCAAGCCTAGGTATTGCACGGGTCTTATGCGCTCCTTACACATGGGATCTTTCCTCGCTCAGGGTACTCATTAAACAAGCCAGCGTAATATAGCGCAGTAGCGGCGGGATTTCACCGTTTACCTTGATTGCCAAAGTTCGCTCAGTTTTCGATTCGAAGAGGGGTGCGTCGTTTTTAGAATGAAAGCAAAAACATGTCAGAGGTCGGATCCACGGTAGGTTCGAGCAGCCTCGGGAGGTCTGTCGGGCCTATCGACTAGGTAGGTGAGATTCGTCTGGATTGACGAACTTTGGTGGTCTTGAGATTTCTAATTAGTCTGCCAGATGAGAAATCAAGCTGGAGGTGCCGTGCGTGGAATCGTAGGTTCGGAGCAGCTTTCGATCCTGATGAAGAGCGTAAGAAGTATGGGCGGTGTCGGCCTTGAAGCGCTCCACACATAGGCGATTCCCAGCCTCAACCCGGTTGATGTGTTCTAGTAATGTGAGTGCTTCGTACTTGAGAGATTGGACAACTTCCCTCTGTTGGGACGAGATGGTGCAGAGAATTTGCTCGCTGGCATGCAGCATTCGCGTCAAGTGATCTTCCTGGTGGCCGATTTGTTGAACCAATGCTTCTTTTATCTCAACGATCCCTTGTAATTCGGCATAATCCTCTTTTTCCAAGACGAGATGTTCGGTCTGGGAGAGAATATGAAGTTGCTGCAACAAAGATATCTCTGTTTGGAGCTGTTCGATCAGAGATTCAACGGTTAAGGTTGGATACATCATGCTCAACTCCCTACTAATTCGTTCCCTTCACGAAGTCAAAAAAAGACTCAAGCGAAAACTTCTAGCGGCTTCTCTAGCTCAGAACCGATTTGAGTGGACCGGGTGAATTCTGAGCTTGGAATCTCGTCCGCCAAGTGTCGAGCTTGCCACTTTTTATCGAAATCTCCCCCCCAAACTTTACTCAATTGAAGAAATATTCTCTCAATCTGAATGGTGATCTCCCTCCGGCGGTTGCCACAGCTAGATTTTGGTCCGCGCTTTGCTTTGCCCTCCTGCGGAAGCAGCACATGGCCCGACCGTGTGACTTGGGTCGAAACACAATCGCTCTCAAGTGATTGGCACAGTTGTCGGATGCAAGCTTTGATCCGAGTCGTTTGATATGCAATTACGTCATCGACGCCAAGATTGTGACAAGTTAGGTAAAAGCTTCCCGGCAATTCTTACTGGTCCTCACACATTAGTAACTTTAAAAGGCGCTTTGGATCGATGGGTAACTCAAATCCTACAATCACGTTATGCATGATTGTTCGAGACGAAGAGAGGTACATTGGTCAATGTCTCGCTAGTGTCAAGGAATTTGTCGATGAGGTTGTTCTTGTTGACACCGGATGCCAAGACAGCACGCTATCAATCGCACAGGGCTTTGGAGCCAGAATCTTTGAATACCCCTGGACCGGAGATTTCAGCGCTGCTCGCAATCATTCTCTCAATCATGCAACCGGAGACTGGATCCTGGTGTTGGATGCAGACGAAAAATTAGCGAGAAAAGATGCACAGCAGCTGCGCCACTTGATCCAAGAGGCCAACGTCAAAGGATTCAAACTAACTCACAGAACCTATCTTTGGAATGCCAGCTTTGTGTGCTCGATCCCAAATCCGGGAGACTACGTCGAGGGGCACGGATACGGTCATTGTGTCGAAGTTCGTGTGATTCGGCTCTTTCGTAGTGACCCTGGGATTCGTTACCAAAGCCGAGTGCGCGAGCTCGTAGATCCGGTGTTTGATTCCCAAGGTCTTCCTTTCGGGCAGAGTCAGCTGGTTATCCATCACTACGGCAAAGTGGGCAGCTTAGAAAGGCTAGAAAGAAAAAAACGACTTTATCTGGAGCTCGGAAGACAGAAAGCAGTCGAGGAATCCCAAAATCCAATGGCTCAATTCGAAATGGGGGTACAGCTTTACGAATTGAAGCAATTCCTCGAGTGTGTTCCCTATTTCAAAAACGCCTATGGATTAAGCAATACCTTCAGTCTTTCTCTTCTCTACATTGCGAAGGCATATCACCTAAGTGGTGAAATGGAAGAGGCGGGTCGCTACTACCGAAAGTGCCTCGAATTGGGAAGCGACAACGACAGAGTATTATTTGACTACGCAAACTTCGAACGAGACCAGGGGCACTTCAAAACGGCTCTCAAGCTTTACCAAGAGGCCCTCTCCCTCAATCCCCGTCATGCACTGGCCGTTTTTAACATGGGCGGAGTCTACATCCGGTTGGGGAAAATCGAACGAGGCTTTGAAACTCTCAAGAAAGCCATTCACTTAAATCCGGACAATGAAATCTTTCATGAGAACTTCGGTCGGCTTTCTTTGCAGGGGTTCTACCTTGAGGATGCCGCGAAGTACCTGGAAGGCTTCGCGAGCCGCTTCCCAGACGCTTCACGAATTCCGAGGGTCCTTGCTGGCGTATTCTTCAAACTGAAACGTTTCGAGCGAGCGAGAGAGTGGGCCATAAGGGCTCTTGACAGAGAGCCACAGGGTATCGACGTCCAACTGATTAAGGCCAACGCCGAGTTTAGTCTGGGACGACTGTTTGAAGCAGAGGAATCCTATCTCGCCATCTTGGAGCTCGACAATGAACATCTGGATAGCATGATGAACCTGGCGCTAATTGCCGAGCATCGAGGGGACGTGATTTTAGCCCAACGTCGATACCAACGACTACTCGACAGTTTCCCACACAATGCGTTAGCCCTGAAACGATTCGGATCACTCCTATCCGCAGGCAACGACGGATCGAAGACTCTCGCAGTTTTGGAAAGGGCATACGAGATGAATCAAGATGACTTGGAGTGTCTCCTGCTTTTGGGAAATGTCTATGAAAAGACAGAAATGTGGTTGGAGGCAATTAATCTTTATCGGCGAGCCCATCGGCGTAACCCCAAGCTAGTTCGACTTACCAACGAAAAGATTCGGAGGCTAGAGTTGCTGGCCAGCAAGATTGTCGCGACGAGCTGAGGCATGAATCTCAGCAATGGTAAGGCCACCTCCCCGGTACAAAAGACTCCCGCGTTTCACAGGCAATGGAACCAGATGATCCTGGTGTCTCTATTGTCGTTCCAACCTATAGCCGTCCAGAAAATTGGTTGAGGCCTTCAAGAGCATTCTTAACCAACCTATCACAGCAGGGTGATTTTCTGTGTACTATGCAGGTCACATACGCCAGGTACCGTACTTACGCTAGAGGTAAACCTCATATCGAGACTCAAGAGCTGAACCAAAGAATCTTCGACAGAGAGAATTCTCCCAATAGAAGGGCCTTTCGGTTCAAGATACCTCCTTAGTTAGGGACGGGAGCTTAGCTTACGCACTGATGTTTGATGTTGCCATCGGAGTTTCCCGAGTGATGCAAAGGGCCAATCGGTACGTAAGCATGGGGAAACTACAACTGGGTCGCCGGGCTCTTCCAAAAAGAACTGAACCACACAAAGGAGTGTTGGGAGATGTCAGCCCTTTGACAACTCGAGAGTTTCGTCGAGTGTTTGAGGGCGGATATTCCTAAAGTGCTCTGTCCGCGAGGCCGATACCGAAGCTCATAGGTATTGGCAACCGACCAGTGTGTTCTGCTACAGATAATCAAATTGACGTGTCTGAACAACAGCGAGCTCTCCTCAATGCAGACCTAATTGAGCATATCGAGCTTAGGACAGATACTGTGGTGGCCCTGACTAACGGAGCGGCCTTTGTTGTCAAAGAGCGCGCAGAGGAAATCCTGGAGCGAATTGTTCAATTTAAGAAGCGAGCGTTTCAGGCCAGAGTTAACCCGGTCTTGGCGTTGAAGGAATCCCCCAGTAAGGGTAAAGGCGGGGGCATACTTGGATCTTGTATCGATTGTCGGGATCGTCTCAGGGCTGGGTCCCGTAGTAGCCGTATTGGAAGGGCTGTACGCTGGATCTATCACACTACCCACACAGCAGCCATTATTGTGCGGGGGGGAACCATCCGAGCCACGGTGCTTTCGTTCCCCCTGAAGTCGGTCTTGTCCGCCACAAAAATAGGTGGTTATGGAGAACATCAACCCGTTGCTTCCAATGCGAGTGCCGAAAGCCGACGTGTATTGACTTGGTTGTCTTGAGCGAAGCCGCCAAAGCAGGAGCCAACTCTGAAGGCGGCACCATCTTAAGTGTCTCGGCTGAGCACCTGGCGGTTTCTTCCTCACAATTTAGGAGCGCTGTTCTCTAGCTATGGAAACCAACAACAGGGAAAACATTCTTATTGTCGATGATGAAGTCGACCTGCGTCGAGCTATCTCGGAGGTTCTGCAATCGGAAGGCTTCGAAGTCCTGCAAGCCACCAGCGGGGAAGAGGCTCTCGATTTGCTGAGAGGTAACCCTTTCGACATTCTGATAGCCGACATGAAACTTCCGGGCATGAGCGGCAGCAAACTGCTGCAAGGGGCCCTTGAGATTTACCCAGAAATTGTGGGCATCATCATAACCGGTTACGGAACGATTGAGAGCGCCGTACAAGCCATGAAGAATGGCGCTTACGACTATATCTCCAAACCGTTCCAGCTGGTTGAGATTCTGCTTTTGGTGAAACAAGCTTTGGAGCGTCGTAGCCTGAGAGAAGAGAATGCCTATCTGAAGACCCAGCTCAAAGAAAAGTATGGGTTTGACAACATCATCGGAGAAAGTAAGGTGATGCGAGAGGCTTATCAGCTCGTAGAAACGATCGCGCGAACGAACAGTACGGTGCTGATCACCGGTGAGACCGGTACGGGTAAGGAACTCATCGCCAAAGCCGTGCATTACAACAGTCTTCGCAAGGATCAGAAGATCGTCAGCATTAACTGTGGGGCCATCCCTGAAACACTCTTGGAAAGCGAGCTGTTCGGACACGTTCGGGGGGCCTTTACAGGTGCCCATCAAACCCAGATCGGGCGCTTCGAGCAAGCCAATAAGGGGACCATCTTTCTGGATGAAATTGGCAACATGAGCCCGAAGCTCCAGGTGAAACTGCTACGAGTCTTGCAGGAGAGAGAATTCGAAAGGCTTGGAGGGACGGAGACCGTCAAAGCGGATGTACGAATCATAGCCGCGACCAGTGCCAATCTCAAGGAGCTGGTCGATCGTAACGAATTTCGAAGCGATCTTTACTACCGCCTGAATGTGATTCCGCTTCAGATGCCTTCCCTAAGAGAACGACGCGAGGACGTTCCACTCTTGGCCAAGCATTTCATCCACAAGTATTGCCGGATGTCCGATCTCGACCTCAAGACAATCTCGCAGGAAGCCATGAAAATGCTGATGAACTACAACTGGCCTGGAAACGTTCGACAACTGGAAAACTCCATCGAGCGAGCCGTGGCCCTCGTCGGTACCCGCAACATCATTCTGCCCGCGGACCTGCCCCATGAGGTTCAGAAGACTAACAATAACCTGTTCCATTCCGAAATCTACATTCCTGATGAGGGAGCCGACTTCAATACTGAAGTCTCCTCTTTAGAAAGAGCCCTCATTCTCCAGAGCCTAAGAAGGACAGGCGGCAACAAGCAACAAGCAGCTGAGTTGCTCAGCCTCAAGCGAACGACTTTGATCGAAAAGTTAAGACGACTGAATATCCAGGAACACCTCTAAGCTCTCACGCTCTGACTGACTTCCTTAACAGTGGCCTGCGCCCAGCCCAGCTGACTACCACCGCTCCATCAAGGAGGAGGCAGTGTCCGCATCGCAAAGTTGACTCCTAGCGCTGTGGCTTTTGCTTGTAAATGGGACATACGAGGGGACCACAGCTGATCGTCGCAAACAGGTTACGCTCAACTGAATGACTCAACACATTTAGAAAGTCGCAGCCGACCTGAAATCCAAGTCTATGTCAAATGCCTTCTACGTGGAGCGAGTTCAAGCGGCTGAAGGTATAGGTTGGTTAGCGCTATGCTATTACGGCAAAATTCGGTGTGCTGGGTCTACTTTGACGGCTCCTCTTTGAAACTCTTTAAGAGTTCAGTGAGGACCTTCCTTTGCGGTAGTTGCGACTTCGTGGCGGTTACATTGGTAGTCAGAATATTTTCGTAGACTTCGAAGCGGTGCACCGATACATTCTGGGGAGCCCGAATACCAATTCGGACGCTGTTCTTGCCGATCTTGAGAACCTGAACTTCGATTTCGTTCCCAATCATCAGCTTCTCATCTTTTTTTCGAGTAACAACTAGCATCACACAACCTTGGTTCCTTGGGCGGATTATACCACTAGGAATCCGTGCTCAAGGGGATAATTTGGTTCAAATTCGACGATGGTCGAAGGTCGGCACGATGTCGGCTAGGGAGTGGTAGAAGTCTTGTCGAGCACCGAAAGGATCGGAACCTTAGTGTGGTAATCAGACTCTGAAAGGATGACTTGCTTTCCAATCATCTTGCGGTGATTGATGAGAAGAGGGGCCTTTAGATTGATGGTCGCTTGGGCGGCATCCTCGGGGATGATCGATACCGCCAGCATTACGAGATCTGAATCCTGTTCAATCTCCAGACTTCGCAAGTCCTCCGAAGTCGCCGTGCAAGAATAATCTTGGACAACCAAGTGAGGGTCCAGCATTGGGAAGGCTACCTTTGGCAGGTCCAACGACTGTAGCCATTTGAAAGGCTGGATTTCTCCGTTTTCAACGAGAATGTACCGTTTGAACTTAGAGAAACCGAGCATTCCCTCCGGAAGATGAATGACAGATTGCTCTTCATATTCCAGGGTTCCAAAGGAACCGGTTTCCAATTTCACGAAATCTCTACCTCAAAAAATCTATCAGAGAAAGTTGCTGGACTTTCGACTGAGCCTTCAACGTGGTGTCGACAGCTTGCGTAGCCAAATCAAACTTGCTGATTGATTCTACTAAATTGGAGTCGCTGAGACGAGAGCTTTGTGTCTGCAAAGACAGTAAGACCCATTGAATCGTACGTTAGCGTCGGACAAGACCTGCTCTTTCGTCCGCCAACGGTCTGATGCAGGGTGACAGTCGGTCAAAACAAAGTCCAAGTCTGTATCATCCAGAAGAAACGCCGTGGTAATGAATGGCATGAGCTGATTGAGTTGCGAGCAAGCTGCTTTGAGGATCTTTGCAGAATCCCGGCCGTGATCATCGCTGCTTTGGAAATCCCCCAGCGAAGTAACCATTTCCAAAGAATCTAAGATCCAGCGGTTGACCTCTTCCAGGTGTTTGATCTGAGTTTCCAAAGAGGACCGAGCGCTGGGAATCGCAGCTCTTTCAATCATGACTTGTTATCCTGCAGGATCATCTGGGTTGCGTCATGAAACTGCTTTTCGACTTGTCCCAAGGTGGCAGGCAGGAGGCTGGCAGGAAGTCCAACTTTTTCCCAGGCTTCTGAGTTGAGATGAGGCACCAAACGCTCGCCACTACTTCCCAACTCCATAGTATGTGTGATGATATCGGCCACGTGGACGATGGCCGTTTCGATGGGGTAACGAAGAGCTTTTTGAGGTGCGTGATGGAATGCCACGACCTCTTCCAGGCTGGCCGGCAGATTCCAAGCCTGAAGCAGGGCGCTTCCGACCGTGGCGTGATCGAAACCGATTTCTTCACGTTCGACCTTATAGAGAAGTTCTTCGCTCCGCTGGCATCGCATGAGCGCAGCCCGGGACTGTTTTGGCAAGTTCATGAACAACAGAAGGCGGCCAATGTCATGCAACATTCCGGTAACGAAGTGTCGTTCCAGATTGGCTTCACGCCGATGAGACGCCAGGACTCGGGCAGTGATCCCGCAGCCGATACTGTGGCACCAAAAGGCTTCCATATTGATGAGGTCTTCGGGGATCCCCTTGAAAACCTTCATCACTGATGTGGCCAAGGCCAGGTCTCGAAGTTGCTGTGTGCCCACAATCGTGACAGCGCGCGATATGGTGTCGATTTTTGAGGGAAAGCTATAGAACGCGCTGTTGACGATTCTCAGAAGCCGGGCGGTCAGGCCTGGGTCTTCACTGATGACCCTTCCGATGTCGGCGAGGGAGCTCCGAGGGTTGTTGACGGCGTCATTGATGCGGATAAAGATCGTCGGCAACGATGAAATTGACCCGGCAGATTTCACCAAATCGTGCGTCTCAAGCGACATGATTTCCGCTCCTCGATCTCTGACGTGCAATGCGAAACGTGCAAAGACGAAGCAATTCGCGAATAGCTGGGTGCTCTCTGTCAGCATGCCGAAATAACTTCTGAGCTATGTCTTCAGATTCGCGAAGGGTTACCGGATCTGCCGGCTCGAGATCTGTTGGCGAAACCTCGGGCATTGCGCCCACCGTGTCTACCTCGGTCACTCCCCACTTCCGCAAAATGTCCAAATGTTTGTCGGTGATTTCAGTGCCGGCTCGCAACAGAACCCGACCGCTGCGTTCGATCACGTCACCGGCTAGATTCATTCCGGGTTTTAACGCTTCAAAAAGAATCTTCCCCATCAGATTCTCACCTTGAATGGATCAAACAGATTTCCACTCGGGTCGTTTTGTGATGTCGGCCGAAAAGCAAGCATTCTTTTGGAGTGAGAGCCAGACTCCTCCGGCTTGTTTCCAAACCTGAGAGCGCACAGAATTCAGGAGCCGAAGATCGTGTCGGGTGGTCAGATGTTCGATAGTTCGTGCCCAGCTGACGCTGTCTTGTTTCGGCGATTGCCTGGTGCATCGTTAGAAGTTTGCGAGACTTCGGGGCAAGGCTGTCCATCTGAAATCGTCGTTGACATTCCCCTCTCGGCTGACCTAGAGTTGCCTTCACAACGCCGGTCCGCTCCAGCCCTCTACTGGCTTTTGTAGCTTTGAAGTCGTCAAGTTGATAGCCAAGGAACTCGTTTCTTGGGTCGGCGAAACGAAGCTGTTTGAAGGCGCCACCAGGCAACCTATCCGTGCAAACAGGAGGAGAAATGGAACCCGCCAAAGCGGGCGACGTTGTGATCGTTCACTACACGGGTAAGTTGGAGGACGGCACAGTGTTCGATTCCTCACTTGATCGTGAACCGCTGCAAGTTACGCTCGGTGCCGGACAAATCATTCCGGGGCTCGAACGAGCGATTGTTGGGATGAAACCTGGAGAGTCAAAGACTGAAGTGATTCCTTCAGACCAAGCATACGGGCCGTACGACGCGGAAATGGTATTTAAGGTTGGGCGTAACCGGTTTCCAAATGATGTTAAACCCGAATTGGGTCAGGATCTCCAAATCCAACATCCGAACGGAAGATCCGCTCAAGTCCTCGTAACTGCTGTATCTGAATCAACGGTGACCTTGGACGCCAACCACCCTCTCGCCGGGAAGGACTTGATTTTTGATCTTCAGCTTATCGCAATCACTTAACCCTCATCTCGGTTCGTCTTCAGGATGGGTGCATCGTCAATCGTCAAGAATTGTCAAGAGAAGAGTCGATGAAGAGTGTTTGCAGGAAGGCTTTATTGTTGTTCCTGCTCCTGCTGTATTGCCTCGCCACTGCAACGAGCCGTCTGGAGGCTACGAAGGCAATGACTGAAGTTATGTGGGCAGTCGACAATCTGGAGAATATTGGCGAAAACAGCATCACTGTGCTCGGAGCCCCGAAAATTGTAGAAACCCCCTGGGGAAGGGCTCTAGAGTTTGATGGAAAACGTGACGGCTTGCTTGTTTCTGCTCAACCGCTGGCGGGTCTTGGGACGTTTACCGTGGAGGTAATTTTTCGTCCTGATGCCGGTGGGCCTGACGAGCAGAGATTTCTCCATGTGCAGGAAGACGGCAGCGACAATCGTGTCCTGATCGAAACTCGATTGAGGGATGATGGCCGGTGGTTTCTTGATACCTATATTCGATCAGGCAGAACCGATCAGACTTTGTTCGCGGAGAAATTCACCCATCCGGTTGGTCAATGGTATCAAGCGGCCTTGGTTTTTGACGGCGGCGAGATGAGTCATTATGTGAATGGAGTCGAGGAGCTCTCGAGCGAGATCAGCTTCTCTCCCCTTCATAAGGGGCGCACATCGATTGGTGTCCGAATCAACCAAGTGCACTGGTTCAAAGGTGCCATCAGGACCATCCGTTTCGTATCCCGTGCTCTGCAGCCCAATGAGTTTCTCAAACCCTAGCTTGGCTGGTTTTCTCTCCAGGCCAAGCTGTAAAGGGGTGTCTGAGCTATTCAGGTTTCCCGTAATCCTTGGTGAACAAAAATGAAAAATATCACGAGTACGATGATTCTGATGTTATTCCTTTCGGTTATGCCGCTGAGGGGCGAGGAGACAGGGTTTGTCTCTCTCTTTGATGGTCAAAGTCTCAACGGTTGGATTCTCGTCGGGAAGGTTGGACAGGGCTACATCATCGAGAAAGGCAATCTAATCTGTCCTGCCGACGGAGGCGGAAATCTGTTTAGTCAAAAGGAGTATTCGAACTTCGTGTTCCGTTTTGAGTTCAAGACCGATCCTGCCGGGAACAACGGCGTCGGTATCCGGGCTCCTCTTCGAGGAGACGCAGCCTACGCGGGTATGGAAATTCAGATTCTGGATGACTCGGCGCCTGTTTACAAAGGGAAGCTGCGACCCGCTCAATACCATGGCTCGATTTATGATGTGGTTCCTGCGAGGCAGGGTTTCTTGAAGAAGGCGGGGGAGTGGAATGAGGAGGAAATCACCGCCAATGGCCGCCGAGTTAATGTCAAGCTAAACGGCTCAACCATCGTGGACGCGGACCTGGATTCGATCAAGGATGCGGATACTTTGAAGAAGCATCCTGGTTTGGCGCGAGCTCGCGGTCATATCGGCTTTTTGGGTCATGACACGCGGGTTGAGTTCCGAAACATCAGATTGAAGGAACTGCCTTAAGCGCTCTGTTCGGCGAATTGGGCCAATTGTAGGACGCGTTATCACTTGCGCGTAATGCATCACAGTAGAATCACAAATCAGCAGCGAGACCAACACAATTTTCTTACCGGTCTTCTGACTCTTTTTTAGCTTGCCTTCCCGAGCTGTGTTAGACCAAACCAGTATCAGATCGTAACCGACTTCGTCCTCCTGCGAGAACAGAATGAACTGGCCGTCCGGTGAAACCGACAACCCCCTCTCTTGGATATCCTGATATATATCGGCGCCCGTTTTTTGTTGCCTGGGCACTGATTCCAACTCACAGGTGAGCAAGAAACCACTCTGCTAGGGCCAGGCTCTCGCTGGCTTCTCTGACGCGAATGGCGGGAGGTGCCGCACCTGTCTTCTTGTAGGCTGCAAAAAGTGGCTCCAATTGTTGTTGAAAGGTTGCTTCAGAAACCAAGCGATTTCGACCATCTACCAGCCCTTCGAGCAGCAAAGGTCGTGGTGCCAGCGCAGCTGCAACGTCTGGCAGATCACCTACCTCCAAGATACCCGGTACGATAATGTCCTGTGGCACATAGACAAAACGGTCATCGAGAATGGATAGGTAGCTGACCAAACTGTGTCGCACGGCTACCGCTCGCACCCGGTCTTCGTAAAGCGCGCCCAGCATTGCTAATAGGCCGCCCAGCGGCTCGGCTTGACGCTCAATGTCTGGCCCCACCTGCCACTGGGGGAGCTCATCGAGCGACATGTGGTGCGGATTGGCAGGAACAAACGAATCTCCCCAAACGCCAATCCTCTGGGAGTCAAGGTCTTGGCGACTCTGTAGATAGGCAAATACGCTGCGGAGGTCCTTAAGTCGTCTCCCCAACAGCGTTTCACCAAGCATCAGTTCATTGTTGGCCTGCATATTCTCGCTGCCATCAGGGTCTCGCCTTGAATCTGGCTTGGTCTCTCCGACGCCGCGCACGTCTGGCAGGCACACTGCGACGCCCTTTCTTAAAAGAGCTTCTATCTGGCGGCTCCGATCTGCTAAAAACAGCTCTTTCCCCTGTTCTGAGATCGCCACGACAACGGCCGGCCGACCTTTGGTAACTGTGGCCGGCCGCAGCAGTAGAAGGGGAACCAGAATGTCCTTCTCTATGCCGAGTGTGATAGCTTCGACTCTGGCATCGGGTAGTTGCTTGGTCCACTTCACTTCAGCCTCTGGGCGGCGATTCGGCTCAACGTCTCCAAGTGTCGCTGCCCATTTGGTCCGAATCCATTCTCGTCGTTCTTGTAGGGTTAGTATTTCGAGCTGGGCTCGAGCAGCCGCTAGCTTGGCTCGGCCAACTTCCAACGCCAGTTCATAGACTGGACGCATTCGTAGTTCGGAAGCAAGTGCCAGGTTTAGGACAGCGAGCTCTGACTCAGGTCGGCGGTCTCCCGGTACCTTCGTGAGATTTGCGGGGGTGGCGCTGTTCATCTCCGAGAATGGAATTGGAATTCCGAACCAGCGCTCCAATGTAGGATGAAGCGACCGTCGCTGGGCTGGCCCGATATTCCAGCACTCCCCGGGACCTGGAAACGGCCCAAAGCCATGAGCCTCCGCTAAGTGATCACTCGCGCTATATAGACCGAAGACTTTTTGGTAACGTGCCCAAGCCGGCAATTTGTCAACTTCCCAGCCTAATTCATAAGAATAGACAAACCGACGTGGCGCCACCGAAGCACAAATCATCCAGGGAAGAAACTCGTCCACAATACTTCTTCGCAACACCCGAGTGGAATCCCAGTCATACAAACCAGGATCCGCCAGCTCCAAAGGCCACTGGTTCTTTTCGGGAAGGAATCGCGGAATCTCGGGCGTGGATTCGCCAAAATTGAAGGGAACGACGGCTGAAACGCGTGAATCTAGCGCGGCAGCTACCGCTGCCGGATCACCGCCACCGGCAACAGCCCCCAACAAGATGATCTGTCTTTCATTGACATCTTTGCGCTCAAGAAGCAGATCAATGCCCCGCATAATGTCCCACACCATCCATTTCATTAAGCTCTCTCCGGCCAGGTACAATTGCATTTGCGTTACGTAGCGGGAGTGATAGGCCTCGCGGTCCCAAGGGTAATGCTCCAGACGCTCGCCGTAGCCGATTTGGTCCATGATTAAGACAGCGCAGCCTGAGCGCGCCCAGAGAATGCCCATGTCCTGCAGTTCAAATTGCGTCTTTGGTCCATGAAGGCTGTGAACAATGACAAGACCGGGCATTCGCCCCTTGATTTCGGCGGGCAAGTAGAGATTAGCAGGGACCCAGAGCCCTGGACGTGTCGCGTAAACGAGATCCTGTCTGCGGTAGCCCTCGCCTCGGAATTCTTTGCTTACCTTGACTTGAAGTGGCGTGCGAGCGGGAAATTCACCAACAGACGCTGCCAAAGCTTTCAGCCGCGGATCTCGAAAGCGTTCCCAATCCCCGACCGCCTTTATTTGGTCCCAGTCCAGCTTTTCCTTCTCAAGGATCTTCATGACACGTCCACGAATGTGACGGTCCAGCATTGTGTCCAATTGGATTTCCTTCCGTTGCTGGTCGGAGAACACGCGGGACGGGGCAAACGCAAGGTTGTTGTCTGCTTCAGCAACCTGAGTACTGGGAACCTGTGAAGGAGCTCGATCGACCAGCTTCAAACGCCTATACCGAGCAGGGCAAATTGGAGTGACACTCTCGGTGACAGGTAAGACGCTGGTTTCTTCTGGTTCACCATCTCGGCCAGGGCGGAAGCGTAACAATAGAATTCGCCACTCGGTAGGGATTTGAGCTTCGCCGAGTATTTGGGCAATGGGCTCCAGCGGCAGGTCGAAACGGGCCAGCCACTCGCCGCGTTCCTTTTGCGCCATCATCCGTACCGGACTATTCCACTCGACATGCTGCCGCGAGATCCGTGGTCCGCCGGAATGCCCGGTTGCATCCAGTATCACCTGCAAAGGGTTGATTGCATAGTGCACGTACGAAGAGCCAGAAGTAGCTATATAGACCTGAAAACTATCGTCCTGACGTACTGAGCCATCACGTTCCTTAGCAGTAGCTATGACGTCGCCTGATTCCGCGCACCTGGCCATCACCGCTAAGGTGTGGCCGTCATGCATCATCTTGATCTCTGTTGGGAACAGCGGAGGTCGTGCTGAAGACTCGTTACGAAATAGCCTCCAAACGGGGACATCGCGCCAAGGTAGATCTCCCCATCCGCTGTCCAGCGAGGGGAGTTCCTTTGCACGACCTACTTCTAGAGAGAGGTCACTATTTCCAAGTGTGTTGGGCTTGAAAAGGGGATCTTGGGGAGCGTTGTCTGAGCTAGCACTTGGGACCTCTGCGGTTGGCTCACGGTCCGGCCAGTGCCATCGCTCTTCCGGCCGGCCAGGACGCATAGCGCGAATCCGCTTTGCCGTGAGGCGAACGGAACCTCCGCGAGGAGATCCCAACTGATCCAAAGGAATCGCGGCCTCAACGGTCCACTCCTTTTCGCCATTAGCTGCCGCCACGAGGAACCTATCGAATTTGTCCGGACGACTGGTGTACCACTCGGTTTCACCTGTCCATCTCCATTTTACAGAATAGGCTCCGAAAGGCCCGACTACCAACATCCAGTCATTTTCGTTGTAGACTCGAATTACAACCTGGAGAACATCCTCGCCTTCCTCCCAGTGAGGATTGCGGCCAATCGACCGAGCCGTCACATACCCATCTGGCTCTGGCAGCTGCGCGCTAAGATAAAGGTAGCGACCGGCCATCACGGCTCGGATTTCACCACCCATGTCGGGCGAAGCGCCAGGTTCAACCGAAGCAAGCTTTCCAGGAGCAATGCCATGCCAGAAACCGTCGCTGAGTTTCCCATCGATGACTACCGCTGGTTTCTGGGACTGGGGTACAGCTGTACCCCGCGACAAAAATAACGACACTGTGCTCAATAATCCAAGGCTAAGAATCAAAATGACAACAAACAGGCGAGACATGTCTCAATCCAATCTCCCAACATCAGCGGGCTAGCTGAAACGACACTGCGCTTAGGCTGACTTCTCCGAAATATCGATGCGAGGACTCGCGGCGTGGTGGACGAATGCTTCTGCGACCTTACAACCACATTCCATCCCGCGAAAGCGCTGCATCGACTCATGCAGGGGCCACCAGCCTTGAATCGTAATCGTATTGGCAAAGCATGCCTCGCGCTTCTGATTCTCCACTTTGGTTATGTCGACGTAATGGTTGGGTAGAAAAACCTGGGTCTGCTGGCCCAGCTCCACCTCGTAAAAATAGAGGGCAAACTTTCGCCCGCTACGGAGCCACGCGTCATAAGTGAGCAGAGAGGCGGTCCTATGGTCTGGGTGGGTGTCGATCGGCCAGTGTGTAAAGACCACATCGGGCTCCTCGGCCAACAGAAGCTGCGCAAATTTTTCGTACCAGCCGGCATTCACTTCCGTGTGAAGGTCAACCTGGTCTAGGAAAATCATCCGGCTTCTCAGAATGTCGCAGGATTTGATGGCGTCAGCGGAGCGCTTGGCCGCAAGCTCCTTTGGCGGCATACCGAGCTTGGTAGCGATTGGTTCCGAGTCACCATGCGTCAGAGACAGCGCGACGACTTCGTGTCGCAAGTTGGCGTAAAGGGCCATCGTGCCGCCACAACCCGATTGGGGGTCGTCCACATGCCCGCCCACAACCACTAACTTCAGCTTCTGCTGATGAGCCGAGAGCGTTTGCCCGGCGGCGGATTGAGTCAAGGGTAATCCGGTGGTAACGGCACCGACTAAGCGGGACGACCGTTCCAGCCAAGCCCTTCGAGTAATGCCATCCAAAGGGATCCTCTCCTTTTCTTACGTGAAATCTTCTCGATTCGAAGACCACTCGAAGTGCGGAAGCCGGTGGGGCTTCCCACTCTGCGTTCAGACAACACCTCTGAGACCTCTGCGCCTAGGGTATTGAAGAAATCCCTGGGCTTTCGTGTGATGTCGCCCCACCTGCTCCTTGCCAATCTCAGCGCGATTCGCGAACCGAATGTATCGCAAGCCGTGACGTAGCGTCAAGGCCCGAGCCAAGCTCAGAATCGGGATTGACGGGTGGGACACCCGCTTAAGTACATGCTAAATGAATCAACGGCGGAACAGACCTCCACTCAGTCACGACCGCCTTGTTGAGTCAGGCCTCCACCTAACGTTAAAGTGGCTTGGGGCATCGCGGTGAGCTCTCCTTCGGGCTTTCTCCCTGGTCACCTTCGAATCCGGTTGCGCACCGAATCTGAGAGTGCGTATGCTTTTTCGACAACATTATCCAAAGGAGGGTCTCATGTCGCGGCATTATCAACGTCGTGAGTTCTTGAAGTTAGCCGGCGCCGCTGCTATGGCTCAATCGCTCAATGGGGCCGAGAAGCCGGTGCACATTGGTTTCGTGGGAGTGGGCAAGCGCGGTACAGGGCTCGTCAAGATTCTCCTGGACATACCGGGGGTTGAAATACCAGCGATTTGCGACACCAACGAAGAACATTTGAAAAACGCGCAGGACATCGTCGAGAAGAGAGGGCGCAAGCGGCCCGAAGCATATTCGCGCGGCGACGAGGACTATCGGCGCTTGGCAGAACGCGAGGATTTGAACGCCGTCATGACTGCAACGCCCTGGGAACTGCACACACCGATAGCCGTGGCGGCAATGAAGGCGAGGAAATACGCTGCCACCGAGGTTCCAGCGGCAATCACGGTCGAACAATGCTGGGAGCTGGTGAATACCTCCGAGCAGACTGGTATGCCCTGCATGATGTTGGAGAACGACTGTTTCGGCCGCGGCGCCCTGATGGCACTCAATTTGGTGCAGCAGGGAGTCCTCGGCGAGCTGATCCATTGCGAAGGGGGTTATGACCACGACATCCGCGAGGGGCTTTTGAAGAACGGCGAGCTTTCATGGCGAGGCCTGCACGCGCTGCGGCGCAACGCGAACCTCTACCCGACACATCCGATCGGCCCCATTGCGTGGTGGACCGGTATCAATCGCGGCGACCGCTTCACCTATTTGACTTCCATGAGCAGCAGGTCGCGTGGGTTGAACCGTTACGCGGAAAAGCACTTTGGTCCAGACAATGTGAATGTGAAACGGCAATTCGGCGGCGATGTCAACACCAGCCTCATCATGACCGAAAAAGGGGTTACCGTTACGCTCAACCACGACACCCAGCTACCGCGGCCCTATTCAGATTCCGGCGATACAAAAATACCGCTGATGGTTCAGCGGCTGCAAGGCACCGAGGGGATGTTCTTTGGAAGTATGGAAAAGATCTATATTGATGGTCGCAGTCCGTTGCACAAGTGGGAGGATACCGCTTCGTACTATGAACAGTACGAACATTTTTTGTGGAGCGAATTAGGCGAAGCAGCAAAGAGCTCGAGCCACGGCGGTGAGGATTACGTCGAGCTTCATCAGTTCGTAAGAGCAGTTCGCAACAAGATCCAAACTCCCGTGGATGTTTACGACGCAGCCACCTGGAGTGTGATCATCCCTCTGAGTGAGCAATCGGTCGCGTCCAAAAGTGCTGCGGTGGATTTCCCGGATTTCACTCGGGGGAAATGGAAGAGTCCCCGGCCGCTCAATCTCGGTCTGTAACCATCAACAGATAGTTACGGCCGGCATTTGTGGTTCTTGAGCACCTGAAACATGCCTCGATGAGGGTGTGCGACCGTTGATCGGCGATAGCACGACTCCGCTTTCCGTCGAAGGCTACACTCAGCCCTCATGCGCGAGGTTTGTCTTGCACTCGCCTGGTCGATGTCGAGTTCGCCACAAGAAATGTGAGGGGGGATGCAGCCGCCATCATCCGCATGACGACAGTGTCCCTCAAACCTCGTGCATGGCAGGCTCTCTCAGTGCCTCTCTACTTAGTTTGGTTGCTACAAGCCAAGTCTGCAAATTCTTGACACTTCGTTGCTGCTGATGCTATACACCCGGCCATACCTATCGGGTACCAAGTACACAAAGGAGGACAGCTAGATGACTCGTCAAAGAACTGCAATCGCAATCGTGGCCTCATTCCTGCTCGCATTGACTTGGAACACGCCACTTTTAGCCCAATTCACCACCGCCTCTCTGAACGGTGTTGTTGTTGATCCTTCGGGTGCCGCCGTACCTGGCGCAAAGGTATCCGTTCGCAATTCCGGAACGGGCTTTGAGTCAGCGGCCACGAGTGGAGAGACGGGGCTGTATGTCTTCCCCAGGTTGCCTGTCGGAAGCTATACGCTGCGAGTCGAGAAAGAAGGATTCTCAACCTACGTTCAAGAGGGAATCGTCTTGACGGTGAACCAATCCGCCACTCAGAACGTCTCGCTAAAGCTAGGGGAGCAAAGTGAAAGGGTCGTGGTAACTGCAGATGTTGACCTTGTCACCACGGGGACATCGACCGTAGGTCAGCTGGTCGATGAAAGACGTGTTGTGGATCTACCGCTCAATGGCAGGAGAGCTCAGTCCCTCCTCTATCTTGGGCCGGGCACTGTCGATGTAGATCAAATCCGTAGCCTGGGCTATGGCGGCGTATATCCAGGGGAGCAATTGGCCAATGTCAACGGAACTGGATTAGGTCAGGTGAACTACCAGTTGGATGGAGCCGGGCACAACGATACATACCTAAACTTGAACTTGCCGTTCCCGAATCCCGATTCTATCCAGGAATTCAATCTCCAAGCCGACAACCTGAGTGCCCAGTATGGCAACGCAGCCGGCGGCATCGTCAACATCGCCACCAAGTCAGGGACCAACGCGATTCACGGCACGGCCTTTGAGTTCCTAAGAAACGGTGCCCTGAACGCCAGGAACTTCTTCGCTCCAACGCACGACAATCTTAAGCGCAACCAGTTCGGCGGCAGTATTGGCGGCCCCATCAAGAAAGACAAGCTCTTTTACTTCGGCACCTTCCAGGGCACACGAATTCGAACGGCGCCGGAAGGGCAAATCGCTTTCGTCCCCACGGCTGGTGAACGGAACGGTGACTTTTCCGATCTCTGTCCTGGAGGCTTCGACGCCAACGGTCTTTGCCCAGCATCCAATGGTACCCAGATTCAAGATCCCCTGACGCACGTGCCATTCCTGCGCAATCAAATCCCAACCAGCAGCTTGAGTACGGTTG
>Ga0114129_10003163_pt1 | contig 23097 bp, 27 predicted proteins | sample RhiMetdeltSRZDD1_FD_80071 | JGI IMG/M metagenome (GOLD analysis project Ga0114129, IMG submission 80071) | Populus rhizosphere microbial communities from Tennessee, USA - Rhizosphere MetaG P. deltoides SRZDD1 (version 2) (version 2) | ecosystem: Host-associated > Plants > Roots > Rhizosphere >... | reverse complement strand
AGACATGCCACGAAGGCGCGCGTCCCGGACAGCGCGACGAGCAGGAGCGGCGCGATCAGCACCGCCGCCGCGAACAGCGTCGGCTGAGCGAACCCGCCGCGCCGGGACGCGATGAGCAGCGCGCCGACAAGCGCCCCACCGCCATCGGCGGCGACCAGCGCGCCGAGCGCCGTTGGCCCCACCGCCAGCACATCGCGCGCGAACACCGGCAGCATGTGCTGATACGGAAAAAAGAGCGTGTTCATGGCAATCGTCACCAGCAAGACGCCGCGCACGGTGGGGCTGCTCCAGGCGGCGGCAAGGCCCGCGCGCAGGCTCGCACCCACCGATGTCGTCGAGGCGCCGCCGGGACGACCCAGCCGGCCGCCGAGTCCCGTCGACGCGAGAAGCCCGCACGCGTACACGCCGGCCATCACGAGGTACGCCGCCGCGGGCCCCGCGCGCGCCAGGCACACGCCCGCCACCAGCGGCCCGAGCATTTTGGCGATCTGCATCGAGACGGTCTCGAGCGAGACGGCCTGCGCGACGCGGCCGGCGCCGAGCACCGCATAGAGCGCGGTGCGACGCGCGGGAAAGTCGAGCGCCCACATCGCGCCGAAGACGACCTCGAGCGCGACGAGCGGCCAGTAACCCCCGAGCCCGCCGCCGAAGACGGCCGCCAGCGCGAGCGCCGTCGCGAGCCCCACGGACTGCGCGGCCAGCAGCAGGCGGCTGCGCGCCACGCGATCGGCGACGATGCCCGCAAACGGCCCGACGAACATCAATGGGGCGGCGCGCGCAAAGGCGGCGAGGCCCACCATGAATGGAGAGCCGGTCAGCAGCAGCGCCAGCCAGCCGACCGTCACCAGGTCCATCCAGCGCGCGACGTTGACGCAGAGGCCGGAGAGCCACAGCCGGCGATAGCTCGGCTCGTGCAGGACGTCGACGGCCGCCAGGCGGCCGGCGAGCGCGGCGACCGGAGAGACGCTCACGCGCTCGCGGCTCGGACGCGCCTCACAGTCCGCGGCACGACGTGAAGATCGCCAGAAAGATCACGAGGCCGGCCGGCAGCAGCGTGACGACCACCGACAGGCCGGTGCCGAGCGTGAACGCGATCGGCCCGAAGACGGGTGTGCTCACGTGCCACACGCGGGCCACCAGCAGCTCGAGGATCCAGCCGCACGTGTAGAAGACGTTCACCACGATCCAGTAGGCGACGAAGGCGATGAGGACCAGCAGCGGCGGCCGCGGCATGCCGAGCGGTATACCGCCGCTGCGCTGACAGCCGAACGCGACGGCATAGAAGACGGACAGCGTGAGGAGGCTCGTGCCCGCGATGATGATGTTGTACGGCAGGCGGCGGAGCTCCCACCACGCGACGACGTGCGCGGGATGCGACTTTTCGAGCTGGTGGGCGAAGATCCAGCCGGCCAGACGCCAGGAGATCCGGAAGAGCGGCGCCGCGCGCATGTCCTTCAGCGCACCTGTCCCGTGCGGGCCAGCACCCAGGTATTCATGCCGGTGTCGGGCGGTGAGCCGCGGAGCATCGTCACCATCGTGGCGATCTCGCTGCGGTGGTGGGTCGCATGGTTGGCGACGTGCTGCAGCAGCGCACCGAGCGGCGCCGTGAACGCCTTGCCCTCGGTGTTCTTGTACGCCACGGCGCGCGCCAGGTCGGCGTCGCCGAGGCCGTCGACGAATGCCTTCTGCTCGGCCTCGAGCGTGTCCCATCGCGCGCGCACCGCCGGCATCGTGAGAAGCTCGGCGCCGGGCTGGGACGTCGGCGAGGCGCCCTTCCAGCGGCTGAGCCAGATCGAATCAGCGCCGTAGAGATGGGCGAACATCCGCGTCACTCGTGGATGACTGAACTGCGGGCCGACGTCGCGCGCGCACAGATCGTCGCCCAGCGCCGCGGCGAAGTCGAACAGCATGTGGTTCGCCCAGCGGTGATACTCGTACAGGTCACGGATCATCGCCACGCTCATCGGCGGCGTCTCCTCGCCTCGGTCATGGTCGCTCCTGTCCGCTGCGGATGAAGAGGAAGCGCGCCAACCCCGTCCCCGGCGGCGAGCCACTCACCATCGTGAGCATCGTCGCGATCTCGCTGCGATGGTGCGTACCGTGGTCCGTCACGTGGTGGAGCAGGAGCCCCAGCGGCTGTGTGTGCTCCTTGCCCGACAGGAGCCGGAAGGTGATGACCCGCGTCAGGTCGCTCTCGCGCAGGCCATCGAGATAGCTCGCCTGGTCCCGCTCGAGCGTCACCCAGCGCTCACCGAGCACGGCGAGCGTCGGCGCCACCTCCGTCTCCTTCAAGATGTCGAGATCGACGGCCGACCCGACCGGCGACACGCCACGCCAGCGAGACAGCCAGAGCAGATCGACGCCGTACACGTGCAGGAACATCCGCTTGAGCGTCGGCTCGCTGAACTGCTTGCCGATCTCCCGCGCGGCGACGTCCTCGCCCAGCTTCGCCGCGACGTCCAGCAGCGTGCGGTTCGCCCACCAGTGATGCGCGTACAACGTCCGAATCGTCTCGAGGCTCATGCTAATCGAGCAGCGCGACCGTCTCGCCTTCCTGGACCGTCTGCCCCTCCCGCACCCGGATCTCCTTCACCGCCCCCGCGCGCGGCGCCTCCACCGGGATCTCCATCTTCATGCTTTCCAGCACGATCACGGGATCGCCGGCGGCGACCTTGTCGCCGACCTTGGCGGTCACCTGGAACACGATACCCGTGATGTGCGCCTTGATCTCCTCAGCCATGGAACGCTCCTTGTTCGACCATCTGAGTGTGCACGCGTCCGCGCCGAAAGTCCGGGTGCGCGACGATCGTGCGCAAGAGCGGCAGCGTCGTCTTCACCCCCTCGACCACGCAGGCGTCCAGCGCATGGGCGAGGCGCTCGATCGCCTGGGCCCGGTCGGCCCCGCGCGCGATCAGCTTGAACAGCAGCGGGTCGTAGTGGACCGATACGACGCTGCCTTCGGCCACGCCGGACTCGAGCCGGATTCCGTCCCCCTGGGGCAAGGATAGTCGCGTGATCGTGCCCGGTGACGGCAGGAAGCCTTTGGCCGGGTCCTCCGCGTACACGCGGACCTCGATCGCGGCGCCGCGCTGCTCGATCTTGTCCTGGGAGAATGGCAGCGGCTCGCCCGCGGCGATGCGCAGCTGCGCGGTCACGAGATCGAGCCCGGTCACCTCTTCCGTGACCGGATGCTCGACCTGCAGCCGCGTGTTCATCTCCAGGAAGTAGAAGTTGCTCTGCTCGTCGACGAGAAACTCCAGCGTCCCCGCGTTGACGTAGCCGATCGCGCGGGCGCCGGCGAGCGCCGCCTCGGTGAGCCCCCGCTTGGTCCGCGCGTCGAGATTCGGCGCCGGCGATTCCTCGATGAGCTTCTGGTGGCGCCGCTGGATGGAGCACTCGCGCTCGTGCAGGTGCACGAGCGTGCCTTGCGTGTCACCAAAGACTTGCACCTCGACGTGCCGCGCGGCCTGCAGATACCGCTCGACGTACACCGCGCCGCTGCCGAAGGCGCTCTGCGCGCGTCGCGTCGCCGTGGTGAACGCCGCCACGAGCTCGGCGGCTCTCGTGACCTTCGCCATGCCGATGCCGCCACCCCCGCCCGCCGCCTTGAGGATCACCGGATAGCCGATCTCGGCAGCGATGCGCTCGGCGCCGCTCGCGTCCGCGACCGGCTCGGAGCTGCCGGGCACGATCGGCACGCCCGCCGCCGCCATGCGGCGCCGCGCCTCGGGCTTGTCGCCCATGGCGCGGATGGCCTCCGCCGACGGGCCGATGAACGTCAGCCCGGCGCGCGCGCACGAGTCCGCGAAGCGCCAGTTCTCGGACAGGAACCCGTAACCCGGATGCACGGCCTCGGCGCCCGATTCGCGGGCGGCGGCCAGCAGCCGCTCGACGTTCAGATACGACTCGCGCGCGGGCGCCGCTCCGAGCCACACCGCGTGATCGGCATCGTTGACGTGGAGCGCGTCGCGATCGGCGTCGGAGTACACGGCGACGCTGCGCAGCCCGAGCGCGCGACAGCCGCGGATGATGCGACGGGCGATCTCCCCGCGGTTCGCGACGAGGACGGTGCGAAACACGCTCAGGGAGCGACGGAGAGCGGCTCGGTGGAAACCAGATCGCCGGCCGCGATGCGCCAGCCCTCTGGCGTCGGTGTCCAGCGCAGCTGAATCAGGCTGGTGGCGCGCGCGCTCTCGACGCGCAGCTTGACCATCCACTGCCGACCGATCCCGGCGAGCCCGACCACGCGCGTGGCCGTGAGGCGACCGGCGAGCGCGGCGAACGCCGCCTGCACCGCGGCGCGGGCGGCGGGCACGATCCAGCGTGCGACGTCCGCCTCGTCGGAGGACTCCATCGCCTTGCGATGCGCGTCGACGGCCGCGGCGAGATCGGCCGGTAGCGCGGCGGGATCGAACGCCGGCGGCGCCTGGACAAGATCGGGCGCCACGGCCTCCGGTGCCACACCCAGCACGGATTCGTCGATCAGCGGCGCGGCCGCGTCCCCGGTGATGCCGCCGGCCTTTTCCAGCGCGGCGAGGAGACGACGCCGCCACTCGGCGACGCGCTCGCGCGCGCCAGCGTCTTGGGCGAGCCGGCCGAGCACGATCGCGCCTGCGGCGGCGTGGCGCTGTTCCTCCTCGAGGCAGCGCATCAGGATGCGGCGCGTCGGCGGCTCGTAGACCCGATTGGCGGATGCGAGATGGCGCGCGTAGACGGTGGCCAGGTGCGGCTTGAGGACCGCGTAGACGCCGGCGACGCGCTCGAGCGTTTGCCGCGGTCCCTCCGGCGTCTCGAGCAGGCGCATGAACGCGACGATCGCGTCGTTCGCGGGCTCCGATTCCTGCGCGGGGGCGCGCAGCTCCGGCAGCCGGCGACCCCAGGCGTCGGCGTGCTGCGCGCAGTCCCACACGTGGCGGCCAAAGAGCAGCTTGGCGGTCAGCTCGGGGGTCAGCGCGATCCAGCCGCCGAGCACACGCATGACGCGTTCTTCGGCGTAGCGGTAGTTGCGGATGCGACGCGCGGAATCGTCGACGGAGAGGTGGCCGGACAGCCGCTCGGAGCTCAATACACCTGGGAGCGCTGGGTGCTCTTCACCAGCCGCTCGATCTCCTCGTCGGTGAAGCCCGCCAGCTTGCGCGCCTCCTTCGCGATCGAGATCGGCACCACCTCGTGGTGGCCGTCCTGGCGCGTGCCGCCCAGGTTGAAGCGCTCGTCGATCGTCTCCTGGAACTCGATGGCCCGGCGCCGACGCTCGGCGTCGCCGCGCGTCAGCTCGTTGAGCCAGCGCGAGCCCATGCGCACATGCGTGATCTCGTCGGCGAGCACGTAGTCGACCGACTTCTCGATGATCGGATCGCCGATCTTCTGCGCGATGTGGATGAGCTGATTGAAGACGTCGCACGCGAGCCCCTCGAGGCCGCGATTCACGCCGGCCACGCGGGCGGCGGCGTCTTCGGCGCAGGCGCAGCGCCACAGGATCGTGGACTCGGGGAACTCGCCGACACGCCCGCCGAGATGCTCGAGCAGCCCGAGGTAGGTTTCGACGTGACGCGACTCGTCCCAGACCTGCCGCGCCATGTCCAGCGTGAACTCCCAGGGCGCATCCGGAAAATCGTAGACGGTGCGGCCGGCGCCCTCCATGGCCTGCAGCTCGCCGACCATGATGCCGTGCACGCGCTCGCGGATCGACTCGCGACTGGCGAGATCGGGAAATGGCGGCAGGCCCTGCTCGACCTTCAGCTCTGCGACGTCACGCGCGCGCATCCGTACGAAGCGATCCTCTCGCGCGAGCTTGTCGTAGGCGATCGGTCGATCCATGCGTGTCCTCCCCGCGCCTCCCCGCGCCGACTGAACCGCTGTTCAGCCGAGAGTGTAGCACGCTCCTTTCGGCCGATGCCGGGCGCCGGCCGGTGCCGCCGGCGCGTCCTCAGCGGTCGCTGGCGCGCGGCCGCGGCCGGATCAGCGCCGCGGGCCCGATCGCATCGACGCCGAAGCGGCCCGTGATTCGGTCCACCGCGCGGGCGAGCCGCTCGCGGCGCACGGTGTCCGCCTCGAGCAGGCCGAGCTGACCCGTCTGCTCCGCGGTGAAGGTCGACGCCGAAACGCCGATCAGCCGCACCGGCTGCCCGAGCGTCTCGCGCGACAACAGGGTCGCCGCGCGACGATACAGCTCGAGCCCGTCCTGCGTCGGATCGCTCGTGTGGCTGCGCGTGAGCGTACGAAAGTCCGCGAAGCGCAGCTTCAGCGTCACGCGGGCCGCGGCCAGCCGCTCGGCGCGCAGCTCCCGCGCAACGCGCTCGGCCTGGCCGCGCAGCGTCGCGTCCAGCCGGGCGCGGTCGGTCGTGTCGCGCTCGAACGTCGTCTCCGCGCCCATCGATTTCGGCGGCGTCCAGGGCTCGACCGGGCGCGTGTCGCGGCCGAACGCGAGATCGTGCAGGTCGGCGCCGTGATCGCCCAGCCGCGCCACCAGCGTGTGGCGCGGCACGCGCTGGAGCTGTCCGATCGTCGCGATCCCGAGCGCGCCGAGCTCCTTCGCGGTCGCCTTACCGACGCCCCACAGCCGCTCGATCGGCAGCGGCGCGAGAAAGGCCGCCTCGCGGCCGGCCTCCACCACGACCAGCCCGTCCGGCTTCTCGAGCTCCGACGCGACCTTGGCGATGAACTTGTTCGCCGCGAGTCCCGCCGACGCGGTCAGCGCCGTCTCGGCGCGGATCCGCCGCTTGATGTCCCGCACGGCCTGCGACGCCGGACCGAAGAGCGACGTCGTACCGGTCAGGTCCACGAAGGCCTCGTCGACCGACACCGGTTCCACGAGGGGCGAGAACTCGCCGAGGATCGCCATGATCTGGATGGAGACGGCGACGTACTTGTCCATGTCGACGCGCACGAAGACGCCCTCGGGACAGAGCCGGGCGGCCCGGGAGATCGGCATCGCCGAGCGCACCCCGAACACGCGTGCCTCGTACGAGGCGGCGGAGACGACGCCGCGGCCCTTGGGATCGGCGCCGACGATGACCGGACGACCGCGCAGCTCGGGGCGGTCGCGCTGCTCGACGGACGCGTAGAACGCGTCCATGTCGATGTGGGCAATCGCGCGCGGCGGGGCCACGCGTCAGGCCCGGGCCAGACCGACCTCGGAGGCGACCGATGCAAGCGCGTCGACGACGAAGGCGATGTGCGCGTCGAGCTCGACGCCGAGCTCCGCGGCGCCTCGATAGACGTCGTCGCGGTTCACGGTCCGCGCGAACCCCTTGTCCCGGAGCTTCTTGCGCACGGACGCCGGCTCGAGCCCATCGATGACCTTGCCGGGACGCACGAGCGCGCACGCGTGCACGAAGCCGGTCAGCTCGTCGCACGCGTAGAGCGCGCGGTCGAGCAGGCTGACGCGCGGCACGCCGGCATAGTCGGCGTGCGCGAGGATCGCGTGGACGATCACCGGATCGACGCCGCGCGCGAGCAGGATCTCGGCGCCCTTCACCGGATGGTGCGGCGCCCGGGGATGCATCTCGTAGTCGAAGTCGTGCAGCATGCCCGCGATACCCCAGCCGTCTTCATCCGCGCCATAGCGCCGCGCGTAGGCGCGCATGGAGGCTTCGACGGCGCGGGCGTGCTTGCGGAGGCTCTCGCCTTTGGTGAACTCGGTCAGGATCGACCACGCGAGATCGCGGGTGACGATGTCACGGCCTCCCGGCGAGCGCGATCAGGTTGGCGGGATCAGGCGCGGCGGATTGCTTGCTGGCTCCGCCACTTGTCGATGGACTTCTTGGAGAAGACCCAACCGCCGTTGAGCTCCAGACACGGGATGCGGCGTTCGGCGGCCATCACCTTCAGCGCCGACTGTTCCATGGCCAGGTACCGCGAGGCCTCTTCGAGGCTCAGCACGTCCTTCGGGGTCACGCGCGTTCCTCCTTGTCGACCGTCTTGCGTAGCGTCTCGATTTCCGCCTCGAGCGTGCGGATCCGCTCCATGAGCTGCTCGAGCGCTTTCGTCACCGGATCCGGCAGGTCGGTCTGATTGAGATCGACTCCGTCGACCCGCTGTCCGTCCTTGTATGTTACTCGGCCCGGCACACCGACCACAACGCAGTTCGGCGGGACCTCGCGCACCACGACGGAGCCCGCGCCGATGCGACTGTTGTCGCCGATCGTGAAGCCACCGATGATCTTGGCGCCGGCGCCGACGGTCACGTTGTTGCCGAGTGTCGGATGGCGCTTCTCTTTCTTCAGGCTCGTGCCCGCCAGGCTCACACCCTGGTAGAGCGTGACGTTCTCACCGACCTCGGAGGTTTCGCCGATGACCACGCCCATGCCGTGGTCGATGAACAATCCGCGGCCGAGCCTGGCCGCCGGATGGATCTCGATGCCGGTGAGAAAGCGCGAGAGGTGGGACACCCAGCGCGCGCTCGTGGTCCATCCCGCGCCCCAGAGCCGGTGCGCGACGCGGTGGAAGGCGAGCGCGTGCAGGCCCGGATAGCAGAGGATCACTTCCCAGGTCGAGCGCGCGGCCGGGTCACGCTGCATCACCGTGCGAATGTCGTCTCGCAGCCGGTCGAACATCACGCGCCTCCGTTGTCCACGTTACCTCGCCGCAGGGCGTCCAGCGCCGCCGCCCGCATTGCGCCCGCGGCCACCTCGGCGGCGTGCTTCCGGTCCTCGGGAAGCCCCTCGAGCGCGTCCTCGATATCCTGCGCCTTGAGCAGAGACAGATCCCCCAGCAGGCGGCCTGCCGCGAGCTCCGTCGCGACGCTGGCCGCGGCGATCGTCGGCCCGCAGCCGTAGGCCTGAAACCGCGCTTCCGCCAGCCGGCCGTCCCGCACACGCAGATAGAAGCGCGTCAGGTCGCCGCAGCCCTCGAACTCCTCGCTTCCGGAGCCGTCGGCGTCCCGCATCAAGCCGGCGTTCCGCGGGTTGAGGAAATGGTCGACCAGCGTCGCGCTGTACCTCATGCGGCTCCGACCGGCATCGCCTTGCGCACCTTCGCCACGACCTCGGCCACCGACGCCGCGACGTACTCGACGTCCTCCGCGGTGGTCGAGCGGCCGAGCGAGGAGCGCACGGCACCCATCGCCCAGTCGAGCGGCACGCCCATTGCCACGAGGACGTGCGAGGGCTCGACGTTCCCCGCCGTACACGCGGAGCCCGCCGAGACCGCAATGCCCTTGAGATCCAGACCGAGGACGATGGATTCGGATTCGACGTTGCGATAGCCGATGTTCGCCGTGCCGGGCAGCCGTTCCGTGGGATGGCCGTTCAGGCGGACCTCCGGCACGCGGGTCCGGATGCCCTCCCACAGCCGATCACGCAGCGCGGTGACCCGCTCGGCCTCCGCCCGCATGTCGCGGCCGCGGATCTCCACCGCCTTGCCCAGCCCGACGATCCCGGGGACGTTCTCGGTCCCGGCGCGGCGCCGCCGCTCGTGCTCGCCGCCGTGCTGGATGGACACCATCTTCGTGCCGCGGCGGATGTACAGGCCGGCGATGCCCTTGGGGCCGTAGATCTTGTGACTGGAGAACGACAGCGCGTCGATGCCCAGGGCGTCCACGTCGACGTCGATCTTGCCGAACGTCTGCACGGCGTCGACGTGGAAGGGCACGCCGGCCTCGCGCGCGAGGACGCCGATGGCGCGCACGGGCTGGATGGTCCCGACCTCGCTGTTGGCGTGCATGATCGAGATCGCGATCGTGTCCGGACGCAGCGCGCGCCGCACGTCGTCGGGGTCGATCATTCCGGTCTGGTCCACCGGCAGATAGGTGACGGCGAAGCCCAGGGCCTCGAGCGCCTGCGCCGATCGCAGGACGGCGTGGTGCTCGATCGTCGACGTGATGAGATGCCCGCTGCCGCGCGCCAGCGCCAGGCCCTTGAGGCCAAAGTTGTCCGACTCGGTCCCGCCCGAGGTGAACACGAGCTCGTCCGGCCGCACGCGCAGGAACGCCGCGATGCGCTCGCGCGCGACGTCGACCGCCGCGCGCGCCTCGCGCCCGAAGCCGTGCACGCTCGAGGGATTGCCGTAGACGTCGCCGAAGTACGGCAACATCTCCGCCAGCACCTCCGGATGCACCGGCGTCGATGCATTGTGATCGAGATAGACACGACGGCTCATTCCTTGCTCTCCCCTGATCGCGATGCTACGCTGCGCTCGCGATGGATTTGTCGAAGAAAAAATTCGGCATGCTGCTGTCCACGGGCCCGGAGCACGCGACGAATCTCGACGCGGCCGTCGGGCTGTCCGAGGCCGCGCTCGCGCGCGGCGCCGAGCTGTACCTCTACCTGATCGACGACGGCGTGCGCGCGCTCGACGACGCGCGCGTGCGCGCGCTGCCCGACCGCGGCGCGCGGCTCTTCGTCTGCGCGTACGGCTGTCAGAAGCGGCGCGTGCCGCTCGAGCACGCCGACCGCGTCACGTACTGCGGTCTCGTCGTGCTGACCGACCTGATCAACGCCACCGAGCGCTTCGTCGCGCTCAACTGACCGGCTCGTCGTGGCCGATGAGCCCGTCCTCGTCCTGATCACCCAGGACCCGCGCGCGACCGGCCGCGCGTTCGAAGCGATGCGCATCGGCATCGGCATCGTGGCCGGCGAAAACGAGGTGACGTTCGTGCTGTCGGGACCGGCCGTCCACCTGCTGGACGCCGACACCGACGAGCTCGTCGACGGCGACGACGTGCAGAAGTTCCGCGCCAATCTCAAGCGCCTCGGCGTGCCGTTCCACGTCGAGGCGAGCGCGGTGCCCGGCGACCCCGACTGGAACGAGGAGGGCCACCCGATCGTCCGGGTGACGCGCGAGCAGATCGCCGACCTCGTCAGGGCGGCGCGCCGCGTGATCGCCTTTTGATGGCGCGCGCGCTCCACGTCCTCAAGGGCGGCGACGGCGCCCTCGCCCTGGCCACCATCGAGCGCCAGCTCGCGGCCGGCGATCGCGTGAGCGTCGCGCTCCTGCCCGGCGCGTCCGCGCCCGCGCTCCCTCCGAGCGTCGGGGTCCACCGCGTGCCCGAGGAGTGGTCGTACGAGCGGCTGCTCGAAGCCGTCTTCGAGGCGGACCACGTGGCCACCTGGTGACGCGTCAGCGATTGCGATACTCATCGAGCCACGCCATCTGGATCGCTTCGAGCAGCTTCTCGTTGCTGGCCTTGGGATCGTCGCCAAACTCCGGCAGCTCCGTCACATAGCGGTGCAGATCGGTGAAGCGCACGCTCAGCGGGTCGGTCTCGGGAAATTTCTCGCTGAGCGCGATGCCGATGTCTTCCGCGTCGCGCCAGGTCATCACTGCGGAATCTCCACGACCACGTCGCCGCGCACGACGGCCTGGCAGCCCAGGCGCGAGTGGATCGTGAGGCCCTCGGCCGTATCGAGGCGATCCTCCTCGTCCTCGGCCATCTCCGACAGGTTCTCCTCGCCTTCCTTCACGATGACGTGACAGGTCGTGCACGCGCACGAGCCACCGCAGTTGTGCTCGAGCTCGATGCCATTGGCCAGCGCGATGTCCAGCAGCGAGCCCGGCTTGCCGTGATCGGCGAGCGGGTACTTCTCGTCGTCGACCTCGACCGTCTTGTTCAGCGGCAGGAACGTCACCTTGTACGTCGCCATCACGGCTCTCCGAGGATCTCCGTGGCCCGCCGTGAGCCGAGCGCGCCCTTGAGGGCGGCATCCATGAGGACCTCGGCCAGATGCTCGGTTGCGCGATTGACCGCCGTCGTCGCCTCGTGGATGCGGTCGCGGTCGCTGCCTTCGCGCGCCGCCCGCAGCGACGCCACCGCGGCCTCGATGGCCGCGCGCTCGTCGGATGCGACGAGATGCGCGCCCTGCGTGAGGGCGCGGCCGGCGTGGACGAGCACCGTGTCGGCCTCGTTGCGCGCCTCGATGAGCATGCGCGTCTCGACGTCCGCCTCGGCGTACGTGAACGACTCCTCGATCATGCGGGCGACGTCGGCCTCGGCGAGGCCGTAGGTCGGCTTCACCTCGATCGACGCGGCCTTGCCGCGGCGCTGCTCCTTGGCCTGCACCTGCAAGATCCCGTTGGCGTCGATCAGGAACGTGACCTCGATCTTCGGCATGCCGGCCGGCATCGGATCGATCCGAAGCTCGAACCGGCCGAGCGAGCGGCAGTCCTTGGCCAGCTCGCGCTCGCCCTGCACGACGTGCAGATCCACGAGCGTCTGGCCGTCGACGGAGGTCGTGAACATCTCGCGCGCGCTCGTCGGGATCGTGGTGTTGCGCGGAATCAGCACGTTGACGATGCCGCCCAGCGACTCGATTCCGAGCGACAGCGGCGTCACATCGAGCAGCAGCATGTCCGTGATGCCGCCGGCCAGGATGTGCGCCTGCACGGCCGCGCCGAGGGCCACGACCTCGTCCGGGTTAAGCTGGCTGTGCGGCGCCTTGCCGAACAGCTCCTGCACGCGGCGGCGCACGAGCGGGACGCGCGTCGAGCCGCCCACGAGCACGACCTGATCGATGTCCGCCGCCGTCAGCCCCGCATCGGCCAACGCCCGACGCGCGGGGCCGAGCGTGCGCGCCACCAGCGGCTCGATGAGCCGCTCCAGCTCGCCGCGCGTGATCTCGCGCCGGTACGTGAAGCCGGCGAAGGGGATCGTGAGGGTCGTGCGCTCCTCGCTGGAGAGGCGGATCTTCGCGGCCTCCGCGGCCAGCCGCAGCTCCTGCATCGCCTCGGGATCGCGCGCGAGGTCGACGCAGTCGCGATCCAGCTCGGCGTGGTGGCGCACCGCGATGTCCTCGAGCAGCCACAGCGCCAGCACGCGGTCGAGATCGTCGCCGCCGAGGTGGGTGTCGCCGTTCGTCGCGAGGACCTCGAACACCCCATCCTTCACGCGCAGGATGGAGACGTCGAACGTGCCGCCGCCGAGGTCGTAGACGGCAATGACGCCCTCGGAGAGACGATGCAGACCGTAGGCGAGCGAGGCGGCGGTGGGCTCGTTGACGATCCGCACCACGTCGAGGCCCGCGATGCGGCCCGCGTCTTTGGTCGCCTGTCGCTGGGCGTCGTTGAAGTACGCCGGCACGGTGACGACGGCCTTGTCCAGGGGTTCGCCGAAGTGCCGCTCGGCGCGCTCCTTGAGCGCCTTGAGAATGGCGGCCGACACCTCGGGGGGCGTCACCTCCCGGCCGCCGACGGCCAGCTTGACGAGGCCCTCGCCGGGCAGGATGCGGAACGGCAGATAGCGCGCCTCGTCCTTGACGTCGTCGAAGCCGCGGCCCATGAGGCGCTTGACCGAGTAGACCGTGTCCGCAGGACGGCGAGCGAGCTGGCGGCGCGCGGCATCGCCGACCACGATGCCGTCCGGCGTGAAGGCCACGACCGAGGGCAGCAGCGGTCGTCCTTCCGCATCGGGAATGACGCGGGGCAGGCCGGTCGCCTGGTCGACGTAGGCCACGAGGCTGTTCGTGGTGCCCAGATCAATGCCGATGATGCGCGACATTACTGACGGGAGGCCCCGACATGGCCTCCCGTTCCCCCGTTCATTCGGGTCGCCCCGGCGGAGCCGTGGCGACCCTCTGTCTCTTCGCCCAGCGCCTGGGACAAATCATCGATCACGGTGCGTAGATACGCGCGTGTCGCGAGCGCTTCCTTGAACGCGCCGAGCACCGCCGGACGATCGGCCGGCGACGCGCCGTCCCAACGCGCGCTGAGCGGCCCCGTCAGCCGGGCCTCTTCCTCCGCGAGGCGCGCCGAGAGCGCAGCGCGCTGCTCGCCGAGCGTGGCCCGCGTCGCGTCGTCGAGGGCGCCGGTCTTGGCCTCCGCCAGCGCCTCCTGGATCTCGAACATCTCCTGCAAGAGCGCGGGCGGCGCCGTCGGCCGCGCCGTGTCGCCCTCCCGCGTCTCGCGTCCCTCCTCGAGACGCACGAGGTAGTCGACGCGCGCGACCGGATCGCGAAGCGTACGGTAGGCGGCGTTCACGAGCGCGGACGTTTCCTCGACCCGGGCGCGCTCCTCGGGCGGCGCCGCCTGGTGGAAGTCGGGATGGTGCTCGCGCGCGAGGGCATAGAACTGCCGCTGCAGCTCGGCCGAATCGACGGCGAGCTTTCTCGGCAGCCCGAAGACCTCGAAGAAGTTCTTACGCAGCGTCGCCTCCCCTGAAAACACTACGGGCCCGTTCGAACGGGCCCGTGCACTCGATCCCGAGCCCGAGATCAGGCCGAGAACGACGTGCCACACCCACAGGACGATTTCGCTTGAGGGTTGACGAACGTGAAGCCGCCCGTCAGCCCCTGCGTGACGTAGTCGAGAGTCGTGCCGTTCAGGTAGATGTAGCTCTTCTTGTCGATCACGACCTTCACGCCGTCGATGTCGAACTCCTTGTCGTGCGGCCCCTTCTCGGTGTCGAACTCCAGCAGGTACGACATCCCGGAGCAGCCGCCGCCCTTCACGCCCATCCGCAAGAACGCCGTCTCGGGCAGGTTCTGCTGCGCCTTCAACTCCTTTACCTGCTTCGTCGCCGCTTCGGACAACGCCACCGCCATGTCTCGATTCCTCCCGCTATTTCGATGCCGCGGCGCTGGTCGCCGGTGCGTGCTTATCCTTGTAGTCCGCCAGCGCGGCCTTGATCGCGTCCTCGGCCAGGACCGAGCAATGGATCTTCACGGGCGGCAGCTTCAGCTCGTTGACGATGTCCGTGTTCTTGATCTTGGCCGCCTCGTCGACCGTCTTGCCCTTGAGCCACTCGGTGGCGAGGCTCGACGACGCGATGGCGCTGCCGCAGCCGAAGGTCTTGAACTTCGCGTCTTCGATGACGCCGGTCTCGAGGTTGACCTTGATCTGCAGCTTCATCACGTCGCCGCACTCCGGCGCGCCGACGAGACCCGTGCCGACGCCGGGCGTGTCCTTACCGAACGACCCGACGTTGCGCGGGTTGTTGTAGTGGTCGACCACCTTGTCGCTGTACGCCATCGCCCTCCCCCTTACTCCGCCTTCCACTTGATGGTCTTGAGATCGATGCCTTCTTTCGCCAGCTCGTAGAGCGGCGACATTTCCCGCAGCCGCTTGATGACCTCGATCGTGCGCTGCCCCACGTACTCGATCTCCTCCGCGGTGGTGAAGCGGTGGAGGCTGAAGCGGATCGACGAGTGCGCCAGCTCCGCCGACGCCCCGAGCGCCGCGATGACGTACGAGGGCTCCAGCGTGGACGAGGTGCACGCCGATCCGGACGACAGCGCCGTCTCCTTGTTGAGGCCCATCAGCACCGACTCGCCCTCGACGTAGGCGAACGAGATGTTGAGGTTGTGCGGCAGCCGCCGATCCGGCCGGCCATTGAGGAAGGCCTCCTCCACGCTCGACAGGATCATGTCCTGGAGCCGGTCACGCAGCTTCGCCAGTCGCTCCCCTTCGGCCCCCATCTCCGCCTTGGCGATCTCGGCCGCCTTGCCGAAGCCGACGATCAGCGGCACGGGCAGCGTGCCCGAGCGCATGCCCCGCTCGTGGCCGCCGCCGTCCATCATCGGGGCGATCCGCACGCGCGGGCCCTTGCGGCGGACGTACAGCGCGCCGACGCCCTTGGGGCCATACATGAGATGCGCGGTGCACGACAGCAGGTCGATGCCCATCGCCTCCACGTCGACCGGGATCTTGCCGACGGCCTGCGTGGCGTCGGTGTGGAACAGGATCCCTTTCTCCTTGGCGATGCGGCCGATGGCGGGGATATCCTGAATCGTGCCGATCTCGTTGTTCGCGAACATCACGGAGATCAGGATGGTCTTGTCCGTGATGGCGCGGCGGATCTCCTCGACGTCGACGAGGCCGTCGGGCTGCACCGGCACATACGTCACCGAAAAGCCTTGTCGCTCGAGGCGCCTGAACGTATCGAGGCTCGCGCGCTGCTCGATGACGGTGGTGACGATGTGAGTGCCCTTCTCCTTGTACATCTCGGCCACGCCCTTGAGGGCGAGGTTGATCGCCTCCGTGCCGCCGGACGTGAAGACCAGCTCCTTGGGATCGCGCGCGCCGACCAGCGCGGCGAGCCTGGCGCGGGCCGCATCGACGGCGCCCTCCGCCTCCCATCCGAAGGGATGGTTGCGGCTGGCGGGGTGGCCGAATTTCTCGGTGAAGTAGGGCAGCATCGCCTCGACCACCCGCGGATCGCAGGGCGTCGTCGACTGCGAGTCCATGAAGATCGGAAACTTCAGAGCCATCCGCTCGCTCTCCCTCTCGTCTCAGCTCTTGATCGACAGCAGTTCCGGAACGCCGGCCCCCGTCAGCTCGGCCAGGCTCATCGTGTCGAGCACCTGAGTGATCGCCGCCTGGATCTTCTGGACCGGCCGCCGCAGGTTGCACTTGGGCAGCTGCGGGCAGTCGGCGTCCTCCAGGCACGACACGATGTTGATCGGCCCTTCGAGCGCGCGAATGACCTGGCCGACCGTGATCTCCGTCGGGCGGCGCGCGAGGGCGTATCCGCCCTTCGGGCCGTTGGTGCTCACGATGAGCCGCTCGCGGGCCAGTCGCTGAAGGATCTTCGCCATCAATTCCGGAGGGATCGTGAACTCCTCCGCGATCCTCTTGGCGCTGACGGCACCGACGCCGTCATTGACGGCGATATAATGAATCGCCATCAACCCGTAGTCGGCCCGTTTGGTGAAGCGGAGCATCGTTTGTCCTCGTCCTTGCCGCTCGTTCTTAGTCTATCGCCGACGAATTTGATCGGCGACTGTTTCGGTCGGATTCTCCCACCGCGACTGGGCGCTGTCAATGGAAAGGGCCTCGCATGAACGGGAAACCTAACGCGAACGCCGAGTTCGACTCGGAGCTGCATCGCACGGCCCTGGCTCAGCTCGACCGGGTGGCCTTCCGGCTCGGTCTCGATGCCGACGTCCACGAGCGGCTTCGCTACCCGCGACGGGCGCTGGTCGTCTCGGTCCCCGTCAAGATGGACTCGGGAAAGACTGAAGTCTTCGTGGGTTACAGGGTGCACCATAATACGGTCCTTGGACCGACGAAGGGTGGCCTGCGCTACGCCCCGGACGTGGACCTGGGCGAGGTGACGGCGTTGGCGATGCTCATGTCCTGGAAGTGCGCTCTCATGAGCCTGCCCTACGGCGGCGCGAAGGGTGGGGTCCGGTGCGACCCCCGCAAGTTGTCGATGCAGGAAAAGGAAAACCTGACCCGCCGCTATACGGCCGAGATCATCCTCATGATCGGCCCGGACCTCGACATCCCGGCCCCCGATCTCGGCACCGACGAGCAGACCATGGCCTGGATGATGGACACCTACTCGATGACGCAGGGCAAGAGCGTCCCCGGCGTCGTCACCGGCAAGCCGCTGATCGTCGGCGGCTCAGCCGGCCGCCGTGAGGCCACGGGGCGAGGGATCGTGTACGCGCTCTATCAGGCGGCGCGCCATCTCGGTCACGAGCTCCGCGGTCGCAAGGTCGTCGTGCAGGGGTTCGGCAACGTCGGCGGGGTCGCCGCCCGCCTCCTGTGGCGCGAGGGGGCCGTCATCGTCGGCATCAGCGACGTCAAGGGCGGCATCTGGAACACGGAGGGTATCGACATCCGCCAGCTCGAGGCTCACGTGGCGCAAACCGGGTCCGTGGCAGGGTTCGCCGGCACCGAGCCGATCTCCAACGCCGACGTGATCACGCAACCCTGCGACGTGCTGATTCCGGCCGCCGTCGGCGGCCAGATCCACGAGGGCAACGCCGATCGCGTGAAGGCCTCGATCGTGGCCGAGGGCGCCAATGGGCCGACGACGCCGGAGGCGGACGAGATCCTGCGTGAGCGCGGCGTGACGGTGATTCCGGACATCCTCTGCAACGCGGGCGGCGTCGTCGTGTCGTACTTCGAGTGGGTGCAGGGGCTGCAGTACTACTTCTGGCGCGAGAGCGAGATCACGGCGCGGCTGCAGGAGGTCATGACGCGCGCGTTCAATCGCGTGTGGGCGTTGGCCTCGAAGGAGAGCACCGACCTGCGAACCGCCGCGCTGATGGAGGGCATCCGCCGGGTGGCGGAGGGCTACCGGGTCCGCGGGCTCTATCCCTGAGCGGCGAGCGCGCGGCGAAGCTCGGCGGCGACCTGCTCGGGTGGCGTCTCGTTCACGAAGATGCCGCCCACACGATTGGCGCGCTCCGGCTGGACGACGATCTCCATGTGCCAGTGATAATCGTCCCGAATCGTCGCCCAGTCGCCCTGCAGGATGCGTGACTTGAGGTTGGGCGCCGTGTGCAGCACGAGCTCATAACCGGGATCGCCGAAGGCAGCCGCCAGCGTCCGGAAATAGCTCGAGATCAGGTGGGCGAGATCCCGACCCTTGTCGGCCGTGAGCGCCTCCTCGAACGAGCAGCCGTGATGACGCGGCACGATCCACGTCTCGAGCGGCGTGCGCGCGGCGTACGGCACTAGCGCGGCGAAGGCCGGCGTCAGCTTCGCCACCCGCTCCTCCGCCGCGATCTCCTGGCGCAGCATGTCGCAATACAGGCAACGGCGCTTGTACTGGTAGTACTCCCGCGCCTGGTAGAGCTCACGCCGTGTCTCGTCGAACACGATGGGAATGGCCGTCACCCGCGAGTACGGATGATGCGGCGACACGCCCGGCTTCTTGTAGTGACGATTGATGAGGATGTCGCGGATCTGCCCGTCACGTTTCAGATCGAGCAGGCGATCGCGGTACATCCACAGCACCGCCTCGAGCTGCTCGGGATCCATGGTCGCGAGCGTGTCGTCGTGGTTGGGTGACTCGACGATCAGCTCGCTGGCGCCGCGCGGCGTGATCATGTCGAACATCCCCACGCCCTCGCGCACGAGCTCCCACTCGATACGGAAATACGCGTCCGCCTCCGGGACGACGCGCACCGTCCACCCGGGGGTGTTGGCCAGGGATCCGTCCTTGCGATAGGCAGAAATTTCGGCGCCGGTCAGGTGCTCGGCGCCGGGGCAGTAGCGGCAAGGCGTATCGGGCGCCCAGGCCCCTTTGGGCCGAATGAGCGCCCATTGCCCGCGAGTCGGGTCTTTCCTCAGCTCGTCCACCGACTCGCGGTCACTCCTTGATCTGGCCCTTGAGCTTGCGCAGGTGTTGACGGGCCACGTCCACCCAGTCCTTCTCGGACGGGAGCTGCGAGGCCAGCGCGATGTACTTCTCCCACTGCACGATGGCCTCCTTGGGATCGGTCTTTTCGTAGACGAGCGCCAGGTTGTAGAGCGCGCCGGTGTTCTTGTCGTCGAGCTCGATGACCTTCCGATACTCCTCGACGGCTTCCTTGTAGAGTCCCTTGTCTTCGTAGACCTCGCCCAGGCCCATCCGAGCCTCGACGGACTGCGGATCGAGATCGATCGCGCGCTTGTAGGACTGCACGGACTCGTAATAGAGGCCTTTCTCGGCGTAATAGATCTTGCCGAGACTCATGTGCACCTTGGGGTTGATCGCGTTGTACGTCAGCGCCTTCTGGTAGGCGGCGATCGCCGGGTCGATCTCGCCCTTCGCGGCCCGCGCATCACCGAGTCCCACGTGAGCGTCGGCGTAGAACGGCCGCAGCTCGATCGCCTTCTGATACGCCTCCACCGCCTGATCGAACAGCCGGCGCGGCGCGGCGAGGAAGAGGTCGCCGAGCGCCTTGTAGGGCTCGGGATAGTTCGCGTCGAGCTGGGTCGCGGCGCGGAACTGTGCCGCCGCCTTCCATCGATTGCCGAGCGCCTGGTGCACGGCCCCCAGCGTGTACTGCGCGACGACGAAGTTGGCGTCGACCTCGATCGCGCGCGACAGCAGGTCGACGGCGGTCTCGTTCGCCTCTTGCCCGCCGCGCGCCGCGGCCATCTGGGCGCGGGAGAACAGCTCGAACGCGCGCAGCGACTTCGTCGGCGTCGCGGCCTTCTCCATGCGGCGGGCCTCGACATCCGTCACCGGCACCTTCAGCGTGCGCGCATATGCCGTCGGCAGAGCGGCGAGGCGGACGATGAGCTCGCCATCGGGCACCGTAACGGGCTCCATCGCGATCGGATCCCCGGCGGCGCCGCGGAGCTCGAGGACCTTGGGCTGCAGGACCAGCTCGTTGTTCACGCGCGTGACGCGGCCATAGAGCGCGGCGTCGACCTTCAGACTCCGCGCCGCCTGGAGCACAGCCGGCTCGCCCCAGCCCTCAGGCTGGCCGACGCCGCGCAGTCGGGTCCGGTCGAGCTGCACGAACGCGGGCGATTGCACGAGGCCGAGCGCCACCGCCTGGGCGGCGCCCTCGCCGATCCACTGCTCGTCAGAGGCCAGCCCAGTCGTCTCGAACGGCACGATGAGGACGGTCCGCGGCTTCACCGCGGCCTGGGCGGATTCCGCCACCACGAGCCCGCAAAACGCCAGGATCGAGAGGATCAGCCAACGTCGCGCCATCAGGCGCCCTCCTCTCCGCGTTGCGGCGCCGGCGTGGTCCGGCGCACCCTACGGCTCAGCCACCCCTTCATGCGCGCCAAAGCACCCGGCCCCACTCGCCGGAGCGCGATGTCGGGCACCATCATCAGCGCCACGAATCCGACCAGCCACGGCCAGACCTCGACGGCGATCCGCGAGCGCCGCCGCGCTTTCAAGAACGCGTCCTGCGGCTCCTGCAGCGACGACCCGCCGGTCAGCTCCGCCAGCTCGCGCAGCAGCGTCTCGTCGACTCCGAGATCGCGAAGCTCCTGAGCATACGGTACCACCAGGCCCGCCAGCTGTGAGCCGACTACGCGCTCGGCCTTGCGCTGCGCCATCCCGACCAGATAGACGCCCTCCTGAGGCGCGGGGAAGCGGCCACGATACCGTCCGGGGCCGATCTGCTCGAGATCGACGACGTTCCGCTCCCGGCTGGGCGCGACCACGCCGATCTGCGAGTCGAGGAAGTTGATGAACTCGCCCTTGCCGTCCACCGCGTCGACCACGACCTCGCCGGTCTGGTCGATCCGCTGCACGATCGCCGTCGTGTCCGAGCGCGAGCCGCTGCGCAGCGTCCAGCGCGTGAGCTGCGCCCAGAACTTGTTGAACTCGCCCCAGCGCAGCCAGAGCACACCCCACTTGGCCTTGGCGTCCGAGGTGAACGCGGCCGCGCGGCCCAGACCGTACCGCCACGTGGCGAGGACGGGATCCTCTTGATGCGACATGAGCACGAGCTCGGCATTCTGCTTGACCGTCGTGGCCACGTAGCCGCCGAGCGGCGGCACGCTCTTCCAGTTGATGTCCTGCATCGCCTCGTGGTTCGGCGCGGTCAGCTGGGGCTTGAACGGCTGCTCGACGAGTGACGCCTTGGACGCGAGCTGCGTCTCGAGCGTGAAGATGCGCGGGATCGTCTGCGAGTCCTCGGTGTAGTAGAACCGTCCCTTGCCCCACTTCGCGATGTCGACCATGAGCTGGACGTCGGCGTCCTTGCCGATGGCCACGGTGGAGACCGTGATCTTGTCCTTGGCCATCCGGCGGAGCAGACCCGCGAAGTCCCCGCGGGTCATCTGGCCGTCGGACAGGAAGATGACGTGCTTGAGGAGCGCCGGCCGATCGAACAGGACCTGATACGACTCCTTGAGCGCGGGGTAGCCGTCGGTCCCGCCGCCCGCCTTGATGGTGGCGATGGCGTGATGGATGGCGCCCTTGTCGCGCGCGCCCTTCATCGGGGAGTCCCAGATGAACTCCGTGTCCCACGACATCACGCCGACCTCGTTCCGCTCGTCGAGCAGGTCGACGACGAGGTGGGCCGCCTCCTTGGCGAGGTCCAGCTTGGTCACCTTCTCGTCCGTCGACATCGCCATCGAGCCCGAGCGGTCGATCGACAGCACCACCGCGAGGCTCGGGATCTCGACCTTCTGCTTGACCTCCATCGTCACCGGCAGCGCTTCCTCGATCGGGGTGCGGTAGTAGCCACCGAGGCCGAAGGATTCCTCGCCGCCGATCATCATCAGCCCGCCGCCGTGGTCGCGGACGTAGTCGCGGATCTGGGCCATCTGCGGCCGGGTCAGCTTCAGCGACGAGACGTTCGAGAGCACGACGCCGTCGTACTTCTGCAGTCCCGCGACGTCCTTCGGAATGCCCGGCGGATCGACGACGGTCACCTCGATGTTCTGCGAGCGCAGCGCGGCCGCCAGCGACGCGGCGTGCGAGCGGTCCTTGTCGGCCAGCAGCACCTGCGGCCGTCCGCGCACGACGACGGTTCCGACCGCGCGGTTGTTGTCCTCGATGGTGTCGCCGTCGACTTCGAGCGCGGCCTGGTAGACGTGGATGCCGCTCTGGTCCAGCGCCTGCCGGTAGGCGAAGACGTTCTTGCCCGCGGTGAGGCGCACGATCTGCGAGCCGAGGAATTCTCCGTTGCGGAACAGCGACAGCCGGCCCTGCGTGTCCTTGTGGCTCCACGCCACGACCTTGGCCTGGAACGGCTCGCCGTACTTCACCTCTTGCGGCAGCAGCATCGCTTCCGCCACGACCTCTTGCGTGAACGTCAGGGGGGCCGGGACGTAGAAGATGTCCGCGCGCGCGTCCTTGGCCGCCTGGGCGCCGGCCAGCGCGTTGCCGGCGTTCTGGCGACCGTCGGTCAGCATCACGATCCGGTTGGCGTGGCCGGGCGTCACCGTGGCGAGCGCGAGCTGAATGGCCTGGAAGATGTTGGTGCCGCGTCCGCTCACCGTGCTCTTGGGGCGATCGACGCTCGGGCGGTTGGACAGCGGCTGATCCACCACCGCCTCTTCGCCGAACACGATGACCTCGTGGCGATCGCCGCTCTTGAGGTGGCGCACGGCTTCAGACACGAAGCGCCACGCGCGCTCGCGCGCGACCAGGCTGACGCTGTCCGACTGGTCGAGCAGGAAGACGACGTTGAGGCGATCCACCCACCGCGGGAGGGTCGGGCGGAGCATCGTCACCAGCAGCACGACGATCAGCGCGCCACGCAGGGCGAGCGCCCACTGATCACCGGTCACGGACGGCACGCGCATGCGGCCCGCCGTCTGGCGCCGCCAGTACAGCGCGCCCTCGAGCGTCAGCAGCGCCGCCGCGATGAGGACGAAGAGCGGCCAGAGCTCGCGCTGGATCGGCACGGGCGGTGAGACCGCGGCCGTGGTCGCCGACGGCGCCGGCAGCGGATGCGGCGTGACGTCCGATTCGTCGCCGTCGCCCAGGTTCACCGCGAGCTTGAGATCGCCGCGCGCCGTCGACAGCGT
>Ga0114129_10003162_pt1 | contig 23098 bp, 24 predicted proteins | sample RhiMetdeltSRZDD1_FD_80071 | JGI IMG/M metagenome (GOLD analysis project Ga0114129, IMG submission 80071) | Populus rhizosphere microbial communities from Tennessee, USA - Rhizosphere MetaG P. deltoides SRZDD1 (version 2) (version 2) | ecosystem: Host-associated > Plants > Roots > Rhizosphere >... | reverse complement strand
TCATCGTAATGGCGTTCAATCTGCTGAGATCTCGCCGAAAGCGCAGCGCATGCGGATCATCGCCAGGAATGTGGTCCGCCAATTCGGGTTCAACGTTACGGAGCAAGATTTTCTCCATTCCAATGGTCGTGCCTCTGATGCGGCAAGGATCAATATCTTTAGGCTCCCAGATATTCTCCCTCAGGCGAGAATTCGGCGACGACGTCTCTCTGTCGCTTGGCCCATTCCATTATTGGGACCGGGCTACCAATCAGCATGAAGAAATCGTAGGGAGCCCGCATGTGGTTGGCCATGATGTACTGGAAGTGGAGCCGGAAGAGCTTCCAGCGCAGTTTGCGGTAGAATTGGGGAGACAGCATATCGCGAAATCGTACCTGCCATACTAAGGGATTGCAGCGCTCTGGTCCGAGCTGAATTCCGATGCCTGCGACAGGATCGAATCCCCAGAAATTCAGGGCATCCTTGCGAGACTGGCATTCGATCCAATTTATCGAGGGTTCGATTGCTAGCCGCCGAATAATTTCGCGCATTTTTAGCGCTCGCGGATGAAATGCAACAGCGGGAGTAATCGATCCGATAGTCAACACGACAATGTGCGGGCCTTGCCGGCCGAGATCGGGGTCGAGTTCAAGCGCTCGTGCGGCCATGCATTGCGCCAGCGGTGCGCCGCCACTGTGACCGATTAGTACTACCTCGTCTGCATCGTTGGCATGCACCAATTCCTTGAGACGCGCGGCGCCGATCTGGATCGGCCGGTCGAAGCAGGTTGCCTCGCCACGGCCAAATTTCCGAAGATAAGGCCAGTGATTGTTGACGCGAATCACTAACCACCGATCGGCTAGCGGGCGCAGAGCCATAAAAATCGCAAGAAAAACCGCGAGCGACATGGCAAGGCTGATTGGTGTAGCCACACCGACCCTGTGTCGTGCGATATACCAAGCAAGCATTCCAGCTGCTATGGAAGTAGCAATCCAAGTGAGTAGCAGCAGTTGAAGTACGAGATGATGCATCCCGAACTGCCAATTCGCCCGGAACACTCGAAAAGTCGTTCCAGTTGCGAGATCATCCAGCATCCATCGAACGGCACGGGAAATTTGTCTAATGATAGGTTCGGCGGTATTGGCCTTGATAATGTCTTCGCAACGCACGAAGTCGTATCTTGTAAACACTTGCCAATTCGGCCCACTCATAGTGACGGCCCAAGAAGCGACGTCGGTCGATTCAATAGCGAGCGGACCGAGTGCGAACTTAGCGTGCCAAAGCGCACAAGCTCTTTTTAGCTGACTCCCGAAAAGAGCATAATAACCCTCCGGTCCTTGTGGATCGTACCCGGAGACGTAGATGACGCGGCGACGGGTTATCAAGCATTACTCCGGCGAGCCTGGATTTTTCGGTTTAATAAAACGGCCGAATTTGCGATTGCAAATCAGCGCGCCATACTCTCATGTGCGGTGCCTAAAAAAACGCAGAATGTCAAACATTAGCTGTGCGATCGGAATGTCCGCTTTGGGTTAATTGCGGACATTTCGCAATACAATCGGGATGTCCGCTTTACCCCCAAAGCAGACAAATGCGGTGCAACTAGGGATGTCAGCTATGGGCCAAACGCGGACATTGAATATCAAAATCAAAGTGTGGCGCCCTCAGTCCAATGCGCGGTCGAATTTAGCGATACCTTCCATTGGATCAGGCTTTCGTGCTACGTGAGCCGACCGGGCGACGCGGAGCGCAATCATCGTGACCCTACGCGAGCGTGTGAAAGACGCTCTCGGCAACATCCTGCTGGTCGCAGCCTCGATCACGATCTGCTACGCGGTCGCGGAGTTCGTGTTCTTCCGCTTCATGCTGCCGTACATGTCGCTCAATATCCTGCCGCACCTTCCCGACCGGGCGGCGTACTTCATGCAAAGCAGCAAGAGCCATTTCGTGCCAAGAGACTACATCGTTTTGGTCGGCGATTCCTACGCGCAGGGCATGGGCGACTGGCTGTACGCGAATAGCGGCGACCAGTCGAAACCGCATCATTCCGCCAACGTGTTGCATGACATGACCAGCTCGGCACCGACGTGGTTTCAGTCGGGCGCGCTGCGTCCGGCAGCGCGGAGGCAATGGTGCTGCGGGTGACGCGGGTTTACGACGACTCCTACTGCTATCTGTTCCCGCACATTGCCGAGCCCAAGCGCATGCTGATCTACTTCTACGAAGGCAATGACCTCGACGACAATTACATGCTGCTCGATCATCGGGTGCGCCCCGACGGCGGCGATCTGCGCGCGCAGATCGACCGCTTTCTCGACGAGCATTACGCGATGGTGAACGGCTGGCTGTGCCACGGGCACTTCGGCGACATGCTATTCAGGATGGCGCGCTTCCTGGTGAGGTATCGTAATCTCAAGTGGAACTTCCGGGCCAGCCAGCCACGCAGCAGGTCATCATCGGCAACCGGCCGCATGGCGCCTGGCAGCTCAATATTCCGTCGCTGGCGCTCGACGAGAAGCAGACCGAGGCGGCGGTGATTGTGTATGAGCGGTCGCTGATGTGGCTGCACCAGCGGTTTCGGAACGTGCCGATGACGGTGGTCTACATCCCCTCGCCGGCGAGCATGTATCGCCACGCGACCGACCAGGTGATCTCGCACGAGATCTATCTGCCGATCACCGATCCGTCCCAGGTCGGCAAGGTAGTGAAGTCCTATGGGCGTGTGTTCTCAACCTCTGCGATCTACAAGAAGAGCCAGAACATCTGCGAAATGATCCGGGGCATAACCTTGGCGCAGGGCGTCGATTTTATCGACACACGGCCGACGTTCCGCGCCGCCGCAGCGCAGCGACCGATGCACGGGCCAAAGGACTGGAATCATCTGAACGAGAACGGCTATCGCGTTCTGGGCTCATATCTGGCAAAGCGGCTCGCTGCGCCTGTTGCCGACGCCTGCGACGATCGCTGGGATGCGACTGACGCGGTCATGTCTGCGCGGTCTCCGGCCAGCGGCACCGCGGGACCCCGGTGAATCTTCTGTCATATGAAGCCGTCCGCTTTGGGCCAAAAGCGGACATTTCCGCTTTACCCCCGAAAGCGGACATGTGCGGTGCACTTGCCCATGTCTGCTAAGGGCCAAAAGCGGACAGTGACTGACTTATTCGATCACCTCGTCGGCGCGTCCAATTAGTGGCTCAGGAATTGTGAGGTTGAGTGTCTTCGCAAGCTTGAGATTGATAGCCAACTCAATCTTTGTCACTTGCTGAACCGGAAGGTCAGCAGCCTTTTCGCCTTTGAGAACGCGACCAGTGCTACTTCCAACTTTGTGGATTTCGTTCGAGTAGTGCGTTCCGTAGGATATGAGACCTCCCGCGAGGACATACTCGCGGTACGGATATATGGTTGGCAGCATGTGGCGGGCCGCCAGCCCGACCACGCGATTACGTTGGGTCAAAAAGAACGTTTCGCCGCTGACCACAAGTGCGCCGACCGGTTCGCTGACGAGGGTCGCGAAAGCCGGCTCAAGCTCGTCAGGAGTGCTTGCGGTCACAACGCTAAAGCGCCTGCTGAGGACACGCTCCGCATTACGTACGATCTCTCTTTCACTCGCGGTTTGAGGTGCGTTGGCCGGATTGACAAGCACTCCGATCGTCGTGGCGGGAGGCATTATGGAGTGCGCTAGGTCAATGCTTTTTGTAATCAGTTCTACGTTAGTAATTGTGATGCCTGTGATGTTACCGCCTGGCCGTGCAAGACCTTTGACAAGACCAACTTTGACAGGATCAGTACCAATAAAGAAAACGATCGGGATTGTTTGAGTTGCATCCTTAGAAGCGAGTGCGGCTGGCGTACTGGCAAAAGCGACGATAACGGTCACTCCACGGCGAACCAGATCCGCGGCCAATGTAGGCAATTGGTCGTTGTGGCCCTCTGCCCATCGGTATTCGATCACTACATTACGGCCTTCGGTAAATCCTGTGTCAGCTAAGCCTCGTTTAAATTCGGCAACATACTCGTGCATTGTTCCAAGTGAGGCACCGCTTAGAAATCCAACAACTGGCATCGCCGATTGCTGCGCCTGCGCTGCAAGCGGCCAAGCCGCCGCTGAACCTGCAATAATTTTGATGAAGTCGCGGCGTCTCATCGTCTTCTCCCAGAGGCTCAGGACGGCGCATCGTATCGATTTACATCAGCGTAACGCATAAAATCGGCGTTAAGTGGCGCACACATGTCCGCTGGGTCAAAAGGCGACATGTGCGCCGCAAAAGGGTCATGTCTGCTTTACCCCCAAAAGCGGACACCATGAACCGAACCGATTCACACTGTCTGATGTAACCAACATGACCACGCGGGCGCTAAACTATTATCCGGTGCCAACCGGTACCGTTCCTCAAAAAATTCCCAAGGGGCGGGTACTCGTTCACAACAATATTGCGCACGATGAAAACACACCGAGCGGTGAGCGTGGCTTTCGCGGCTGGTTTGAGCGCTTGCCGTCGCGAACCAATCTAGTTCTGTGCGAATGTGGCTGGTCTGGATTGCCGCACTATCGGATGGATTAATTCAATTCGAGGGAACGGGTAGAGGCTTGAGTAGCTTGTAGGTTCATGTCCGCTTTACCCCCGAAAGCAGACATAACTCGCACCTGGGCGGCGGCACCGCGATCTCGCCGCGCTTCATCGCGATGCCGTTAGCGGAAGTTCGTCTTGCCCTATTTAATCACTTCACCGGCGCGAAGCTGTCACTGATCGTCATCCCGGTTGGAAACCTTTCGCGCTTAACACCGGCCTAGCGACCGGTCCGCCAAGAAAATTGGATGAGCGACTGTGCCTCCTCGAAGACTTTGCTTGAAGTACCTATCCCAGCTGTGAAAACCGTTGTACTGGCAAACTCTCCTGGCAGCGGACCTAGCACCTCTGCGCCTGCGACTGGCACGATCTCCGAGGTCTGTCCGATGCCGATCTCGGCTTCGCCTTTAGCAACCACGTCGGCGGCCTGTGCGCCAGGGACCAGAATGGTCTTAGACTTTAATTGGTCAGCGATACCAAGCCCGTCGATGACGCGTGCGAAATAGACGCCGCTGGCGCCGCCTTTTGACGGATCCGCATAGACGATCGATTTCGCACTAAGCAACGTATGCCTTAGCGTGTCGACGGTACTTATATCCGGTTTCGTTGCGCCCGCACGTACCACCAGCGCGACTGGCGTAGTCAGCACCTTGATTTCAGCTGCATTCGCCTGTCCGTGGATTACAGCGATAAGAGATAGCAGCAATCGTGCTGTGACTGCCGGAGCAAATCCTTCTTGCAAACCTCATGTCATTGCCTCCCGGGCGCTAGAATTTTCTGGACAGCGTAGCTGGAAGGCTAGCGTACGGGCTCGTTTCCCACAACGTATGTCTCCTGTGGGTCAGTAATCGTGAGATGTCCGCTTTACCCCCGAAAGCGGACATGCGCGGTGCAACTCGGGATGTCCGCTATGAGCCAATAGCGGACCTTCGCGACTTCATTCGATTACTTCATCAGCGCGCTGCTGAAGCTGCAAAGGCACTTCGAGACCTATTGCTTTGGCAGTCTTGAAGTTGATTACGAACTCGAACTTGCTCGACTGTAGTACAGGCAATTCAGCAGGCGTTGCACCTTTAAGAATACGGACGACAAAATTGCCAGCCTGCCGATACGCTTCAGTCAGGCTGGTCCCATAGCTCATTAGTCCGCCGTCTTCCACAAATTCCCGCCATTCGTAGATGGCAGGAAGCCTAAGCCGTATTGCCGGATCAATAACCAGTGCGCGCTGGCTGTTGAAATATGGATCAGCGCCGACGAGTAGCGCTCCGGCGTTCAGCTCCTCGAACTTCTTGAAGGCCAATGCGATGTCACGTTGATTGCTTGCACGCTCTATTTGGACTTTCAGATTGAGTGCGCGAGACGCCTCGTCCACATCCTTTAACTGGTTATCAAAGAAGGGATTGTTCGGATTGAGAAGAGCAGCAATCAAGTCAACCTTAGGAGCGAGTTCGTGCAGCAACCCCAATCGTTTCGATTCCATCTGGTTGGTAAAGAAGCTTATGCCTGTAAAATTGCTGCCGGGCCGGTTTAGGCTCGTCACGAGGCCCGACTTAATCGGATCAGCGCCGATTGCGAAGACGACAGGAATTGTCGAGGTCGCGGCCTTGGCGGCGATGGCTGATACTGTCGTGGCAGTGAAAATAATTGCCACATTGCGGCGGACAAGTTCGGCGGCAAGTCCCGGCAGTCGGCTAATGTCGCCTTCAGCAAAACGGTACTCGATATTAATATTGCGGCCATCGTCAAAACCGGCCTCGCTAAGCGCTTTGCGGAACGACGCTATGTAGTAGGCGTCGGTTCTGACTGACGTAAGGCCGAGATAGCCGATCACCGGGGGCTGCTGCGTACGTGCAGCTAGCGGCCATGCGATGGTCGCACCTCCGACAAAACTGATGAACTCGCGCCGCCTCATGAGGCCCCGACACCAAAGATCGACCATCGTACCGGTTAAGATTGGCGCTTTGGAAGGGGTGGTCAGAAGCCCACCCGATGTCCGCTTTGGGCCAATAGCGGACATGCGCCCTCATTCAATCACCTCATCGGCGAATAAAAGGAACGATTCCGGGATGGCCAAGCCAAGGCCCTTCGCAGTTTTGAGATTCACGACAAGGCTGAATTTTGTGGGGAGCTGCACCGGTAGATCGGCCGGGCTCACGCCACGCAATATGCGGTCAACGTAGGAGGCCGCCTCGCGTACTGTGTCCAATTGCTCAATTCCATAGGATAGCAAGCCGCCACTCGCGACATAGAAACGAAACGAATAGACGGCGGGAAGTTTTACTCTGGCAGCCGTTGCAATAATCACGTCTCGTTTGGTTGCCGTCAGCGGGCTCGGCGTTACGATCAGCCCGCCGTTTGACTCTCGCGCAAAGTCTGTCAGCACCCTCTCGATATCGGCGGCGTCGCGAACACCCAGCCCGGTAACGGTCACGCCTAACGACTCGGATATGGAATCCGCTGCCCGGATAAACGCAACATTGGCGGTGATTTCTGGAACGTGGACCACGCCGACGCGACGAACCTGCGGCGCAACCTGTTTAAGAACTCCCAGCCATTTTCCTCCGACAGCAGGCTCGAAATTATGGAAGCCTGTTACATTACCGCTCGGATGGGCGAGGCTACTGACGTAGCCGCTCCCTACCGAATCGGACACCCATGTGAACACAATCGGAATTGCACGGGTTTCGCGAAGAAGCGCCGACACCGCCGGATTGGTAGATACGAAGAGCACGTCGGGTGCGCTTGCAACCAGTTCGGCCGCTGCCACACGTGTTCGTGCGGCACTTTCTTCGGTAAAGCGATAGTCAATCTTCAGGTTTTGTCCCTCCATCCAGCCAAAATCCCGAAGACGGTCTCTGAAAACCCGTAGATAGGTTTGCCAGACTTCGTCTGTTTCGGCGAAACCCATCAATACGCCGATATGCCGCGGACGGTCGCGCTGCTGCGCAAGCGCATCGACCGGCCACGTCACTGCCGTACTGCCAGCGAGCCCTAAAAATTCGCGCCGCCTCATTTTGAGGTCACCAATTCGAGGCCAAGCCGCTGCAATAGAAAACAGGCGAGTCGATCGCCCAAGTTGTGACGGTACAACTGCTCCGATATAAGGAGAACTAGGTACTGTTTATATCAGTAATAAGGATTGGTTATGATGAACGCACTCGCTCCAGAGCACTCTGTTGGCCGCCGCCTAAGATTTCGCGATCTCCAGGTGTTCTTTGCAGTCGTGCAATCAGGGAGCATGGCTAAGGCGGCGCAGCAACTCGGTCTGACGCAACCCGCTGTCTCGGACATTGTCGCCGCACTCGAAGAAATGTTCGGCGTTCGCTTGTTTGATCGTAATTCACGCGGGGTCGAGCCGACAATTTATGCCCGGGCATTGCTCAAACGTGGGCACGCAGCTTTCGACGAACTCAAACAAGGAATTAGGGACATTGAATTTCTGTCGGACCCGACAGCTGGTTCTTTAAAGATTGGATTTCCTGCTTCGGTATTAGGCGGTCTCCTGTCGCTCGCGGTTGAGCGTTTTAGACGGCGGTATCCACGTGCGACGCTGCAATTTGACGAGGTGACGTCGCCTGGTACTGACTTTCCGAGCCTACGCAACCGCGAGCACGACCTCATTATCGCGCGAATAGCGCGCCCGTTGGTGGACGAAAACGACCTAGACGTAGAAATTCTGTTTCAGGACCCGCTCGTGGTTACTGCGGATGCGCGCAGCAAATGGGGACGCCGTCGCAAAATAGATCCGGTAGAGCTTGTCGATGCCCCCTGGATCCTGACGGAGCCAAGCGCTTCAGTTTACTTGAGCGTGGCAGAAGCGTTTCAAGCTCGCGGCCTTCCCATGCCCAAAATTGATTTGGCGGTGCTTTCCGGTCTTCTTCGTATGCACCTCCTGTGCCGAGGTCCTTTTGTAACCGCAGTGCCCAATTCGTTACTGCGGTTTAATCTCAACCGACTTTCGCTGAAGATTCTTCCCGTCGATCTGCACATTCGGGGATACCCGGTTGCAATCCTCACCCTGAAGAATCGAGTCTTGAACCCCTTGGCGGGATTCTTCATCGAACATGTTCGGCAAGTATCAAAGGCGATGATGTCGTAGGGCGTATGTCCGCTTTGGATCATAAGCGGACATTTCGCATTGCACGCACCATGTCCGCTTTACCCCCGAAAGCGGACATTCAACGCTTCGTCGCGGCGTGCGCCGCATCAGACTTCAGGTCAGTCAGCAAAATGCGTTGACCGAGTTCCCGGAACTCACGGTAGATCCGTTGCAACCAGTGTCGCAGCTCGATAGAGGCGTCGACATCGAGCGCGGCGGCTTCGGAATCGGCAAAGGAGAATGGTGGCCTCTCGACGTATTTGCGTACGTTCGAGGCAAGTAGTGGAAGCCGTACGACCACCGTACCGCTGCCTATCGGCGCGTATTTATTTCCGTATTGCGTGACCCCGAATATTTCATTGTGTACCGGCGCCGGCATTGCTTCAGGCAACCGGCCACACAGGCCGCGATAGGCCTCGACTGATGTACGGTCCGGCGACATTAGGTAGAGCAACACAGGCACAATGCCGCGGCGGCGGGCTTCTTCCGCAAAGCCGAACTGACAGGCCAGTGCGAAGAATGGTTCAAACGACGCTCGGCCAATATCGACGATTTTGGTGGCACCATCCTCGGCCATCAGGCGGTCGAACAGCGCCATCTGTCCTTTCAGGTCGTTGATTGCCGAGAGGGTGACGTATTTGGGAAGGAACTGCGCAAGCGTACCCTCGCCGGCGGCATTGAGGTCGAAAGCAGCAACTGACCTTCCTTCCTGCAGATGAAAGTCAGTGAGTAGCCGCGCCAGCAGGGTCTTGCCGACGCGCGGACGCGGCGATACGACAATGGCGACGGAATTACGAAACGACATCAATCTACTGAACGCTGCCCGCGCATCGGCTCACTTGGGCACTCGGTTAGCCGGCGGCCTGGCGGATGTTCTTTTCTAGCTTCGGTGAGACCAGGTCGAGGAGCTTGACCCGGTCGAATTCGTTCCAGACTTGTCCCAGCCAGTGGCGGACGTAACCCCGGAGCACGAATGAATAGTTGGCCGTCTCGCCTTTGGCATTCTTGTTGGCGATGAACGAGACATAGGGAACGCCGGCGACTTCCACCTGCTCGCAAGTCATCTCGTTGAGCTTTGGAATGGTGATTTCTTCGGTGTCTCTAATTCTCTTGAAATATGATTTGTAGGTCGCCGGATCCCAGTCGAAGAACGAAGTTTCGTTGATGTGGTTCTTGACCAGAAAGTAGTTGGCGTCCCCCACGAAGCGGGCGGTTTCGGCGATTTCCTCAAGCGAGGCGATGGAGGGACCGAGGATATGGAACATGGCGAGGGTAATCTGCCCCGTCTTCCCCAACTCGATGAAGCCGATGTTGCTCAACGCTTGCAGCGTGGAGGATAACAGACCCGCGCGCACGTCGATCACCGTTACCTTGGCTTCAGCACCCTGCACCGTGTCGAAAATCTTCATCTGGTCGGAAACTGACGCGACATCCACGACTTCGGTCACGTCGGGATGAAAGCGCTTGAGCGTGCCGCGTGGCCATTCAGTATCGAAGGCCCGAGTCGGCACATGGCGGGCGCCAAAATAATCAATCAGAGTGCGGGCGACAGTAGTCTTGCCGACGCCACCCTTGTCGGCACCGATAAGAATGACAGCTGGTTTAGCCATGGCACACCCTGGATGCGGGATACGGACAGAATTGACCTAGCGAAGAAGCGAGGGCCGCGCTAGCAGCCCCCGCCTCCCTGTCGTGTGAGAAAAAGATCAAAACCATGTTTGCCTGCCAGGCAAGCGCGGCAAGACCAATTTTCACATCAACGTCGCACACGAAGCCGGTTAGAGCTTCGTCGTTAGCGCCCCGTCGAACAAATAAGCCGTCGTTCACGGGAGCATCGGCCCACCATTGGCGCTCTAGAACCGCCGCAAGTGACCCTGTGTGCCTTCCTAGAGGCAGCCGTTGGCGCGGCGGGCCATCTAGGCACAGAGCAGCGGTTGTCCTGCGTCGTGGACTAGCAAAGGCCTTGCTGGAGTCCAGACAAGAACCGCCATCTGAAATGCTGGGCCGATTTTTAATTGATGTCGAGCAGGCAAAGGTACTTACTGTTGCGAATTTTCTTGATTGTTGCCTTTAGGGCACGTGTGGCCTCGAAGGGTCGATGTCCGCTTTGGGTCAAAAGCAGACATAGTGAGATCGGCGGAGCTTTGCGCGGTTACCGCGTGGTTACAGTCTTCCGCCTCACACATGTTCACCGTAGTTCACGACAGTACGCTGGAATGCACTTATGGGACAATATTTTCTCTATTGAGAAACCCGTTCTGACGGGCATTCTGGCGCACCGCGTTGCACTGGAGCTATTTCGCCGAACGTTGCGAATGGGCGCTTCGTAAGCGAGTGGTCGGGGGTTCAAATCCCTCCGCCGGCACCGCTGTTGTCCGTTGACATCACCGGGGACAATTCGTGCAGGCCTTTGGCTCATTCAATTGCTTGAAAATACGTTATAATTTATGATTGAAACATGAGGCTGGGGTGGGGTTACTGACTTTCGGAATCCTGTCATTCTCACCCATAACGTAGGATGCTGAGCGATCGGATCAGTCACTGTTTTTGCAGAGCAACACTATGGCCAGACCCACTGTCATTCTCGTCGGCGCTGATAAAGGCGGCGTGGGCAAGACTACTGTCGCCCGCACTCTGATTGATTATTTCGGCGCCCATCAAACGCCGACCCGGGCCTTCGATACCGAGTGGCCGCGCGGAACGCTTAAGCGATTTCATCCGGATTTGACCGAAGTGGTAGACGTGACTTCGGTTCCTGACCAAATGAAAATCTTCGATACGCTCGGCAGCGCCGAAGCGAAGGTGACGGTCATTGACGTGCGCGCCGGGTTGTTGTCGGCGACGCTACAGGCACTGACCGATATCGGATTTCTTGAATCAGCCAAGAAGGGACAGATCACTTTCGCGGTGTTCCATATCCTCGGATCATCCATCGCATCTCTTGACGAAATCGCCGAGACCGCGCGCGTTGTGGGCGATGCCAACTATTTTCTGGTCAAGAACTTCATCAATAACACAACGTTTTTCGAGTGGTATCCGGCGGTCTACAATTCGTACTTCAAAAAAATCAAAGGCGCTGAAGAGATCATCATCCCGAAACTCAACGAGATGGCGTTCGAGCAGGTGGAAGTGGCAAGCGTTTCATTCGTTTCATTTGTTGGCAACAAAGCCGCCAAGGGTGAGACGGCCAACTATTCATTTGTCTTGCGCGGCTACGTGCGTCACTGGCTTGGCAATGTCTGGGGCGAATTTGATCGCGTAAGGCTGGTCGATATGGTTTCGCCGAAAATCGAAAGCAACGTGCGTCAGGTCGCGGGCTAGCCTCCTTCTACTTGCGCGCCGATTGAGCAGCGGTGCGAGCTGTCATTTCGCAGCTCCATCACCATTGTCGCCTCGCCGCGACCACGCGGGGGCAAGACCTTACTCGCGCGGCTGCTCCCGGACTTTCACTTGCATGAGGGCCGTCTGGCGACGGCTTTCGATCTCAATATGGGCGACGGGACGCTGGCGCAGTTCCTGCCTGACAAGACCAGGACGGCTTCCATACGCGACGTCAACGGCCAAATGGCACTCTTCGACCATTTGGTGGCATACGAAGACATCACCAAGATCATTGACGTCGCTCATGAAGCCTACGAGGCGTTTTTTTTCGTTGGCCCATCACATTGGATTTGTCGACGAAGCGCGGCGGTGGCGATTGCGGTGCCCATTTTGTTCATCGTGGCTCCCGATCACACCTCGGTCACGGCTTATCGCAGTCTGCGTGCGCGCTTCGCGCATGCGACGCTGGCGCCCGTGCATAACGAAATGCTCGGCCCCGCACAACATCGCGACAAATATCCGCTGACTACCGGAAGACCGGGCCCGGTGCCGGGTTTGCGCAGGTACATGGAGACGCCGCCTTTTTCGTTTGCCGATCCGCGTATCCCCGATTCAACCCGTATTCCCGCTACCGCATACGCCGAGCTTGAGCGGTGGTTACGCTGAATTTATTTGGAGTTCCGCGAGCTCGATCTACGTATATTGCTGGTGGATTTACAGTCATCCATCCAACTTAGCTCGCATTTACAATAGTAAGGGAACCGAATCCGCCGTCAGGCGTTTCCTTGGCCGGACTTTCCCGGCGAGGTGTTCGCTGGCGGAAAGAGGGAGCGAGCCATGTGGATTACACTCTTCACGATCGTTATCGGGATTGCTTTTTGCTTCGCTCTCGGGGCGAAGGTCATGGAATCCTATGAGGAAAACGTCCGTCCTTGATCAATAGCCGCCGGTTTCAGTTTCGCGGCCGCAAGGCTGCGTTTTTTTATGTATTGTCCGAGGGGCGGGGCCCCCTGAATTTTGCAATAATAGGAGAGCATGCCGGCACCCTTGTTGCTGTCCAGGAAATTTGCTCCGCTTTTCTGGTGCCAGTTCTTCGCGGCATTCAACGATAATTTCCTCAAGACTGCGCTTGCCTTTGTAGTTCTGTTCCAGTCGGGCATCAGCAATCCTGAAGCATTGATTACATCCGCCGGGGCAGTATTTATCGCTCCGTTTTTTTTCCTGTCCGGGCTTGGTGGGCAACTCGCAGACCGTTACGACAAGGCACGGGTGGCGCAACGGCTGAAGTTCATAGAAATTTTCGTGGCCGCCATGGCGGCATGGGGCTATGCGTGGAATTCGCTGCCGCTGCTGTTTGGCGCCCTGTTCGGTTTCGGCATCCTCGCCTCGCTTTTTGGTCCGACCAAATACGGCATTCTTCCCGATCATTTGCTACGCGAGCAATTGCCCGCCGGGAATGCGCTGGTCGAAGGCGCCACCTTTGTCGCCATTCTTCTGGGCACGATTGGCGGCGGGCTTGCCGCCAGTCATGGCGGAGATGCGAATGCCTTCGCTGTCCTCATCATGGTCTTCGCGGTTGCATCGTGGATATCGGCGCTGCTTATCCCGCCGACCGGCGAGGGTGCACCGAAACTCGCCGTCCAAATCAATATTGCGAACTCGACTCTGGCGATGGTCCGGCATTTGCGCGCCGATTCGCGACTGTGGTGGGGCGCCATGGTGGTGAGCTGGTTCTGGCTCGTCGGCATCGTGGTGCTGTCGTTGCTGCCTCCGCTGATCAAGATGCTCGGCGGCAACGAAGACAGTGTCACCGCCTATCTTGCGGTATTCACGATTGCGGTAGGTGTCGGGTCGGCGCTGGCGGCAGCGATCGCACGCGGGCGCATTGTTCTCACGACCACGCTTGCCGGAGCGCTGTTGCTCGGCATCTTCGCGCTCGATATCGGCATTGCCGCTTTCGAGACCGTTCCTGCAACGGCGCCGCAAGGGGCTGTTTCGGTATTTGGATCGACCTCCGGCGGTCGTGTGGCAGCAAGCTTGTGCGGCCTTGCGATCGCGGGCGGGCTGTTCATCGTGCCGACCTTTGCTGCCGTGCAGGTCTGGAGCGGCTCGGATCAGCGCGCGCGTACAATCGCAGCGATCAATATCCTCAATGCGGCATTCATGACAGCCGCAACAATTATCATGGCGGTCATGCAGAAGTTGGGCGTGACCGTGCCTCTTTTATTTATGATGATTGGTGTCGCTTCGCTCTGCGTAGCGCTGGCAATCTGGCGGACTATGCCGAAGAGCGACTAGGAGATCACTTCCGCATCTTCAGCACGCGGTCGACCATTTTGCCGGCGACGCCGAGATAATTTGCAGGATCGACAAGTTTGTCCAGTTTCTTGCGGTCAGCATATTTGCCGATTTCCTTGTTCTCAGAGAGAAGGTCGATCAGCGGACGCCCTGTTTTTACGACATCGCGGCAGATGTCATACACGAGATCGTGTGCTTTGTTGCGCCCGAGATCGGCGCCGAGCCCCATCATGACCGCCTCGGACATGATCAGTCCCTTCGTGATATCGAGGTTCTCGCGCATTTTCTTTTCGTTGATTTGCAGGCCTTCGACTAGGAAGCGCGTCTGGGAGAGAGCTCCCGCCGAAAGCATGAAGATTTCCGGCAGGGCGATCCACTCGATCTCCCATGGTCCAGTCGATCGCTCGTGATCTTCGACTTGAGCCTCAAGCAGAGCGGCGACGAGCTGCCGTACCATTGCGGTCTGGGCAGTAATGTAAACAGAAGAAATCGGATTGCGCTTCTGCGGCATGGTCGAAGACGAGCCGCGGCCGGCATGAAACGGTTCGTGCACTTCTTCGACTTCAGTCTGCATCAGCAGCTTCACGTCGAAAGCGATTTTCCCGCAACTGCCAGTGACCAATCCGAGGAAGCATCCGACTTCGGCGATGCGATCGCGCACCGTGTGCCAGGAAATTTCCGGCTGACCGAGCTTCAGGTCCTTCATCAGCTCGTCCTGTACTCTCAAGCCTTCCTTGCCAAGCGACGACAGTGTACCGGCCGCGCCGCCGAACTCGCCGACAAGAACCCGGGGCTTGAGCTCCTTTAACCGCTGCTTATGGCGCTCAAATGCGGCCAGCATGGTGGCCATTTTGTAGCCGAAGGTAATCGGCACGGCCTGCTGGAGATTGCTTCGGCCAGCCATCGGCGTGTTGCGATATTTACGGGCGAGTGCCGCCAGCCCGTCGCAAATGCCATCGAGGTCCTTTTCGATGAGGGCGAGCGCCTCCCGGATCTGCAGGATGGTGGCGGTGTCGGTAATGTCCTGGGTTGTCGCTCCCCAATGCGACCACTCACCGAGTCCATTCCTGCACAACTTCACCAGTTGCTGAACGACAGGCAGCACTGGATAGCCGATCTTCTCGGTCGCCTCCTTGAGTTTCGCCATGTCGATCTTTTCGACCGAGCAATTTCGGACGATCTCAGCCGCCGCCTCCTTGGGAATGATGCCCAGCTTGGCCTGTGCGCGCGCGAGTGCCCCCTCAAAATCGAGATATTTCTGAACACGGCTCTCGTCGGAGAACACACTACGCATTGCTTCAGTCGTGAATATGTCGCGGAACACCGCGGAATCGAGGATGGTGGCGGGCATTCGGGCTCTCCTGTCGGGGGCACGTTAGCGGTTCTCGCGGGGCGATCAACACGCCGAAGCGACTGCAATCAGTTGCGTCAGAATGCATTTCGGTACCAAATTGTGCGATTTGGTTACCCGATGGGAGGCCCCGATGACCGTCATGTCCAAGCCGCAGCAAAGCTTCCGGCTCGAGCCCGTGCATCCGAAGCCAGAGGAGGCGCACACCATGCCCTATGCGCCGGCGGTGCGAATTGTGGGCGCCTGCGATCTGATGTTTTTGTCCGGCGCCACTCCATCGCCGCTCTACCACAAGCACCCCCACGTGGAAGAAGAACACGTCCATCCACACTCGATCGAGGAGCAGACCACGCGGGCGATGGAGGCGATCAAATCGATCCTCGACGAGGTTGGGGCCGGTTGGCGCGATGTCGTAAAAGTCACCAAATATTTGACCGACTTCCGCGACGCCGATGCGATGCACGCGACCATGGGCAAGTATTTTGGCGACTGGCGACCGGCGAGCACGACCGTGTGCATCAATCAGCTTTCATCGCCTGGCGCTCGCGTTGAGCTGGACATGATCGTCGCGTTGCCGAAGAAGGCTTCGTGATTGCAAGTCGTCGTGGCGGGGCGAGCCATGATGACAGTCTGAGGGCTTTGTGATCGCTCTTTCTCCCAACTTGGCTCGTATTGTCGAGGCCGAATACCCGCGCTTCTCCGAGCCGGAAATGGCGCGCCGACGCGCCGCCGTTGAGGATCTCCTTAACGATGCTGAATGCGACCACCTTGTATTTTGCGGTGCCAATCGTTTCGGCTCTGTCGTACAATGGTTGACGCAGTGGCCGGTGACGGCAGAGGCGGTGGGAGTATTCACGCCGCGCGAGCGCGACACGCTGTTCGTGCAATATGTTAATCATGCGCCGCAGGCGCGCATTCTCGCTGACAAGGCGAATGTCGCGTGGGGCGGCGAATCGTCGATCGCGGAAGCGATTGCAGTTCTTGAGCAGCGAAGCGCGCGGCAGGACCAGGTCGCGACAATTGGACCGATCAGCGCCGAGCAGCACTCGGCGTTATCGGCGAAATTTGGAAAGATGAAAAATCTTAATCACAATTACGTCCGTCTACGTCAGGTCAAATCCGCCGAAGAACTCGATTGGCTTCGCATCGGCGCGCATTTCAGCGATCTTGGCATGGTGGCGCTGCGCGACGGGCTGAAGCCTGGCCTGAACGAACGCGAGCTTGGAGATCTCGTCGAGCGCGTTTACGTACCGCATGGTGCGACCAACGTCATTCATTATATCGGCGTCACCTCGATGAAAATGCCCGAGCTTGGCGTGCCCCGCCAGTTCCCACGCATGCGTCGGGTACAGACAGGCGATGTGGCTGTAGCCGAAATCAGCGCCGCATTCTGGGAGCAGCCCGGCCAGGTTCTGCGCAGTTTCGCTCTCGGGGAGCCGAGCAAACTTTACAAAGAATTGCATGCCGCGGCCGACGCTACCTTTGATGCAGTCGCGGGAGTCCTCAAGGCTGGCGCCACGCCTGCGCAGGTGATCGAAGCATCCGCGGTGATCGAAGAGGCGGGCTTCACCATCATTGACGATCTGCTGCACGGCTACGGCGGCGGTTATTTGCCGCCCATTCTTGGCTGCAGAAGCCGTCCGGCCGGACCGATACCGCAAGAACCGTTTCGGGCCGGGCAGACCGTGGTGATCCAGCCCAACGTCGTCACGCCAGATAGCAAGGCCGGCGTTCAGACCGGCGAGATGGTGTTGATCACTGATAACGGCGTTGAGCGGCTGCACGCGATGCCGCGCGGGTTTTTAATGCTCTGAGCTTTTCCGCACGCGTTCGCGCTCCTAAGCGGGAATTAGAGGATGACGAGCCTCTCCGAGCTGCTCCTTCATCCAATCCGCGCTCTGCGACCGCCAGCGATAGGCGCGATTGGTTGCTATGTGGTTGCCGTCTTCGATCATCATCAACGTAACCGGCCCTTTCGCTTCCCGCGCCAGTCGCTCTGCATCCTTGGCGGGGACGATGCGGTCAAGCCGGCCGTTCACGATAAAGAGTGGACAGATGATCTCATGTGCCAAACCCTCGAGCGACAATGTGTTTGCGTTCTTGCGCGCTTCTTCCTGCGTCTTGCAATGGCTGCGCACGCGAAAGGCTTCACGCGTCAATTCCGGTAGTCCATCCCAGGCCGCGCCCCAGTTAAATGGCCCTCCCAGGGCTATGCAGGCCTTGATGCGCTTGTCGAAAGCCGCGGCGCGTGGCGCGTAGTATCCGCCCAGGCTCACGCCCCACATCCCGATCCGATCAGCGTCGAGGTCCGAGCGTTTCTGTACAAAATCGATCACCGCTTTCACCGGGACTTCGTAGTCGCCGCGAATCGGGAGATCATATTGCGCTTCGCCCTGGCCGGGTCCTTCGAAGATCAGTGTTGCCATGCCACGCGCGAGGAATGGCGTCTCATACGCGTCCCCTTCCTCTTTGGTTGAGTCGAGCCCCACACCCATCACAACGACAGGCGGCCGCTCCACGCCTGCCGGCTTGCGCAGGATGCCGGCCAACGTCGCGCGTTCATAGGGAATTTCCACGCGCTCGCCCGGTGGCCTCAAATATGCGAGCGCCGCCTGGCGGCATTCGATCTGCTTCTTGTGCGCAGCTCTCATCTGCGCCTGGTCGTGCACGAACAGAAACGACGCGAAATGGTAATAAACCCCCGCGCGCTGCAAGCATTCTCCAGCAGTCAGCAGATGCTTTTTCTTCAGCGCTTCGCGTCCAAGCTGCTCGTGGTGCGCGGCACGCGTCGACCAGGCACCGCACCAGTCGTTGTATGAGGAAAGCGAGCCGGTAAGTTCCTCGAAATCGGTCAACACCACGCCGTTGGCAACAAAGCGAGGCCCCCAATGCGCGATCGCAGCCTTGAGCAGCGGGTCGGATGACATACGGAATTCCTTTTCGCGTAAACGAAGTAACGGCGGGCGCAAACGTTAGCCATGAACGGAACAAGGCACAAAGGCCACAAAAGGCAGCGAGTAGCGCGTTTCTCGCTCAACGTCCGAGATGGAATTCGGCTTCGCGGGCTTCGCGCATCAGCGTGCCCCATACCCGCTCGCGCAGCTCGGCAAATCGCGGCTCGCGCAGTGTTTCGCGCGACCGCGGGTGCGGCAAATCAATGACAATGGTTTCGTGAATGCTCGAGGGCCGTCCCTTGAGCACGATGACCCGATGGCCGAGCAGGACCGCTTCTTCGATCGAATGCGTAACGAAGATCATAGCCGTCGGTCGCTGAGCCCAAATGTGCAACAGTTCGAATTGCAGAATCTCGCGCGTTTGCGCATCGACCGCCGCAAAAGGCTCGTCCATCAAGAGGACATTGGGCTCGACGGCGAGAGCGCGAGCAAGCCCGCACCGCTGCTGCATACCACCGGACATCTGGTATGGAAACGCATCCTCAAATCCCGTAAGGCCGACCAGCTTTATGAATTCCGGCACCTTGCGCTCGATCTCGGCCTTCGGCGCGCCGGCCATGCGCAAACCATACGCGACGTTTTCGAACACCGTTTTCCACGGGAAGAGCCCGAAATGCTGAAATACCATCGCGACGCCGGCGATCGGCTTGGTGACACGCTCAGTGCCGACGCGAATCTCGCCGGCGTCGTGCGGCAACAGGCCATCAATGCAACGCAAGAGCGTGGTCTTGCCGCACCCCGACGGCCCCACGATTGCGACGATCTCGCGCTCGCCTACGTCAAAGTCGATGTTTCGGAATACTTCGAGCGCGCCGTAGCGTTTTGCCAGTCCGCGGACCCGAATGCGTGGTTCAGTTTTACTGCCCGCGGCAGGAGCAGTTCTAATAGCGGGCATCGCCGTTGCTTGATCGGTCACTCGGCGGCCTGCTTTGCAGGTTTTGCATTGATCCTGGCCCAGTAATCCTCAGCCTCTTTCGAACGCTTGAGTGCGTCCAGCGTCTCGAAGCCTGGTGCCATCGAAGCATCGGTGCCGGCGAGAATTTGATGATGCTCTATGTTCAGCGTGCGCAGCCAGCGCTGCTGGCCCATGGTAATAGCGACGAAATAACCGATCTCGACGAGCTCGGGTTCACTGAAGTGCCTGTGCAGGCGATGCCACAATTCATCGGTGGCAGGCAGATCCCAGGTGATCGCCTCGGCGTATGCCAATGCGGTTTTTTGCCGTTCGTCGTAACGCGTCGAACTTTCGAAATTGATCAGGTCAGAATAGTCATCTTCCTTGAGGCCCGCTTTAGCCGCCTTGATTGAGCGCTGATTGCCGCAGAATTCGCACAGCACCGAACGTGAAACGTAAATGCGGCAAAGCTCCTTGATTCTGTGGTCGGCAACGCCATTCTTGAATACATCACGCCACGTATTGGCGAACGACCAAAACGTTGCCGGCACATGGGCCCGAATGGCCTGGCTTTCCGGCCGCGGCGTGCCCTCGCGCGCGCATCGCTCGAATTCGGCGATCATAGCCGGATCCTGGATCGTCGAGGGGTCGATGTAACTGATGCGGGGTTTGGACATCTGCAGCATTCTCCCGGAAGGAATTGTCGCACGCTTCGAGGCGGCGTTGCGTTTGGGTACAGGACGCGCATGTTGCCGTAATGATGCCGCAGGAGCAACGGTGGCGCTGCAATTTCGGTAACCGTGTTTGACCCGGTTTGTTTCCCCAACGTGCTGCCTGGGCTGATCACTTCAGCAAGAGCGCCCGTATTGGTGGAGTTTTCGAGGGCATCAGGGTTCCGAAAAACTGAATCGAATCTTGCCCTCGCTGCAAGCATGCGACCTAGTATTGTTAATTTCGTGCAAGGTTACTCTAAAGTTTAGCTCGCCAGGTACCCGTCGTAAACGCTACGAATTCATGCGCTCTTCAGCATAGGCGCAAATTGCAGCAGTCAAATTAGTAATTCAATACTGCATGGCTCTAGTGTTTGCACGAACTGGCGGTCCGCGGAAAAAGCCGCGAAGCGCGGCAGCTGATTGCGCGACCTTGCAGTCGCGCTTGCCATCGCGCTCTCGGCAGCGGTTGCCGATGGCAAGCCGTTTATGAGCATACCGCCCGACGCAAAGATCCCACCAACAAATATGTCCAGAACAATATCTGTCTTCTGGAAGAGAGCTATCGCAGGGGCAAGGCCATTGAGTAGTTCATAAGATCCTGGCGCCTTCAACTCCATTTCACTTCCGAATAATATCTGACTAGCGGTGTTGATCGGAAATCGGCGGCCAGTCGAGCCGGCTGTTGTCGGCGCATTTTGTCGTCAATTTCCTACAAAAAGGGAAACGTCAGGCGAGCAGGGAGGTACCGGTAATGTCAGAAGGAACTAGCAAATTTGTAATGTCGCGCCGCATGCTTTTGAAGGCGGGCGCGGCGCTTGGTGTTTTCCCCGCACCGCACGTACTCGCGCAATCCTCGGAGCCAATCAAGGTCGGCTTCCTTACGGTGCTCACTGGCCCGCTCGCTGCCGGCGGCAAGCAGCAGGAAGAGGGTGCAGCGCTGTTCCTTAAGGAACGCAACGGGGTGATTGCCGACCGCAAGGTGGAGCTGATTACTCAAGACACGGCCGGTAATCCTGCGCTTGCCAAGACCAAGCTCCAGGAGCTTGTCGAGCGTCACAGGGTAGCAGTGTCGATCGGTCCGCTGGCGACCAATGAAGCCATTGCAATGGATGGCTATGTTCGTGACACCAAGGTGCCTCTAATCACTACGACGTCAGCTGCCACCGTCGATCTGAAAAGCCACGCAGTGAACCCATGGGTGTTGCATGCTTTCGGCACGGCGCCTCAGGTCACCTACCCGTTGGGCGATTATGCGGCCAAGACGCTGGGCTTCAAGAAAATTGCTGTCGTCGCGGAGGATTTCACCTATGGCCACGAAGGTGCCGGCGGATTCCAGCTCGGTTTTGAGGGTGCTGGCGGTAAGATCGTGCAGAAGCTGTGGCCGCCGCTCAACGCGCCGGAATACGCACCGTATCTTGCCGCGATCAAGAACGACGCGGATGCCATCTACATGGGCTTTGCGGGCAGCAACCCTCTGCGCTTCCTCAAGCAGTTCAGTGAGTTTGGACTGAAGGGGAAAATTGCCGTGCTCGGCAACACTACAAGCACTGACGAGGGCATTCTCAGGGTGATGGGCGATGAAGGGGTCGGCGTCATTACTGGTGGCTGGTACGCGGCCGGTCTTGGCACGCCCGACAACAAGAAATTCGTCGCCGGCATCAACGGAGCCTATAAACACGATCCCGGTTTTTATACGGCAGGTCCATATACGGCGCTTCTCATCGTCGAAGAGGCGTTAAAAACCACTGGAGGCAAAACCGACGACGCAGCGGCCTTCCTCAAGGCGATGCAAGATGTCCGTCTCACGCATGGCCCAATCGGTCCGGTGCGGCTCGACGAATACGGTACGCCCGTTCTCGACATTCACATTCGCAAGGTGGCGCGCGTAGACGGAAAGCTTACCAACACCATTATCGAAACCTATCCGCAGGTCAGCCAGTTCTGGACCTTCGATCCGAAGCAATTCATCCAACAACCGATATTTTCGCGCGACTTCCCGCCGAGCAAATTCCTCGAATAGCCGGATGCTCACGGGTGATCTGTCGTCGCGCGACGATTGGGCGCGGGGGATTGTGAAGGGATGACGAACCCGCGTCCAATCACAGTCATCACGGGCGCCTCGGCGGGAATCGGCCTGGCGCTGGCGCGGGTCTTTGCCCGCCATGGCCATGAGTTGGCTTTGGTTGCGCGAAGAGAAGAAAGATTGAATGCGCTGGCCGACGAAATTGGCTCGACCGGGGCGCGCCGGCCGGTCGTGATTGCAGCCGATCTTCTCAAGCCTGGCGTCGCGCACCTCATCCAGGATCTGTTGGCGACACAAGGCGCGGAGCCGCAATTTGTGGTCAATAACGCGGGGTTCGGGCTGGTCGGGCTTGCCAGCGCGCGAGATCGCGACGAGCAGTTGCAGATGATTGATCTTAATGTGCGCGTGCTGACCGAATTGTCGCTCGCGTTCATCGACACGCTTGCCCGCCATCGCGGGGGGCTGCTGAACGTCGGATCAATGGCTGGCTTTCTGCCCGGCCCGGGAATGGCCGTCTACTATGCGACCAAGGCTTATGTGTTGTCGTTCACCGAGGCCTTGCACAGCGAGCTCAAACCTCGCGGCATACGGGTGTCGGTGCTGTGTCCAGGCCCGGTGCCGACCGAATTCGGCGACCGTGCCGGCCTCAGCAAACGCAGCATGCAGAGGCCACTGAGCCAATCCGCGGACTATGTAGCGGAGGCGGGCTATCGCGGTCTGATGCAGGGACGCCGCACCATCGTGCCGGGCGCGATCAACAAATTAATCACCTTCTTTATCCGCATAATCTCACGGCGCCTTATCCTGGCCTTTGTGGATCACCGGCTGCGCCGGCGCAGGTCTGTGGGGTCGGCATAGGCGCTCCCCTGCTCCTCAGGTTGCAAACGGCGGCAAAGC
>Ga0114129_10003160_pt1 | contig 23102 bp, 19 predicted proteins | sample RhiMetdeltSRZDD1_FD_80071 | JGI IMG/M metagenome (GOLD analysis project Ga0114129, IMG submission 80071) | Populus rhizosphere microbial communities from Tennessee, USA - Rhizosphere MetaG P. deltoides SRZDD1 (version 2) (version 2) | ecosystem: Host-associated > Plants > Roots > Rhizosphere >... | reverse complement strand
TAAGGCGATCCCGCCCGGGCGGCACGGGCGGCATGGCCGCCAACGGGGTGCCGACGGTCTGGCCTGCGCCCGCGGGCTCAGGCGACGGTCCGCGCGCTGGCTGAGGTTCCGTCGCCGAGGCCCTGCTGAAGTCGTGACCGCCGATATCGATGGTGTCGTGCGCCGGGCTGTACCTGAAGCTGGTCGGCACCACGTGCGGCATGCCGTCCGCGCCGACGGTCGCAAGCCGACCGAGCCGTGCGCTCTGCAGGTACTGAAGCTCCTTCTCGGTGAAGACGCTCATCCCGCCTCCTCGCGGTCCGGCCAACGCTTGTCGATGGCGGGAACGCGCCAGCCCATCGCCGGCTTCCAGGCGGGACCGGCCCGGCGCGCGGCGCCCCTGATCCGGGCGGGAAGCGCCGCTACCCGGGCCGCACGCTGAACGACGAGCGCCAGCGCGAGCAGCAGCGCCGCGGCGAGCCCGTCGAGCCAGTAATGGTTCGCCGTGACGACGACCGCCAGCATCGTCAGCGCGGGGTAGCCGAGCGCGAGCCAGCGCCAGCGGCTCCGCGACACCTCGACCAGCACCAGCGCCACGAGCAGGGCCCAGCCGATGTGCACCGACGGCATCGCGGATAGCTGATCGGCATTGAACCCGGCCACCGAGCCATACACGGACTGGCCGTAGCGCACCGCGGTGTCGACCATGCCGTCGGCGGGAAGCATGCGCGGCGGCGCCACCGGGATGAACTGGATGAGCAGCGCGCCCACGGTGAACAGGACCAGCGTGGTGCGCACCCGCGGGTACTGGCGGCGGTGCCGGACGAAGACCCAGAGCAGGCACGCGATGACAACGGCGAAGTGAAGCCCCGCGTAATACAGATTGAACGCCTTAACGATGAGGGGGTGCGGCAGGAACACCCGCTGGAGGACGGTCTCGCTCGGCATGTGAACGACCCGCTCCGCATGCCAGATCCACCGCGCCCGGTCCTCCGCGCCGTCCGGGCCCATCACGAGGAAGCTGCCGGCCATCTGCCACAGCGCGAAGAGGCCGAGCACCAGGCCCGCCTCCCCGGCGAAGCCGGCCGCGTAGACCAGCCGCCGCCGCGGCGAGCGCGCGGCAACCACCGCGGCCGTCATCAGGCACGCGGCCGAGGTACCGGCCTGCTGCCAGGACAGTTCCAGGTTGACCATGGGCCGGGCCTCCATCCCCGCGCCGGCGGTCCCCATCACCGGCACGAGCCGGATCCCGCTGACATCCTCACCAGAACCGAGTTGCACATCCCGTTTACGCCGCTGACCGCCGGGTCCCGCCTGCCGGCCCGGCGACGGTCACGCCGGACTATCAGCCGGACACGGCCACGCGCCGCGAGCGCCGACCGCCCGCCGTTCGCGAGCGGCTCAGATCAGCCATCAGTCGCGAGCATGACGTCGGAGGCCTTGATCACCGCGGTGACGTTGCTGCCCTCCGCCAGCCCGAGCTCGCGCACGGCTTCCACGGTGATCGACGCCACCAGGCGCACTCCGTTGGCGGCCAGCTCGACGTTGGCGATGGCTTCACCGGCGTTGATGCTCGTGACCCTGGCCGGGATCTGGTTGCGCGCGCTCAACTGCATAACTGACTCCACGACGAACGCTCACGATGACTGACGTCCCACGCTATCCCAGGCCCAACCACGCGGCGCGCACCCGGGCGACGTCGTCCGCCGGGCGGCGCTATCCGGCCCAGCGGTCATGGCCTCGTGCGCGATCCACCGGCCGGCCTCGCTTCGCTCGGCCCGGCGGATCTGGCGGCGCGTGACGAACATATGTTCTAATAGAATCCTCTTCACAGCTGACTCGTACATGTGTTCTAATTATATACATGTGTCAGGTCACCCGCGGTCTCCGGTCGAGAGCCGGAGGTCGCCCAGCCGCTGAGGTGCACAGGGCTCCTCCGGATCGGGCACCGCCGGCCAGGCGGTCTGCCGGATGACTGGGCATGACCAGCGCCGCGCGATTGGGCCGACACGAGGAGTCCCCTGTCATGGCCCGCACCGCCCGACAGCGGGCGCGCCCAGCCCGGCCTAAGCCAGCAGCACGACGTCTATCCACGCGGTATTCGCCCCGGTCAACACCGGGGGCCGGACATGCCCGGGCCCGGGCCACGAGCTAGGGACACGAAAGTGGTATCTCAATCCGCATTCACTCAGAACGGCAACCGGCGCGTCGCCGACCTGCAGGACCAGACCGCGCACTTGGAGCGTCAGCTCAGCGACGCTCGCATGTCGCTGGAACGCGAGCTTGCGCTGCTCGCGGGAGGCAGGCAGACGGCGCGCGTCCGGAACGGGCGGGCACGGGACCACTCGCTGGACGATGCGGACTATGATCACGCCGCCGACAGTATGTCGGCCCTGCTGGACGAGTCCGGTCGCAGCGAGGACGGCGCATGGCGCTCCGGCGACCCGGCTTATTCGCCCGAGGAGCGCACGGCCGTGCTGCTGAGCCACGGTCGGCGCAACGCCGGGCGGCGGGGTCTGACCCGGGCGCAGAAGGTCGCGATCGGCGCGGTCATCGCCGCGCTCGCGTTGACCGCGGTACTGATCGTGCTGTTCACCGGGCGCGCCTCCTGGCCGGCCAGCGTGTCGACGGTTGAGAGCCAAGCCGAGAAGGCCTGCCGGAATCCCGACGTCCAGTCGGAACCTGGCCAGGTCAACTTCGCCTGTGCGGAGGCGACGCGCCGCATCCTGTGGGTGTTCGCGCTCATGACCAGCGGCAACGACCCGAACTACTCGGACGCTAAGACGGGCCGCGTCGGCCTTGAGCCGATCACGCCGGCGCAAGGCGGGCAGGTGGCGTGGTCGCTGAACTTCCATCATCCGTACGACCCGACCAATCCGATCGACAGCCTCGCCGTGGCGGCGCGGGCCATCAACAACATCATCGGCGGGGCAACCGTCACGGCCACCGACGGCAGCCCGGTCGTCCAGCCCGGCCTGGAAGGCCACCCGACCAACTGCGTCCGATACACGGGCTCGGCTGAGATCACCGCGCGGAGAGGCTATCCGCCGCTGTGCGCGAAGCCGGTGACCAGCCCGGCGGGGCAGGCAGCGCTGGTGGCCGATGTCTACCGGAAATGGGTCGTCGGTGCCCCGCCAAGGGACGCCCGGGCAGCCGCTGTGCTGTTCGAGAACGCCGGCAACCCGGGCGACCCGCAAGTCCAGGCGATCCTGAAGCGCCTGTCACAGACAAGGCGCTCGGCGTGACGCAGGCAGCTATCCGATGATCCGCCCGGCATGGCGGCGCGACGCGTCATCGGGAAGGAGGTGAACTCGTGACGTCCGCTAGCAAGGCCTGGTGGCAGCAGGCGACCGCGCTGGTGAGCCTCGGCGCGGGCGGTGCCATCACCGGGCTGTCCTTCGTACCCCAGTCGCCGGCCGAGCTGACGTCGCCTGCAAGCCTTCCGATCAACCTGATGGCCCTCGAGCACGCGGCCAGGCAGGGCACGGCCAGCGAAGCAACGCTCAGGTCCGCCATCATCAACGTGGCCAAGTACTACCTGCGGATGGCCGAAAGCAAGACGCCGTCCGAGATGCAGGCGATCATCTGGCAACAGGACAGCCTCGACGGCGCGGACCATGGCTCGTCATGCGCAGCTTTCGCCAGCATGACGCTCGCGCTGGGCGCGCACGCGGTCGGCCAGGAAAGCTGGGTCACCGGAGGAACCTCCTACCCGTGGCCACTGCACAAATGGGCAGATGTCCGCGTCAATCCCAACCCTGCGTCGCCGGGCGTGATCTCGATCGTCCAGGACGCGCGGGCCCATGACCGCTGGCACGCGCTCGGCGCCAGCTACCAGCCACAGCCGGGCGACTGGGTGGTGTTCGACGGTCATGTCGAGGTCGTGACCCAGTACTCCGGCGGGACCTTGCATACGATAGGCGCCGATTCGGTCCCGGACTTCTCGGTCAACGCGCATGAATACCCACGACCGCTCGGCGGCCAAGGCGTCCTCGGATTCGTCAACAACGGCCGCCTCGGCGCTATGGCGGAGCAGGCGCGGTCGTCGGGGGGACCGGCTGGGAACGGCCAGCGGACGAACGGCCAGCACGCGAACGGCCAGACGGTCCAGGCTGCGACTACCATCCCTGGAACGCAGCCGCCCGATGACCCCGGGCACAAGCTCGCCCCAGCGCCCGGTGTCGCCGCCATACCGGGAACGTCGGCATCGGCGCCCGGCCACGGCACGCTCAAGGAGCAGGTGCGGCACCAGGCACCACAGCCGCCGGACGGCATGGCACAAGGCAGGCGGGCAGCGGCCGGCTCGCTTGCCGACAAGCCGACGGCCGGTGGCGGACCATGGGTCGAGGTGCCGGGCCAGGCAGCGTTGCCCGAAGCAGCGGCAGCCGACACGGCAGTGATCCCGGGACTGCCGATCATGGCGCAGCGCCTGTCCGGCGGCGCGGCCGCCCCATCGGCATCCCCCGCCCGGAGCCATGATGCACCACCTCCCGTCACCCCACCCTCAAGCGGGAACCCTCAGCGGGCCTTCATAGCCAAGCTGGCAGGCGGGGCGGTCGCGGCGCAGCGAAAGTATGGAGTCCCGGCGTCGGTCACCATCGCCCAGGCGATCGTCGAATCGGGCTGGGGCGAGAGCCAGCTGGCCACTCAGGATCACAACCTGTTCGGCATCAAGGGCACCGGTCCCGCCGGCAGCCATCCGCTGCCGACATCGGAGTACGTCAATGGCCAGCAGGTGACGACCACGAGCGAGTTTCGCGTGTACCGCAACACTGCGGAGAGCATCGATGACCACGGCCGGCTCCTGGCGACCAGCCCCTACTACCGGCAGGCCATGGCCGACCGGCGGAACCCCGATGCGTTCGCCGCTTCTCTCACGGGTGTCTATGCCACGGATCCCGACTATGGAGCGAAGCTCATCAGCCTGATGAAGCGGTATGACCTTTACAGGTTCGACGTCACCTCGCCGGCCAGCGCCCCCAAGCCCGCGCCTTCGGGTGCGCGTGCGCCGGGGACGCCACGACCACAGGTGCCGCGGCCGCGGACCCCGACCGCTCAGGCGCCAGCGACGCCGGCGCCGACGCAGCAGGCACCAGCCCCAGATTCGTCGTCGGCGCCACCGCCAAGCGAAGGGTCACCAACGTCGCAGGCACCGGCGCCGCAGTCACCATCGCCGCAGGGACCGGCCCCGCAGTCACCATCGGCGCAGGCGCCAGCGAGCTCACCTTCGCCGCTGGGGCCGGACCAACAGCCGCCTGCCGGTGCGCCAACACCAACCAAGCAGCCCGCCCGCCCACAGCATGCCAATCCGCAACACGGCAGTCAGCAGGAACTCGTCATCCCTGGCCTGCCGAACGCCGCGACGCCTGCCGCAGCAGGCACACCGCAGACTGGTTCGCTACGCAAAGCAACTCCGAGACGAAGTAGACCGTCGACTGACGATGACGCGTCGCCAGCTGCTGGGCCGGCGGCTCACGCGCTGACCGCCCAGCGGATGGCAGCCCCTGCCACCACCAGGCTGCCGCGGCCGCGCTCTGCCCGCAAGGCAGCAAGGAGGTATCACCAGCCGTTGCCGCCGTCGGTCAAGAACGCCTTCATCGCGAAGGCGGGAGTCCGGCTCATGCACGCGGAGCCCATCTACCGCGATGTTGCCGACCACAGTGGCATTCCCTGGCAACTCCTGGCCGCTTGCGACTGGATGCAGTGCGGGGCACGGCCACGCTACTCGCCCGTGCACGGCGAGAGGCTGGGCTACCTCAATGCCGACGGCACGAGCTTTCGAACGAAGTCAGCCGCGCTGGAGCAGTGCGCCGATGACCTCATCAAGCTGGCCGGTGCGGTCTATGGGATCGACCTGACCGCACGAGGAGATCTCTCCATTCGCGAGCTCGCCAACGTCTTCGCGGCCTTCCGCTGGGGCGGGCTGCTCAGGCTGCACCGCACGTCAGCCATGGAATTCCCGTACTCGGTGGCTGGCCTGACCGAGCAGTACAGCAAGATGCGCTGGCCCAACATCGACGAGCCGAATACACCAGATAAACCAGGAGGCCGATTCCGCGGGCCGTTCGGTGCGGTGCCCGTCGTACTCAGCCTCGACTACCCGGCCACGGTCTAGCGGACCGCGCCAAGCATAGAAAGAAGGTGGGCCGAATGGTTCGTTTGCTGCTCTTTCTGCTCGGCACGCTCACCACGGGCAGGCCGGGACTCCGGGATACGGCCGGGTACCGGCATGCGGGCCCGGGCGGCCTGGCGGAGCCCGGCGGCGAGTACCCGCGCCGGGAGCCTTATGGCGGTGACGCGGCCTGGCAAGATCAGCGGACCCCGGTCGCGTCGTGGCCACCAGACACCGTCCGCGGTGGTGATCTGCAGCGTGGGCCGGGACGCGGATCCGGCCCGCGACGGCGCCGGATCTCACCGAAGGTCAAGTGGGCAGCGCTGGTCGTGGTGGTCGGGCTCATCTTCCGCCGGGCGATCGCGTCTGTGGCGCTAACGGCGCTCTCAGCGGCCCTGCAGCTGGTGGGCATCAATGCCCACCTGCCGAGCATCAGTTTCGCGTGGCCCTGGCAGACGATCACGGCTGGCACCACCACGGACACCGACTTGGGGCCGTGGGTGCTGCAGAAGATCGAAGGGATCTCCAAGCCGGCGTTGGGTCAGGCCAACTTCAACTTCCTCTTCACCCACAAGGTTTCCAAGAGCATTGGCCCATGGCCCTGCTGGTACGCCAGCACCTTTTACGCCGTGGCCCACGCCTCCGCCACCGTTGACCTCAACCCGGGCCCAGCCTGGTGGGCACCCGCTCGCGGCCACTACAAGCTGCACGTCCTGAGCCGACCCGCAGGAGGAAGGCCGGGCCACGTGTCCGTCACAATGGTGCTGCCGCAGCCGCAACTCCCACAGTCGGTGCATGACATTACTGTCGACAACATTCCGTCGAAGCCGATAGACACACAGCATAGCTGGACGTACCCGGGATTTGGCTGTGGCGTGGTGCTGCGGCCTCAATTCCCGGAGTCCGAACTGTACGCGCAGGCGCAGCGGATCGCGTTTTATAAGTCGCAGCATATGCCCCAGGTCACCGGCCCGCTCATCAAGACCGCCGAGGCCGAAGCGGCGCGGACAATCCGGGATAACTTCATCCAGCCTACGGTGAATGCCCTTGGCTACTCGCTCGATCGGCTAACCCTCCGCTGGGCGGCGCCACCGACCTGACCTGCCGATTCCGGGCCGGGTGGCTGCCGTGAGCCCCTGCACCGGGCGCCGTGGTTGCGCGGCCGGACAAGGTCCAGCCGGCCCTGGCATAGATGGCCTGGTGCTCGGCTGCGGAACGGGCCCACGAGTAACGCGCGGCTACCTTCCTTCCCGCTGAACGCAGCCTGCCCGCGAGCGGCCGGTCGTCTAGGACGGAGGCCAACGCCGCGGCCAGGGCGGACGCGTCGTCCACCGGGACCACCAGGGCATCCCGGCCGGGCCGGAGATACTCGCGGAACACCGCGAGGTCGGACGCGACCACCGGCAGCCCCGCGCTCATCGCCTCCAGCACTGCCAGGCCCCAGCCCTCCTTCGTGGAGGGAAACGCGAGCACATCCGCGGCGGCGTACCAGGCAGGCAATTCGGTGTCGGCGACCGTGCCGAGCAGCACCAGGTCGTCATCGAGCCGCAGGCCCAGGCCGGGGAGCGACGCCAGCACCCGCTCCCGGTAGTCGCGGTAGTCCTGGAACGAGTGACCGCCTAGGACCGCCAGGACCGGGCGGCGCCCCGACCGCCGCAAGGATGCGACCGCCTCGACCAGCGTGTCGCTGCCCTTACGCGGCTCTATGCCGCCGACCGCCAGGATCAGCTGCCGGTCCGCCGCACCGGCGCGCCGCCGCAGCGCCGCGGCCAGGGCGCGGTCCGCCGCGGCGAACCTGGCGACGTCGACCCCGTTGTGCACCACCTCGGCGGCCGTGCCGTACTCGCGGCGGAGTATGCCCCGCCAGTGCTCGCTGACCACCAGGATCCGGTCCGGCTCCAGGATCGCCTGCCGCTGGCAGTCGATGAGTGACCGGCTGGTGAAGTCGTCTACGTGATGGACCGTCCGAATGACGACCTGCTCGTGGCCGCTGGCCGCGCCGCCCGCCCGCGGCCCACCGATCGCGCCGCCCGCCCGCGGCCCGCGGGTGCGGTCCCGGACCTGGCATGCTGCCCGGGCCGAAATGCAGTCCTGGGTGTGCAGGATGGGGTAGTCGCCGACGAGCGCACCCAGCCCCTCAGCAAGCGCGCCCACGCTGGCGAAGACGCGTTGTTCCAGGGTTGGCAGCCCCGGCGGGGCAGGGATGATGGTGAAGGGAGCCCGGACCGGACGGAAGAAGCCGGCCCCGGGATCGCCGAGCGCGACCACGCGCACTGGGTATCCGGCCTGGTGCAGAGCTTCGGCGAGGGCCAGGGTGTGAACCACCCCGCCGCGGGGCCTGACCGAGTAGGTGACCAGGCCGACGGGCACCGGCGGCTGGGCCACGCCGGCGGCCGCCGCGCTCATGGGCGCATCGTGGCGGCCAGGGAGGGCTGGCGGACGGCGATGGCGGCGGCGACCCGGGCCGCCTGTGCCGCGCTCGCGGTGACGATCGCGCCCGCCTCCTGCAACGCCTGTCGCTGCCCGTCGAGCCCTTGCTGGTCGGCGCGGGCTCCCAGTACGTAGGCAACGACCGCAGCGCCACTGGCCACAATGTCGGCGCAGGTACCCGCGATCTCCCCGGCCGGGTCGCGGTGCGCGCCGTATCCGATCACGACGTCGAGCAGCACCGCCGCGATGTCGGCGCCGAACGCTTCCGCCCGCATGATCTCCTTGCGCGCGGCGGGATCGATCATGGGATGCGGCCGGCCTTTCGTGTACTCCTCCTCGCCAAGATCCAGGCACATATGCGCGCCTGTGGGTGCGGGCAGCCCAAGCTCGGGGCGCAGCGGGATGTTGGAGTAAACGGGCCCGAGCCACCCGCCGAGTACCACCTGCGCCTCGTAGCAGAGGGTGCCGCCCGTAAAGAACCCGCGCACGGCGGTGCGGGCGGCGCCGATCCGCCCGGCCGTGCGCTCGGCCACATCGCTCATGCCCGCGGCCAGGTCGGGAACCGGCCTGCCCAGAAGACCGGCGACGTGGGCCGCGCCCTGCTCGAGCGTCGCAGCCAGCGGGGCGCCCGCGAGCAAACCGTCCGGGGCCGACATGCCGAGGCAGGCAGCGACCACGGGGGTGGCCGTGCTGGCTGTGATCACAGCACGGGCAACCTCGGCGTCGGGAGGCTTGGAGACAATCAGGATCACCTCGGTGGCCGGATCGGCGTCGAGCGCGCGGACCGCGTCACGCGCCATCAGCCCGCCAACGTCTGCCGACAAGTCCCGGCCGCCGACGCCGATCACCTGTGAAACGCCGATGCCCCACCGGTCCAGCAACGTCATGGCTTCCTGTGCGCCGGTGCCGGCGGCGGCCACGATCCCGACCGGGCCTTTGCCGACGGCGTTGGCGAAGCCGAGTCCGATCCCGCCGAGCACGGCCGTGCCGGCGCCGGGGCCCATGACCAGCCTGCCAAGCCGGCTGGCTCGCCTTTTCAGCTCCACCTCCGCCGCCAGCGGCACGTTGTCGCTGAACAGAAGGACATGGAGGCCAGCGGTCAGGGCCGAGTGGGCGGCCATCGCGGCGTACGGCCCGGGCACTGAGATGACCGCTACGTTCGCCCGTGGCAGCCGGGTGGCCGCATCGCTGATCGTGCGCGGCTCGGGGCGGCGGCGTTCCTCATCTGGCTGGGCCGGTCCGGCGAAGAGAGCCGCCCGTCCGCGCGACATGGCCTCATCGGCGGCCCGGCCATCGGCGGCGCATACCGCGAGTACGAGCGCATTGGCATCGGCGCCGGCCAGGTCGCCCGGCGGGAATCCGCGGCTGGTCAGGTCATCGACGCTGGCGGGGGTGGCCATCGCCGCGCTCGCCCAGCTCACGTCCGCCCCGTCCTCCATGGCGCGCGTCGCGCTGAGCAGCAGCAGCGAATCCCGGTACGCGCCGGGGAACACCTGGACCGTCATGGTGCTCACCGGGATCCCCACCCCGGTCCGTCCGGGGATGGGCTGCGCTCGATGCGGGTGCCCGACCGCTGCCCACCGGCCAGCGTCGCTGCCAGCAGGCCCGGCGAAGTGACCACCGCCAGTTCGCCACCGTCTGCCAGGAAGCGCAGCGCCGACTCGATCTTGGGGCCCATGCTGCCGGGCGGGAACTGGCCGTCGTCCAGGTAGCGGGCGGCCTCGGCGGCGGTGATCGTGCCCAGTTCAGACTGCTTCGGCGTGCCGTAGTCGAGCATGACCCGGTGCACCGCGGTGACCAGGAGCAGCGCCTGCGCCCCGAGCAGCCGGGCGATGAGGCCGGCGGCGCGGTCCTTGTCGATGACCGCATCCACGATGGCACCGCACGTGCCCGCATCCACGATGGCACCGCGCGGACCCGCATCTGTGACCGGGATCCCGCCCCCGCCGGCGGCGATTACCAGGTGGCCCGCGCTCACCAGCGCGCGCAGGGCGTCGATTTCGATGACGCCGGTTGGCTCGGGTGAGGCCACCACCCGGCGGTACCCCCGGCCGGAGTCGGGCTTGACCACCCAGCCCCGGCTGGCGGCCAGCTGCTGTGCCTCGCTGCGCTCGAAGAACGGGCCGATCGGCTTGGATGGCGACTGGAACGCGGGATCCGCGGGGTCGACTGTGACATGGGTGACGAGCGCCGCCGCGGTGCCCGGACCGCGCAGCAGGTCAATGGCGCAGGCGATGACGCTGCCCAGCTCGCCCTGGGTCATGGCGTTGAGCAGCGCCAGCGGCTGCGCCGGCACCATTGTGGTCGCCTCCTGCTGCAGGGCAAGGTTCCCGACCTGCGGGCCGTTCCCGTGCACGATCACTACCCGCCAGCCGGCCTCGATGACCTCGTTCACCGCCGCAGCCATCACGGCCGCGTTGGCCAGCATCTCGTCATACGTCCCCTGTTGCCCCGCCCGGGTCAGCGCGTTGCCGCCGAGCGCGATCACAGCAGTCTTGGCCATGAGATCCCGCAGATCCGACGAGGTATCCTGGTGCTGCGTCGTATAGATGACGACTCATTCAGAATAGTTAACACGACGCGAGAGGTGCAATGGCCGGTTCAGGTTCCGGGCCCTGGGGCGGCGACGTGCCCTTTGCCGGACCAGGCGGGCAGGATGTCCCGCCAGCTGTGCTGCGGTCCTGGGACCAAGCCGAAGCCAGGCTCTTCCCCCTGGTGACGGCACGGCCCGACCTTTACCAGCAGGCAATCAGCATGATCCAGCGGCTGGTCACCCGCCTGCGTGAGACATGCCCGGACCTGCCCGCCCTGCTCGCGGCGCATGAGCGAGGCGGCGACCTGGCAACCGCGGAGCTGGCGGACGGGCCGGCCGATATCCGGCCAGAACTGGTGGCGGCGGCCGCCTGCGCGATGCGTTACCGCGAGCTCGTCGCATCCCAGGCCGCGCAGGGCCGGCTGGCCGCGCTGGCGCGGGCGCGGGAGCAGGGCCTCGCCTGGGCAGTGGTGGAGGAGATCGGGTCGCCGGAGCGGGCGCCCTTCATCCCCTACCAGCGAGTCGAGGCGGACGTCTCCAGCGGACGGGCCGTGATCGTTTCCATGGAGCCGGACGAGACGCTGAGCCGCGCCGTTCACCGTCTGGACGAATGCCAGATCGACCTGGTCACCGGCGGCCTGCAGGTCGGCGATCCGGTCGGCAGCTACCTCGACCCCGACGAGTTCGCCGCGGCGCTGCGGCAGGCCAGGGACGACCTGGCTGGACCACCTCCCCCGGCCTGAGCGGCGCGGGCGCAGGCCCCGACCGGAGCCGCCGACCTGACGACAGCAGCAGGGGCCGGGGCCGTCGCGCAAAGTTCGCGGAAGGGTTGCCTTGACGTGGCCGAAAGGCATATCAAGGATGGTGAACGTTCATATCGCATCAAACAGGCCACCGCTCGCAGGCGCGGACTGACGACGGAGGGGACCATGGACGAGTCCTCGGCCCGCGGGATCACCAACCGCGCGGGCAGGAACGGCGAGACCCAGCCCGTCCTGCCTGCCCAGCCCGTGCCGCCTGCCCAGAGTGCCCCGCCTCCTCGGACTGCCCGGCCGGCCCGGCCCCGCGCGGACGCGAGGCTGGCGCGCCTGATCACCGAGCTGCAGGGGCACGGCCTGCGGGTGGAGGTGCCGCTGGAGTCCCGCCAGGGCGGGGCCGGGCCCGCCGACGCCGGCATGCTCTGGATCGACGGTGTGGCCGCCACCGTGCCCACCGGCGCGCAGTACGCGCAGGCCTCACCGTATGTGCTCCGGGCGGAGGACGATGGGTGGGGGATCTACGCCGACGGCGAGCGGCTGGCTTCCGCCGAGCCGTTCCAGCGCCCGCACTACTACGACCTCACCACGGCGGATGGCATCCCGTACTGGCAGATCGCCCTGCTGCACCTGGACTCCCTGGCCAGCACCGTCATCCAGACCTGCGCCTACTGGGGAAATTCCGACCAGTGCACGTTCTGCGGGATCGGGGTGACGCTGGCGAATGGCCGCACCATCGCCAAGAAGACCCCGCAGATGCTGGCCGAGGTGGCGGTGGCGGCCAAGGAGCTCGACGGCGCCGTGGACGCCACCCTCACCACCGGCACGACCGCCACCCCGGACAAGGGCGCGCTCTACGTGGCACGCTGCGGCCAGGCGGTTTATGAGGCGTCCGGCCTGCCGGTCGAGGTCCAGTTCGAGCCGCCACGGGATCTGGCTGTCATCGACCAGGTTGCCGACCTGGGGATCGGATCGGTGGGCATCCACGTCGAGACGTTTGACCCGCAGGTGCTGGCCCGGGTGGCGCCCGCCAAGGCGCGCACCGGGATCGACGGCTACTTCCGGGCCTGGGAGCGGGCAGTGGCCGCCTTCGGAGCGGGCCAGGTGTCCACGTACGTGATCCTCGGGATGGGTGAGGACCCGGACCTGATCGTCGAGGGTTGCCGCCGCGCGATCGATATCGGGGTGTACCCGTTCGTCGTTCCCCTGCGCCCGACCGTGGGCAGCCTGATGGAGCAGATGACGGCCCCTTCACCGGAGTATTGCGAGGCGATCTACCGCCGGGTTGTGCCCTACCTGGCCGAACGGGGGCTGGGCGCCCGCGGCGTGACGGCCGGGTGCGCACGGTGCCAGGCGTGCTCAGCCATGAGTTTGCTCGAGGGGATCACCGACGCCGATGGCCGAACCCACCTCCCGCTTGTCAGCAATCGCTGACCCGCCCGCCGAGCGGTTGTCCGCAATCGCTGACCAGCCCGCGGAAACGGCGAGCCGTCCCACCCTGGCCTGCCATGCCGTAGCGTCGGCCGACGAGCGAACGGCGCATTTCCGGATCCGCCACCAGGTCTTCGTCGCCGAGCAGGGGCTGTTCGCCAGACCCGGCGGGCCGGGCGACGACCGGGACGCCCGCGATGAGGACCCGGCGACGATTCACGTCGTTGGCCTGGCCGACGGGGTCATCTGCGGCACCGTCCGGCTCTATCCACTGGCCGGAGTTCCGGGGAGATGGAAGGGCGACCGGCTGGCGGTGCTGACGGGTCACCGACACCTGGGCCTGGGCGCGCCGCTGGTGCGGTTCGCCGTCGCCAGTGCGGCGCGCCGTGGCGGGCAGGAGATGGAGGCATACATCCAGCCCGCGAACGTGACGTTCTTCGAGTGGCTGGGCTGGCGGCGGGTCGGCGGGCTGGTGGATTACGCCGGCATCCCCCACCAGCGCATGCTGATCGGCCTGGCTACCGGGGCCCCGGCGGAGTGCGCGCGGCAGGCCGGGCCAGGTTCGTGACCGATTCCGCGGCGAGGTCGAAGGCGGTCGCCACCCGTCCCGCCGAGCACAGCCGCAGCTGCCCGGTGCCGTCCAGGGTGCCGGCGACCGCGGCGGCCAGGCCGCGGTCGGCGAAGGCGCGCAGGCACTCCCCCTCCAGCCCGGCCGGGACGCACAGCAGGAACGCGAAGCATGGGAAACAGGTGATCCACTGCTCCAGGCTCACGCCGGGCGGGACCGGCACCGCGTCCAGCTCGAGAGTGACCCCGAGCCGGTTGCATTCCAGCAGCATCGCCAGCGACCCCACCAGGCCCGCCATGCTGACGTCCTTCGCCGCGGTGACCCAGCCCCGGGAGGCGCCTTCGGCCAGCAGGCGCACGTCTCCGGCCAGCCGCTCGCCCCGCTCGTCGAACGACGGGAAGAAGGGGAAGTCCGCCCGCATCGTCCCCTCGATGCAGCAGCCGACCACCAGCGACTGCCCCTCTTCCGCGGACTGGGCGGAAAGAGGCCGGTCCGCCCGGCCGAGCCCGAAGGCGGACAGCGCCAGGTGCCCATCGGTGACCGTCAGGTGCCCGCCGACGACCGGCACCTGGTAGAGCCCGGCTGCCCACCTCATGCCTTCGAGCACCTGCTGGATGACCGCCCGCTGTCCGGTCACCGTGTCCACCAGAGCCAGCGGCCAGGCTCCCATCGCCGCGAGGTCATTGAGGTTGGTGGTCACCGCGGCCACGCCGGCGCCATACGGATCGGCCGCCGCGAACGAAGGAAGAATGGCTTCGCCGCCCACCACCAAGGACATGCCCGCCTCGATCACCACCGCCCCGTCGTCACCCGGGCCCGCGAGCCAGTCGGTGCTTTCGAAGACCTCACTGACCAGCCCGATCTCGGACTTGGCGGTGACGCCCGGATGTGACCGTACGACCTCGACCAGGGCCGATACGTCCACTGGCACCCGCACCTCCCTGGCCGGTCCAGGCGCCTCAGCAGGACCGCTGCCTGCTACGGGCCACCTGTCACCAACGCGCCCGCCCGACCGCCGCGCCATCCTTACACTGACGCGCCTGCTCCTGGGCCGCGGCATCCTTGTACCGACGGGCCGCCCCCTGCGCCCGCCATTCTTGCACTAAAGTGTAGGGATATCTATCATAGCGTTTATGCCCGGCCCCGACTTTCTTGCGCTGCCAGCCCGGGCCGCCAAGCCACGCGCCACCGGGATCACGCACGTCCTTGACCGCGGCCTCCCGCTGGCACAGTCGGCGGACCTGCTGGCGGCGAACGGGCCCTACGTGGACGTGTGGAAACTCGGCTGGGGCATCTCCTACCTGGACCCGAACCTCGCCGCCAAGCTGGAACTGCTGGCGGACCACCGGGTACTAGCCTCGCCCGGCGGGACGCTGCTGGAGATCGCCTGGGCACAGGGACGGGCCGCCGAGTTCCTCGACTGGGCCCGCGCCTGCGGGTTCCCCTGCGTCGAGGTGTCGGCGGGCACCGTGGCCATGGACGACTCCGCCAAGCGGGACCTGATCGAGCAGGCCGCGCAGCACTTCATCGTCCTCGCGGAGGTGGGGCCCAAGGACCCCGGCGTGCGCCTGACACCCGGGCAGTGGGCACAGGGGGTGGCGCGTGACCTTGACGCCGGCGCGACCTGGGTGCTGGCGGAGGGCCGTGCCAGCGGCACCGTCGGCATCTACGACGCCTCCGGCAGCGTGCGGGAGGATGTGGTGGCGGCCATGGTGTCCGTCACCGACCCCGGCTCGATCGTCTTCGAAGCCCCACGTGACAGCCAGCAAGCGTGGTTCGTGCGCCGGTTCGGCCCCGACGTCAACCTGGCCAACGTGCACCCGGCCGACGCGCTCGGCCTGGAGACCCTCCGGCTCTCGCTGCGCGCTGATACCTACCGAGCCTGGTCACCAGGTCCGGCGCCCGTACACGGGACGTAACCGGGCCGGCCGTGAACCTGGTCCCCGCGCAGTACCGCAACGTCAGCGTCGCCGACGTGCCAGTGCCGCTGGATGAGGCAGCGCTGGGCGGGTACCTGGTCGGCCGGCCCGTCTACCGCCGGACCCGCTACCTGGTCGTGCGCAACGCCGGTGCCTGCGCAGTCATGGAGGTCAGCAAGGAGTCCGAGCTCCCGCTGTTCTCCCCGGTCACCGCCATGACCGTGATCGCGCGGCCTGAGGAGACCGCGTTCGTCGACGCGCCCGATACCGACACCGCGATCCCCACCCAGCTGGCCCGGGCCGCGGCCGCGCGGGCGCCAGGCGCCCGCTGTGTGATCGTGCGCGGCCGGTACGGTCACGTCAGCTTCATCGCCGACCCGGTGCCAGTCCGGGTCCGGGTGGTGGAGGTGGTGCCGCCCTGGCCGCCCAAGCTGGTCGACCAGCTGGAGCGGGTGCTCGACCTGGCCGAGGACCTGCCGCCGGTGGAACTTGTCGCGGACCTGGTGGACCTGACCTCGCTGGCCCGCACCCAGCCGGCCGGTCATTACCTTTTCCCGTGCCGCGCTGGGTCAGCAAGCCAGGCCGGGCTCGGCGCCGCCGACGTCTCCTACCTCGATGAGATCCCGGAACGGAAGCCGTGGACGCTGGTCGGGTGTGCCCGTTCCAGGTCCATTCACGATTGGTTCTACGGCGGGGAAGTGCCGACGGTGGACATGTGCCCGCGCAACCTTGCCGACCGGACCGGGCAGACGCCGACGCCGACGCTAACGAAGTGCTGCCTGCTGGAGGACCGGGTCAGCAGCGATGACGGGCTGGTGGTGGTCCCATGGGGCGCCAGCCTGGCCCAGATCCGGGACGGGCTGCGGCTGGTGCTGGCCGCCGGGCGGCCTGCGCCCCAGCCTGGCCGGGCCGACGAGGCCCCGGCCGCCACCGGCCCCACGCCCCCAGCCGCCACCGGCCCCACGTCCCCGGCCCCACGCCCCCGGCGATGAGCACCCGGATCACCGATTCGGTTCTCTACCAGCATCTGTGGGGAACCGCCGAATCCCGGGCCGTGCTCGGCGAGGAAGGCCGGCTGCGCGGCTGGCTGGAGGTGATCGTGGCGCTGGCCCGCGCCCAGGCCGCGTTCGGCGTGATCCCGGCCGACGCCGCGGCCCTCATCGCGGAGCACGTGCGGGCCGACCGGATCGACCTCGGCTACGCCGCGGAGCAGACCCGGCAGACGTCCCACTCCATGCTGGGACTGATCCGCGCCCTGCAGGCGGCGGTGCCCGAACAGGCCCGCGAGTACATCTACGTCGGGGCCACCGTCCAGGACATCACCGACACCTGGACCTCGCTGGCGCTGCGCCGGATCGGCGGTCTCGTCTGGCGGGATCTGCGCCGGATCGAGGAGCAGCTGCTGGAGCTGGCCGTGGCGCACCGGTCCACGGTGATGACCGGCCGCACACACGGCCAGCCCGGCAGCCCGGTGACCTTTGGCTGGAAGACCGCATCCTGGGCGGATGAGATCCGCCGCCATCTGGACCGGATCCGGGCCGGCGCCTCCCGCTGGCTGGTCGGCCAGCTCGGTGGCGGCGTCGGCAGCCTCGTGTTCTACGGGGAGCAGGGGCTGGCAGTGCGGGCCAGGTTCTGTGCCGAGCTCGGCCTCGCCGATCCCGGCATCTCGTGGCTGTCGGCCCGCGACCGCGGCGCCGAACTCGCCCAGCTGCTGGCGCTGATCTGCGGCACGCTCGCCCGGATCGGCGGTGAGATCTACGAACTGCAGCGGCCGGAGATCGGCGAGCTAGCCGAGGCGTCCCCGGCGGGCACCGTCGGCAGCATCACGATGCCGCACAAGCGGAACCCGGAAGCCAGCGAGCATCTCGATACTCTGGCCCGGCTGGCCAGGGCGAACGCCGCGGTGATGGTGGAGGCGGTGGTCCAGCAGCACGAACGGGACGGCCGGGGCTGGAAGGCGGAATGGTCCGCCCTGCCCGAGGTCTGCCTGCTGGCGACCGCGGCCCTTCAGGTCACGATCGGCCTGCTGGCCGGGCTGGACGTCGACGGCGAGGCGATGCGGCGCAACCTGGCGCGCCACGGCGGGTACCAGGTCAGCGAGCGGGCACTGGCTCTGCTCGCGCCGGAGCTGGGTGCCAGGCGGGCCCAGCAGCGGCTCCAGGAGGCGCTCGCCAGCGGGGCCGCGGCCGGCCTGGCCGCGGAGCAGGCGCTCGTGACCGCTGGCCTGCTGCGCCCGGCGCAGGCAAGGGACTTGACCGCGGAGCCGGACACCGGCTCGTGCCAGGCGATGACCGACCTTGTGGTCGACCGGGCCCGGGCCGCGAGGGCGGCGGAACCACGGGAGTGGCCGGGATGACCGCGCCAAGCCCCTCCCGGACCAGGCTCGCCACCCTGCCCACGCCACTGGTCGCCGCGCCACGGCTGGCACAGGTAATGGGGACCGGCCCGCTTTACCTCAAGCGCGACGACCTCACCGGCTTCGCGATCGGCGGCAACAAGGCACGCCCGCTGGAGTTCCTGGTCGCCGCCGCCGTCACGGACCGCGCGGACACGCTGGTCACCGGCGGGGCGCCGGGCTCCAACTTCTGCGCCGCCGTGGCGGCGGCCGCGCTGTGGGCCGGCCTGCGCTGTGAGCTCGTGCTGGCCGGGCAGCCCCCCTCGCTGCCCGGCCCCGCCCTGGCTCTGGCCCTGTCCTGGGGGGCCACCGTCCGTTGGACGGGCAGCGCGGAACGGGACAGCGTGGATGACCAGCTGCCCAGGGCCGCCGCCGCGCTGTCCAGCAGTGGCCACCGGCCCTACCTGATCCCGCGCGGCGGCGCCTCCGGCCTGGGGGCGATCGGGTATGCGCTGGCCGCGTTCGAGCTGCAAGAGCAGCTTGCCGCGATCGGCGTGGCTGCCGTGCGGGTGGTTGTGGCGGTCGGCTCCGGCGGCACGCTGGCCGGACTCGTGGCCGGCAACGTGCTGCTGGGCAGGCCATGGACGCTGGTGGGCGGATCGGTAAGCAGGCCGGTGGAGGACGCGGCCCCGCGGGTGCTGGCGCTCGCCAGGGAATGTGCGCGTCTCATGGCGGGGGCCGGGGTACTGGATCATGGCGCAGGCGGCGCACCGTCCGGCCAGGGCCCGACGGTGCGCGGCACGCCGGAGCCGACGCCCGGCGATGTGGTGGTGGTGGATGCCCGCGGGCCGGGCCACGGCCTGCCCTCGCCGGAGGGGGTGGCGGCCGCGGAACAGGCGATGCGGACGGAGGGACTGATGGTCGACCCGGTGTATACGGCCAAGGCGCTCTCGCTGGTGCCGCGGTACGCCGACGGCGGGGACATGGTGTTCTGGCACACCGGAGGCCTGCTGGACGCCGTCGCCGCAACCGCGGGAGCCCAGCCGTGACCGCCCGCCGGACCGCGACTATGGGAGCCCAGCCGTGACGGCCCGCCGGACCGCGGCCGGACCACCGGCCGGACCACCGGCCGCGGAACTGATCGCGGCCGGGTTCGAGCTGGAGAGCGCCGACGCGCCGATCCTCCATCACGGGATGAACCTGGCCGATCTGGCCCATCTGCTGGACCTCGCCTCGGCCGGGGTGGTCCCGCCGGACGCGGCCCGCCGCCTGCTGGCGGTCCTGCTCGACGCCATGGACATCCCGGCCAGCGAGTTTCCCTATGACCCGGCCAGCGGCGAGCCGTACAACTCGCGGGAGCGATATTTCGTCAGCCGGGCGGGGGACGTGGCCGGCTGGCTGCACGCCGGCCGGCCGCGGCGGGAGGCGCTGCGGGTCGCCTTCCGGCTGCGCCTGCGCAGCGACCTGGCCTGCCTGATCGAGGCAGCCGCCGAGCTGGCCGCCGAACTCGCGCGCCGGGGCCGGGAGCACGCCTCCACGCTGATGGCCGACCAGACGTACCTGCAGCACGCGCAGCCGTCGACGTTCGGCCACTACGTCCTTTCCTTCGCGTTCCCCGTCCTCCGCGCGGGCGGCCGGCTGAGCGAGGCGCTGGCCTGGACCGACGCCAGCCCGGGCGGGGCGGGATGCGTGAACGGCACCCGGCTGCGCGTGGACCGCGGTCACGTCGCCGCGCTACTGGGTTTCCGCAGCGTCGCCGAGCACACCCGGGACGCGATGTGGCAGGTCGATGGATTGTTCGACATGGTCAGCGCCGCCGCCGGGCTGGTGGTGACGCAGTCCAAACTGGCAGAGGACCTGGAGATCTGGGCCAGCCAGGAGTTCGACTACGTGACCCTCGCGGACGGCTACAGCCGGGCCAGCGTGCTCATGCCGCAAAAGCGGAACCCGTACGCGCTGTCCATCATCAGGGGCGCCGCAGGAACCCTGATCGGCAGGCTGACCGGGTTGCTGGCGGTCGCCAAGACTCCCTCGGCCCGGAGCGACAACCTCATCTTCGCCTATGGCGAGGTACCCCGGGCGCTCGACCTCGCCCTGCGGGCCACCCGGCTCACCACCGGCGTGGTGCGCACGCTCGAGGTGAACGAGGGACGGATGCGGGCCGCGCTGGAGTCCGGCTTCTCCCAGGCCACCGACATCGCCGAGTACATCATGCAGTCCTGCGGAATCGATTACCGCACCGCCTACCGCGTCGTCGGCCACGCGGTCCGGCAGGCGAGCGCCGCGGGGCTGCGCGGTGGCGACATCGACGGTGTGCTGCTCGACGCGTCGGCAGCCGAAATCACCGGGCGGCCGCTGGGCCTGGCCGGCCGCGACCTGTCGCTGGTACAGGACCCGTGGCAGATCGTGGCGAGCAGGACCACGCTCGGCGGCGCCGCCCCCGGCGAAGTCACCAGGATGGCCGACGACGCCGAGGCGCAGGCAACCGAGCTTGCCGGGGCGGCACGGCGCTGGCGCGACACCTACCAGGCCGCCGAGGACGCGCTGGTGGCCACCGCCCGCCGCTGCGCCGAGTCTCCCCCAGGCCCCGGCTGGCCGAGCCCGGGCCGCCCGGCCGCCCAGGCCGACCGCCCGGCCGCCCAGGCCGGTCGCCGCACCACCGAGCACGGGACGCCGCCGCGCCGGCCCCCGCCGCAGGGAGCGCGCCGCGCGGAACGGAGGACGCGATGACGGAACCGGGCAGCACCTCACCGTCTCTGCCGACCAGCGTCGGCGTGGTCAATGTGGGCCTACCGTTGTTCGCCGATGCGATCGCCGCGCAGGGAGCGCCGGTCATCGCGGTCGACTGGCAGGTCCCCGCCGGTGGCGAGCCTGCGGCGGTGGCCGCGCTGGGCAGGCTGTACGGGATTCATGCCGAACGGATCGAGGTGGCCAACGCCGAAGTGATCCGCCGGCTCGACCAGGGAATCCCGCTGCTCACCGGAGTCACCAGGGTGGCGGCCGCCGTCCCGGACCTGCCCGGCCGGACCCTGCTGCACTGCGGGCCGGCCATCGACTACGCGGACGCACCGGACCCGCTGCGCAGGTCCATGCAGGCGGCGGCGGTCGCGGAAGGATGGGCGGCCAGCCCGGGGCAGGCGGACGGCCTGCTGGCCCGTGGGGAGATCGGGCTGAGCCCGGCCAACGCCCACGGTGTGGTGCTGCCGATGGCGACCGCGCTCGGCGCGAGCGCGCCGCTGTATGTGCTGGCCAACGAGGCGGGCGGGACGACCGCCTTTGCGCCGGTCTCGCAGGGACCCGGCGAGGTGGCCTGGTTCGGGTGCGTGAGCGAGGCTTCCATCGCCCGGCTGGTCTTTCTGCGCGACGTGGCGGCGCCGGTGATCCGCAGGATCCTGGCACGCAGCGGACCGCTGGACGTCCTGGCCCTGGCCGCACAGGCGGTCGCGATGGGCGATGACGTGCACGTCCGCACCCAGGCCGCGACGAACCTGCTGATCAGGGAGTGGCTGCCGCACCTGGCCGAGCTTGGCGGGCCGGACGGTGCAGCCTTCGCCCGCTACCTGGCGGGCAATCACCTGTTCTTCCTGACGCTGGCCATGGGCGCGGCGAGATCGCTGACCGAGTGGGCGGGGCAGGTTCAGGGCTCCTCGATCGTGACCACCATGGCGCGCAACGGGACCACGTTCGGCATCCGGCTGCCCGGCTCGGACCAGTGGTTCCTCGCCGAGGCACCCGAGGTCGGCCACGCGCTGTACTACCCCAGCCAGGGGCCGCAGACCAGCGCCAGGGACATCGGCGACAGCGCGGTGCTGGAGCTGTCCGGCCTCGGGGCGGCGGCCGCGGCCGGCTCGCCCGCGGTAGCCCAGCTTCTTGGCGGCCAGATGCGCGCGGCCGCGGATCTCACCGAGCGGCTCGCCGCGGTATGCGCCGGGCGGTCGAGCAGGTTCAAGATTCCAGTGCTAGACAACGTCGGGACCCCGCTGGGGGTGGACGTCCGGAAAGTGGTGGAGCTGGGCACCACGCCCGCGGTGACCACCGGGATCCTGCACGTTTCCGACGGGACCGGCCAGGTCGGCGCCGGCGTGGCGGAAGCACCGCTGGGCTGCTTCGCCGATGCACTCGCCGACCTTGACCACCGCCTGGCCGGGCCGGGCGAAGCCGGGCCTTCATGAGCGTGGCCAAGGATGCCCCCGCGCCTGCGCCTCTGTTTGGCTGACCATAGGTGCGTACCCGGGCGGGCGGGCCAAGGTCACGCTGGCGGATAACACCACGGCGGGGCGGTCCCGGAGCCGCTGGCTGGCCACATTCGGGCCTCCCCCCGGGCAGCCCGGCGAGCGGGCCCTGAACCGCCTGGGACCCAGCAGCGGGTCCTGAACCGCCTGGGACTCGGCAACAGCTCGCGCACGACCAGCGGCGTCCAACGGCCGCCGATCACATCGAGGGCGCGGGCCCCCACGCGCTGCACGCCATAGCCGCAGCTACCGGCCACAACCCCGGCTACCGGCCACGCGACCGGCTTTAGCCTCTCTGACTCCTGAGGTAGGAGTCAGACTTGACTACAAGAACTTTAACTCCTAAATTAGGAGTCACATCGATTGTAGGGAGGAAGACCTTACAAGCACGACCCTCCGGCCCACCCATCGGCGGCCCGGTCACCGCGGCCCGCCGGGACCGCCGGGACCGCCGGGACCGCCGGGACCGCCCAGAAAGGATACTGACATGGCAGTTACCAGGACCCACCACTACAGCGTGGACGAGGCGGACGTGCCGGAGCTGCTGGCCCGGCGAGCCGCTGTGATCGCCGCGATCCGGGCGGCCCACACCGGCCTGTCCCACACCCGCCTGATCCGGCTGGAGGACGGAACCTTCACCGACACCTGGCGCTGGGACTCCGCCGGGCAGATGCAGGCTGCCCTGGCGGCGATGCCAATACCCGAGGCACGCGCCGCGATGTCGCTCACCCACGGCGCCACCGCCCAGGATGGCGAGATCATCGACGAACGGTAACCGCCCAGCTACCCGCGCCGGCCATCCGCCGCC
>Ga0114129_10003159_pt1 | contig 23109 bp, 16 predicted proteins | sample RhiMetdeltSRZDD1_FD_80071 | JGI IMG/M metagenome (GOLD analysis project Ga0114129, IMG submission 80071) | Populus rhizosphere microbial communities from Tennessee, USA - Rhizosphere MetaG P. deltoides SRZDD1 (version 2) (version 2) | ecosystem: Host-associated > Plants > Roots > Rhizosphere >... | reverse complement strand
TTCTCCTCGGGCACCCGGCCTTTTCCGGCCTGAGGTAGAATCGCCCGCCCGCGCCTGGAGAGGGACCCAGAAAGAAGGCAGGAACCGTGGCGGACGTTTTTATCAGCTACGCGTCGCCTGACCGGGAGCGCGCCCGTCTTCTCGCCGACGGACTCGAGCAACAGGGATTGTCGGTGTGGTGGGATCGCGAGATTCAGCCCGGCCGTCCGTTCGATGACGCCATCGAAGAAGCGCTGAATTCTGCGCTGTGCGTGATCGTCCTCTGGTCGCACGCCTCGGTGAAATCCGACTGGGTCAAGGCGGAAGCCGGCGAGGCGGCCGAAAAGCGCGTACTGGTTCCGGCGCTCATCGACCGCACCAGGATTCCCCTGCGGTTCCGGCAGTTCCAGGCCGCGGACCTCACGGCCTGGAACGGTGCCACAAACGATCCGGAGTTCTGCAAGCTGCTGGTGTCGGTCGGGCGGCTGCTCGGCCGGCCGGTGCGGGTTGCAGGGCAGCCGCTGCAAATGCCGCCCGAGACGGGATCGCAGACGCGATCCGCGGCCCGCTGGCGCCTTGCTGTCGCGGCGCTCGCCATCCTGGCCGTTGCCGCGGTGATTCTGGCGTCGATGTGGAGCACGCAGGTCGATGTTCCGTCCGTCGTCGGACAACCCCTCAATCAGGCGATGGGATCGATTGCCGCCGCAAAGCTGATCACCGGGAACGTGACTCACGAACCGTCGGCCGAATCAGCGCTCGGCACAGTCCTGCGGCAGGAGCCTGCACCGGGAGCGACGGCTACCAGGGGGACCGCGGTCGCGCTCGTCGTTGCTGTCGCCCCTCCGCCTTCACCATCCAGGGCGGCCGCCGCAACGGACCGGAAGAGCGATCCCGCTTCCATTCTCGATCCCAGCAGCTTCGGTGGGTTGGGAATGGGGATCATGTTCGAGGTGTCGGAGCTCGGTCTGCAGGTGATGTTCGCCGGCGACGAATCATCGGTCGCGGCGCTGCTATCCGGCGCGAAAGGACCGGGTGGCGTGGTGATGCGAGTCAGTACCGGTCCGGTGCAGAAGGCAGGGCTGCGTGCAGGCGACGTGATCACGAAGATTGCAGGAGTGCCGATCGCCGCAGAGAACGACCTCCGGGTCGCGCTGCGGAAGATTGGTCCGGGGATCACCTCGTTCACGATCAGGCGGGGCGCGGCGGAGCTCACGCTCAGGGTCGACTGCCCGGTATGCAAGCCCTCGTAACGTCTGGCGGCGCCCTCGTTTTCGGGTTTGGTCCTGGCCGCCCGCACGACCATAATCCCGATGGGAGAGGGCTGACGTTATGAAACGACGAGAGTTTCTGCTCGGGGCGGCGGGCGTCGCGGGAACGGCAGGACTCGGATGGGGGCAGGGCCAGACACCGGCCGGCCAGGCGCCGCCGGCAGGCCAGGGTGGAGGTCGGGGGGGTGGCGGCGGTGGACGAGGCGGGCCGGCCAATGTGCCGGCGGCAAAGCTTGCGCGCATCGCCATCATGACCCTCAACCACGGGAGCATGCTCAGGCTCCCGTGGAACACGAATCCCAACCCCAACCAGACTCTCGCGTTGATGGACCTGCCGCAGTACTACGTCGACATGTACGGCGTCCGGAATGTCGAGTTCCAGCACACCCATGTCGCGCAGGACACGACCAATCCCGATCCCGCGTTCTTCAAGGAGATGAAGGCAAAGCTGGACGCCGTGGGATCACGGGCCAATCAAATCAACATCGAGATTGGCACCATGGCGCAGCTGGGAGCGGACGGCAAGGCCGTCGCGCTCGCCGGAGACGCGCGCGCGACGTGGTTGACGACGGCCAGGAAGTGGGTTGACGCCGCGCCGCTGCTCGGGATCAAGCGGCTGATGCTCAACCAGGGTGCGCTGACGGACGAGTCCAAGGACGGCGTCAGCTCGCTGTGGAAGGAACTGCAGGACTACGCCAGGCCGAAGCAGATCATGATCTCCAACGAGACGCGCGGCAGCGGCGTGCCCACACCAGGCGGTCGAGGGGGAGCAGGACAGGCGCCGCCGCCCCCGCCCGCACAGCCGGCCATGCCGGAGCCTGAGCGGCTGCGCTACGTGTGGGGCATCCTCAACGAGTGCGTGGAAAAGTCCGGCGGCTACTCGAACCTCGATTTCGGCGGCGCCGGCCGCTTCCGGAACCAGCAGCAGCTTCACGATGCGATCAAGGGCCTGATGTCACGGAATTCCGGCAGCATGCACATCAAGTCGAGTCCGGACTGGGATATCGGCAAGGCCGTCGCATTCGCCGAGTCGATCGGATACCAGGGTCTCTACACGATCGAGGTGAACCCGGATCCGGCGATTCGCATCGTCTACAACACGATCCTCGCGAACATCGCCTAGCGGGTCCGCGCGGCTGACAAAAGCGTCAGCCGAGCCACGCGATCGCGTAATCGGCGAGTGCGCCTGACCGAGTGTTCTCCGGTCGCCGTACTGCTTCAACCGGCCCCGGGTAAACGAGAAACCGGGGCCTACTCTCGAAGTCTTCCCGGGACCACAACAAGGTCGCCCTGACGGCGCACTACTTGCTGCCTCCGTGGCGAACCCCCGCAATTCCGTGACGAAAAAGCGTCCCCGGCCGGGAGGCACGGTTTCTGCGTGGTCGTCCGCCGCTGTCCAATCGCAAAGAGGGGAAGTGCATGAACCGCAGTGCTTTGAAGACACTGATCGCTGTCGTTGTGCTCACCGGTGGGATCGTTTCTCACGCGGCCGCGCAGGATGCGCGCTACATCGTGAAGTTCCGAGAGGGACGAGAGCCTGCGGGACATGCGGCGCTCAGGGCCGCCGGCGCCAGGGTTGTCCTCTCACTCGATGCACAAGGCGCGGCCGCGGTGCACATTCCCGCGGCGGCCCTGAACGGGCTGTCGCGCAATCCGAATATCGAATTCATCGAAGAGGATGTCATCCGCGAGCCGTTCGCCTGGTCGAATGTCGCGGCGGCCGGGTCCGAAGTATTGCCTTACGGCATTCAGATGGTGCAGGCGGACAAGATCACGTCATCGAACGCCGCTGACAAGAAGGTGTGCATCATCGATTCGGGATACTCCGACCAGCACGCCGATCTGCGTGATTACACCGGCACTGACCTGACGGCGAAGCTCACCGATTCCGGATCGGGCACCTGGAACCAGGACAGCTGCGGCCACGGCAGCCACGTCGCCGGCACGATCGCGGCAATCGGAGGCAACGGCACCGGAGTGGTCGGCGCCAACCCGGGGGTGGCGCTCCACATTGTCAAGGTATTCGGCGACAACGCGCTCGAGAGTGGCTCCTGCGGCTGGACGTACTCGTCCACGCTCGTGAATGCGCTCAACTCCTGCCGCCTGGCTGGCGCCAACGTGGTGAGCATGAGCCTGGGCGGACCGCTCAAGAGCCGGACGGAGGAACTGGCGTTCAACGATGCGAACAAGGCGGGGATCCTGAGCATCGCTGCTGCTGGCAACGCCGGCAACAACACGACGTCCTATCCCGCGGGTTATGCGGCGGTGATGTCGGTCGCAGCCGTCGATGCCAACGAAGTCAAGGGCAGCTTTTCGCAGTCGAACAAGGACGTTGAGATCGCGGCGCCCGGCGTCGCCGTGTTGTCCACCACGCCGTGGCTCGATCTGAACACGCTGAGCGCAGGCGACGCGACGTGGTCCGGCGGACGCCTCGACGGCGCGCCGCGGACGACAGCCGCCGGTAATCTCGTTGATGGCGGTCTATGCACCTCGGCCGGAGCATGGGCCGGCAAAGTGGTGCTGTGCCAGCGAGGCAGCAACTCGTTCGCTAACAAGGTCGCGAACGTCCAGGCGGGAGGCGGCAGCGCAGCCGTCGTCTACAACAGCGCCGCAAGCGATCCGACCTGCGGTGTGTTCGCCGGAACGCTGGGCACGCCGCCCACGACGACCATTGCGGCGATTGCGCTCAGCTGCGCCGACGGCGCCGCCGCGGTCACCGCCGCCGGGGCTGGATTGTCAGGGTTTGTCCAGAGTGTCTTCTCCGTTCCCGACAGCGGCTACGAAGCGTGGGATGGGACGTCGATGGCCACGCCTCACGTGTCGGCCGTCGCGGCGCTCATCTGGAGCTGCCATCCGACGAAGACGAACCTGCAGATCCGCAGCGCGCTGACGAACACCGCCCTCGACAAGGGCGCGCCCGGCCGCGACAATTCGTACGGCTTCGGGATCGTCCGGGCGAAGAACGCGCTGCTCACCGGCCTCGGCGGTTCAGGCTCCTGCGTCGTCCAGTAACCCGGCGTCGGTCCGGGCGCAGCGGTTGCTGCTTTCAGGCCCTCCCGGATCATTAGGTACGGCGGGAACCCACAGGAGGGCCAGGAGCTCAGGAGATTCTTCGTTCCTAAAAAGAACTTCTCCTGAGCTCCTGGCCCTCTTGTAGTTCAACCCCACTACGTTCAGCTCGTTCAGGGCCTTTGCCGCCCCGTAGCGCGATCTATACTTCCTGCGCATCCACCTCCACCATCGCCCTTCTCGAGAATCGAGGGAGGCATGAAGGACCACCGCAGGATCATTTTCTGTTTCGGCGCATCACTGCTCGTGATCGCACCGCTGCTGACTGCGCAGTCCAGGCCGCTCTCCAGCGCCGATGCCACCGAGCTGGCGGCGGGAAAACGAATCTTCGACGCGCAATGCGCCTGGTGCCACGGGACGGATGGCAGCGGCGGCGCGGGACCCAGCCTGCAGCGTCCTGATCTTCGGCACGCCGGCACTGATGCCGATCTCACGTCGATCGTGCGGAACGGGATCGCCGCAACCGAGATGCCCGGATTCCAGTGGTCCTTGACCGACACCATGACGTGGCGGACGGCCGCCTATGTCCGGTCGCTGGGGCGCAGGCCGGCCCAGCCCGTTCGCGGTGATGCGACTCGCGGCGCCGTGATTTACGAAGCAAAGGGCTGCCAGACTTGCCACGTGATCGCCGGTCGAGGCACGGCGCTCGGGCCTGAACTGACCGCGATAGGCGCGTTGCGCGGCCCCGCGTATCTGCGAGAGGCGATCGTCAAACCCGAGGCCGCTCATCCGCCCGGTTATCTCGTCGTGCGTGCGGTGTCGGGCACCGGCGGTGAAGTCCGAGGTATCCGGATCGACGAAGACGTGTTCTGGATACACATCCGCGACGCGGCCGGCACGCTCCACGTGCTCGAGAAGAAACAACTGCAGCGGGTGGACCGTGAGCTCACCGGTACGCTGATGCCGTCATACGCATCCGTATTGTCGGTCGAAGAGCTCGACAATCTCGTGGCGTATCTTGCGAGCCGAAGGAGTGAACGATGACCCGCGTGGTTTTGGCGTGGTGTGTCTCGAGCCTGGTCATCCCGGCTGCGATCGCACAGCGTAGCGCGGACATCGCGGGTGATGAGTGGCACACGTATTCCGGGACGTTCGCGTCCCATCGGTTCTCGCCGCTCACGGAGATCTCGACCGGCAACGTGGCCGCGCTCCGGCCGGTGTGGATGTATCAGCCTCCTGGCACCGGTCCGCTCGAAGGAACGCCGATCGTCGCGAACGGCGTGATGTATGTCACGTCGGGTCCGGCCGCGGTCGTCGCGCTCGACCTGAAAAGCGGGCGGCCGCGGTGGCAGTGGACGCGGGCCATTTCGGCAGGCGTCCTCAGTCTCGGCTTCCCTCGTGTGAACCGCGGCGTCGCTGTTCTCGACGAGATGGTGTATGTCGGCACGCTCGACGGCTATCTCGTGGCGCTCGACGCACGCAGCGGCACCGAACGGTGGATCGTGCCGGTCGGCGACAATGCGTCCGGCCACGCCATCACCGCGGCGCCGCTGGTCGTCGAAGACAAGGTTCTCGTCGGAATCAGCGGCGGCGAGGCTGGCATCCGCGGATTCCTCGATGCGTACGACGCCAAAACCGGCAAACGCATCTGGCGCTTCTGGACGATCCCGGCGCGGGGCGAGGCGGGCAGCGACACGTGGCCCGGCGACAGCTGGAAGACAGGGGGCGGCGCGACGTGGCTGACCGGTTCGTACGATCCGGCGTTGAGGCTCGTCTATTGGGGAACGGGGAATCCGGCGCCCGACTGGAATGGCGAGTCACGGAAAGGCGACAACCTTTATACGTGCTCACTGGTGGCGCTCGACATCGACAGCGGCAAGATGCGCTGGCACTTCCAGTTCACACCGCACGATGTCCATGACTGGGATGCCAACCAGATTCCGGTGCTGGTCGATCGCATGATTGATGGCCGCGCGACACAGCGGGTCGCGATGGCGAACCGGAACGGCTTCTTCTACCTGCTGGATCGGCGCAGCGGCGAGTTCCTGCTCGCCAGGCAGTATGCGAAGCAGACATGGGCGGAAGGGATCGACCCGCGCGGCCGGCCGGTTGTGTTTCCCGGGATGGAGCCATCAGAAAAGGGGACGCTCGTTTATCCCAGCCTCCAGGGCGCGACCAACTGGGCGAGCCCGTCCTTCAGTCCGCGCACTGGATTGATGTATGTGGCGGTACGTGAGATGGGATCGATGTACTTCAAGAGCGACGTCGAATATCGGCCCGGCACGTATTACACCGGCGGCAGCGAGAAACGGCTCGATGACGAGTCGTGGGGAAGCATCCGTGCGCTTCACGTCGACACCGGAGCAGCGGTGTGGGATTTCAAGCTGCCGACGCCGCCATGGGGTGGCGTGCTCTCGACCGCGGGCGGCCTGGTATTCGCCGGCTCGAACGAAGGCAACGTGTTCGCCCTCGACGCCAAGACCGGCGACCCGTTGTGGCAGTTCCAGGCAGGCGGTCCGATGCGCTCGAATCCGATGTCCTTCTCGGTCGAAGGGCGTCAACACGTCGCCGTCGCCGCCGGACGCGCCTACGTTGTGTTCGCGCTGCCTCACCCTTAGCGCTCGCGTCGGCTGGCGCGCGGCATTAGCAGCTTGGCTGAATTAGTTGGTAGCTTCCGGCTTCAGCCGGAAGGATGCGTGCGGGGCTCGAAGGGTGAGGAAATTCGGCGCCGTCTTTCTCTTCGACTCGGGCATCTGTAAAAGGAGTGTCCCCGCTCTACGAGGCACGCTGGAACACTCCTGGCGAGTAGGTCGGTTCGCCGGCTTCGGCAACGACTGACGCCGCGGTCTCCACAGAAACTCCACCAATCGGCCATCGCATTCCAAGGACTCGGCAGGGGCCGGCCTCTTAGATTGTGGGGCAGGAGGAAGCATCCATGCCAAGAGTCCTGATCGTGATCGTCGCTGCAGCCGCTGCTGCGATTGCGGCGTGCAGCAAGTCGTCTACGCCGGTGTCGCCGGGCCCCGCCGGCATCTCGGGGGCGCTACACGAGCACGCCGGTAGCCCGTCCGACCACAACTCGGCCGCGGACGGCGACAAGGGCTACATCAAGGGCTGGTTCGAGGGCGAGGAAGTCGAGCTGTACTACACGAAGTCTTACTTCTGTGCCGAACCGCCCGAATCAGCCGCAACGACCGGCTGCGAACTCGGCGCCCCGGCTGAAATCGAGCCGCGCCCAGGACCCCTGCCAATCATCTACGCCATTGCGGCCGCCGGCATCCCCGCCCCACCGTCCACGCTCGCCTGCCTGGCAGGCACGCCATGTCTGAATCACCCGGGGATGATCGACGCGTCGCGCGTCGGCCTCTCGCCGACGGCGGGCCCGGTCCCGCACAGCCACATCCTCACCGAGCGGACCGCGGGCTGGCACCGGACGGTCAACGTCCGCGTGCGTGACCTGGCCCGGTGGAATCAGATTGCGGCAGCCAAGTCGATCGACAAGGTACGCGAGTTCCAGATGGACGGTTCCGGTCTCGTCAGTCCGGATACGCCCACGAACATCTTCTTCTTCATCGCCAGCTGGCGGTAGTCGGAGGGGATCCGGGCGGCCAGTTTCGGTCGTTTCGACAACAAGGCGTTGAGCGGTCTCCAGGAGCAGGCGGAAGAAGAAGGCCGGGGCGGTGTCGGGTTAAGCTTCCGCCATGAGGCGACAGATGCTGTGGGCCGCCACCCTGGCAGCGTGCGTGATTGCGGCGAACGCGACCGCGCAGCCGCCCGCCGCGCGCCGTGAGCTGATCGTCTGCGGCTGGGACGAGGTCTTCATCCTCGATCTCGACGCGACGCCGGCCGGGAGAAACGACCGGCGCGTCTGGACCTGGCGGGCACAGGACCGTCCCGACCTGCCCGACGAATTCAAGCCGCTGTTCAGGACCACTGACGAGTGCAAGCCCTACGATGATGGCGCGAAGATCCTGATCACGTCATCGGGCAGCGGCGTCGCCCTGGTGAATCGCGCCGACGGCCGGGTGCTGTTCCACGCCCGGGTCACGAACGCCCACTCGGCGGAGCTGCTGCCGAACAATCGAGTCGCGGTGGCGGCATCGCACGACCAGGCAGGAAAGGGCGATCGTCTGATCGTCTTCGATCTGGCCAGGTCCAATGCCGAGATCCTGAGCGAAGAACTGCCGTGGGGACACGGCGTCATCTGGGACGCGCAGCGGAATCGTTTGTGGGCGCTCGCGGACAAGGACCTTCGTGTCTTCGAGCTGCGCGACTGGAACACAAGCTCGCCAGGTTTGCGCCGGATGGAAGTCATACCTCTGCCCGAAGGGATGGGCCACAACCTGTCGGTCGTCCCCGGCTCGTCTGCCTTGGCGATCTCCACGACGAACCACTGCTGGCTTTTCGATCGCGAGACGAAGACGTTTCGCAGCCATCCGGAACTGGGGGACGCCAGGCATATCAAGAGCATCAGCTATCACCCGGCGAGCGGACAGATCGCCTACGTGCAGGCGGAAGGCGAGAACTGGTGGGCGGAACGGATCCACTTCCTCCATCCCGCAGGCATTCTTCATATCGGCGGCGAACACTTCTACAAGGCGCGCTGGAACATCGCGGGCAAGTAGGTGGCCATGAAGTCGTGCCGGGTCGGGCCTCCGAACTGTGTTTTTACTTCAGCGGCGCAAGCCGCTTCAGCTCCTCGAACCAGTTCTGGACGATGACGATTCGACGCTCGGCGCCTGTATCGGTCGAGGGGCCAGCCGGCAGCATCAGGAACCTCTTGCCGTCGGGGGTGACGTCGTACTGGGCTCGCGGCGAACCGGTCAACGGGATGTAGTACGCCCCCTTGAACAGTTCGACCGGTGTACTCGGCTTCGGGTTCGGGCCGGGCATCAACGAGGCCGAGAACATCCGCTGCCCGTTGAGGCTGCGGTAGAACAACTCGCCATTAGGTGCCCACAGCGGTTCGCGGCCTCCGCCGATCGATACGGTCAACTGTTCACCAGGGCCCGGGTAGGGGCGGATGTAGACCTCGTTTTGACCGGTCACGGCCGACAGAAACGCAACATGGCGGCCGTCGGGCGAAAAACTGGCCCCCTCGGCGTTGGAGTCTTCGTCGAAGAACACCTCGGGTTTGGCGTCCGCTCGATCCATCCTCAACATCAGGATCCTCGTCCGCTGCCCGTCACGGTGTTCATGGAGCGTGAGTATCGTGCCGTCGCGTGACCAGTTGTCGACGTGGACTTGCCCCTCGAGGTGCGTGAGCTGCCGCGCCTGGCCGCTGCCGTCGGCGGCTGAGACCCAGGCTTGCATGCTGCCGCCTCGAGCCGACGAGTGGGCCACCTGCAGACCGGTCGGGTCCCAGACGCCGAACCCGCTCGAGGCATCTCTGGTGACCCTGATGCTGCGTCCTCCCGCCAGCTCGTAAGTCCAGATGTCGCCCTCCCGGATCACGAGGGCTCGATCGCCCTTCGGCGACAGGCGCACTTCCTCGTGCGCCGCGGCGGGGATCGACGCGACCGCTTCAGACGTTCCGTCGCGGGCGACCCAGAGAAGCGGCCTGCGCACGGAGGTGTACCCGGCGAGGTAGACAAGCGTGCCCTGGTCCGATATCGCGAAATTGGATCCCGAGGCGGCGAACCCCACCGATTGCTGCACACCCTGGAGAACGGAGACAGCACCCCCGACCAGTCGAGTGCCATCGAACACAGCGCCGACCAAGGCGTCCCCGACCGCATAGACCAGATGGCCGCTCGCCAGGTAGCGGCCGTCGCCGCCCCCTTGCACGACGACCGTGCGTGTGTTCGACGAGAGCGACTGCACGACGATCTCTCCCTGATCCCACCGTCTGTATCCCTGCTGGCGGGTGACACTGAACAACACGGACCGGCCGCCGGGCAGCATCTGCGGCCCGTACAACTCTTCGCCCTCGCCGGCGCGGACGATCAGTTCGGGTGTGCCGCCGTCTGCCGACACGCGCATGATCCCGGCACGTTGTCCGAACAGAATCGTGCCGTCACGACCCCAGGTCGCGCCAAACGCGTCGCTCGCGCGGCACAGGAGCACCGGTGTACCGCCGTCAATGGAGACCTTCTTCAAGCCCGACGCTGTAAAGAAGCCGATCGATTGCCCGTCGGGCGACAGAAAGGGACTCCCCCTCGTGGTTTCCGTGATGCCGGCAATCAGGCGTGGCTGAAGGCTGTCGAGCGACCGCACCAGCACGCCTTCGAAGGTCTGGTAGATGAAGTGCCTGCCGTCGGCGGAAATCGCGATGACAGGACGCTGCGTCCCCAGACGGAGCTGCCCATCGGGCAGCGCGAAGTCGAACCGCGTGGTCGGCCGCGGCTCCGGAGCCGGCCAGGCGCGCCACGCCACGAGCCCTGCGAGGATCAGCGTGACGATCGCGGTCGCGACGAGCGGCAGGACTCGTTGCGCGATCGGCCGGTGCATCGGCCCAGGGAGTGCGGCTGAATGCGCGGCTCCGTCGAATGCGCCTTCGAGGGCGAGTGCGACGTCGCCGATCGCCGACACACGGTTGCGCCGGTCCTTGTGCAGGCAGCGCTTGATGAAGGCGGCCGCCACGGGCGGAAGATCGGCCGGCAACAACGTCCAATCGGGCTCGCGCGCCAGCACCGACGCGAGAACGTCCGAGACCTCGTCTCCGGCAAAGGCCCGTTTCCCGGTGAGCATCTCGTACAGCACCGCGCCGAAAGACCAGATGTCGGTTCGGGTGTCCACCACCCGGCCACGCGCCTGTTCGGGACTCATGTAGGCCGCCGTACCGAGCAACACGCCGACCCCGGTCATCATCGCCGGCGAGGTGACCGTTGGTGACTGTGTCCCGCTCGATGGCGACGTTCCCGCGGGTTCCAGCGCTTTTGCCAGGCCGAAGTCGAGGACCTTCACCGTGCCATCCGGTCGTACCTTGATATTGGCCGGCTTCAGATCGCGATGAACGACCCCCTGTTCGTGCGCCGCCTGTAAGGCGGCAGCGATCTCCTTCGCAATTGCTATCGCCTCGTCTGTGGCGAGCTTGCCCTGGGCGATGCGATCGGCAAGCGTCGGCCCCTCGACCAGCTCCATCACCAGGGCCGTTGTGCGACCGCTTCGCTCGAGGCCATGAATCTGAGCGATGTTGGGGTGATTGAGCCGGGCGAGTACCTCCGCCTCGCGCTGGAAACGCGCCACGCGTTCGGCGTCAGTCGCGACCGACTCGGGGAGGACTTTGATGGCGACGGGTCGTTTCAGGTTGGTGTCCGTGGAGCGATAGACCTTCCCCATGCCCCCTTCGCCGATGAGCACTTCGACTTCGTAGGGGCCGATGCGTGTCCCCGGACCAATTGTCACGGGTGAGGATTCTATGTGAATCTGAGCGCCGGTCAGTTGAGCCTGGCTATGACCCAACGGCGTATCATCACCGGCCTCCTTATGGGCGCCCTTGTGGCCGCGTGGCTCCGCTTCGATGCGGGTGCGGTCGTTCTGGGCTGGTGCGTCGTGTTGATCAGCCTCACCGGAGCGATAGCTGCCTGGATTCTCCGGGCCCGGCGATTGCCACCTGTCCAACTTCCGGCCGAGATACAGGACCTTGCCACGCGCGAGGTGCTGACGCCGCACGAGGAAGCGGAGGTCACCCGCACACTGCAGGCATGGCACCGTAAACAGCAGGAGATCGCATTTCGGGAGATCGAGCGCGACGGCCCGGGACCGCTGATCAGTGCGCGCACGGCGCTCTATTTCTTGTGGCTCTCGCTGTTCACTCTTGCGGTCGTCCCGCCGACGGCAGTGCCGGCCACGTTCCTCTCGCAGCTTCCGCGCTCTGTGATCGTCGTTGTCGGATTGGGACTGATGGCTGCGGCAGTGGCAGTGCCGCTCGGAATTCGTGACTGGAGGAGAGCCAGGAAGGCCCTCGCCGACAACCGGTCGTGATCGCCGGTCGAGGGCAGGTGACGGCGTGTGCGAAGCGGCCGACGACCGCCCATGCCATCATAATGGCCCCCATGGCGCTTCCAGCCGGCGGTCGACTCGGGCCCTACGAGGTCGAACACCTCCTCGGCGCCGGAGGCATGGGGGAGGTCTACCGCGGCCTCGACCGGCGGCTCGGTCGCGCAGTTGCGCTCAAGGTGATTTCACAACGGCTGGTCGGCGACGACGCCAGCCGCCGTCGATTCGAAACCGAAGCGCGCGCCGCGTCGGCGCTCAACCATCCCGCCATCGTGACCATCTACGACATCGGCGAGAGCGAGGATGTGTCGTGGATCGCCATGGAGCTCGTAGAGGGGCGCACGCTCCGCGATGTGATCGCGCAGGGGCCCCTGCCGATCCGGCAGGCCTGGTCGATCGCCAGGCAGCTGGCGGACGGCCTTGCCGCGGCGCATGCGAAAGGCATCGTGCACCGCGATCTGAAACCCGAGAACGTGATGGTGACCGACGAGGGCGCCGTCAAGATTCTCGATTTCGGAGTCGCTCGTCGGGCCGTCGCTTCACCGCTTGACGATGCCGCGGCGGCGGCCACCGTGACGGGGAGCGGAACCGTCGCCGGCGTCATTCTCGGTACCGCCGGCTACATGTCTCCGGAGCAGGCGACCGGACAGACTGCCGATTTCAGATCGGATCAGTTCTCGTTCGGCGCTGTTGTCTACGAGGTTCTCACCGGCCAGCGCGCCTTCCGTCGCCCGAGTCCGGTTGAAACCCTCACCGCAATCCTGCGCGACGAGCCGCTCCCGCTCGCGTCGATTCGTCACGACACGTCCGAAGCATTTCAGCGAGTGATCGGCCGCTGCCTGGAGAAATCACCGGCACAGCGCTTCACGTCAACGCGCGAGCTCGCGGCGGCGCTCGAGGCCCTGACGCCGGAATCGTCTGGGGCAGTGAGCTCGACCGAACCGGCTGTCCTCGATCGGCGGGGCGAAGCCGCGGGAAAGCCGCCGCTCTCACGCCTCTGGGTCGCAATCGCGGCCGCCGTCATCATCGTTGTCGCTGCGGCGGGTGCGTTCCTGTGGAAATGGCGTGGCGCGGCGCTTCCGGCGATCTCTTCCGTGGCGGTGCTGCCCTTCGACAATCAAGATCCTGAAATCGATTACATCGCCGACGGTTTGACCGACGGCGTGATCGATCACCTCACGCGCGCCGAGCCGCTGAAGGTCATGGCCCGAGCGACGGTGATGCGCTTCAAGGGGCAGGCGAACCCCCAGGAAGCCGCGCGCGTGCTCAAAGTTGGCGCCGTGGTCACGGGCGCGCTGTCGCGACGCGAAGGCCAGCTTGTCGTTTCCGTCGAGCTCATAGACGGCGCAACGGGCGAACGCCTGTGGGGTCAGGCGTTCGATCTGCCTGCTGCCGATCTGATGCGCGTCCAGGACACCATCGTGGTGTCGATCGCCGAGGGGCTGCGGCTCCGGCTGTCGGGCGAGGAGAAGGCGCGGCTGGGCGGGTTTGGCACGAGCAACTCCGAAGCCTACCAGCTGTTCCTGAAGGGCCGCTTCCGGATGGAGAGCGATACCGAGGAAGACGACATCGAGGCGCGCAAGCTGTTCGAGCAGGCCACTGAGAAAGACCCGAAGTTTCTCGATGCGTACCTGGCGATCTCGAGCACATATGCCCGCGCCGGCAACAGCTACATGTCGCCCCGGGAAGCCATGAAGCAAGCCGACAAGGCGCTGGACAAAGCTGTGGCCATCGATCCGAACAACATCGCCGTTCGGGTGACCATGGCGCACCGGCGATTCGCCCTGGAACGGAACTGGGCGGCTACCGAGCGCGAGTATCGTGCCGTGATGGACGATCCGGCGGTCCTCCGTACGGTTCAGTACCACCCAATCTCCCTCTTTTTCGTCGCGATCGGGCAACCCGACGAAGCGGTGGGATTGGTAAAGCGCGCACTCGAAGTCGATCCCGGCAACCTCGAATCGCAGGTGATGCTCGGTAATTTTCAGCTGCAGGCGGGACGGCTCGACGACGCGCTGCGTACCTATACCGCCATCGCTGCCGACGTGCCGGATGATCCCCGGCCGCTGTTCGGCATCGCCGACGTTTACAGGAGGCGCGCCGATTTCGCCCATGCGGCGGCAGCCCGCCGGAAGGCCCACGAACTGGAGGGCGACGACGATTTCGCCCGGGCGTTCGCGCGCGCGGAGACTGACGCCGAGTATGCGAAGGCCGAGATGACCGTGGCCCGGGCGACGCTTCGTTCGGCGGAGGAGCGGGCGGCAAGGGGAGGGTATGTGCCGCCCATCGACCTCGCCCGCCTCCACGCACAGGTCGGCGATCGAGAGCAGGCGCTGGCGGGGCTGGAAGGGGTGGTCAACGAACCCTACACCGGACTGTTGCTCCTCAAAGTGGACCAGGCTTGGGATTCGATGCGCACCGACCCGCGGTTCGCGGCCGTCGTGCGCCGGGTAGGCATTCCTTGACCTCCAAAAAACCGCAATTATCGGCCTCGTTACGTGATACGCTCCAGTTTCCCCCCCAGTCTGGAGGCAGGTTATGAGGTTGCGGCGAACGTTCGGCGCGCTGATCCTGGTTCTGGCGGTTGGATTACCCGGTGACCTGCTCGCCTGCGGAGACAAGTTCCTCGTCGCCGGTCGCGGCACCCGCTACCAGCGTCCGAAGACGGCTCGCGCCGCTTCCGTCCTGATTTATGCGGATCCCGCATCGGCGGTCGCGGCCAGTCTCAAGAAGGCGAAAGTCGAATCCCTCCTCAGGCTCGAAGGTCATCGCGCCACCAGGGTGCAGACGCTCCAGGAACTATCGGCTGTCGTGTCCAACGGCCGCTACGACGTGATTCTCACCGCGAACAGCGACTCGGCCAACGTGCAGCGGATGGTGCAAGGGTCCCCTGATGCGGCCACCGTCCTTGCGGTCGACGAACTGGTGAAGAACCACTCACTGCTGCAGGCAATCGACAGCGCGGTCTCGCAGCGCGATCAGCACCTGAAGAAGACACGGACGTCCTAGTCGCGCGGTGAGCTCCGCACCCCGTCGTCTGCTCGGCGTGGTCATCGCCGTCCTGCTGGCGCCCGTCTCGGCGGCCGCCCAGGCGTTCACGCCACCTCCACGAGTTGGATCGGTCACTGCTGCCTGGCAGTGGGTGGACAACACCGGCCATCTCCTCACCGACGGCACGCTTTTCCCCCGCGGACAGAGCGTGACCACCAGTCTGCTGGCCGAAGTCGATTACGGCGTGACGGAACGATTCGCCGGGACGGTATCGGTCCCGTTCGTCTTCGCAAGGTACACGGGCGATCTCCCGCCGTTTTCGGGACTCGAACGTGATTCCTGCCGCTGCTGGCACGAGTCGTTCCAGGATTTCTCGATCTCGGGCCGCTATCGCTTTGGCGACGAGTTCTGGGCCCTGACGCCCCAGGTGCGCTACATCCTGCCCACGCACGACTACCCCTACCGCGGTGAGGCGGTGGTCGGGCCGAATCTGCAGCAGCTTCTGATGGGCATCAATGCGGCCTGGCGGCTCGTGACGGTGCTCCCCAAGGCCAGCATTCAAGCCGGCTACACCTACACGGTGGTGGAGAAGGCTGTCGAAGACATCCGGGCAAATCGAAGCAACTTCGCCACGAGCTTCGGTTATGCGCTCAGCCGTTCGCTGTACGTTCACGGTGGGGCGCTGTACCAGAAGAATCACGGTGGTCTCACGGCTTTCGGCGTGGCCGTCGCTCCACCCGACGAAGCGGCCCAAGCCGATCGGCTTCTCAAAATGCGTTATTGGCATCTCACGGGCGGGGCGTCCTACTCAACCCGTTTCGCAGACCTCTTCTTCTCGGTGGAGCCGTACATCTGGGGCCGCGACACGCACGACGGGATCGCCTATACCATCGGCTCGACGTGGTACTTCGATTTTTCCAGACCGAAGCCGTAGCAGGCCTCAACGCACAGCCCACGCCTTCACGCGCGATTCCAGTGCGTCGAGCGGCAACGCACCGTCGCCGAGCACGACATCGTGAAACTTGCGCACGTCGAACCGCTCGCCCATCTGCTTCGCAGTCGCCGCGCGCAGCTCGCGGATCTTCATCTGGCCCAGCTTGTAGCCAAGCGCCTGCCCCGGCCACGCGATATAGCGATCGACTTCGACGATGATGTCCTGCTCGGTCTTGGCGGCATTGGCCATGAAGAAGTCGATGGCCTGCTGGCGCGTCCAGTTCATCGAGTGCAGGCCGGTATCGACGACGAGGCGCACCGCGCGCCACATCTCGTACGTCAGCTGGCCGAACTTCGAGTAGGGATCCTTGTAGAAACCCATCTCCTCACCGAGTGACTCGGCGTACAGGCCCCAGCCTTCGACGTAGGCCGTGTAGCTGCTGTTCTTTCGAAACTCCGGAATCCCTTCCAGCTCCTGCGCCAGCGAGATCTGAAGGTGATGTCCCGGCACTGCTTCGTGAAGCGTGAGCGCCTCCATCTCCCACTTCGGTCGCATTTCCAGCTTGTAGGTGTTTGCGAACATGTAACCGGGGCGTCCGACCCTGAACGCGCCCGGCTCGTAGTAGGCCGTGGTCTGCGAGGGCGCCGCGGCTTCCGGCACGACCTTCACTCCGTACGGTGACTGCGGAAGCCGACCGAACAAGGGCGCGAGCTCAGGGTCAGCACGCTTTGCGATATCGCGGTACGCGGTGACGAGTGCGTCGGCGTCGGTGAAGTAGAACCTTGGATCGGTACGGAGAAATCGTACGAACTCATCGTACGAGCCGGTGAAGCCTGCGGCGGCGATAACCTTGTCCATCTCCGCACGGATGCGCTTCACTTCGACCAGGCCGACCTCATGAATCTGCTGCGGCGACATCGCCGTCGTCGTGTGCCACTTCACGTTGTAGGCGTAGAACGAGGCACCGTCCGGCAGGGCAGAGGCGGCGGTCGCCTGGCGGCAGGCCGGCAGGTAGCGTGTGCCGAGAAAGTCGCGGAGTTTCTCGAATGCCGGACGAACGAGCTGGACGTACGCGTCCGTCGCGCGACGGGTCAGCTCCGACCGCTCCGCCGCGGGAATCGCCGGCGGAAATCTCCGGAAGGCGTCAAGCAGCGGGCTCTGTAACGGATCGGCGATTACCTGCGCCGCGGCCTGATCGGGCACGTTCCGCATCACGACTGCTGGGGGCGTGTAGCCGGCGGCGAGCCCGCGCTCCATGAGCGCGATCGTCTGATCCGCGAGCGTCCGAACTCCCTGCATCCGGGCGATGATGTTCTCGTAGTCCTGTTTCGTTGCCGCGGGCATCGCGCTGATCAATCGCGGTACCTCCTGCTGCACGCCTCCCATCTGGTTGACCGGCATCATCAGGTTCGCGGCCGTGACGAAACGCAGGGGCATGGCATCGTTATGGAAGCGCAGCCCCTCGACGGCCGTCTGCAGCAGGTCCTCGTAGAGGTCGTAGTTCAGCTGATCGTCCGCTTCGAGATGAGCCCGGTTCAACCCGCGAAGGCGCTCGAGGCTTTTCTTCAGATACGCGGCGCGGGCATCGATGGCGCCCTGCGAGTAGTCGGTCCAGTGCGCGTTCTGACCCGGGTAGCCGAGGAGCGTGGCCGCCTCCGGGTACTGCTCCATCCAGTATTTCCACTCCTCATCGAGCTGCCCCCTGAACGCGGCGCGGGTGGCAGCGGAATCATCGCGGGCACAGGCGAAGGCGAGAGGAAACACGAGCAGCAGCGTCACGAGCGCGAAGTATCGCATCTAGACTATCGCTCGACCCGCGACTGCGTCTGCGTCGAGCCGCGGCTCCGGACGGCAGTGAATGTCAGCCGGACCGAGCCGACGCGAATCGAATCGCCGTGCGCGAGCCGGGTCGCGGTTTCCAGGCGGCGATCGGTGACGAACGTCCCGTTCTTGCTCTCGAGATCCTCGATCGTCGCTTCGTCGCCCGCGATCATGATCCGGGCATGACGCCTGGACACATCGGGCGAGTCGAGGAACAGCTCGAGGTCGGGGTCGCGGCCAAGCACGTACTCGCCATCGGCCAGGCCGACGCGGCCGCCGGCCCACACGATCCGGAAACGGGCATCCTTTCCAAGGGGCTTGCGCGTGGCCGCCGGCTCCGACGTCGAGTCGCGGAAAGCGTAACCAAACCGCTGGATGGTGCGGATGAACCGCGGATGCGCGGCGTCGTCGTCGAGGATGTCGCGGATCCTCGCAATCAGGTTGACGAGGTTCTTCTCGACGACGAAGGTATCGGGCCAGAGCTGCTCCTCGAGTGCCGACTTCGAGAGCGCTTTCGGGCTGCTGAGGACCAGCACCTCGAGCAGCTGATAGGCCTTGGGTGGGAGGAGCACCGGCTCGCCTCGACGGCGCAGCTCGCGGGCTTCCGGATCGAGGACGAACTCGCCGAACGAGACGACACTCACTTCAGCCCTTCGACGATGAACAGCTCCGACACCATCCGAATGTAATCGTGGCAGTACGTCTTGCCGTCGGGTGTCACCAGGATCCTGATCACGCTGTCGACGCCCACCGGATCCGCGGGCAGTACCGTTCTCCAGGGCTCGCGCACGCCGGTAAGCGTGTTCACGCGGTCGACAACCGGCGGCCATGTGTCGGTTCGCCAGACATAGAGGATGGATGCGTCCCGGCTCCACTGCAAAGGTCGGTCGTCCGGCTTCAAATAGGTCAAGGGGACGGGTGCGCTTCCGTCGACCGGGTACTTGAACAAGCGCCCGCCGGCCCAGCCAATCACGTACCGGCTATCTGGCGTGGCAAGGGCCGTCGTTCCGACGCCTTCCGGAGAGATCGCGCGAATCGAACCACTCTCGATGTCCTGGAGATAGATGCGTCCGCGGCGGTTCTTTTCAGCGCCTCCGAAGACGATCTGGCGGCCGTCCGGGAGAAAGTTGGCCTCGAACCGTCCCGCGAGCGGACCGGCCGGTAGTGTTCTTGGAGATCCGGCACCGGTCGGCAGTAATACCCACGTCTGCCGCGCGCCGACCTGGGTCGTCAGCACCCACTTGCCGTCCGGCGACAGATCTTCGCCAAACCCGTCGCCAAGCCGAACGGCATCCGAGCCATCCGTGTTGCGGACATAGATAGAGCCGTTCTTTCCAGCACCGCGGAGCACCTCGCTCAGGAGTACCCACTGGCCGTCGGCCGAGAGCGCCTCGGGCGCGGATCCATCGAGCCACGAGAGCTCTCGAGGCTGAGCCAGGGCAGGCGTCAGACAGGAGCACCCCATCTTCCCGAAGCCGGACGCGACGAGGGCACGGCCATCGCGGAATACATCCAGGATGGCCAGCGACGTACCGGCTGAAGAGAAGAGCACGCGCTCCTTCCCGTTGCCATCGAGTGAAACTGCGCGCAGCGTCCAGGCCGACACATCGTTGTTGGCGCGATCCGCGGCGAACCACACCTCTCTGCCTGAGGGAGACCACGCCAGCGTGATCATGTCCTGCCAGCCCGAGGACAATGTCGTCTTGTTCCCGGCCCGGTCCATGACGACCACGTTCCGCCGATCGGCGAGTGCGAGCTTCTGTCCGTCAGGTGAGACCCGGACGTACCTGAACTGCTGTGGCCCATGAATCGTCGTGCCGACTGGAAACTCGATTCGATCCCGCCGGACCACCGCCAGCTCGCCGTTCGGACTCCAGTCCGCGGCTACCACGTCGTCCTGAATCTCCCGCGGAGCGCCGCCCGTCAAGGCCACGCGGGCGAGCGTGCCGGTGCGCGGCGGGACGAGCACCTTCACCGCTTCATGGGTCCCGCGCAGGATCGCGAGATCCCCGGTCGACGACACGCCGAGCAGCCTGGCCTCGGAGATGTTCAGCGGCCGCGATTCGGGAGTGCCGCGCCGCGTCATGAACAGCTGATAGGGATCACCGCCCCAGGCCGCGCTGTAGACGATCGTCTCGCCATCAGGCGCGAAGCGAGCCGCAGACACGGTCCCGGTCCGGAACGTGACCGGGATGAATTGAGGGAGCGTGGGGGCCGCACCGCCGAAACCAACGTGGCCGCTCAATGTCCACGCTGCCGCCGAAACAGCCACAGCCGCGACCAGTGTCACCGCGGCGAGCGTGCGGCGCCCGAACCGGCGGCGTTTGTCGATTGTGCGAGGTGCGTCGTACGGCGGCGCGCCGTCTTCGCGACTCCACTGCAGCGCTGCTGTCAGATCCGCGGCGCTTTGCCAGCGCTCGTCGGGATCCTTCGCCAGGCACTTCTTCACGACGCGGTCGACGCTCGCGGAAACCCCTGGCCGCACCGACGATAACGGCTGAGGGTCGTGCGTCAGGATCGACACCATCACGCTCGCGGAGCTGCGCCCCTCGAATGGCGGGCGTCCCGACGTCATTTCGTACAGGATTACGCCCAGCGCGAAGATGTCCGTGCGCGCATCCGCCTGGCGTCCTTCCACCTGTTCCGGGGCCATGTATGGGACCGTTCCGAGGACGGTTCCCTGCTCCGTCAGTCGAAGACTCTTCGTCGACCGCTCGAGCGTCTCCGCGTCATCGATGTCTTTCAGTTTGGCCAGTCCGAAATCGAGCAGCTTCACGCCACTCGCCGTCAGCATGACGTTGCCGGGCTTCAGATCGCGATGAATCACGCCTTTCCGATGCGCGGCATCGAGCGCGGACGCGATCTGGCCAGCGGACACCAGCGCCCGATCGACGGGAAGCGGGCCACGCTCCAGCCGGTCGGCGAGTGTCTCTCCTTCGAGGAGCTCCATGACCAGGAACGGCACGCCCCCGAAATCGCCGACGTCATGAATCGTGCAGATGTGCGGGTGGGTGATTCGGGCCACGGCCCGGGCTTCGCGCTCGAATCGTTCGAGCTGCACTCCTGTGGCGCGGGATGTCGTCAGGATCTTGATCGCGACCGGCCGGTCGAGCTGTGGATCCCTGGCGGAATAGACTTCGCCCATACCTCCGGCGCCGAGCGGCGCGAGGATCTCGTAACGGCCGATTCGTTCTCCGACAGCCAGGGACATGGGGGCTGATCGTGGTGAACGCGTCTATTCTACGCCCCTGAAATCCAGGTCGAGCCTGCCAAACTCCTGCCGGTTCGCTGCCGGATGCATGCGACTTCGCGGTGCCCGCCGCGTAGCGTAGCGCCATTGAGAGGGAGGCTACGATGAATGCCTGGCGCCACCGGATGCTGACAACCAGACGATCGAGGACGTGGCTGTTGTCTTTGTTGTACGGCGGCGCGATTCTGGCGTTTGCAGCTTCCTTCGCAGCGCGCCTGGAACTGAATTCATGGATGCCTGAGGTGGCGGCCGCTGCCGGCATCAGTGAAGGCCAGCGTCTTTTCGATCACGAGACCTTTGGCGGGAACGGGCGAACCTGCCGTACCTGCCATTCGGGCAGCGACGGGACGATCGATCCGGAAGAAGTCGCGGAACGCCTTGCGGAGAACCCGTCTGACCCGCTGTTCGTTCACGACGGCCTCGACGACTTCTCCAGCGGCACGAGCCGGATTGCCGCGCACGCAACGATCCTCATCGAGCGCGAGCTGCCGGAGGGAGTGGTCCTGCTGGACGATCCGTCTGCGACCTCCGTGGTGCTCGCTCGCGGCGTACCGAGCACGGTGAACACGCCCGGGCTCGATCCGGCACTCATGTACGACATGCGAAACCCGGACCTGCAGGATCAGGCGTCCGCCGCCGTTGACCGTCATGCGCAGCCGACCGTTCTGCCCACCGCCGATCAACTCGACGCGATCGCGGAATTCCAGCGGACCGACAACCGGTTCTTTTCGAGCAAAGCGCTGAAGACCTTTGCCAATGGTGGGCCGGCGCCAGCGCTGCCGGCAGGGCACACGGCATCGGAGAAACGAGGCCGCGAATTCTTCGTGGACGCGCCGTGGAGTCCGCCGAGCAAGAAGGGCGTGTGCGCGCTCTGTCACGGCGGGCCGATGCTGAATACGGCGAACGAGTTCACCACGATTCCGACAGGTGCGCCGCCTGGATGGCGCGCGTTCGACATCGGCGTGAGCTCCCGGAACCTCATGAACAACCCGGTTCACACGTTCGCCGTGACCGATCCGTGCAACACGACCCTCGTGGTGCGTTCGCCGGATCCCGGGATCATGATCACCGACGTGTACAAGATTCCGATGCTGGCGGCGATCCTGCCACCGAAAGAGCTCTGCATCCTGCACCCTGGGTTCTTTGCCAACATGTTCAAGACGCCGCAACTCCATGGCGTACGGCACACGGCGCCCTACTTCCACGACAATTCGGCGAAGACCCTCGAGGACGTGCTGGAGCAGTACGTGTTCATGTTCACCTCCAACCAGGGATTCCCGATCACGGACTCGAACATCCTCCTGACGCCGCAGGACATCCAGGACATCATCGCGTTCCTGCGTCTGCTCTGACCAGACCTGCTGCGGCGTAGAGGCATACATCAGCGGCCGGACGCGGTCGCAGCGCGGCGCAGCGATTCGAACCAGTTGACGATGACCTGAACATCGCCCGGCGACGTCACTTCGCCGAGGTATTTCAAGGCGAGTACCCGTTCACCCTTGGAATCGATCGACCAGTTCGGCAGCCCGGTGTTTCCCGGAAACGTGGGGAGCTGAAACGCAGGGGTAGGGACGACCGACGCTCAGCGCCGGATCGGTTGTAAGGGCAGCGGCCCAGACGTGATTATCCGAGCGGTAGAACAGGGTCTTCCCGTCGGCCGCAAAAGCCGCGGACTCGCCGCCACCCGTGGACACTGGTCTCCGGGGACCGGGACCCGGAAATGCGGCAATCATCACTTCCTGACGGCCGGATTCATCCGACGTGTAGGCGATCCAGCGGCCATCGGGCGAAAATTTGGCCAGACCAAAATCGAGCAGCTTGGCGCTGCCCTTCGTCAGCATCACGTTGGCCGGTTTGACGTCGCGGTGGGTGATGTCCGCACGATGTGCCTTGTCGAGTGCCCGTGCCAGCTGAAC
>Ga0114129_10003158_pt1 | contig 23111 bp, 21 predicted proteins | sample RhiMetdeltSRZDD1_FD_80071 | JGI IMG/M metagenome (GOLD analysis project Ga0114129, IMG submission 80071) | Populus rhizosphere microbial communities from Tennessee, USA - Rhizosphere MetaG P. deltoides SRZDD1 (version 2) (version 2) | ecosystem: Host-associated > Plants > Roots > Rhizosphere >... | reverse complement strand
TCGCCTGAACCGGTGGCTCGACCGTCAACTGCAATTGCAACTCGCGTCTCATTGGCTCTCACTTCCTTCTGTCACGTCACTCGTGACGATGGGGAAATGAGCGAACCGCGTACCATGAGTTATCTACTGAGAAATAAGGCACTTAATCGAAAGTCGTAGTCGGAAAATGTCGCTTGGAAGAGGAAGTTGTCCCGCGGGGAGGTCAGTCCCCCAGCTGTCATCCCGAGCGAAGCGAGGGATCTGGTGGTCATCGTGACGCCAGTTTCCTCGTCGCTTCGCTCCTCGGAATGACAGTGCTCGGGGTCAGAAGCTCGTGACGCGATCCAGCGCCTTCCGCACGTGTGACACCTGCGGCAGGATGAAGTCCTCGACCCGCGGCTGGTACGCGACGAACGTGTCGGTCGCCGCTACCCGTTCGACCGGCGCGTCGAGCCACGGAAAGAGCTCCGCGGAGATCCGAGCCGCGATTTCCGCGCCGTAGCCCCACGACATCGAGTCTTCGTACACGACGATGGCGCGGCCGGTCTTCCGGACCGACCCGGCGATCGCCTCCCAGTCGTAGGGGGACAGGGTCCGCAGATCCAGGATCTCGACGGTCTTTCCGGTCTCCTCCGTGAACGCGCTGGCGGCCTGCCAGGAACGGTAGACCGTCGCGCCGTACGTCACGATCGTGACGTCGCTCCCGGCCTGGACGACCGACGCCTTCCCGAACGGCACCAAGTAGTCGGGGCCCGGGTACGCCGCCTTGTTGTGGGTCTGCCGGTAGAGGTGCTTGTGCTCCAGGAAAATCACGGGGTCGTCGCAGCGGATCGCCGTGCGCAAGAGCCCGTTGGCGTCGAGCGCGTTGGACGGCAGCACGACCCGCAGCCCGGGGATGTGCGTCATCAGAACGGCGCCGGACTGCGAGTGGTACATCGCGCCGCCGCCGATGTACCCGCCGATCGGAACCCTCACGACGACCGGACACGTCCATGTGTTTCCGGAGCGCCAGCGCATCGTCGCGAGCTCGTTGTGGATCTGCATGTACGCCGGCCAGATGTAGTCGTAGAACTGAATCTCGACGACCGGCTTCAGGCCCCGGAGGGCCATTCCGATCGCGCGGCCGACGATGTTCGCCTCCGCGAGCGGCGCGTTGAAGACCCGGTCCTTTCCGTAGAGCCGCTGGAGGTTGTGCGTCACCTTGAAGACGCCCCCCTTGCCCTTGCACTCGGCGAGGACCTCCTCGCGCGATGCATCGGCGACATCCTCGCCGAACATGACGATCCGGGGGTCGCGCTTCATCTCGTCGCGCATGCACGCGTTCAGGAGGTCGACCATCGTCGTCTTCGCGGCGCCTTCGGCAAACGCGGGCGGCGTCGAGAACGCGTCGGACGTCGGGTCCACGTCGGGCGAGTAGACGAAGTCGTAGGCGGACTCGGGCCGAGGCAGCTCTGCCGCGAGGGCGCGGTCCGCGGCCTCGTTGACCTCCGCGTCGACCTCCTCTTTCAGCCTTGCGAGCGAGGCCTCCGAAAGGATCCCCTCCGCGACGAGGAACCGCGCGAAGGTCGTCACCGGATCACGGGCGAGCTCGCGCTCCCGCTCCTCCTTCGGCCGGTAGAGCGCCTCGTCGTCGGAAAGCGAGTGGCTGTAGGGACGGATCACGTGGGCGTGGACGAGCGCCGGGCCGCGCCGGGCGCGGCAGTAGTCCACCGCGACCTTGAGGGCTTCATACGACTCCAGGAAGTCGCAGCCGTCGACCTCGGCGACGTGAAGGTCGGGGAACGCGGTCAAGAGCTTCGAGATCGAGCCGCCGGGCGTGTTGACCTCGACCGGGACGGAAATCGCGTAGCCGTTGTCCTCGACGAGGTAGAGGACCGGGACCTTCAGGTTGCAGGCGCTCGAGAGCGACTCCCAGAACTCCCCTTCGGACGTCTGGCCCTCTCCGCTCGACACGTAGACGATCTCGTCGTCGTGGAAGCCGCCGCGAGCGGCGAGCTCCGGAATCCTCGAGATGCGCCAGCCCCCTTCGGCCGCGCCGACGGCGTGGAGGAACTGCGTTCCGGTACAGGACGATTTGGAGATGAGGTTCAGGCGCCGCGATCCCCAGTGGGCCGGCATCTGGCGTCCCGCGGACGAGGGGTCGTCCTTCGCCCCCACCGACTGGAGGAACATCTCGTAGGGGGTCACCCCGATCTGGAGGCAGAAGGCGCGGTCGCGGTAGTAGCAGTCGAACCAGTCGTAGGCGGGCTTGACCAGCATGCCGGCCGCCGTCGTCACGGCCTCGTGCCCGGCGCTGTTGATCTGGAAGTAGATCTTGTTCTGCCGCTTGAGCTGGATTTCCTTGTCGTCGACGCGCCGGGAGAGGTAGATGTTGCGATAGGCGGCGACGAGCGAGGCCGGGTCGAGTCCCCTGTATTTGTCTGACTGGACTTCGGTTGCCATACCCTCCGGCAATATACCAGAGGGGTTCTCTTGTTATCGTTCCCGCCATGAGTGCCTCGACGCCGCTTCCGGCCGAGCCGGGCTTCGTTCACCGGCCGGCACCGCCGGATCTGTCGTCGATCGACGTGTCGCTCGACCTCGAGGAGGAAATCCGGCGGCTCAAGGAAGAGAAGAACGCCGTTCTCCTCTCGCACTACTACCAGGAAGAGGAGATCCAGGATCTCGCGGACTTCGTGGGCGACTCTCTGGACCTCTCCCGCCGCGCGCAGGAGACGGATGCGCGGATCATCGCGTTCGCCGGCGTCCGTTTCATGGCGGAGACCGCGAAGATCCTGAACCCGACCCGGAAGGTCGTGCTGCCGGACTACGAGGCCGGCTGCTCGCTCGAGAACTCCTGCCCGCCGGAGATGTTCCGCACATGGAGGGAGGCGCATCCCGGCGCGGTGTCGCTGACGTACATCAACTGCTCGGCGGCGGTTAAGGCGCTCTCGGACATCATCGTCACCTCGTCCAACGCCGAGAAGATCGTCCGCACGATTCCGCCCGAGAAAGAGATCCTGTTCGCCCCCGATCGACACCTCGGCGCATATCTCGCGAAGAAGACCGGGAGGCCGATGACGCTGTGGCCGGGCACTTGCATCGTGCACGAACAGTTCTCGGAGCGCGAGATCCTCCGCCTGAAGGCGCAGCACCCCGACGCCCGGATCGCCGCGCACCCCGAGTGTCCCGAGGCGATCTTGAAGTACGCGGACCACGTCGGATCGACCCGCTCGATTCTGCAGTTCGCGACGACGGCGCCCGGCCGCACTTTCCTGATCGCGACCGAAGAGGGAATCATCCACCAGATGCAGAAGATCGCGCCGGACCGGGAGTACATACCGGTCCCGCCGGACAACGGCTGCATGTGCAACGAGTGTCCGTTCATGAAGCTGAACACGCTCGAAAAGCTCTACCTCTGCCTGCGGGACGAGCGGCCGGAGATCGTGATGCCCGAGGAGCTGCGCCGGGCGGCGGAGAAGCCGCTGTTGAGGATGCTCGAGCTGTCGTAGTCTGCGTAAACCGTAAGCCGAAGAGGCGACGGGTTTTCCGGTTCACGGCTTACCCCTCACGGCTCACGGCTTCCGATATCCTCGCCCGCCATGGAGGCCCTCTCCGGCGAAGAGCTCGATGAAACCCTCCGTCGGTTCCTGGCGGAGGACGTCGGCTCCGGGGACGTGACGACCAACGCCATCGTCACCGAAGACGCGGCCGGCGCCGCGGAGATCGTCGCGAAATCCGAGTGCGTCGTTTCGGGACTCTCCGTGGCGCGTCGCGTCTTCGAGCTGCTCGACCCCGCTCTCGAGTGGGACGAGCGGGTCGCGGCCGGGGCGACGGTCCCGCCGGAAACGGTTCTTGCGCGGCTTTCGGGAAAGGCGCGCGCGATCTTGACGGGCGAGAGGGTCGCCCTGAACCTGTTGCAGCGCATGTGCGGGATCGCCACCGCGACTCGCCGCTACGTGGACGCCGTTTCGGGCACCGGCTGCCGCATCCTCGATACGCGCAAGACTCCGCCCGGCCTCCGCGCGTTCGATCGCGCCGCCGTTCGCGACGGGGGCGGGGCGAACCACCGCGCGGGCCTCTTCGACATGGTCCTCGTCAAGGACAATCACCGGGCGATCGCCGGAGGGGTGAAGGCGGCCCTCGCCGCGGTGCGCCGATCGGCACCGGCGGGGATGGCCGTCGAGGTCGAAGTCGAGTCCGAAGAGGAGCTCCGCGAGGCGGTCGCCGGCGGCGCCGACGTGGTGTTGATCGACAACCAGCCTCCCGCGACCGTCCGCAAGTGGGTCTCGATCGCGAGGAGCGGCGACCGTTCCCCCGCGATCGAGGCGTCCGGAAGCGTCCGGCTCGCGAACGCCCGCGAGTATGCGCTCGCAGGGGCCGACTCGATATCGGTCGGATCGCTCACCCACTCGGTCATCGCGGCGGACGTCTCGCTGGAGATGGCCCCCAGTAATGTCGCGGGGACAGGTCCCACGGACCTGCACCCGCAGCAGTCCAAGGCGGGTGCGGAAAGACGATGACGGACGCGACCGAAGTCCTCGTCCTGGGAACCGGTATCGCGGGGTGCACGGCGGCTCTCGCCGCCGCCCGCGAGGGCGTCGAGGTGACTCTCGTGACCCGCGCTCGGGAGCCCTGGGAGACCAACACCTTCTACGCGCAGGGGGGCATCGTCGCCCGGCCGCCGGGTGACTCCGCTGAGCTCCTCGCCGCCGACATCCGGCGCGCGGGAGACGGCCTCTGCGATCCCGAGGCCGTGGATTTGATCGCGCGCGAAGGTCCCGACCTCGTACGGGATCTCCTGATCGAAGAGCTCCAGGTCCCGTTCGACCGCGAAGGAGACGACTTCCACTGGACGCTCGAGGGAGCGCACTCGGTGCCGCGCGTCCTCCACGTGAAAGACGAGACCGGCGCGCCGATCGAGCGGGCGCTTCTGGACGCCTGCCGGAGAGAGAAGAACATCCGGTCCCTCGCCGGGACGACCGCGGTCGATCTTCTGACGCTGTCGCACGACTCCGTCGACCCGACCGACCGATACGACCCGCCGAGCGTCGTCGGCGCCTACCTCCTCGAGCGCGCGACCGGCGAGGTACGCCCGATGCTGGCCCGCGAGACGATCCTCGCGACGGGCGGGCTCGGCCAGGTCTACCTCCACACGACGAACCCGCAGGGAGCTCGCGGGGACGGCGTCGCGATGGCGCGTCGGGCGGGCACGCGGCTGCTGAACCTCGAGTTCATCCAGTTCCACCCGACCGCGCTCGTCCATCCGAAGGGACGACTCCTCCTGACCGAGGCGCTGCGGGGCGAGGGCGCCCGCATCACCGACGCCACCGGGCAGTCGTTCCTGAAGGATGTCCATCCCGACGCCGAGCTCGCGCCGCGCGACGTGGTGGCGCGAGCGATCCACCAGCGCATGCTCGAGCGCGACGAGCCGTACGCGTTCCTCGACATCTCGCACAAGCCGGCCGAGTGGATCCGGGATCGATTCCCCGGCCTCACGAAGCGGTGTCTCGAATACGGGTTCGACCTGACCTCCGGTCCGATCCCCGTCGTTCCCGCGGCGCACTACTCCTGCGGCGGCGTTTCGGTCGACCTCGACGGCGGCTCGACGCTCGCCCACCTGCGAGCAGCGGGCGAGGTCGCGTGCAGCGGCGTGCACGGCGCCAACCGCCTCGCCTCGACGTCGCTGCTCGAAGGGTTGCTCTGGGGCTGGAGGTCCGGGAAGGCCGCCACCCGCACGATCCGGACCGAGCCTTTGAAGCGCCGCGTCGAGGTCCGGCCGTGGGAGCCGGAGTTCGAGCCGGTCGACCCGGCCCTGATCGCTCAGGACTGGCTCGTCATCCGTCACACCATGTGGAACTACGTCGGACTGCTCCGGTCGGAAAAACGCCTGGACCGGGCCGGGCGCATCCTGGCCGAGCTCCGCGAGGAAATCGAGAACTTCTACCGCCGCGGCACGATGTCCGATGAGCTCATCGGGCTGCGCAACGGAGTCCAGACGGCCCTCGCGATCCACCGCGCGGCTTCGGACAACCGCGTCTCCCGGGGCACTCACTATCGGGAGAACGGCGCGGAGGAGATCCCGACGGCGAGGCGCAAGAGAGCGACGCTGCTATAGTCCGCAACCCGAAAATATGAGTCTTCTCTACCTCCACTTCGAGAGCGACGAGCGCCCGGGACGCGTCCAGAAGCTCGCCCGGAGCGGCGCGCACATCATCGTCGCCGAGCCGAAGTGGCCGGGATTCTGGGAGATCGCCAAGCGGGAGAAGCCGGTCGCCGTGGCGGTCGACTTCACCCACGCGCCTTCTCACGCGCTCGAAACCGCCGACTACATCTCGAAAGCGCGCGAGACGCGCGAGACGCCGCTCTACCTGCTGCGGGTCCCCGAGGACCGGCTGGAGATGGTCCAGAAGCGCCTCCCTCAGGCGGGGATCGTCACCGAGGCGGAGCTCGCCGAGCGGCTCGTCCAGATCGAGCGCGAAGCGGCCGCCCGAGCCCTCGAGAAGAAAGAGGCCGCGGCGACCGCGCGCCGGACGGCCGCGGCCGCGAAGAAGGCCGCGAAGAAAGGCGGCGTCGTGCCGGCAAAGGCGCCGGCGAAGAAGACGAAGGCCGCGGCGAAGCCGGCTGCGCCGGAGCGTCGCAAGGGCGCTCCCGCCGCCCGAAAGATCGCGCCGAAGAAGAAGAGCAAGGCGGCCCGCCCGCCCAAACAGAAGTAGTTCCCGGTCCCAAGTTCCAGGTCCTGAACGGAGGTCGGTTCGGATGGCGAAAGAGTTCGCGAAGGAAGATCTGAAGAAGTACGCCGCCGGCAGTCGCCGTGAGTACGAGGGAGCTCTCCAGCGCATGGTCGAGATCCCGACCGTCTCGGTCGAGCCGGAGCGAAAGTCGGACGTCCATCGCGGAGCCGAGTACGCGGTGTCGCTTCTCGAGTCGAAGGGGGCGAAGGCGCGCCTCTACGAGACGAAGGGACATCCGATCGTCTATGCCCGCCTCGATCGCGGCGCGAACCTGCCGACGCTGACCGTTTACAACCACCTCGACGTCCAGCCCGCCGAAGGGCCCGACTGGCAGACTCCGCCCTTCCAGTTCGTGAAGAAGGGCGACCGCTATTACGGCCGTGGAACGACCGACGACAAGGGCCCGGCGATGACGGCGCTCTTCGGGGCGCTGTACGCCTGGGAGCAGGACGTCCCGATCAACATCCGTTTCCTCTGGGAGCTCGAAGAGGAGATCGGCAGCCCGCACTTCGAGTCGACCATCAAGGAGAACGCGAAGGAGTTCGCGACCGACTCGGTGGTGGTCTCCGACACGGTCTGGGTCTCGCGCTCGCGTCCGGCGCAACCGGCGGGGTTACGCGGCCTCCAGGGGTTCCGGTTCACGCTGCAGACCGGCGAGACCGACCAGCACTCGGGCACCGCGGGCGGCGCGGCGCGAAACCCGGTCACCGAGATCTGTCAGCTCATCTGCGACTGCGTCGACGGCCGGACCGGCCGGGTGAAGATCCCCGGCTTCTACGCGGACGTCGTCCCTCCGTCGAAGCGCGATCTCGAAGACCTGAAGAACTCCGGCTTCACGACGCGCGACTTCAAGCGCGACCACCTATTCCGGTCGATCCGCGTCGAGGACCCGCTCGAAATCATGAAGCGCGTCTGGATGATGCCGACCTTCGAGGTTCACGGAATCGCCGGCGGATACCAGGGACCCGGCGTCAAGACCATCATTCCGCCGAAAGCGACGGCGATCATCTCGTGCCGGCTGGTGCCGAACATGGATCCGAAGAAGATCGTCCGCCTCGTGACGAACTTCGTGAAGCAGAAGAACCCCGACGTCAAGGTCGAAGCGGAGCACGCGCTGCCGGCGTACCAGGGCAAGACGACCGGTCCCTACGCCGACGCGATCCGCGCGTCGATGAAGTTCGCTTTCGGAAAGGAGCCGGTGTTCGTCCGCGAAGGCGGATCGATCGGCGCCGTCCTTTCGATGGAGAAGGTTCTGAAGTCGCCCGTGTTCTTCCTCGGTCTCTCGCTGCCCGAGCACGGCTACCACGCGCCCAACGAGAACTTCGACTGGGGCCAGGCGGAAGGCGGCATGGCCGCATTCGCCGACTACTTCCGGCGCGTCGCGACTCTGGGAAAGACTTCCAGGGCTCGAGCCTCGAGCTCTCAGTAGCCCGAGACCGGATTCCGGCCGGCGCGTGAGCGCCGCTATTCCGTCCCGAACCCCATGAGGCGCCGGAAGAACCCGCGGCGCTCGGAGTCGTGCTTGACGAGCAGCTGCTCGAGCTCTCCGCGGTCGAAGAAGACGCCCCCGCAGGAGGGGCACTTCTCGACCTCGACTCCGGAGATCGCCTCGACGTCCATGTCGCTGCCGCACTTCGGGCACTTGCGCCAGTGAAGCTTGCGCCGGGCGTCCTCCTCGGCGCTCCGGCTCGCGCTGTCCGCCTGCTCGCGGCGCTTCCGCGCGGCCTCGATCAGCTTCTCCTCGTTCTGCCGGAACCAGTCGTTCTCGCGCCCGCGGCGGATCTCTTCGCTGTCCCAGGGCATGGAGAAATCCTATCCCGCTACCGAAGCAGGTCCTCGAGCGTCGCCGAGGCGTCCGTCCGGGCGTCGCGATACTTGACGATCACCGGCGTCTGGAGCGACAGCCCCCACTCGGCGCCTCTTCCGTCGCGGATCGCGCGGGCGCCCGGTACGACGACGGCGCCCGCCGGGATCTCGAGCGGAAGGCCGGGCTTCCGGCGGAGCTCCTCCCCGCGCACCACGTCGTAGACCGGAGTTCCGCCCGTGACGATCACGCCCGCCGCAAGCACCGCTCGCTCCCGGACGATTGCGCCTTCGTAGACGCCGCAGTTTCCGCCGACGAGGACGTCGTCCTCCACGATAACCGGCAGCTCGCCGACCGGCTCGAGCACGCCGCCGATCTGCGCGCCCGCCGAAAGGTGCACGCGCCGTCCGATCTGGGCACACGAGCCGACGAGGACGTGCGAGTCGAGGAGCGTCCCTTCGCCGATCCACGCACCGACGTTGACGTACGACGGCGGCATGATCGTGACCCCCCGCGCCACGTAGCAGCCGTCGCGAACCGCCGTTCCGCCCGGAACGATGCGAACTCCGGAGTCGAGCGTCAGCGCTTTCAGCGGAAACGCGTCCCGATCGAAGAACGGAAATCCGGTTCCGAGGTCGACGCGCTCGACCGACCCGATTCGGAACCCGAGCAGAATCCCCTGTTTGACCCACGACCGGACGGTCCAGCGATCACCCTCTTTTTCGGCCGCGCGGATGGAGCCGTCGTTCAACCCCGCCTTCAGCTCGTGGAAGAGCCGGCGCAGATCCTCGCGTGACTGCCGCTCCGGGTCCGCCGCAGCGGCCTGGATGTCTCGAGCGAGCGTCTCCCGGTCACGCGGCATCCCCGTACTCCTTGGAACTTGGAACCTGGATCCCTGGAACCTTATCGAGCCGCGGCGGCCTTCTTCGGCAGCAGCTTCAGCCCGCCGAGGAGCCTCTCGATGCGGCGGCGCGTGTCGTCGCGAACGCCGACGAGCGGCAGCCGGACCGTGTCGCCGCAGCGGCCCATCGCGGCGAGGGCGCACTTCGCCGGGCCCGGACTCGACTCCCAGAAATTCATCTCCATGAGCGGCAGGTACTTTCGCTGGAGGCGCCTCGCCTCGTCCCACTGGCCCGCGAGAGCCGCGGCGCAGAGCGCGCTCATCTCGGCCGGGACCTCATTCGACGCAACGGAGATCAGCCCGCGTCCTCCGAGAGCGAACAGGGCGAGCGCGGTCGAGTCCTCTCCCGAGAAGACGACGAAGTCCTCGGGGAGGGTTGCCATCAGGCGCGCGATCTTTCCGAAGTTGGGGGACGCCTCCTTGAGCCCTACGATCCGCGGGATCTCGGCGATTCGGAGGATCGTGTCCACGTCCATGTCGGTGCCGGTCCGCGTCGGCACGTTGTACGCGACGATCGGCAGGTCGCTCGCTTCCGCGATCGCCTCGAAGTGCCGCACCAGGCCGTCGGGGGAAGGCTTGTTGTACATCGGAGAGACCGAGAGGATTCCGTCGGCTCCGACGGCCTCGGCGTCGCGCGCCCAGAAGACCGCCTTCGCCGTGTGGTTGCCCCCGGCGCCGGCGATCACCGGCACGCGCCCCGCGGCGGCCTTGACGACGGCGGCGGTGACCGCCTTTCGCTCCTCGCCGGAGAGCGTCGCGGACTCTCCGGTCGTTCCGCACGGAACGAGGAAGTCGATCCCCCGCTCGATCTGCCAGTCGACGAGCTTCGCGATGGCGCGGAAGTCGATCCGGCCCTTTTCGTCGAACGGCGTGACGAGTGCCGTTCCGCAGCCCTTCCAGTCGATGCGATAGGCGATTGCGCTCATGGTTGCCTCAAATGGGGACGGATTTATTTCGCCGTCCCCTCGTTATTCCGAGATTGTGGCCGTGCGGCGCGAAAAAAATCTGTCCCCAACAGCTCGCCGAATTCGAAGACTCCCTGCCGTCCCGCGATCCGCTCCGCCGCCCACACCGCGCCCTTCGCGAATCCCGCGCGACCGCGGGCGCGGTGAACGAGTTCCACCTCGTCCTCCGGCGACTCGAAGACGAGACGATGCGTTCCCGGGATCGTTCCGGCCCGCACGCTCGACACCGGCGGCGCGTGCCCGGACGCGTCCTCGACGATCCGCGCGATCTTCCGCGCCGTTCCGGAGGGGGCGTCCCGCTTTTCCGCATGGTGTTCCTCGACGAGGAACGCCGAATAGCCGGCGGGGGGATAGAGCGCGGCGGCGACTTTCGCGAGCTCGAAGAAGTGCCGCACGCCCACCGAGAAATTCGCGGCATGGACGAGCGCGCCGCCGCCCGCGATAAAGCATTCGGTCATCCGGGGAAGGTCGCGCTCCCACCCGGTCGTGCCGCAGACGACGGTCGCCCCGGCGCGCCCGAGCGCTTCCAGGTTCTTCGCGGCGGCTCCCGGGTTCGTGAACTCGAAAACGGCGTCCGCCTGCGACAGGCGCTCCGGCGTCAGACCCATTCCTCCGACGTTGGCGCGCGAATCGAGCTTCCAGACGACGTCGTGCCCGCGCCGTCCGGCCATCGCCTCGATCTCGCAGCCCATCTTGCCCGCTCCGACGATGCCGAAGCGCATACCCCTCCCGAGACCTGTCATCCTGAGCGAAGCGAAGGATCTCTCGGTTTTCGAAAGGGATTCTCCGGCCCTGCGGGCCTCAGAATGACGGGCAGATTCTATTCGAAGAACTCTCGATGCAGTCGCCGCACGACCTGCTCGACGTCGCGCTCCTCCACGACGAACGACACGTTCCGGCGCGACGCTCCCTGGGAAATCATGAGGACGTTCACGTCCCCGATCGTATGGAAGATGCGGGCCGCGATTCCCGGAGTGAACTTGATGTCCGACCCGACGAGGCACACGATCGCGCGCTCGCGGCCGACCTCGACGGCCGCGAGCCGCTCGAGGTCGCGCCGGATCTCCGGAAGGCGGCCGAGATCATCCACCGTCACCGAGACGGAGATCTCCGAGGTCGTCACCATGTCGACCGGCGTTTCCCATCGGGCGAAGACTTCGAACAGCGTCCGGAGAAAACCCGCGGCCATGAGCATCCGGCTCGTCACGACGTCGACCGTGGCGATCCCCCGCTTGAACGCGATCGACCGGACGCCGACCGCACCCGAGTCGACCGCGCCGCGGATTTCGGTCCCGGGGAACTCCGGGCGGCGCGAGTTCTTCACCCGGATCGGGATTCCTTTCTCGATCGCGGGAGCGAGCGTGAGCGGATGGAGAACCCGGGCGCCGAAGTAGGCGAGCTCCGACGCCTCCTCGAACGAGATCGTCTCGATCGGCCGCGCCTCGGCAACGACGCGCGGATCGGCGGTCATCATGCCGTCCACGTCGGTCCAGATCTCGACCGCGTCGGCGTCGAGCGAGGCCCCGATCAGCGCCGCCGTGTAATCGGAACCGCCGCGCCCGAGGGTCGTCGTCGCCCCGGCGGGGCTCGAACCGATGTAACCGGCCGCGACGGGGATCTCGCCCCGGGAACAGACGGTGGAGATCCGATCCCGAACGCGCCGTCCGGTCTCCTCCAGATCCGGTTGCGCCCGGCCGAACCGGTCGTCGGTCACGATGATCTCCCGGGAGTCGACGCCGATCGCCGGCAGCGACCGTGCCGCGAGCGCGCGCGACACCAGGCGGGCGGCGGTCATCTCCCCGTGCGCGAGGAAATGATCGCGGCCCGCCGGCGGCACCGAGCGCAGAACGGCGATGGCCCGAGCCATCCGAGCGAGCTCCTCGAAGAACGGCGCGATCTCCATCTCGACCGCGAGACCGGCGTCGCCGAAGAACTCGCGCACCAGTCGCTGCGTGTCGCGGTGTAATCGGGTCAGGCCCGCGAGGGACCTCGCCTCCTCCCCCGCCGCGGCCCGCTCGAGCGCCTCGATCAGCCGATCGGTCGTATCGCCGATCGCGGAAACGACGACGACCGGACATCGTTCCCGTGCGGCGGCCACGATCGCGCAGGCCCGCTCGAGGGCCGGAGCGTCTTCGAGCGACGTACCGCCGAATTTGAGGACGATCAAAAAGGCCTCAGCGGCTCAGGAAAGGAGGTCCCGGGCGACGGCGAGCTCGGCGTTCAGGATCGAAGCCCCCGCAGCGCCTCGAATGGTGTTGTGCCCGAGAGCCGTGAACTTCCAATCCAGGAGAGAGCACGGCGCGAGCCCGCCGACGATCGCGCACATCCCTTTCTGGGCGTCGACGTCGCGCCGGGGCTGCGGGCGGTGGCGCTCGGAGAGATAGACGACCGGCCGCTCCGGTGCGGAGGGCAGGTCCCGCACCTCGCTCCGCCCTCGAAACTCCTCCCAGGCGGACTCCACCCCCGTGGCGGACGTCTTGTGCGCGAAACCGACGGAGACGGACTCCGTGTGACCGTCCTCAACGGGCACGCGATACGTCATCGCCGAGATCACGAGAGGCGCCGGTCCGCCGGCTCCGTCGCGTGCCCCGCCGAGGATCTTCGCCACCTCGCTTTCGAGCTTCTCGGCCTCCCCCGGAATGTCGGGGATCACGTTGCCGAGGATGTCGAGCGAGGCGACTCCCGGATATCCGGCGCCCGAGATCGCCTGCATCGTCGAGACGAACGCTTTCTCCACGCCGAACGCGTCGTCGAGCGGGGCGAGCGCCATCGCCAGGAACATCGCGGAGCAGTTCGCGTTCGTCACCAGGGATCCGCTCCAACCCCGTCGCGCCCGCTGCCGGTCCAGAAGACACAGCGCGTCCGGGTTGATCTCGGGGATCACGAGCGGGACGTCTTCGTCCATCCGGTGCGCGGACGCATTCGAGAATACGAACGCGCCGCGGCGCGCGAAGAGCGGCTCGGCTTCCCGTGCGGTCGCGGAATCGAGCGCGGAGAAGACCGCCCGGCACGGAAGATCGTCCGTCACGCCCCGGACCTCCATCTGGGCGATGCGGTCCGGAAGCGGTGCGCTCAAACGCCATCGCGCAGCTTCGGCGTAGGGGCGTCCCGCCGACCGCTCCGACGCGGCGACCGCGACGACCTCGAACCAGGGATGGTCGGCGAGTCGCTCGAGAAAACGCTGTCCGACGGTGCCGGTCGCCCCGAGCACTCCGACGGGAATCTTCGTTCCGTTACGAGCTTTCACAGTGTTCCCACTCCGAGTCTAACGAGTGCATCCGTATAATTGCCTTTGTTCAGGATCAACACGGTACATGAGCTCCGCAACGCCCGGACCCCGCTGCCCGCGTTGCCACCGCGCGATCGCCGCGTGGCGGCTCGCGCACTGCATCTATTGTGGCGAGACCTTCCCGCCGGATTTGAAAGAAGGACATTCGGAGCCCGAAGCGCTCAAGTGGGTCGACCGGCCCGCGATTCCCTCGGACGCGGCGAAGCAACTCGAGTTGATGAAGGTCCTGCCGATGGAAGCGAAGGCGAAGGGTTTCTCGCAGCGCACTCTTTTCGTCGCGGGAGTGGTCTCGATCGCGGCCTTTACCGTCATTTTCGTGCTGCTCTTCGTGCTCCTGCGGCGGTCCGCCCCGACGGTCGCCGGCCTCGTGATCGTGATCGGAGCTGCTTTTCTCGGCTATCTCGCATCGGTGTTCCTCCGGGCGTACCGGCGCGGTTCGAGCTGATCCGAGAGCCCGGCGGACCCTCCCGTTTTCCGTCCGAAAAACGACGAGCCCCGGCTTGCGGGGCTCGCCGGAGAAACGAGACCGACGGATCAGGCGACGGGACGTCCCTGAATCAACCGGATGATGAGAACGACGACCGCGATGACGAGCAGGATGTGAATGAAGCCGCCGATGGTGTAGCCCGAGATCAAACCCAGGAGCCAAAGAACCAGCAGGATGATGAAAATGGTCCAAAGCATGATGTCGTCTCCTCCTATTCGACCGAGCCACCGGAGGCAGCCCGCGAAGTTTACAGCGAAGCTCATGCCAATTTTGTGAGCCCGGAGTCCGCACCGACCATTTGGCGAAGCCAAATGCGATGCTCCGAGCGCGCAGCGCGACAAGCCGCGGCGTCGAGCCGCGGCTCACCGGCGAGTCCCGCCGCTTACGCCCAAAGTCCAAGGTCGGTCAAAAGTCGGATGGTCGAAGGTCCCGGGAGCGCAACACGGTGCAGCTGAAGAACCCCGCGGAGCTTCCCGCCCGAATGGGTCTCGACACTCCGGAGCGCGTCCTGCTGGTCGATTCGCCGGAGGAGCTCACCGCGCGACTCGCGGCGTCGAGACCCGCTCCAAAGGCGACCGTCGAAACGAGCGGCAGCGCGATTCGAGCGGTCAAGGACCTTTTCGACGCCGTGCTCGTCTGGCGCGAGGATCGCGGCGGGTCGCGATCGATCTTCGACGGGGCTCTGAAACGACTCGATCCGGGCGGAGCGCTCTGGGTGGTGACCGCTCTCAAGAAAGTTCGCGGACCGTTGACTCCGGCGATTCACCGGCTGGAGCTGTCCGACCTCCTGAAGGCGTTCGAGAAGGAGGGGCTCACGCACGACCGCGACGTTCGCGTATCGGCGTGGCACGTGGCCTATCGTTTCGTAAGGCGGAAAACGTAAAACAGAAATCGGGATTCGCTACTTGATCGCGGCGCGAGGAGTCTCCCGAGGTAATCGAGGGAGGAGCCTCGCGCCGCGGGAGCGCGATGGCTACTCCACGTAGGGAAAGAACTTTCCGGTCACTCGAAAGAATCGTCCGGTCGCCGAGTCGACAGTGAGCTGGCAGCGCGAGACTTCGAGCGTCGTCGAAAAGGCCACTCCGGGCGCCTTCAGGCTGACGGGATAACGCGTCCCGACCTTGAGCGGCGTGTTGAAATCGAACCGCACGCCGGTCGGAGTCACCTCGAGCACCTGGCGCGCGGTCTCCCAGCGAACCTTGAGCTCGTACTGCTCGGGCTTGAGCCGCTTCTGCGACTTGCCGGTATCGCTGCCCCGGGACGGGCGATCGGACGCGGGAGGATCGGAGTGGCGATTGACCATGGATGAACGGCGGAAATCGTCGGAGTTTTCCAAGTCCTCCCGTATCTAGCGAAACTTACGCCAGCTTACTCCCCCGTGGATTGGTCGAGCCGGCCCGGTCAGGAGGACTTCGAGAGCGAAGACGCGAGCCGGATCGCGGCCTGCATGCCCTGCTTTTCGCGAACGGCTCGGACCCGCGCCTTTTCCGCAGGCTTCAGTCTCCGGACGTAGCCCATGTATTTGCCCTGGAGTCTGCGAAGCGCCCGGACCTTCGGAGAAATCGCGACCCGTCGCCGGCGAGCGGGAGCACGGTTGCTCGCGGAAGCTCCCCGGGAGCCACGGCGGGAGCCGCGGCCGTCGATTCCTTCGAGCGCGGCGAGCTGCTGGCGCAGAACCGCGATCTCCTGGGAACGGCCGTTCAGCACGGCACGAACCTGCGACTCGCGGATCCTTCCCTGTGCCATCAGTCTCTGCAACGCGTATTGTGCTTCCGAGGGTGTCATCTGCATGATTTGCATGACCTCACTGTGATGTGACTCGTAGTTGTGAGCCGCCCGATTGCGGCCGCGCGGAGTCTACAACACTGAAGTTGTCGTGGAGACAGCCAAGGGCCTGCACTCACCAAAGTAAGTCCATTTGCCGTGAACGACAATTCCTACTTCTTACGACCGCCGACCGCCGCCGACTTTTGTTTAATGCCCGGCTTCTTCTTCTGCCCGCCACCTGCCGAACGAAGAGTTCGCGGCAGCAGGGACATCACGACCTCGGGACGAATGATCTTGCCTTCGGTCATGACATACGCCCGGTGGACGATGTTGCGCAACTCCCGCACGTTCCCGGGCCATTCGTAACACTGAAGGAGCTCGAGAGCCTTGGGGTCCCACCCGGACACGCCCGCGCGCTCCTGCTCCTCGATCAGTTTCCGGAAATACTCCGCGAGCAGCGGGATGTCGTCCCGCCGATCGGCGAGCGTCGGGAGGGCGATCGGGAAGACGTTCAGGCGGTAATAGAGGTCCTCGCGCAGCTTCTTGTGCTTGATGGCGTCGTGCGGATCGCGGTTCGTCGCGGAGATCAGCCGAACGTCGACCTTGAGCTCCTGAGAACCACCCACCCTCCGGAGCGTTCGATCCTCGAGAACGCGCAGGAGCTTCACCTGCAGTTCCGACCCCATCTCGGTGATCTCGTCTAAGAAGAGCGTTCCGCCCGCCGCCTCTTCGAAGTATCCGACGCGCCGCTTGTCGGCGCCGGTGAACGAGCCGCGCTCGTGTCCGAAGAGCTCGCTCTCGATGAGCGTCGGAGAGATCGCGCCGCAGTTGAACGCAACGAACGGCTTGCCCGCGCGGCGCGAGAGACGGTGAATCGTGCGGGCCGCGACTTCCTTGCCGCTTCCCGACGCGCCCGTGATGAGGATTGGAGCGTTCGACTTGGCGACTCGGCGGATGATGTCGAAGATCTGCGTCATGATCGGCGACCGCCCGACGAGGTCGCCGAGCCGACCGGTCTCCTGCAGCTCGGCGCGGAGAGTCTCGACCTCGAACTCGAGCCTCCGCCGATCGGCAAGACGGTTGAAGACCACCTCGAGCTGCGCGGGGCGAAGCGGTTTCAGGAGGTAGTCCACCGCCCCGGCGCGCAGGGCTTCGATGGCGTTGTCGATCGAGCCCTGTCCGGTGATCACGATTCCCTCGCGATCGGAGTCGGTCTCGCGCGCCGCTCGAAGCACCTCGATCCCATCGCCGTCGGGAAGGTGGATGTCGACGATCAGCAGTCGCGGATCGAAGTCTTCGAGCGCCCGTGACGCTTCCTTCACGGTGCCGACCGACCGCGTCTCCCCGCCGAGGTCCCTGACGGATTCCTCGAGTCCCTTGCGGGTCGCCAGGTCGTCTTCGACGATCAAAACCTTCAAGCCGGGACCTCCGGAAAAGTCAGGATCGCGGAGACCTTTTCTCCGTCTTGTGAAAGACGCACGTCACCACCGGCGTCGGCGGCGTACAACCTCGCGAGAGCCAGCCCCATTCCCCAATTCTTGCCCGCGACCGTCGATCGAGGGGCAAAAAGCCGCTCCGGCTCCGCCGGAAGTGTTCCCGCGTTCTCGATGCGGACCTGGAGGCGGTCGTCGCCGCGCTCGCAAAAGACCGTCACGGGAGGCGACGAAGCGTGCTCGAGGGCGTTGGCGACGAGACAGGTCAACGCCTCGGAGAGTCTCTCCGGATCTCCCGTGAACCGTCCTCCCGTCGATCCGTGAACCTCGACCCCGTCGCCCGAAAGCGGCGCCAGCGTGGATGCGACCCATTCGTCGAAAGAAATTGACTTCGCTTCGCGCGACTCGGACAACAACAGATCGCGGCCGCGCTCGAAGAGGTCGAACGCGCGGCCGAGCTCCACGCGCGCCACATCGAGGGATTCCACGGGGTCGTCCCCCCGGGCGAGGCGGCGGTTCGCCCCCTCCAGGTGCAGCGAAACGGCCGAGAGCGGCGTCGCCAGATCGTGCAGAAACGAGCGGAGGAACTGCCTGCGGACAGCATCCTTCGAGCTCGTCGAATCCCGCCTCACGCAGGCATCCTTTGTGCTACAAACACCGGCTCCAAGTATGTCAAAACCGAACGAGACCGAAGAGATCCCGGTGCCAGCTTCGGCGCCGATTCCGGGAGTCCGTTCGTCGCTCAGGACCCGCTTGAAAGTCTCGGCGTTCATCGGGCTCGCGATCATCGCAGCGTGGCTGTACTACGCGGTCAATCAGGTACTGACGCTCCACGACGTCACACTCGAGATCCAGCGGACGACCGATCTGCGCGAGCGAGTCGGTGACGCGAAGAACGCGCTCGCCGAAGCCGAGGATGCTCTCGATCGGTACACGCAGACGGGTCAAGGCTACGACCTTTCCCGACACCACGCGGGGCGGACGACGATCCGCGGCGCGCTCGGCGCGATCCGGCGACGCGTGATGACCGAGACGCAGCGCGGCTCGCTCGAGCAGGCGGAGGCCGCGGAGGAGGTCTACTCCCAGGCGGCCGATCGCGCGATCGCGCGCTGGGCGCCGGGCAGCCCATCCGCCGCGCGGGAACAGCGCGACAACGTCGTCGAGCCGGCGGCCGGCGCGCTGCGCGATCTTCTTCTCGAACTCGAGAGCCGCTTCGGGCGCAACGAGACTCTCGCCGAGGGGCGACTCCGCGCTGCCCGCGATTCGGCGACCGCGGCTCTCGTGATTCTTGCGGGCCTGCTGCTGGCGGGCGTGCTGTGGCTCCTGACCGACGTCGACCGCCGCATCCTTTCGCCGGCAGTGGCCGCGACACGCGCGCTTCGCGACCTCGCGTCCGATCGGACACCGTCGCACCTCGCGGATGCGTCGGGCGACGAGGTCGGGGAGTTGGGGCGCCAGTTCAACCGGGCCGCCGCGGCGTACTCCGATCGCGCGCGCGCTCTCCGCGATCGCGACATCCAGACGTCCGTGAACGCCGTGCTCGCCGCGGCTGCCACCGTGAACGACCTGAAGGGCTTCGGATCGAAGGTCCTCGAGACCGTTCTCGAAGTGTCGGGAGCAGCGTCGGCGGTTCTGTACCTTCCGGAGGCCGGCGGCTCGTTCGCTCCGGCCGAAGCGGTCGGCTGGACCCCCTCGGGAGAAGACGGCGTCGGGGTCGCCGAGGCCCTGCGAGCGGCGGGGGCGAAGCGGCCGATCTTCGTATCGGTCGCGAGCGAGACGCCCACGATCGACGTCTACGACGGACGGATCCTTCCGCGTGAGAGTGCGCACATTCCGCTGATCTATTTCGGTCACGTCGTCGGCGTGCTGGCCCTCGGCGCGACGCGGCCTTTCACCGCGGGGGCGCGCAACGTGCTCTCCGGCATCGCTCCGAGCCTCGCCGTCGCGCTCGCGAACGCGTCCGCCAACGAGCGGGTCTCGGAACAGACGCGGCGTCTCGCGGAACAGAACGAGCTCCTCGAGGAGCAGCGGAGCCGCATCGCGCGGACGAACCTGGAGCTTCAGCGCGCGTCGGCGCTGAAGGACCGCTTCCTCGCGTCGGTGTCGCACGAGCTTCGGACCCCGATGACAGTCATCCTCGGATTCACGGGCGCTCTCTTGAAGGGCGGCCAGGGCAACCTGAACTCGCAGCAGCGCGAGAGCCTCGAACGCGTTCAGCGCAACGCCCGGCTCCTGCTCGGCCTGATCAACGACGTGCTCGACATCTCGAAGATCGAGTCGGGCAAGGTCGAGATCGAGCGGCAGCCCGTCGCGCTCGCCGCGCTCGCGCATCAGATCGAGGCGGACTTCCGCGAGACCGCGACCAACAAGGGCTTGACGTTCCGCGCGGAAGCGGCCCCCGGGCTCGACTCGGTGACGAGCGATCCGGCGCGAGTCCTGCAGATCGTCTCGAACCTCGTCGGAAACGCGCTCAAGTTCACCGAACGAGGATCGATCACCGTACGCTTCGAGCCGCGGGAGGACGATCGCTGGGCGATCATCGTCTCGGACACCGGCATCGGGATCCCCGAAGAGGAGCAGGCCGCTATCTTCGAAGAGTTCCGTCAGGGCGAGGCGGCCGAGCACCGCGGGCGCGGGGGGACCGGCCTCGGGCTCGCGATCGTCAAGAAGCTCGCGGGAGTCCTCGGCGGAGCCGTGTCGGTCGAAAGCGAGCGCGGTCAGGGCTCGCGGTTCACGGTGGTTCTCCCCCGCGAGCTTTCCCTCGAGACGCCGGTGCTCGCGTCCCCTTCGGAGCCGGTGGCCTGGCCGGTACCCGCTCGCCCGCGCCGCTCGGTCCTGATCGTCGATGACGACGAAGGCGTCCGGCGCCTGCTCGCGTACGAGCTCCAGCCGCTCGGCGTCGAGATCCTGGAGGCCGCGGACGGTCCCTCGGCGATCAAGGTCGCCCGGGAGGAGACGCCCGACGCAATCCTTCTCGACGTCCTCATGCCGGGAATGGACGGCTGGGCGACGCTTCGCAGCCTGAAGGAGAGTCCCGAGACCCGTAACATCCCCGTCGTGATCCTGTCCGTCGTCGAGAACCGCGCTTTCGGGCTGTCTCTCGGCGCGTTCGATTACCTGGTGAAGCCCGTAGACGTCTCGCAGCTCCTCGACACGCTCTCGCGCGCCGGCGTCCTCGCAACACGCGGACACCTCCTCGTCGTCGACGACGAACCCGACGTCCGCGAGCTCCTCACGCAGGGTCTCGTCAGTGCCGGGTATCGGGTTCAAAGCGCCGCGGGCGGGGCCGAGGCGCTCGAAGCGATGACCCAGGACCCTCCGAGCGCCGTGCTCCTCGACCTGATGATGCGCCCGCCCGACGGTTTCGAGGTTCTGTACCGCATGCGCGAAGACCCGGCGCTCCGCGCGATCCCCGTCGTCATCGTCACGGCGAAAGATCTCTCGGCCAGCGAGTCCGCGGTCTTGACCGGCTCGGCGCAGCGTGTGATCCACAAGGCCTCGGACCCGTCGCGCCTGGTGGCCGAAGTGCTCCGCGCCGTCCAGGAAGAGAAGACCGCGTGAAGATCCTCGTCGTCGAGGACTCCCCGGATATCCGCGTTCTCGTGCGGATGCTCCTCGAGGCGGGCGGCCACGAGGTCCTGACCGCTCCCGACGGCCGCGCCGGCGTCGACGCCGCGCGCGCCGAGCGGCCCGACGTCGTGCTGATGGACCTGTCGCTGCCGATCCTCTCCGGCTGGGAAGCGACTCGCGAGATCAAGAGCGACCCGGCCATCTCCTCGATCCCGGTCGTGGCGGTCACCGCCCACGCGATGCACGGAGACCGGGAGCGTGCGCTCGCCGCGGGCTGCGACGGTTTCATCGCCAAGCCGATCGACGAGGAGAGTTTCGAGGCTCTCGTCCGCTCCTACGTGCGACCGCGGGTGGAAGAAGCGCCGCGGGACCCGGAGTCGATGCCGCCGCCGGCGCGGGAGATCTCCGCCGAATCGGGGCGGATCCTCGTCGTGGACGACCACGAAGAGGTCGCGCAGCTGATCCGGCACGACCTCGAGATGGAAGGGCACGAGGTCGTGATGGCGCAAACGCTGGACGACGCCATTTCCGTGGCAGGCGGAGACCGTCCGCTCGACCTCGCGATCGTAGACGTGATGCTCGGAGCCGACTCCGGGTACGACCTCGCCGCGCACCTCGTCTCGCGCTCGGGCGAATATCTGCCGGTTCTGCTCGTCACCGCCGGCGAGATCGATCGGGAAAAGGGATACGCGGCCGGCGCGGACGACTTCATCGGGAAGCCGCTCGACGCCGCGGAGCTCGCCGCGCGGGCCCGATCGCTGATTCGCGTGGGACGGGCGATCCGGAGCCAGGGACGCGCGGCGCGCGAACGTTCCGAGGCCTACGAAAAGCTGGCCGAGCTCGACCGGATGAAGTCGGACTTCCTCTCGACCGTCTCTCATGAGCTGCGGACGCCGCTCAACACGATCATCCTGCTCTCGCACCTGATCGAGCGCGAAGGCAAGACCCCGGCCGACGAGGAACGGCGGCTTCACGACCTCCACGTGATCCGGGAGAGCGCCGAGACCCTGCTGCGGATGATCAACAACATCCTGGACCTCGCCAAGCTCGAGGCGGGGCAGCGAGACCTCCACCCGCAGCACGTTCCGCTCCGGCCACTGCTCGAGGAGACGACCGACATGCTCGAGCCGCAGGCGCGGGCGAAGGGCCTCTCGTTCGCGACGGAGATCGCGACCGACCTGCCGGAGACCGCAGTGCTCGACCGCGAGAAGGTCTCGCGCGTGTTGATCAACCTGCTCTCGAACGCGACGAAGTACACGCAGCGGGGGCACGTCGTCCTCCGAGCGGCTCCCTGGCAGGGCTCGATCGCGTTCGAGGTCGAAGACACGGGGAGCGGCGTTCCCTCCCACCTCGTTGCGACCGTATTCGAGCCGTTCCGTCAGATCCGAACCGGCGACGGAGAAGCCCCTCGAGGATCCGGGCTCGGGTTGACGATTTCCAAGCAGCTCGTCGAGCTCATGGGAGGAGACCTGATCTTCGACAGCCGCGAGGGCTACGGAACGCGCGTGTCGTTCACGCTCCCGCAGCTCCACGACGCGACGGAAGAGACGGTCGTTTCGGAGACCCCCGCCGCGGTTCCGAAGGGGGAGATCGGGAAAGGCCGCCGCGTTCTCGTCGTCGAGGATGACGCTTCGTCCCGATACGGCCTGAAGAGCCTGCTCGAGTCCGAGGCCTTCGACGTCCGGGAAGCCGCGTCGCTCGCTGAAGCCGAAGAGGCCGTCCGTACCACGCCGCCGGACGTGCTCGTTCTCGACATCACGCTTCCCGACGGCGACGGCGCCGAGTGGCTGCGCCTCCTCGCGAAGAGGGAGGGGCGCGTTCCGTTTCCCGTGATCGTGCTGACCGGAGTGACCGCGGACGAAGACACACGGCGTATCGAGCAGGCGGGAGTGAGCGCCGTCCTCCAGAAACCGGTGAACGTCGGGCTCCTCTTCCAGGCGCTGACCAACTGCCTCGCGGTTCGGGAGTCGGTGGCGGGCGGCCTCTAGAGCCTCCGCCTCACGCGAGCACGTCTCGCCTCAGGAAGACCCCGTAGGCGACCGCCGCCGCCGCCAGGGCCCAGACCGTGAGCACAACGACCGAAAACGGCAGGGTCATGCCGGAGATCGGAGGGGGCGAGCCGGAGTAATAGTCCGGAAGCGGCAGGTTGGTCACGAAGAGGTAACGCTGCGCCTCCCAGGTCGGCGCGACCCGCGGGAGGATC
>Ga0114129_10003157_pt1 | contig 23124 bp, 20 predicted proteins | sample RhiMetdeltSRZDD1_FD_80071 | JGI IMG/M metagenome (GOLD analysis project Ga0114129, IMG submission 80071) | Populus rhizosphere microbial communities from Tennessee, USA - Rhizosphere MetaG P. deltoides SRZDD1 (version 2) (version 2) | ecosystem: Host-associated > Plants > Roots > Rhizosphere >... | reverse complement strand
TCATTTTGGCTTCGAATAACAGGGCGCGCAGCCCCACATAATTTGCACCGAACAGACCAGGCAGACCGATCTTTTTTCCTTTAAGATCCTGTGGGATGAGAATGCCAAGCTCGCTCTTCGCCACAATCGAGACGGGAGATTCCTGATACCATGCGGCAACATACGTGACAGGCAGTCCCTGGGCACGCGCGAGCGGAACCTGTTCACCGGAAACTACGGCAAAGGGCAGGTCGCCTGCACCCACCAGCGTGACACCATCGGTCTCGAATTTGTAGTCAAATTCGAGGTCAATCCCCGCCTGGCGGAAATAGCCTTTCTCGATGGCAACATACATGGGCGCGAACTGAATGTTCGGGATGTAGCCCATCGGCAGGCGGATCTTTGTCAACTCTCCCGATCCATTTGCGGGACTGCCACAACCGGAAAGAGCGAGTGCCATTCCAAGTGTGATTAAAACGAACTTGCGAAACATAGAGGCTCCTTATCGAGAGTACATCGCACCAAACGGACTTTGATCGTTTGGTGCAACGCGCTTAATGTTTTTCTTGCCACTTCAAAAATCTTTTCTCCAGAAGCGTCACAATGCCATATAACAGTAATGCCAGCACGATCAGCATGAACACTGCCACGAAGACCATCGGAGTGTCATATTGGAAATCTCCCAACTGCAGGAGGAAGCCGAGTCCTTCTTCGGCATCCACCAACTCCCCGACGATCGCGCCGATCACGGAGAGGGTCGCTCCCACGCGCAAGCCGCCCAGAAAGACAGGGAGCGAGGCAGGCACCTCCACCTTCCATAAGATTTGCACGCGCGAGGCATGCAGGGAATTCATCAAATCATATAAGGCGGCCGGCACGGCGCGCACGCCGACGATGGTATTCACCAGTACGGGGAAGAAAACGATCAAGGCGCAGATGACAACTTTCGAGAGGATCCCATCCCCTAACCAGATCACAAGCAGGGGCGCAATCGCCACAATGGGGATCGCCTGGCTCGCCACAATATACGGCGACAAGACCCTTTCCAGCGAACGCGATTTTGCCAGGGCATACCCGACAACGGTGGCGAAAATCGTTCCCGCCAGCAGTCCCAGAACGATCTCGATCAGCGTGATGCCTGTATGATAGAGCAAGCTTCCATCGCCAACGGCTTTCAGGAAACGGGTCCAGACACTGAGAGGAGAGGGCAGGATGAAATTCGGGATACCGCTGTAGGCGGTCACCAGATGCCATGCCAGAATTCCGATGATGATCGAAATGAATCCAAGCCAGTTGCGGCTGGTCTTTGTGGAAAAGGACCGAATAGAGTTTGGGTTCATATCTGCAGGTGAATATCCATAATAGGGCGCCGCCGGAGATCCTTCGACAGGCTCAGGGCAGGCTCTGGCTGGAGCGAAATAGAAACAAAATGCCTCGCGGACAAACCTGCGAGGCGCGGAATTAGACTTGCACCGAATTAGATTTAAAAAGTCCCGAAAACAGATTTTGTTTTCGGGACTTAACTTGAATCAGACTCGTGTGAGCCTACATCCTTCTTCTATCCAGACTATAACTGTCGGCCCCGGAGTTCCACCGGATCCTGTGCTTCGACACGGCTTCGCCAGTCAGCACTCGTGGGCTATACCACCGATCGGGAATTCATGGCGCCCGTGGCGCCATGTCACCCTGCCCCGAAGGTTTTTATTTGGTTGTCGAGATTATACCCTGCCGGGCACAAATTGCATAATTCCCTGGCACCGCCCGTGATTTGCTAAGCAAATCAGGCAGGTGTGTGCCTGCGGGTGTTTATATCTCAGTTCGCTTTAACGATGCAATCGACAGGGCAGACGCTGACGCACTTGGGGGAATCGAAATGGCCCTGGCATTCCACGCAGGTGGCCTGATCGATCACATAGGTGATGCCATCGCCTTCGCTGATGGACTCAGTCGGGCATTCGGGTACGCAGGCGCCACAGGCGATGCAGTCTTCAGTAATTTTCATGGTCATGGTCGTTACTCCTTCAAAAATTTAATACCGCGGCTATAAAATTACCCGATGCCCCAGCCTGCGTCAATTGACGAACATCTTTTATTCGGTGAATTTTGTCACAATTCCCGTGTGAGCTCTAAAATGCCCTGGCGTGCCATCCAGAGGGGGATGATCACCAGGATTCCAAAGGACATGTCAATCAGCTGCCAAAAGAAGGGAATTTCACGGATTTCCTCAAAAAGTAGTGTCCATGGAATGACAAGAAGGCAGGCAAACATTCCAAACTCGATAACCCAGATATTTCTGATGGGATCGCGTAATGGACCGAAAAACGCCAATGCGATCGCGACGTGTCCAAACGCCAGCCAGTCTGTGCCGTATGCAAGGAATGGATACTGACCATAACCATTCTGCACGGCAGCATTCACTCGTGCAATCCATTCAGAGAATGCGGGAAAACTTACTCCCCATTGAGCCGCCTTTGCGATCACAGGCATCAGCAATCCGAGCTCCCAATGCAAAGGGATGGCGGTCAGCCCGCTCGCCGCAAGAGCACACATAAAAAAGACCAGCATAAGGCGGATTCGTCGCTGCAACGTGGTTTTGTTTTGCATGTTGACCTCCGCTTCTAAAATAATAAACCGAAAGTCCCAATGGCTCTCATGAGACTTTCGGTTTCTATCAGCCAGACATGAGGCGGGTTGCTAACCCGCCTCATGTTTTACTTTAACTGTGCTTTGATCTTCTCTGCCGTTTCCTGATAGGCTGCCAATTTATCCCGCTCCTTTTGAACCAATGCGGCAGGAGCTTTGATCGCAAAGTCGCCCGCAAGAAGCTTTTCAAGGCGCTCAATATGGGAATTTGCTTCTTTCAGTTCTTTTTCGAGGCGATTCTTATCTTCCTTTGTGTAATCAATATCTGAAAGATTCATATACATTTCTGTTGGACCAACGACCAAAGACAAGGATTTCACTGCTTCTGACAGTGTGTATTGTTCATAAACATCACTTTGATTCAAGTCTGTGCTTGATAAGGTAGAAATAATCGGTAAATATTCTCTGAATAAGTCTGCCTTATTTGCATTGACATAAGTCACTCCATGCTTTTGGGATGGCTTAATATTCTTTTCCGCATGAAAATTTCGAGTAGCATGCACTGGATCTTGAATCACCGTTGTAAAGTCTGCTATTTTTTGCTCTTCCCAGCCTTCGGGCTCACGCGGTTCGGGCCACTTTGCCACGATCAAGGCATCTGGCCAATCGGCAGCCAGGGTGAAGAAAGGCGAGTTACGAACGGCGCTGCGCAGATGTCCCCAGAGCTCCTCGGTCACAAACGGCGTGAAGGGATGGAGCAGGCGCAGAGCCATATCGAGCACACGCGCTAGTGTATCCACGGTGCGCGCTTTTGTTTCTTCATTTTTCAATTGCTCTTTGGCAATTTCCACATACCAGTCCGCAAAATCGGACCAGACGAATTCGTAGATCTGGCGTCCGGCTTCACCGTACTGGAAGGTCTGGAAGAGGCGCTCCACGTCGCGCACGAGCCGCTGGAGGCGCGCCCAGATCCAGGAGTCGGCGAGAGTGTAATCTCCCGGCTGCTCGGCGGATTGCTGGTTATTGATCGCCGTGATAACAAACCGTCCCACATTCCAGATCTTGTTGGCGAAGTTGCGGTTCGCCTCCACTTTCTTTGGACCGACATTCGTGTCGTTACCGGGCGTGGAGCCCACCAGCATGGTAAAGCGCAATGCGTCCGTGCCGAACTCGTCCATCAGCACCAGCGGATCGATCACGTTGCCGGTGGTCTTGGAGATCTTGCGCCCGATCTCGTCGCGCACCAGACCGTGCAGGTACACAGTATGGAAGGGAACCTGCCCGGTGAACTCGAGCCCCATCATGATCATACGCGCTACCCAGAAGAAGAGAATATCGTAGCCCGTCTCCATGTAGGTGGTCGGATAGAAATATTTGTAATCGGGCGTTTCATCGGGCCAGCCCAGGGTCGAGAACGGCCATAATCCCGAAGAAAACCAGGTATCCAGCACGTCTTCGTCCTGATGGATTTCCGTGGAGCCGCAGGTCGCGCATTGGGTTGGGTCTTCACGCGCCACGGTCATATGGTGATCGGGACAGTACCAGACCGGGATGCGATGTCCCCACCACAACTGGCGGCTGATGCACCAATCCTTGATGTTCTCGAGCCAGTTGAAGTAGGTCTTCTCGAAACGCTCGGGCACAATCTTGATGCGCCCATCCTTTACAGCAGCGAGCGCGGCGTTTGCCAGCGGCTCGATCGTCACAAACCATTGTGTGGAGATCATCGGTTCCACGATCTCGCCGCCGCGCTGTGAGCGCGGGATGGTGGTGCGATAGGGCTCGGTCTTGATCACGAGACCTGCTTTTTTCATATCTGCCCACATGTTCTTGCGCGCATCGAAGCGGTCCTGGCCCTTGTAGGGCCCGCCGTTCTCGTTGATCTGCGCCGACCGGTCGAGGATCGAGAGGATCGGCAGGTTGTGGCGCTGGGCAATTTCATAGTCGTTCGGATCGTGACCGGGAGTGATCTTGAGCGCGCCGGTGCCAAATTCTATACTGACGTACTCATCCGCGATCACTGGCACTTCGCGCTTCAGGATCGGCACAATAACCTTTTTGCCGATGTATTTTTGGTATCGCTCGTCGTCGGGGTGAACAGCCACCGCAGTATCGCCAAGGATCGTTTCAGGACGGATGGTCGCGACAGGAATAAACTCCTCTGAATCCGCAAGCTTGTATTTGAAGTAATACAGGGTTGCTTCTTCTTCGCTGTATTCCACTTCGAGGTCGGAGACCGCGGTCTTGAGCCCGGGTGACCAGTTGATCAGACGCGGACCGCGATAGATGAGTCCCTTTTCGTAGAGGCGCACAAACGCCTCCCGGACTGCCCGGCTCAGGCCCGGGTCCAGGGTGAACCGTTCGCGGCTCCAGTCACACGAAGCGCCCAGCCGGCGGATCTGGTTGGTAATAATACTGCCGTATTTCTTCTTCCACTCCCAGGTCCGCTTGACAAACTCTTCACGCCCGAGTTCCTCGCGCGTGACCTCTTCGTTCCTGAGGAGATCGCGTTCCACCATCAGCTGCGTGGCAATGCCCGCATGATCGGTTCCCGGGATCCACAACGTAGAATAGCCTTTCATGCGGTGATAACGCACCATCAGATCTTCGATGCTGACGAACATCGGATGACCGATGTGCAGTTCACCCGTCACGTTTGGCGGCGGGATGGCGAGTACAAACGGTTTCACGTTCGGGTCGAAGTCCGGCTTATTGGGGTCGTTCCACGGTTTGAAGTAGCCGCCCTGCTCCCACATCTCATAGATGCGCGGCTCAGTGGCTTTGAAGTCGTAGGCTTTCGGTAGTTCCTGGTTGGTCATTCCTGCTCCTTAAGCTTGCCGGAGGAAATCCAGTCAAGCTCGATATTTTCATGTGCGTCCAGGCGTTCGTAGAGTTCGCCTGTGTGCTGCTGGATGTGCCTGATGTTGTAAAACTGCAGTTCCAGTTTGTCGAACGGCAGCCAGTGAAATCCTGACTCCGCTTCAAGATCCGTGATGGGAACGCAGCGGGCAACCTGTTTTTCGACAAAAGACAAATATTCAAGCACTTCGTCTTTTGTGAACGGCAGATCGCCATCAGGGTCGTGATGCTTCTCCCATGGAACAAAATCCTTCTCGGCATGCTGCAAGTACAAATGAGCAAAAAACAGCGTGTGATAGGATTTTCTCCAGAATTTATCCTGTTTGCCCGGAGCGTCCCACAACGCCTCCGGGCAATTAACAATGACCTGCTTTAGCATTCCCAGTGAGGCAAGATATTGAGACTGGATGACGAGTTGCGAATTCATGTCTGTTACTCCAGAATGAACTTGATGGCTTTGTCAAAGGACGACTCGAACTCGGACGGGAACTCATGCGCGAGGTCGGCATGAGACTCTTGATCAAACTGAATGTTGTTCTCTTGCAAAGCTTTCTGTATTTCCATGGCCGTATCAAATGTATGGTCCTTTTCGCCGGTGATAAAATAACAACGCAGGCGTTTGGCCTCTTCGGTCTCAGGGCTCAATGATTTTGGGTCTGCCCACCAGGAGGCGACGCCGATGAAACCGTGTGCCGGGATAGTTCCGGTCAGCGCGGTGTGGAGCGCCAATCCACTTCCCTGGGAAAAACCGGCGATGAGCAGGCGTTCAGGATCGATCTCATATTCTTGTGAGACCTGTTCGTAGGAATACAGGACATCCACAACACCTTGTGCAGTATTGTCCCAGCAATAGGCGCCGGGGAATAAGGGCTGCGTCGATTGGGGAGATACCACCAGCCAACCGCGCCGACGCGCGACTTCCCAGAACTCCAGGTGAGATTCTTTATTCCCATTGCGTCCATGGAGCGCGATCAGCAGCGGATATTTGCCCGATGCAGGTGGATTCGGCAGGAGAATGGCATGGTCACTCGGAATGCGCGTCCGTTCCTCCTGGTACTTCTCCTCTGAGATCGCCACGAGACGCTGGAACTCTGACAGCTCGCGCACGGCATTGAGATCAGGGTCGGCGAACAGTTCCTGAGACCACCACTGTCCGGCCTCCAATCCCTGCTGAAATACAGACAGAACTTCGGCCGGGCGGCCTGCCAGACTAAGCAAACACATGCGCCAGAACGTGGTGCGCGTGGCCTGGTCCGGAAAGAAATCACGCTGTCCTTCCAGCAACTGCAGGGCATCCTCAAAATTACGCTGGTCATAGAGAACAACGAGTTGGTCGGATAGCTCGCGAAATGTCATTGGTTGCATCAAATCTCCAAGTCGTTTCAAAACAAAAACACGCCTCGTCCATAATGAGGACGACAGGCGTGCCGCGGTACCACCTCAATTCGCTCTCTTAAACCCAAAGGGCACAAAGTCCACCAGGGAATAAGAAAACGCACTTTGTGACTGGCTAACACCAGTCCATGCTATAACGGGCATTCCCGTGCTGGTCTACTTTCGCTTGGATTTCTTCAGCAATAATTCAGACGACTTCGGCATTGTGTCCCTGCGGATGCTTCCACCACGGTTTCGGTCACCGGCATCCTTCGCTATCAGGGCACTGGGGTCTCAACCACCATGCTTACTACTCCTGAATAGCTAAGATTATACGAGGGCAAAGGAGGAGAGTCAAGAAAGCAACATCCTCGGGTGCGACGATTATTTGGCTATAATTCGACCAACAGCAATCCGAATTGCATGAGCACTCCGCCTTGCTTATAGCTGTCGAACCAAAAACCTACCGGACAGCAAGATAAACAGATGATATATGCCACGCCTGGCTACGGACGTATAGCTGCAAATTCGGCTGTTTTGGTAGGCGCCGGGACATACCCACATATGACAACAACGGCGAAACAACTGCAACTTATAGTTGTTCATACGTTGTTTAGAAAGAGTGGACTCATCTTAGGAGTTCACAAATCAGTTAGCCCTGATTAAGAATGATTTAATTAAAACATGCTAAACTCGCAGGAATTATTGAGAAGATCGTGTTGCGTTTGCATTATTTTACAGGGCAGGGGGATCAATGGTTTACTCTCTTTCCCAAGCTCATCTTCGCATCCAACGGGCGATAGCTACTTTCATCCAGGTCTGATTGCCAGCCAGGCAAGCATGCTTTTGTCATGCCAAGCATATGCTGGCGTGAGAATGTAAAGTGGTTCCTGTGTTAATTGACCCTGAATTGCCTATCAACCATGAAGCTCAAATATCTGGAGGTTTTGATGACGATTACTAAGAGTCAGCTATGGAGGAAGACCGATAAATTCATCAGACCGGTCATTACAGTTTTGCTCATCGCTGCTCTATTGCAGATTGCGGATACGGCACCAAGATCCGCCTCGGCCGCGACCGTTGTCCTGGTCGGTGCCGGAGATATTGCTTCCTGTGGTTATACAACGGATACAGCTACCGCAAAATTGCTAGATAGTATTTCTGGCACGGTCTTTACCACCGGAGATAATGTCTATCCGAACGGTACTTATACCGAATATACGAACTGTTACAAACCCACCTGGGGCGCGCATAAAAGCCGCACGAAACCGTCGCCGGGGAACCATGACTATAATACATCGCGCGCGGCGGGCTACTTCCAATATTTTGGTAACGTACCTGCTTACTATGCCTACAACCTGGGTGACTGGCGCATCTACGCCTTGAATTCCAACATCGATGTCTCCGCCACCAGCGCGCAGGTGAATTGGCTGAAGGACGATCTGGCTGCTCACCCGAAAAGGTGCGTCCTGGCGTACTGGCATCACCCGCGCTGGTCGTCAGGTTCACGGTATGGGAGCAACTCAAGATATCAATCGCTGTGGAAGACACTCTATGATTCCGGCGCAGAGCTTGTGATCAACGGTCATGAACACAATTATGAGCGGTTTAAGCAGATGAATGCATCCGGCTCGGCCGTGTCGCAGGGCATGCGCGCGTTTGTCGTTGGCACGGGAGGCGCGGGGCTTTACGGTTTTGGTTCCATCCGCTCCACCAGCGAGGTCCGCAACGCATCTACGCATGGTGTGCTGAAATTGACTCTTAGTTCTACCAGTTATTCATGGAAATTCGTACCCATCGCAGGCAGATCGTTCACAGACAGCGGTACCACGAGCTGTCATTAGCTCCGCACCAGTAAAATCCACTGAAATATATTCCAACGCCCGGTATCTCGTCGGGCGTTGGATTTACTCCCTCTCTGAGGGGTGGAAGCGACGGTGGAAACGTTACCAGATTTCATACGTAGGTAACCTTAGGCGGTCTGAATGCGTCTTGTTCTTGCGGTTCGAAGCTTGCCCTTAGGACAATTTTTAAGCCTTTAATTACCGCTGCCCGGCAAATCGAAATTAATCTTGTTTTTATTTGGTATGTCTAAAATTTATCTGAACCCAGGGCTAGGTGTTTTCAGCTCATTACTGCATTCAACCCCTCTTTAGTTGAGACTTTTCTGGAACTCGTGGAAACCCAACAGTGGGCAAAATCGGTTTGATAAGCATTCGTGTCTGGAGGACTCATGACCTTCTCTTTTAAGCGCTCAAACGCGCGGAATGTGCGAAAAGCAGGAATTGCTTTGCGTTCCCTATCTATGCTTTTTCTGATTGCTGCAATTTCACCCCTGGCCTGCACACCAGCAAACACCAACGTTATCCCCGTCAACGCTACGGCAACGGAAGTGTTGAAGAACACACCTGCGGTGGAGACAGCATCCACCTCCCCTCTGACCTTTATCGCCGAGGCAGATGCCCAGGTGAACGAAGACAAACCGGACGACAATACCGGAGATTCCACCTTCCTGCAAGTGGATGGCGCCCCTGACCCGGGCGTGGAGAGTTTCATCCGTTTCACCGTCACAGGGATTTCGGGAGGCGTCCAGAACGCCCAGTTACGTGTCTATGCCACAACCAACGCTTCCAACGACGGTCCTGCCGTCTATGCGACCGAGCCCTCCTGGACGGAAGCTGAGATCACATGGAATAATCGGCCCGCGCGCACGAGTGAGGAGCTCGCCAATCGAGCCGGAATCAGAAAGGACAGCTGGGAAGCATTTGATGTCACCGCGGCAGTCACCGGTAATGGAACATTTAGTTTCGTGCTTGCAGCCGACAGCAATGATGCCGCTACGTTTTCCTCACGTCAGGGAAGCCAGCCCCCCGAACTGGTGATCACGCTGGGAGACAGCCCGGCGCCAACCGCGGAATCTGCCACGCCGACCGCTTCCCCTTCCCCGGAAACTGCTACGAGCGAGTCACCCGGCGCACCCCTTCTGCTGAACGCTGAAGCCGACGCGCAGGTGAAAGAGTCCAGTCCCGATAAAAATTATGGCCAGGACACAGAGCTGCGCGCGGACGGGGCGGGCGACTCGGGCATCGAAAGTTTCATCCGATTCACAGTGAACGAGGTCCCGGATTCCATCCAAAGCGCGCGCCTGCGTCTCTTTGTGACCGACAACGGCACGAGGGATGGTCCCGCTATATACGCCACAGACAGCGCGTGGGACGAGAGCACCATCGCCTGGAGCAACCGTCCAGCTCCGACCGGGGATGCGCTGGATAACAAAGCTCGCCTGGACTCAAATAGCTGGGTCGAATATGATGTCACGTCCGTGGTGACTGGCAGTGGGACGTTCAGCTTTGTCCTGGTCGCTGACAGCAGCGATGGCGTGATTTTTTTCTCCCGTGAGGGCAGCCAACCCCCACAACTGGTGCTCAACGAGACCGAGGACACCTCATCCACTTTGGTGCCAACTGTGGTCGCAACAGCGGCAGGGAGTGATCCAGTCCTTATCGGGGCAGGGGATATCTCCGAGTGCCAAAACGATAACGATGAGCTGACCGCTCAATTGTTGGATGCCGTTCCCGGAACCGTCTTCACTACAGGAGATACTGCCTATGAGAGCGGCACCACCGAGGAATTCAACAACTGTTATGCACCAACCTGGGGCCGGCACAGGGACCGGACCAAGCCAGTGCCTGGCAACCATGAATACTTAACCGAAAACGCCTCCGGCTACTTCGAGTACTTCAAGAATATCCCGGAGTATTACGCCTACGACCTTGGTACCTGGCGCATCTACGCCCTGAATTCCGAGATCGATGTCTCAGAGAGCAGTCCGCAGATCGCCTGGTTGAAAGAGGATCTGGCAGCCAACCCGGCTCAGTGCGTGCTCGCCTACTGGCACCAGCCGCGCTGGTCCTCCGGAAGCCATCATGGCAGCGATGAAGATTATCAAACCCTCTGGCAAATCTTTTATGAGGCGGGCGCAGAATTGATTCTCAACGGCCACGAACATAACTATGAGCGTTTCGCCGAGATGAACGCCGAGGGTGCAGTCGCCTCGCCCGGACTGCGCGAGATTGTGGTCGGAACCGGAGGAAGGGATCTCTATGAGTTCGGCAGTCCCTTGCCTGCCAGCGAGGTTCGTGATTTTTCTACCTATGGGGTTCTGAAAGTGACTCTACGCGCAGATGGTTATGATTGGGAATTTATCCCGATCGCAGGTTCCGCTTTCACAGACAGCGGCAGCACGAGTTGTCACTAACTAGGATTGCCTAACTGCGCAGTGGCGTCCGGTACCAGGGAGGTCGTTACTACTGTATGCAAATTCAGTTAATGCGAATAGTTTTATATGATGCGATAACGCCAGGCAAAAGCCTGGCGTTATCATGTTCTGATATCTGCTAGTAGATGTGACGATTGGTTTCTGTCTGTGCAAAGATCAAGAAATAAATAATGCTATACTTGCCTCCATTAGGAGCTCCCAAAAGGATAACACTACATGCAAGGAATTGACTTCGTATTCGCATGCCTCGCTGCTCTCGCGGCTGGAGCCGTTAACGCGCTGGCAGGCGGGGGAACACTCATCACATTTCCCATGCTTACGTTTCTGGGAGTTCCTGCAGTTGCCGCGAACGTAACCAATACAGTGGCGCTTTGTCCGGGTTACTTTGGCGGGACGTTGGCCCAATGGAAGGATTTGCGCGGGCAAACAGATCGTCTATGGCTCGTGGTGCCAGCCAGTATCGTCGGGGGTGTGCTTGGTGGATTCCTGCTGCTACAGACGGGAGAGAGGCTGTTCCGGGAGCTCGTGCCCTATCTGATTCTGCTGGCCTCGGGCTTGCTCGCCATCCAGGACCCTGTCCGTGCCTGGCTGACGCGCCGGCTTGGGGAGGGTCACTCCGGCACCGGGCTTGAGCAGCTGACGTGGCTGCCGGTGGGCCTGGCATCGATCTATGGCGGCTATTTCGGCGCTGGCTTGAGCGTGATCGTGCTCTCTGCACTGGGGCTCACGCTCGACGATTCCCTGACGCGTCTGAACGCGCTGAAACAGGCGGTCGCGTTCAGCGTCAATGTCGCCGCGGCGATCTTCTTTCTCTTCTCGGGCCAGGTGCTCTGGCCGGCGGCGCTGGTGATGGCAGTGGGGGCCTTGATCGGCGGCGTGCTCGGCGGCAGACTCGCCGGGCGCATCAAACCGTCCACGTTGCGCTGGACGGTTGTCGTGATCGGTGTGATCATTTCAATTATTTACTTTATGCGCGGGTAAGAGTTTATTTTGCCGCTATAATCCCCGTCCGAACCCATCAAACTGGAGGATTCTGTGCGTAAGTTTTCTTTGATTTTAATAATCGTATTTATCACCCTGACACTACCGGCCTGTGCATCGAATAACGATAACGCTCCTGTCCAGGCTGTCGAAAACTATCTCAATGCCCTCGTCGAAAAAGATGCGAATCGTCTGACGGCTCTTGTCTGCGGCGAATGGGAGGAGGAAGCGCTCATCGAACTGGACTCATTTCAGGCCGTCACAGCGCGGCTCGAAGGGGTAGCCTGTGAACAAACCGGGACGGATGGCGCTACCGCGCTGGTGCTCTGCAATGGCAACATCGTAGCCAGCTACAATAACGAAGATCAGCAGCTTGATCTCTCTGTGCGGACGTATCAAGTTGTAGAGGAAGGCGGGGACTGGCTGGTCTGTGGGACACGGTAAAGAAAATTAACCACCCTTCGACGAGGCTCCCCAGAAGATCACTGGGACTTCGCAGGGCAACTCCGGACACTAAGGGACACAAAGATATTAATGGGATTAATCCAGATCGGCGCTTCCATCCTGATTGGATTGTTGATCGGCGCACTGACGCGGGAGAGGCGGACTCTGCGGATATATCTCCTGCTGGCATGCAGCGTGCTGGCGGTCTACTGGTTTCAGCCGGCACTACCCTTACGCTCGTTTGATTTCTGGCTGCCATCGCTATCTCTGGCGCTTACGATTCTGACCTGGCTGGTCACATCTCCAGCCGGCGCCTGGCGTTTGGGCCCAAATTTTATTGGATTATCAATCATCGTGGGATTGGCGACTCTCGTCGACCTGTCCCGTTACGTTCTCCCCGATCCCGTTCTAACAGCGACGACACCTCCACAGTTTTTTCAATACTGCATATTCCTCCTCGTAGTGGGAATCATTCTTTCCTTCTTCGGCTGGAGTCCACCTCGACGCCTATGGACAATCAGCGCGGTGATCATTTTATTGATCGTCATCCTGATCATCCTCAAAACGCCGGCACTCTCACTCCAAACCAGTATTCTCTTTCGAACCGTTGCAAACCGTCCCATTGAAAGCGCTTCCTTCACCGATCTGCGATGGCTGGGATTTTCGTACATCGCCTTTCGTCTCATCCATGTTCTACGCGACAAGCAGACGGGACATCTCCCCGAGTTGTCGCTGCCGGAGTTTGGGACGTATGTCGTCTTTTTCCCGGCACTGGCTGCTGGTCCCATCGACCGCGCCGAACGCTTCACTCAGGATCTGCGCAAAGACTTTTCCCTGACACAGGATGAGACTCTCCTCGCCGGGCAGCGCATCTTCCTCGGGCTCTTCAAGAAATTCGTGATCGCCGATACGCTGGCCATCATCGCCTTGAATGATGCACTGGCAACCCAGGTTCGCACGATGGGCTGGATGTGGATCGTTGTATACGCTTACGCCTTTCAAATTTATTTTGACTTCAGCGGCTACACGGATATTGCCATCGGGATTGCCCGGCTGGTGGGTATCAAACTTCCTGAGAATTTCGCGGCACCGTACACCAGGCCGAATCTGACTCAGTTCTGGAACAGCTGGCATATGAGTCTCACACAGTGGTTCCGATCGTATTTCTTCAATCCGTTCAACCGCTGGATGCGCGGGCTGAAACACATCCCCGCCTGGGTGATGATCTTTATGGGACAGGCAGCAACTATGCTGCTCATCGGTCTATGGCACGGCATTACCGTTAACTTTATCCTTTGGGGACTATGGCATGGGATTGGGCTTTTCCTGCAGAACCGCTGGAGTGAATTCATCCGGACCCGATATTCAAATCTTGGACAAGATGCTCGCCTTCGGATCCTATTGCAAATCGGTAGTATATTGATCACTTTTCATTTCGTCGCGCTGGGGTGGGTCTTCTTTGCGTTGAGCGATCCATCCCTTTCGTGGCAGGTGTTTCGGAAGTTGTTTGGTATGTGATCTCCGCGCTTCGACAGCACTCCTCCACCTACACTCATCGCTCCGCGCGGAAAGCCTATGGAATCTCGCACTCGCCTCTATCCACTTCTCCTCAAGACAGCACTGATTTTTGTGCTGTTCAATTTGACATTCATCTTCCTGAACGACCTTCCCCTGGGCAAGATTTCCCTCTACAACTCGCTCTTTCCCGGCCGAGAGCGGTTCCCGTTTGGCGAGACACGCGCATCGTATAACCTGAGCCTGTTCGACCTGGATGCGATGTTCGCCTCCCATGTCCTCGCCGGGACAGAAAAGGCTCCTGACGAATATCGTGTCCTGCTCATCGGTGATTCATCTGTGTGGGGTACACTGCTCACGCCCGAGCAAACGCTGGCAGGACAGCTTAACGCGAGCGCCAGCAACGCCTGCGGAAAGACCATCCGTGCCTACAACCTGGGGTACCCGACAATCGTATTGACCAAAGACCTGATGATGCTCGATCAGGCCAGGGAGTACCAACCCGACCTCGTCATCTGGCTCACCACGCTGGAAGCCTTCCCGAACGACAAGCAGCTGACGTCACCTGTTGTAGCGAACAATGCGGAACGCGTCGAAGACTTAATTACTAATTACCAGATCCCCCTTAATGCCAGCGAGCCGGCTCTGGTCAAGCCGTCGGCCTGGGAGCAAACCTTGGTGAGCCAGCGCCGCGCGCTCGCCGACCTGCTGCGCCTGCAGATTTACGGCGCCTTGTGGGCATCCACCGGCATCGACCAGGTCTATCCTCAGGACTACGAGCGGGCACAAACCGATCTAGAAGCGAGCGATGACTTTCATGGCTTGGCTTCGCTCGAAAACGCGCTCGCCTTCGAGGTGCTCGACGCAGGGATGTCGGTCGTTCCGCATATGATACTGGTCAATGAGCCGATGCTCATCAGCAGCGGGCGAAACAGCGACATCCGCTATAATTTCTTCTACCCGCGCTGGGCCTATGATGAGTACCGGCAGCAGCTTGCCGAGCACGCTACAAATCGCAACTGGCGCTACCTCGACCTGTGGGACCTCGTCCCCGCCGATGAATTTACGAACAGCGCCATCCATCTCACGCCCGCGGGTGAAGGTCTGCTAGCCAATAAAATTCTTAAAGCCATCCAGGCTGAATGTAAATAGGATAATGAAACACACGATCTTTTTTCTTTTATCGATAATCCTGCTCAGTGCCTGCTCCACCGGTCAGGTAGCGCCTATCAATATCCCTGCGCAGGCAACAAATACAGCCGTTCCAGCTCAACCCACTGCAGAATCCATCGTGAAGGGGGCTGAGCTTCCGGCGGCAGAGCCCGTCCTGCCGACCGTGACCTTCACCCCCAGGCCGCCGCTGGAAGAAGGCGCCTGGATGCAAATGCCAGCCGTGCCGGCTGAGATCAGCGAGACGATGCGCGCGGTCTACCAGCGCGGACTGGAAATGGGCAATGATCCGACGCATTTCTCCGTTATCGGCGATTGCCAGAATGTGTCCTCTTATTTTCTGTCCATTTTCGATAAGCCCGGCGAATTCAGCCTCGGGTCGGAGTATTCTTATCTGCAACCCACGATCGACTATTATCAGGAATCGTTTTCGCGGAAAAGTCTGGCGGTGAAAGGCGGCTTCAACGTTGCCGCGATCCTCTCGCCCCTGCGCGCGGACCCGAAAGCCTGCAACAAGAACGAATCCCCACTGGATTGTGAACTGCGGACCTGGCGGCCCTCCGTCGTCTTCGTCAGCATGGAGACCTGGTGGTCGGAAAAGCCCGCCGAGGAATATGACAAATACATGCGGCGTGTGATCGAGCGCATCCTCGAAACGGGCGCCGTGCCAATCATCGCCACCAAAGCCGATAACCTGGAGGGGAATCACGCCATCAACACCACCATCGCGCAGATCGCCTACGATTACGATATCCCGCTCTGGAACTTCTGGGCAGTCGTTCAGCCTCTGCCAAACCACGGCCTCAGCGACGATAACTTCCACCTGACGTTTGCCCGAAATTTTTTCGACGATCCGGTACGGATGAAGAGCGCCTGGCCCTGGCGCAATCTCACTGCGCTGCAAGCTCTGGATGTTGTGCGGAAGGGCTTAACGGGACAGCCTTAAATCAAAGCAGGAGGGTCCTGACCTATTTGGGGTATTGCAATAAATCAACAACGCAAAACTCTTGACAAATTAGAACATGTGTTCTATAGTAGGTCATTACCCACTGTTTTAGGTTGTGGCCAAATGCCACAGGAGGCTTCCATGAAACGTTCGCTCTCCTTCAAACTACTACCTTTTCTACAGGGAACCGCTCAGAATAGGGGATTAATTTTTGGTGTGATCATACTCTTCGCCCTGTTGGCATTTGAGATATTCAACTACTCCAGCACGTTGTTCGCCCTGACCGATATCCTCGGCACGTTATCGTTCGGTCCCCTGCGCTGGGCAAGCATTCTCGCGTTTGCCTTTTGCGCCATCGACTTTGCCGGCATCGCCCGCATCTTCACCCCCGAACAGGGAAGTAATGAGCCTGCCGAGGTCTGGTATCTGTTCGCCGCCTGGTTCCTGGCTGCTGCCTTCAACGCCAGCCTGACCTGGTGGGGCGTGTCCGTGGCAATCCTGCAGCACAATGCCATGGGCGGCGTGCTCGTTGGGACCTCCGCCATGACCCAGATTGTGCCGGTGTTCGTCGCCGCCATGGTGCTGCTGATCCGGGTTCTGCTGATCAACACCTTCTCCATCGCCGGTGACCGGATCTTCTCCATGGCAGACCAGCGAGCTGCCCGTTATCAGAACCAGCCCACATTCCGTAATACCAGCCTTGAAACTCTTCGCACTCCCAGTCAGTCATTCCCGCGCCCTGCGCCCAAGCCCACACCCGCCGCCAGTTCGCGGCCGCTCTATAACGAGCCTACGTATCACCCGGTCGGCATGAACGCGCAGGAGTACGGTGACAATTCCAATGTGCGGAGGTGAATCAGTCCTTTCCTATTTCAAATCCCTGACCTCCTTTATCAGACAACGTATATCCAACAAACAAATCCGCCACGGCTGTGGCGGATTTGTTTTTGAGTCTTGATAGCTATTTACCTGGTCATCAACGTGCTTTCGCCATGAGCCAGCACGTAAAAACTGCGCGATTGATCGTAAATAAAGTCTGTCACGATATACCCTTCTGAAAATGCCGTCTCGAACACTTCGCGGGAGAAGAAGCGCCAGTCGCGCGCCAGGGAAAAATCCGCATCTTTCACCTTGCCGAAATCCGAAGGGATCTCTGCCAGGGTGAGGTTACCGTTCAGGGGAGAGAAGTGCTCCGGCGGGCGCGGCAACTGATCAGAGCGGAGCTGGAGCGAGTAGAGCGGATGCAGCTCGGCTTTGGAAAAATCGTCCAGCTTGAGAGGACGGCGGGCGCGCTTGCTGAGGCGGCGGTCGACGCGGCGAGTGTTGATCCACCAGTCCACCAGAAACCGGTCGGATGGTAAGCCGGCATTCAAGCCATCGCGCATATCGCCATATTCCGAGCGCCTATAGGTGTTGCAGACCGCGCCCAACTTGGCGATGTTGAGGTAGGCGTTCCGGCTGAGCAGCGGATCGTAGGTCCATGTGATGTGATCGAGGCCCTGGTGGCGTACCATCTGCCACTGGGCGCGCTTCAAGGCGAAGCCGATCCCTGAGTCACGCTGATCGGGGTGGATGCCCATCATGTGCGAACAATGCTTCGGGCGCGGGCCGTCGGGGGTGAACTCGATGCCCGGAAAGCCAAACACAAAGCCAACCAGCTGATCGTCCGCGAAGGCGCCGACCAAGAGCCCACCGTTGTGGACGGCGGTGATCAGCATATGTGCCGGGACCACATCCGTTTCACTGCCGGGCCAAACGAGGCGCTGCAGCACCTCAACAGCGGCCATATCTTCAGGAGATTCAAGGACACGAATAACGGGAGTAGGCATGGTTAACGCGGCAGATGCAGGGTCTTCTGGATCTTTTCCGAGAGATTTTCATACCAGGGTTTACGGGCAAGATAATCGAGGCGGTAGCCGAAGCGCGCCGGCATGAGCCCGAAGGTGCGCGGCATATTATCCACCGGACAGGTACGGTTGACCGCCACATAGTCCAGCCAGTAGGTGGAGACGTTAAAGTTTGGAATGAATGAATCGAGCATGACCAGCAAAGCGCGCATCCACGGCGTGGGAAGCTGCAGAAACATACGCTGGGCGTGCGTGACGCTCATCACCTTTTCCAGCACCTGCCGCAGCGTGAAATATTCGCCCCCGCCGATCTCGTACGTCTGGTTGACCATATCGGGATTCTGCAGTGCCCAGAGCATGCAGGTGACCAGGTCCTCCACCCAGAGCGGCTGGAGCAGCCTCCGGCCGTCGTTCGGGATCGGGAAAAAGCCGGGCGCCGCCCGCAGGAGCTGCGCCAGACTGTTGGTGAAACGGTCTTCCGGTCCAAAGACTACTGACGAGCGGATAATGGTATAGGGAACACCGCTCTTGCGAATATGCTCCTCCGCGATGCCTTTTGATTTTTGAACCGGGAAGGCGGAGGCACGGTCCGCGCCGAGGTGGCTGAGAAAGATCAGTCGTTCGATTTCCGCGCTGGCAGCCGCCTGTGCCAGGACGCGCGTACCTTCGATATCGGTGCGTAAGAGGTTACCGCGCCGTCCTTCGGTGCCGGCGGTGGCGAGATGATAGATCTGGTCTACCCCGCGCAGGGCCGCGCGTATGGAACGCTCATCGTTGAGGCTGGCAACCGCCACTTCCACAGGGACACCGCGCGGCAAACGCGGCGAATTGGGTGAGGATCGCAACAACACCCGTACCTGCAGTCCCGCTTCGGAGAGATGGCGGACCAGGGCACGACCGATAAATCCTGTGGCGCCTGTCACTAAAATCATGCCAAGCATTATAGCAGAGGGAAACAATCGCTTACACAGCACGAGAAGGCTCTTAACCGGCTCTAAAACTACCTTTTTGGAGATCCCGATGAGGGAGAAAACCCCATTCCAAGATAGGGAATCTCCCAAGTGTCCATCGGCTCAATTTCCGATAGGATTAAATGAGAAAAGGAGTATTCGTATGGAAAGCAGAGTCAAACTTTTCGGACATCCTGTCCACCCCATGCTGGTCGTCTTCCCGCTTGGTCTGCTCGCTACCGCAGTCATCTTCGATCTTCTTTACCTGATCTTCGACAATCGTCTTCTCCCTACTGCATCCTATTACATGATCGCCGCCGGGGTGCTCGGCGGATTGCTGGCAGCCATCTTCGGCTTTATCGACTGGCTGGCACTGCCGAATGCGTCACGCGCCAAAAATATCGGTCTATGGCACGGTATCGGCAACGTGGTGATTGTTCTGCTCTTTTCTGGAAGCTGGCTACTGCGCCGTGATAACGTCGATTTCGTCCCCGATAGCCCGGCGCTCATGCTATCTTTCGCCGGGGCTGCCCTGGCACTCGTCACTGCCTGGATTGGTGGTGAGCTGGTGTATCGGCTTGGTGTGGGTGTTGACCCGGGCGCGAACGTCAATGCGCCCAATTCGATCACCGAGGGATCTGCAACCAGCAATCCATCAAGACGGACTGTCCAACGATAGGTGGATATATCAAACTCAATGGGCAGGCAAGCTCGCCTGCTATTCGGGATCAGCATCTTTTGGCTGGCATTGAGTGTCCTGCTTGACGGAATCAACACTCTGGTATTGCCACTTCAGGTAGGCACTCTTGCCCGCCAGGATAACCAGGCAACAGCTCTTGGATTCCTGACATTCTTCGGTTTGCTGGCTGGGGCGCTGGTTCAGCCAATCGCAGGTTCACTTTCTGATCAATTGCAGCCTCGTTTCGGACGTAAAGGATTTATTGGGATCGGGCTGCTGCTGAGCCTGGTTTCATTGTTCATCTTTGCCACCTTCCAAAGTCTGGCAGGGATGATGCTGGGCTATGTAGCCGTTCAAATCTCCGCCAGCATCGCGCAATCCGGACAGCAGGGTCTAATCCCCGATCTGGTGCAGGAAAATCAGCGAGGACTGGCCTCTGGCATGAAAGGTTTTATGGACCTGGCAGGAGCCATGCTGGGATTCGTTCTCCTCGGGCAGCTTCTCGGTTCAGGTGGAGCAATGACGGCTATCGGAGCCATTGCAGCCATTCTTGTGATCGCCTACCTCCTGGCAGTTCTACTCACACCGGAAGATAAACCAGATCGGCAAGCCACAATTAAGAGGGATCGCGTTTCTCTCCCCGGAATCTTTCGCTTTGATCTCAGGCAGCAAAAAGCATTTGTGCGCCTGGTCCTTGCACGCTTTCTCTTTTTGCTTGGAGTCTACGGGACAGGACGCTTCCTGCTCTTCTTCGTTGCAGAGCGTTTGGGTTTGTCGGAGGATCAGGCAGCGGAGCAAGCTGGCAATCTGCTGGCGGGGCTGGCTCTAATCACCGTTCTCGCATCTCCGCTGACAGGCTGGCTCGCCGACCGGATGGGCCGCGTGCCGCTCATGATCGCCGGTGCAATATGCAGCGCGGTCAGCGCGCTGCTGCTGGTCCGGGCCGGTAGCGCCAACCAGATCCTTCTGTTTGGCGGATTGATGTCATTGGGCTCGGCAGCCTTCACGGGGGGAAGCTGGGCATTGCTGGCAGACGTCGTCCCCAGACAACAATCCGCTCGTTTCTTCGGGCTGGCGAATTTCAGCACGGCAGGCGCAGCAGCTGCGGCAGGATTGTTCGGTCCTGTAATCGACTGGGGGGAACAGAGCTCACCCGGCCTGGGATTCTCGATTTTGTTTGTTCTGGCATCTATAGCATTTCTTACCAGTGCATTTCCCCTCAAAGGATTGTTATTGAAAGAACATGGAGAGATAAATGAAAACAAAGGAAAAGTTCGCTCCCATGGTGGCGGATTGGCTATCCTATCTTTATCAGCCGATCCTGCCGATGTTGAAAAAGATCAAGGTTCGCAGGGAAGGTCCGCGCAGCTATAACCCGGACGACATCCTGCTGCCACAGGGATATGTCGCCGAGGTGGTGGCGAGCGGATTCAATGCTCCCGATCATTGCTGTTTTGACGAAGAGGGCTATTGCTACGTGGTCGAATCTGGACACAAAATCGATGCCATTCCACGCATCCTGAAGGTTGACACGCGGTCCGGGGAATGGCAGCCCTTCTTTACCCTACCGGAGGACAAGTGGGTCAAAGGCGCAGCGGTGACCGGCGCCTGCTGGCACAAGGAGTATCTGTATGTGATGAACACCCATACGCTGATGCGTATTGGGCGGGACGGGCAGGCAGAGGAAATCCTGACCGGGCTGGCCGGGCGCGGCGATCATCAGATCAACCATCCCATCATTGGACCTGACGAAAAAATCTACTTCGGCGCGGGCTGTGCCACCAACTGCGGCGTAGTCGGCGCGGACAATTTTGGGTTCGAGTGGCTGACGAATAACCCCGACTTTTGCGATGTTCCGGCAAAAGACATCAAACTGGCTGGGCGCAACTTTAAAGCTCGGAATGTGCTGGGAGATATTCGTGAGACCGTTGAGACCGGTGCGTATGCTCCCTTCGGTACACCGACCTCTCCCGGACAGGTTATTCACGGCAACGTGAACTGTAATGGAGCCATCCTGCGCTGTAACCTCGACGGTAGCAACCTGGAGGTGGTCGCCTGGGGCTTGCGCAACTCGTACGGCCTTGCCTTCACAGAGGACGGTAAGTTGTTCGCCACCGAACATGGCATGGATGAACGCGGGTCTCGTTATGTGGTCGATGACCCGGATGATTTCTATGAGATCAGGGCAGGCGAATGGTACGGCTGGCCCGACTTTGCCTCTGGCATCCGGCTGGACGATCCCTACTGGGGCGAAGGCGGCCATGGACGCGAGCCGGTGCTGGCGGAATTTCCCAATCCCTATCCGTCCAAGCCGTTTGCATCCTTCCAGACGCATGTGGCTGCCAACGGATTTGACTTCTGCCGAACCTCTGCATTTGGATTCGAGGGCGATGCCTTCGTAGCCTGCTTCGGCGATCTGGCACCGATCACCACCTTAACCAAAGCAGTGACACCAGCAGGCTACAAAGTCGTCCGGGTGGACATGGGAACAGGTCAGGTCCGTGATTTTGCCGTCAACAAAATGACCGGCCCTGCGTCAAAGCTGCCGCATGAGGGGTTTGAGCGTCCGTCCCATTGCCAGTTTGGGCCGGATGGCAATCTGTATATTGTCGATTTTGGGGTTATCCATATCGCACCGGAGCGGGGCGCGATCCGGCAGCGAACGGAGACCGGCAGTCTGTGGCGGATCCGCCGCGTGGAAGGACCCCAGGGATTTATCCCGCCAAAACCGATCACCGTGCCCGTTTACCTTCTACAGGGTTTGGGTATGCTGATCGGGGTGATAGGCGGCAGCATTCTCTCTGCACGATTCATCAAAAAACTGAGACGAACCGACAATGGCAAAAGGTCATAAGAAAGGCAGAAAATTCTGCTTTCATTGTTTTCGTCGTTTTGCAAGTGATCCCTTTTCGCAGAGGACCGCGGCAACCCTTGCATACAAACGCCGGTTGATGCAAGGAGCCTTTTTCATCAGAAGGAGAAGATAAAATGAAAAAGATTTCCCGTTTATTTTTGTTTGGCGCGCTGATACTTATGCTGTTGACCACTGCTTGTTCCGGCCAGGAAGGCTCGCCCACTCCCGCAGGGACCACGGGACCCGGTGAAGAGACATCCTATCCGCCGCCCGCGGAGACGGAAGTCACCGAAACGGCAGAAACAGGACGGCCTCCCCTGAAGCGACGCTGGATACAACACCCACAGTAGATTTGTCCGCGACGGCTGCAGCCACGGACACAACCGAGACCCCCGGCGTCCCCGTGACCGGAACAGACCTGATCCTGTTGGAGTGCCAGTTCTGTATCGAGGGAGTGGCACATGCCATGCTTGTTCTCCCCGATACCGCGACCTTTGAGTCCGTCGCCGATACAGCCACCTTGTCAACGCCAGGGCCGGAGATGGGCTGTAATACCGTCGATACATTCAATGGCAGGCAGATTGTGATCTGCCGGGGTGAGGAGAACACATCCCTGAGTCTCAACATCTGCACGGACGGCAATAACTGTACGCAGATACTGGTA
>Ga0114129_10003156_pt1 | contig 23124 bp, 19 predicted proteins | sample RhiMetdeltSRZDD1_FD_80071 | JGI IMG/M metagenome (GOLD analysis project Ga0114129, IMG submission 80071) | Populus rhizosphere microbial communities from Tennessee, USA - Rhizosphere MetaG P. deltoides SRZDD1 (version 2) (version 2) | ecosystem: Host-associated > Plants > Roots > Rhizosphere >... | reverse complement strand
TCGGCGGACATCAAGCTATTTCCCAGCACAACGGACACGTGGGGTAACGCGCCGCTTGAAGCTCAAGCGTCTGGACTGCCGGTGATCGTTTCGGATGCTGGTGGACCGACCGAGCTCATGCTGGATGGTGTCACAGGCCTGAAAATCAAGGGGCGGAACGTTGCGGAATTGTGTGATGCGATGCGGATATTCATGAACGAGCCAACGCGCCTCAGGATGGGAGAGATGGCGCGAACGTTCGTAGAAGCCAACCGGGTTGAAGAACCGTTTACCGCGATATTGGACTCCGACGCGCATCGACGACGACTACAGGAACGGAAGAACACCGCCCACCATGACCCGCTTCAGCTGACTCTGCTGGATTTGGAACTCGAGACTGCGTTTTACGACGGAGCCATTACGGCGTGACGATCTTTCTCTTTCGAAAAATCTACGCGCGTCTGCTTCTATCGCGCGCGAAGCACAAATCGCTTCATGGTCATCCGAGGTTGGCACGCAGACTCGTACGCTGGGTTCCTTCTTACGCGTACACAGAACGCGAGTTTTTCTCCAGTGATTCTCCGCCTCCCGAGATTGAAAAGAGACGTCGAAACGGATTCGAACGGTTGGCCATGCTCTTTCGCGAGCGCTTCCCCCAAACTATCGCGATGAGCGAGGAGCTGGAGGCAGGTATCTCGGATCTCGCCTTTGTGAATACTCACCGCGTTCCGTTCCAATACCAGCCTCATGTTCAGCACCATCTCAAGATAGGATCGATCGTCGACGCTGCCGACGGTCCGCGGGTCCGGGACTTGGATGGAAATTGGTTCTATGACTTGAGTGGTTCTTATGGCGTGAACCTTTTCGGTTCAGATTTCTACAAGAAATGTATCGAACGAGGTGTGGAACGTGCCCGCGAACTCGGCGTCGTCCTTGGACCCTATCATCCCGTCATGGCGGACAATGTCGATCGATTGAAACGGATTTCCGGACTCGATGAAGTTTCGTTTCACATGTCAGGTACCGAAGCAGTGATGCAAGCGGTGCGTTTGGCGCAGTATCACACGAAGCGCCCGAATGTCGTGCGCTTCAGCGGCGCTTACCACGGCTGGTGGGATGGAGTCCAAGCAGGCATCGGCAATCCCATGCCCACACAGCGACTCTATACATTAAAGGAAATGCACGCCGGCACGCTGCGCGTGCTTCGAAGCCGAAATGATATTGCCTGTGTCCTTGTGAATCCGATTCAAGCCTTGAATCCGAACGGAGCGCCCGCCGGCGATTCGATGCTCGTCGCAAGTGATCGATTCGCAAGCTTCGATAAAGCGTCTTACAGGCGTTGGCTGCAGGATCTGCGCGAGGTATGTACTGACCGATCCATTGTGCTGATCTTCGACGAAGTCTTTCTCGGATTTCGGCTTGCGCTTGGCGGCGCACAAGAATATTTCGGAGTCAATGCCGATATGGTGACGTATGGCAAGTCGCTCGGTGGAGGTTTACCCGTCGGCGTCGTCTGCGGCAAGTCGTCGTTCATGCGCCGTTACGATGACAGACGGCCGATGGATATCTGCTTCGCCCGTGGGACGTTCAATTCCCACCCCTACGTCATGGCTACGATGAACGAATTCCTTCGCTACCTCGATGAACCGGAAGTTCGAGCGAGCTATGCGCAAGTTGACGCGCTATGGGACACTCGCGCGCGGGACCTCAACCAGCGCCTCGAGCAACTTGGACTACCCGTTCGAGTTGCCAACATGACCTCAGTGTGGACAACCTTGTATACGCAGCCAAGCTGCTACAACTGGATGTTTCAGTATTACCTTCGAGCCGAAGGCATCACCATGAGTTGGATCGGCACTGGTCGATTCATCTTTAGCCACGACCTCAATAACAGGGACTTCGAGGAGATCGCCGATCGCTTCATTGCGGCTGCTCAGGCAATGCAAGAAGACGGTTGGTGGTGGAAGGATGCGGCGTTGACAAACAAAGCGATCAACCGCCGCATTCTGAAAGAGCTCTTTAGTGCGAGTCTTGGGTTCTTTCCATCGGGTCAAACCACTGGCCGCGCAGAAGCCATATCGGCGCCATGTGGTACATCTTCACATCATGAAATGGGTCCGTCAGAATCTTGGTACACCATACCAATCCCGTCTGAACGCTGCGGGTGGCGCACAGCCACAACGTCCGAAGAAGCAATCCTCCAAAGCCGAGCACCAGCCACAGGATGCCGAGACGATCCAGGTATGTATAACCGTTCGCCGGCGAAAAGATTCCCCAGAATATCGGATTGAACCACAGGAGAAGCGGCACCGAAATCCAGGCCACGAACAGCATGACTTTTCGCTGCAGGTTGTATCCGACCTTTACTTCTTCCTTGTGGTCGAAAGTTACATTGTTGATGCGGTCGAACCCTTTGGGCTCGAAAAAGAAATGTCCAATTTGCCTCGACCACATCGCTACGACCCATCCGAGAAGACTCGCCGTAATTGGCTTGAAAGGCATGAGGCCGTAGCTGACCAGGAAGCACAATGCACTGAAAAGATGCAGACTTTGGGTTACGCGGCTCTGGTGGTAGAAACGGTGGTCGTCCCAGCGCTGTTGCCTTAGCTCTTCAGCAAACGTCAAGCTGGTTATAGCTTCAGTAGAACCGTACATCGTTTTCTCCTATCGTTTGTGAAATCGGTGCCGGATGTGTGAACAATGGGTCGCCAACTCGAATTGTCGAGCCCTCGACAATGTTGTGTGAAAATTCAAAGTCATCAGAAGCAAACATCACTATGGTCGAGCCGTTTTCAAAGTAGCCCAGCTCCTGACCCTTCACGAACTTCGCATCGCAGGCAATGTCGGTCGCGCCGCGGTATCTGAGGCTGTGCGCGGTTGGAATGAAATGCAATCGTATGCTCGCTACGAGAATGGCGGCAACCGGAACGAGCGTCAGGTACGAATCCGTTGAAAGCTCCAATGGCAGGACCGCACGCTCATTCCTGCAGAAGAGCTTCTCGACTCGCTTGAGAGCAATTGGATTGACGTTCCAGGTATCCCCGGAAATGTATTTCACGCCGCGGATTCTGCCGTCGCATGGCGCATGAAACCGGTGATACATACCAGCCCGGAGACGCAGCGTGATGAACTTGCCGCCGCGGTGCCGTTGAACGAGTCGTTCATCACACAGCAGGTCTTGCAGAAGATAAGGTGAGCCCTTCGCTTGAATAGCCTGACCTGCCTGTACTGAGCCGCACGCCCCGACGACTGCATCACATGGGCTAGTGACAATGCAGGGACTCGGATCAATGTGCCGCGCGCCGTCTCGAAGTTCGCGGACAAAGCAATCTCGAAGGCATTCAAAGTCCCGCGTTTTAGCTTCTTCGAGTCGGAGATCGTCGAAAAGACTCCAGGTTGCGACGCAAATCCTTGTCAAGCGGCGGCTACGGATTCGACTGAACCAGCCTATCAGGAGAGTGGCATACCGCCGGGGAATGCGGTTCGTGACCAGGAAGTTGATGTCTTCTTGAAGAAAAACCTGCGTCAAGGCGGAAGCTGCTCGCCTGTATACCACTTTCACTGTTTCGCGCAACGGTTAGGAAGGACCCGCATCACGTGCCACAGTGGCATCCAGAGGTTACTCTCTCATGCCAGATCAGTGAAATTTTTGAGAACGATTACTTAGTTTTTTGGTGAAGGTCTGCCCCAACGCTACCGTTGTGACTATGACGATTGGCGGATCGCTTTATTGAACGTTTCTGAAAGTTTGATATTCCGCTCCGGATCAATGCCTCAGCGCGTTCTGAACCAGCATATCGCAATGCCCTGAACCGTCTCCCTTGCAGCTCGTTATACGCGACGAAGAATTTAGTTATCTTTCGAACGATGCTCTGTTCTAAATGATGGACGGCACCTTCTGGTGGTTTTCCGGATTTAGCCTCGAGGGGGATCGCGATAAGGCGGTTGTTGCGTTCCGTTTCACCATTTTCAGTTTGCTCTGCCTCGATCACTCCCAGTAGTTTGGCATGGACCAGGCAGCCGACGAATGTCGGTTCATCGGTCAGAACGAGGACGTCGAGTGGATCGCCGTCATCTCCTTTGGTCGAAGGTAAGAAACCAAAATCAAATGGAAAGCTTTGTCCGATCGGCAGGGCTTTGTCGAACATAAACAGACCGTATTCTTCGTCGTATTTGAACTTCGTGCGACTGCCTCTTGGCGTCTCGATGATTGCGTTGACGTACTTGGATTTCGGACCAAATGGCAAAATACGTGAAATGTCGCGAACAGCCGACATGATTGTGTTTCTCCAGTGAAATCAGGTCGAATAAAACTCAATATTAGGCAATCGCTCTACTTTCCGCGAGGCCCGGGTCCGGCTCCGTCGGTATCGTAGTTTGAGCAGTCCCCTGCTCCTGCGTTCTGGACGGCAGATAATTGCTTCTCAAATTGTTGGTTAAGGACAGGGCACGTCCGTATTTGGAGTTGCTGGTGTCCTTGAGACGTTTTATGAGCTCGCATGACGTACCGTGATCGAGCAATTGCGACGCAATTGCAATTAGTTCTTCCCAATCGTGCCACTCGCCGATCGAATCTTTAACCTCGCCGAGTTTTTCCAGAAATTCCTCGTCGCCTGGCCGATTAGATAATTGCAAAACATCGCGCAATTCCTTCACTTTGAGACGGTAAGGATGAAGATTCCGTCTGTTGAGCCGAGCCGGACTCTTGAGTTCCGATGAGAGCGTCTTTGCCTTAGCCATAATTACCCGCATTGCATCTAAGTCCGGCCGATTGCTTTCTGCTTCCTTGAGAAGCTTTTCTACACGTTTTGCATTTCGTTTGAGGTTCCGTCGGAGCTGCGGACTGTCTGTTGCGATTATGTGACGCAACTTCTTAGTGGATTTGTTTCGCTTTGCCCCGAGATGTTCCAGCAGTTGAACGAGGCAATCCTGTTCTCCGGTCTGGTTAACAGTGAGAATGTGAGCAGTCAATACGTCCATATCCCTTACTTTGCCGGCCCGCTTTCGTACATCTGCCAGGCCAAACAATAAGCGCTTGGCCGTTCCTTTCGGATTGGGGGTTAAGGTCGTGAACGTCGTTTCAAGGCTTCTTGTGCTCGTCCGCAAATTGTGAATAGCGTTCGAACTGGGCCTCTTTGAGTTTTTCCGGAGAAATTTCCTCACCCTTCGGGTCGACTTTTGAATTCTTTGGATATCGAATGCCATGTGCCCTGTTTTGCTCCCAAAATTTGCGTCCGATACTATTTACTATGGCGGTGGTTAAAAATTCAAATGGCCTTTGCAGATCGCGCTAGGTTTGCCTTCCAACGGGACGAACAGTGTTGCTCGACTCCGAAAGGTGATTAGACCTGATAAGGTTCGGGCTTTCTAGATTCCCATCGTCAACAGCAAATCAAGTAATCGATTCAACGATCCAGTGATGTGGACCAAGTAGGCGCAGACCTATTGGACGGGTCGTTGTTTATCTGACAGTCATGTGCTAGCTTAAACATCTCGCCTTCACCAGGAGACTTCAGATGAAGCACAAAGTTCTATTTTTGTGTGCGAAGAATAATTTATACAGTCCGATGGCGGAAGCCTTGTTGAAGAAAGTGGACCCACAGCATTTTGAGGTAATGAGCGCAGGGATTGACCGTGGAGAGATGGACTCGATCATGGTCGAGGTCATGAAAGAGATCGGCATTGACTTGGAAAGAAGAGCCGCGAAAGCAAGCCGGGACGTGTTGGATCGAAGTTTCGACTTTGTGATTACGTTGTGCGATCGGGCGAGACTCGAATGTCCCAACTTCGAAGGAGCGGAACTCGTACATTGGCGATTTGACGACCCATTAATTGCGTTGGATCGCACGGGAAGAAAACGTATGGTTCAATCGCTTCACGATCAGATCGCACAACGTGTTCGACTCTTTGCTTTGGTCCAGGTCCGATTCGCCATAGGTGATCCTGCTGTGCACCATGATTCAGCGCTTTCGGTGTGAACTCAACCCGCTTCGAGATTACAGAAGACAACGTTGCCGCCCTCATGCATCTGGATTTAGAACGGTAAATAATTGAGGGAATTCAACGAGAGGAACCCTCGGACACTCTTCCAAGAATACTGAACGTATGTACGGTGCATCCTTATTATATGGAGCCGCTTCAATCTACTGACCGCAGGACAAGACTCATAGAGTTCCCAACTATTCTCGAAAAGAGACAAGCGGGCACCTGAAGACCACGACGCGATCCGCACTAATGCGCCACAACGTACGCGGCCAACAGCACGACTAATAACGCGCTGGAGAAGAGTGCCGGTATTGGAAAAATAAAACGCCATGCGATAACGCCGGTGGCCAGCGTAGCCAGGCCGAATACCGCGATCATCGGTCGAACGCGTGCGGGGTCCGCGCGTGCCAACGAGGCGAGCTGCCACAGGAGTACCGTCTGTAGCAGCATGAGCACGCTGATCGACCATCCAAAGCCCATGAAGAAATCCAGGTAGGAACGGTTCGCGCCCATGGTCTCGAAGCGAACTTCAGTCATTGCCTTGAGCACCTCGTTCTCGCCCATCGGTGACCACTTCCGCAGGCCACCTAGCGTGTGACCGGCCGTGAAGGCGAGCGAGATTACTGATGCGATGCGCAGAAGCAGAGTCGGCGTCATGAATGTTCATCCTTTCTCTTCGTCACTCTGATTCTCAGCGATCAAAAGGGCGCGGTATTGTAAAAATGGGAACCCGATAGTTCGATCAGACCTGGTGCTGGCGCACGAGGCGGCGCCCAAATTCATTGGACACCTCGCGGATGAATTTTTGCGGCGAGTGTCCCGTCATTTTCCGGAATTCTTTGGTGAAGTGCGCTTGGTCGTAATAGTGATCGTAGAGTTCCGCCTTGAACAGATCGAACGATAAACCTTCCGCCCATTTGCGATAGAAGCTCTGGAAACGGAAGATTTCCGCGAGGATCTTCGGCGAGAGTCCTACATGCTGCTGGAAGAGCTTGTCGAGATACCGCCGTGAAAAGCCGGTTTGTCGCACCAATTCCCGAATAGAGATCCGGCCATTGGCAGATCGAAGCGTTCTAACGCAGTAGTCCACCAGAGGAGCTTCACGCCAGTTTTTTCGCAGCAGGAGGCTCAGCCGATCCTGGATATATGCCGCCTTTTGGTCGACGTGTTCCACATTGTTGACCTTCTCCTGGACATCGCGGCTCCACTGTCCAAACACATAATCGGTTTCCCAGAGTCGGTTGGACGTTTCCGACATCGGCACGCCAAAGATCGGGAATGCTCCCTGGGGCCGGAACTCAATGGCGATGAAACCTGTCTTGTGCGCGCTGGATCGAATGAGCGTGGCACTGTCGCGGTTCCCGACAAAATACATGCGCTGTTCGTGGCTCATCTGAATTCGTCCGTCCGCCACTGAGACAATAGAGTTCTCATAAGGAATAATGAGCTTCGAGCAACCGTTGGGGGCCGCAATACTATTGGCGCTCGCGGGCAGACCCGTTGGACTCTCCAACACCCAGAAAGACTGGATGTAGGGTTGGAGCTCGAGGCGCGGTGTGACGAAGGAAATCTTCAGGGCGTTGGCCCTCCGCCCAAGAGGTTAATTCTTGCTGGACTGTTTGTCCAACCGGCCGACAGTTCCGCACACCCTCGCCCCCTGGAGACCAACACGGTAACGCTAGGTCCTTAACGGTCGATCGCCACGCGCCGTTGGGTAATCCCGGAAGGCGTCAATTGAAAGCTCCACAGCCGCAGCTGCCGTGAGTCTTCAAACTCGATCTTGTATTCGTCAAGCGCGGTGACGCCATCTTTGTGTGGTACGACGGAAACCACCGTCCCAATAGCTCCACCGTGCAGTTTTGCTAAAAGGCCATTGAGTTCGACCAACTCTCCGATTGTGAATCGTGGCATGTAAAACCTCCACCGTAAATCCCCACAGAAGGTCCGCTATGCGGGGTAGGAAGGAGTCGATAAAGATGTCTGCGAATCAGATTTTCCGACAGAACCCGCCAATATTTATCTCGAAATTATGAATTTCCAGTGACTTCAACACGTTTGATAGCCGAGACATCAGACAGGATCGATTCGCCTAGGAATTTGCTTCAGATTTCCTTTTTGGAGTGGGACAACATTTTGGTCACGCGGCTCGACGTCCAGGATCCAGCGTCGACCACCGCGGCCGTTAAGGCGGGCATCGCTAAATTCGGCAAGATCGATGTGCTTCTCAACAACGCTGGTTATGGGTCATACGGTGTGCTCGAGGCCACGCCCATGGAGAAGATCCGGCGGCAATTCGATGTGAACGTCATCGGGCTGCTGGAAACGACCAAGGCGCTGCTGCCGCACTTCCGCGCCAATAAGGAAGGCGTCATCATCAACATCTCCTCAATTGGCGGCAAGATGACGTTCCCGCTGGGGACGCTCTATCACGGTACCAAATTCGCTGTGGAAGGACTATCAGAGGCCCTGAGCTTCGAGATGGAGGCCATCGGTGTCAAAGTGAAAATCGTTGAGCCCGGCGCCATCAGAACGGACTTCGCCGGCCGCTCTTTTGACTTCAATAACGATGAGACCCTGGTTGAGTATCAGGCCATAGTTGGCAAGCTGTTGGCGGCATTCGCCCCTCTCCTCGAGCATGGCTCGGAACCAGAGGTGGTGGCTGAGGTTATCTATAAGGCCGCGACAGACGGAACGAACCAATTGCGTTATACGGCAGGAGCAGACGCGCAGCAGATCCTGGCCAACCGGAAGGCCGACGACGACGCGACCTTCCTGCAAGCCATGAAGGTTCAGCTCGGGCTCTAACCTAGAGATTGAGGCCTCAAGAAACCGGAGGCCGATGAAGGACTTGGATCTTGGAAGAGCTTCTCACTCCCTTCCAATTGCCTATACTGCGAATCTTTTTATCTCGAAGGCTTCTCGATCAATTTGTGCAGCGAATCTTTGCGCTCGCAAACGATGCCTTCCAAGTCCATCGCAACGATTTGCTCAAACAGCAGTCGTCGCCTTCAACGTGATCGAGGTCGAGGATTCGTGAGCGCCTCCGCCTTAGCAGTCTCTTCAACATTGCTTTCCTCTCGATGAGCGCCACGTTCGGAGTCGTTTCCGTTGCGGTAAAGCAGATCGAACGGAATTTGGGATACAGTTTGCCGACTTCTACTTGAAGTCAGACAACACGGAAGGAAACGGGTCTCCGTTACGAATCCTTCACGCATGATCGGATTGCCGATGTGCCCGATGGTTAGTCGACAATCGTTGTGGGTTGCACATGAATTCACGTCACAGGGCAGCTGATGCTATGCGCTCTGACGGTGAGATTAACAGTTTTTTCGATAGGAATTCACAATGCTGACACCTGCGGTAGTTACACAGGTATTGAATCGCCCAAGCGCAATAAATATACGGGCAGCACCGCTTATAAAGGCACAACGATGAAAGGTAAACTAGTTCGATATTTCGAAGATAAAGGTTACGGTTTCCTTCAAACCGAGGATAAGCAGTTCTATTTCCTGCACATTAGTCAGGTTCAAGATGAAGACGAGATCCAGGTTGGTGACAGGTTTAGTTTCGAGCCGAAGGAAACTGACCGAGGATTGCAGGCTGTCAACTGCACTCGGATTTATCCCGCAGCCGTCCGGTGATACTTTGCTGCTTTGAAGAGAGTTTGTATCAGGAATTCAATTGTCACCAATTTCTCATCCCGCTGCCGGATCGGAATCACTAAAAACAATTCAGTTCGGTTTGGCAGATGCGTCACATATGGCATGCCCAGGGTCCCATCGCGATTAAAAGCTGGAGTTCATCCTGGTGGGGGACACGATCATGATGTGTGGCCCTACGTTCGAATCCTTATTGTTGCTAGATGTCCTCTGGGTTCATTTCACACAGGTCTTCAGGTTCGGACGTTCCGCCGGCTCTCTTGACGATTGCCAGCCGCCCCCGAGGGCCTTGTAAAGCTGTACGACACTGTTGAGTTCGTTCAGTCTGATCTGTGACAGCGTCAACTCAGCCTGAAATAGGTCCCGATCGGAATCCAACGCACTTAAGAGCGTATCGACTCCGCCGCGATACCGGACGTATGCGAGCCTAGTCCGATCCTGCAACGCGTTTACCAGAAGCTCCTGCTGCACCCGGCTTTCCCTCACTCGTTGATGGGCGATGAGCGAATTTGAGACTTCGGTAAACGCAGTTTGAATCGTCTTCTCATACTGAATTAAGGCACTCTCACGCAAGGCCTCCGATAGCCGGACGTTTGATTTGAGCCGCCCAGCCGCAAAGATCGGCTGCGTCACCTGCGGAGTGAAGTTCCAGACGGAACTGGGCCCGCTGAACAGGTTCGAGAGTTGCGAGTCTTGTCCGCCCAGAAATCCAGTTAAGCTGATTTGGGGAAAATATGACGCCTTCGCGACCCCGATCTCGGCATTCGCGGCGATCAGCGCTTGCTCAGCCGCCTGAATATCGGGACGGCATTCCAAGAGGGCGGACGGTAAGCCAGGAGGTACGTCCGGCGGCATTTCTTGTTCCGTAAGACTTTTCCCTCGCGTGATCTCACCTGGATTCTTCCCTAACAATAGGCTGATCCGATTCTCGGTCTGCTCAATCTCTTGCTGCAAGGCAGGAATGGTTTCAGCCGCCGCGTATACGAGCTGCTCTGCTTGGCGCAGATCGAGCAGGGTTGCGACACCTCCGGATTGGCGGTTCTGGATAAGGGCCAGCGATTCCTGGCGCGTGGCTAGTGTGCGCTGGGAAATCTCGAGCTGGTAGTCCAGTTCTCTAAGGTTGAAGTAGGCACTTGCCACTTCGCTCACCAACGTGGTCATTATCGCCTTGCGATTTTCTTGTGCTGAAAGAAGATTGGCGCGCGCCGCCTCAGTCGAGCGGCGCAACCGGCCCCAGATGTCTATTTCAAATGAGAGCAAGCTCAGCGTCGAGGCTCCAAACGTCCGGTTTTGCGCCGGTGCAAACGAGGTCGGCAGCGGCGTTGCGCCATTGCGCGAGCCTCGAATAGTGGCGATATTCGCGTTTGCGCTTACGTTCGGGAGCTGATTGGATTGTGTGACACCGAGAGCGGCGCTCGCCGCTTCGACCCGCGCTGCCGCGTCCCGCAAATCGTAGTTCTGGTCCAGAGCCGCGCGTTCGAGTTCCTGGAGCTTCTCGTCCTTGAAGACCTCCCACCATTTGAGATCCGCTAGGGACTCTGAATTGTTCGCTGTTGTGGCAGGAGCCGCGCGAAAAGAGTTGGGTGCAGATATCACGGGGGGTTGATAGTTCGGTCCGACGGCGCAGCGGGCGAGGAACGCTGCCGCAAAGAGTGGCACCAATAATGACTTCCGCATTGATCAGTCTCCCTGGACTTGCGCAGGCGTTTGCGATGCAACCGCCGCTGATGTTCGCGTTGCGCCCGACACCTTTTGAACTAGGCAGTAGGTCGCCGGGATGAAAAAGATGCCGATGAGGCTTGCGGCCATCATGCCGCCGATCACCGTAGTTCCCATGATCTGGCGCGCGACGGATCCAGCGCCGGATGCGGTCCATAGCGGCACGCTGCCCAGAATAAACGCAAAGGAGGTCATCAGAATTGGACGCAACCGAAGCCTTGCCCCTTCGAGAGCCGCGTCGATCAGATGCTTGCCCCGCGCAAATTCCTCGTTGGCGAACTCCACGATCAGAATCGCGTTCTTCGCCGCGAGGCCGATCAGCATGACTAGACCGATTTGCGAGTACACGTCGCTTTCGATCTGTACCTCATACGGCGGTAGGTACGCTCCCAGCACGGCACGGCGTAACCAAAGAACCGCGAAAGCGCCAAACACAGCGACGGGCGTACTCAACAACACACAGAACGGCAGGGACCAGCTCTCATACAAGGCCGCCAGGATGAGAAATACGAATAGCAAAGAGAAGCCGAAGATGACGGACGGAGGTATGCCTTCCTGAGCCTTCTTCTCCTGAAACGACATGGCCATGTAGTCATAGCCCATTTCGCGCGGCATCGTTTGATCGAAAACTTCTTCGAGCGCTTTCATTGCCTGCGCGGAGCTATACCCTGGAGCAGCGGCCCCGTTGAGTTGTGCCGATCGATACATGTTGTAGCGCATCGTGAACTCCGGACCGGGACGCGAGTGGAACGCCGTGATTGCAGAAAGCGGGACCATCTCTCCGTTTTTGTTGCGCACATAAAACTGCCCGACATTTTCCGCTCTGGTTCGGTATTCGCCTTCAGCCTCGACGTAGACCTGCCACTGTCGGCCAAACTGATTAAAGTAGTTTACAAACAGCCCGCCCATGAACGCCTGGATCGTTCGGTAGACGTCGCTGATGGGGACTCCCTGTTTGAGAACTTTGTCCTCGTCGACATCGACGAACTGTTGCGGCACGCTCGGAAGAAAGGTCGTGCTCAAGCCCGCAATCTCGGGACGTTTGCGCGCAGCCTCAATGAAGGTGTTCAAATTCGCTGCCAAGAACGGCACATCTTTGCCGGCGCGGTCTTCCAGAACAAACGTGAATCCGCCGGAGGTGCCCACTCCGGGAATCGCCGGGGGCGAAAAATCGAAAGCGATTCCTTCAGGAAGCTTGCTGAGTTCCCCGTTAAGACGCTGTTTGATTGTTTGAAACTGTTCCTGCCGGGTCTTCCGGTCATTCCATTCCTTCAGGGTGACGAAGAAGAATGCATTGTAGCTGGTACGGACGAAACTGAGCAGACTGAATCCAACAACGGACGTGGCGTGTTCAACCCCCGGGGTTTGAGCCAGAACTGCCTCGACTTTTCGCGCGACTTCGTCCGTGCGTTGCAGGGAGGATGCATTGGGGAGCTGGAGATTGACGTAAAGGTATCCTTGATCCTCGTCAGGCAAGAAGCTCGAAGGAACCTTATTGCTGAAAAATCCTGCCGCTATGCCGAAGGCTACTAGCATGATTAACGCGACGGCACTCTTACGGATTAGCGCCCCAGACCAGCGGACGTAACCTTCGGTGGCTCGTGCAAACGTGCGGTTAAACCAGTCGAAAGATTTTCTCAGAAGGCCCGTGCTTTCCGTTTTCGGCTTAAGCAACAACGCAGCCAGCGCCGGACTGAGCGATAGAGCGTTGAACGCCGAAAGAATCACGGAAATCGCAATCGTCACGGCGAATTGCTGGTACAGCCTTCCCGTGATACCCGGAATGAACGCTGTTGGCACGAACACGGCGGACAAAACCAGCGCAATTCCGATCACTGGGCCAGAGATCTCTTCCATAGCTCGGAATGCAGCCGCCTTGGGAGCAAGACCGTCTTCGATGTGACGTTCCACGGCCTCGACGACGACGATGGCATCATCGACCACGAGCCCTATCGCCAGAACCAATCCAAATAGCGAGAGCGTGTTGATGGAAAAACCGAATAGCGGGAAAAATGCGAACGTGCCGATCAATGCGACGGGAACCGCCAGCAACGGAATCAAGGTAGCGCGCCAACCCTGCAAAAAGACGTAGACGACAAAAATCACTAACACGATCGCGATCAGCAGGGTTTCGATGATTTCACGGATTCCTTCCGTAACCGAACGCGTCGTGTCGAGCGCCACAGCGTAATCCATGCCCTCGGGAAAGCGCTTCTTGGCATCCGCCATGAGTTTGTTAACGCCTTCAGCGGCCTGAACGGCATTAGAGCCTGGCAATTGATACACGGCGATTACGGCGCTTGGTTTGCCGTTAAACCTGCCGACAATCGTGTAATCTTGCGATCCCAGCTCCACGCGTGCCACATCCTTCAGCCGCACGATCCCGCCATCCGGTGTTTCGCGCACGACGATTTGACCGAAGTCTTCTGGCGAGGTGCGCCTCCCGCGCGCACGGACCGAGTACGTATATTCTTGACCCTTCGGCGCGGGCTCACTGCCGACTTGCCCTGCGGGATTCACGGTGTTTTGAGTTTGAATGGCGCTGACGATCTCGGGCACGGTGATACCTAGCTTGGCAAGTTGATCGGGCTTTACCCAAAGGCGCATCGCATATTGACCGGCGCCAAACACCTGGACGCTGCCGATGCCGGGCACTCGCGTCAGTTGATCGTTCAGGTTGATGTAGGCGTAATTGGCGAGAAATTTCCCATCGAAGGCGCCATCCGGTGAGTTGAGGCTGATCAGCATCAGCGGTGCTGTCAATGTCTTCTGCACCGTTACGCCGAAGTTGTTCACTTCGGCCGGAAGCTGCGACGCGGCCAGCGTCGAACGCATCTGGGAGAGAATCAAATCGGTGTTGGGATCAGTGTTAACGTCGAAATCGACGATCATTCTCATCTCGCCTTTAGCGGTCGCGTTCAGCGAGTACATGTAATTCATGTTGTCCACACCGCTCATCTGCTGCTCAATAGGTGTGGCAACGGATTGCTCGATGGTTTGTGCGTCGGCGCCCGTGTAAACAGCGGAGACCTGCACCTCGGGCGGAGCAATTTGGGGAAACAGAGCGATGGGCAATCTGGCAATGGTCACTGCGCCAGCAATCACCGTCAGGATCGCGATCACCATCGCCACTATGGGACGGCGGATGAAGAATTTGGACATGGTTACTTTCCCTCCGGTTCCGCCGGCGCGGCATAGGGTTTGGGATTGACCGTCATGCCCGCTCGAACTTTTTGAACGCCTTCGGCGATGACACGCTCGCCTGCCTTCAATCCGTCGTCAATAATCCACAGATTGCCGACCCGATCGCTGGGCTTCACGTTCCGAATGCTGATCTTGTTATCTGCGTTAACGACCGCAACCTGATACGTGCCCTGCATCTCCGTTACGGCCCGCTGTGGGATAAGCAGCGCGCCTTCTTGGGTTCTGATGGACGTGCGTACCCGTCCATACTGTCCGGGACGAAGCAAGTTGTCAGGGTTGGGAAACAGGCCCGCGACGCGAATCGAGCCAGTACCCTGACTGATTTCTCGATCCGCAAAATAGTAGGTCCCGATGCGCGGGTAAACAGTGCCATCTGCCAAGATGAGCTCGAGCCGCAGGCCCCTCCTCGCCGCCTCCAGCGTGGCGGGAGTCGAATAGCGCCGGTGAAAGTCGAGGTACTCCCGTTCGCTGGCGGTGAAATTGACTTTGATCGGATCCACCGTTGAAACCGTGGTCACAGGACCGCTCGCGGGGCTGACCAGGGCGCCTACTTGCTGCTGCGCCATACCGACAAGGCCGTCGATCGGCGATGTGAGCCGGGTGAAGCTCAAGTTGAGCCGCGCCGTTTCCACGGTTGCGGTAACCGCCTGAACCGCGGCGTTAGCAGCTTGAATCTGGGCTCGAGCCGTTTCTATTTGCGCCTTCGCGGCCTGCACTTGGGCTTTGGCTGCCACGTTGTTCTGCGTCGCGTTGTCGAGATCCTGCTGGGTGATGGCCTCCTGCTTTGCCAGCGGCGCGTAGCGATCCACATCGAGCTGCGTGCGAACCTGATTTGCTTCAGCTACGGCAAGTTGCGCCTCAGCCTGCGTGAGTTGCGCCTTTGCCTGGGCCACCTGCCCATTGGCCTGCGCGAGTTGACCTTCCCCCTGATCGACGACCGTTTGGAACGGCCTTGGATCAATCTCAAACAGCAGCTGTCCCTTCTTGACGAGGGAGCCTTCCGTGTAGTCCTGTTTCAGTAGATAACCAGATACCTGAGCCTTGATCTCGGCGTTGACGACTCCATCGGTTGTGCCGATCCATTCGGTGTAAATCGGAACGTCCTTTTGCTCGACCTCGACCACGTCGACCGTCGTGGGATCGGGAGCCTTAGCTCCCTCCGTTCTGCTTGAGCAGCCAGCCGAAGCGGAAACAGTCACAGCCATGAGGCAAGTCGTCACCCATATGGCAAATTGGTGCTTCAGGACGCCCACCTTTCGCTCAGCACCCAACCGGTGCAGTCCCATTGATGACGAAGGCGGGACGCGATCACGGTACTTGCGGACTGTTTCGTTTTCACTTTCGAGATCGCACCAAAGCACGTCTCTTACATTTTTCAATGTGCATATCCGCTTGGGGGTGACTGCCGGCTTTTTGCTGAAGTAGTCGATCTGCCCTGGAAGGATCAAGGCAGGGTCGAACTTCGGCTCGAGTCGACCGCAGATGCCCATATATCGGATACCCCGAAGAACGAGGGAAGTGCCCGCGCAGGCGACGATGGTTTCATACTCGCGGAAACGGTCGTTATTTAACCGGTCCGCAAGCGCGACGGTCTCAATTGCGGTGGATTTTCGCTTACTCATTTAACTCTCCTCCCGCATAAATTACGACTCTTGGACAAATGCGCGCAACGTCCTTTAGGTTTTTCGGTCGGGTAACGCAGGGGACGAAGTCGAGCAGCGCGCTCGTACTGGAAGTGCTATGTGCTTTTCTTTTGAAGTTGTCCGACAAAGCCTTCAAATTCTGCAACGACTGGATTGTGATCGCTCAACTGACTCCAACGGGAGCCATGGACCACGCGGCAGGATTTCAGTCGAGGCAGCCATGATCGCGGAACAAAGATGCCGTCGCAATGGTAGGGCGTCCTGGGGTTTCCCATCCATCGCAGCGTTTGAGCCAAAGGGCGATCAGGATTCGCTGCCTGCCAACAACTCACCAAATCAAACTCGTTGGTCAGGCGGTCGAGTATGGCACGCTCACCCTGCAGAATCCTGATTCGCTCGCACGGCTGCCGATATCCGACCGCGACATTGAAGTCACCGCCGAGTACGAGGTCGGCACAGTCGCGAAACGAGGTAAGACGGTCGAGAATATTCTGCATTGTGCGTATGTAACCGCGCTCACCGACGGGGCCGTGAACGCTGAACACTATTAAATGACGTGCCGACCACAACGTGTTCAGAATCTTGCCACCGACAACCCAACCCTCGTAATCTGGAATCCCGATCGGAACCAATGATGCGGATCGTGCAAACAGTCCAGTTCCCCAGCCTCTGCTTCCAGCAACCTGCCACGCAAATGCATCGTGGGGGTCATGCCGGAATCGTTCACCTGGAGAACTCTGGGGCGGACGGCATTCCTGCGCTAGAACGAGGTCGGGTTTTAATTTGCGGATCACTCGCGACCAGTGACCGCAGCGCTTCAGGCTTCCTGCGCTGAGAAAGTTGTACGTGACGATTCGCATTTTGCGCAAATGTGGCTCGACCTTGTCACAGATCGGCCCACCGATTTGTTTACACTTTTACATTGTCGCGATTTTTTTGTAATGCGAACTCGCAAAACTTCTCCTTCCAATTTGCGAGGAGGCTCAAATGCGACGATTCCCTGTAGTGGCGACAACGGTCCTGCCTGCATTTCTTGTTCTGTCAGTAGCTCTCCCAACTTTGATTCAGGTATCGAATGGTCAGGGTGGCACGCGGTCGAAAGCATTATCTCTCAAAGCTCCGGCGGGTAATCTGCCCGCAAGTCGGACGATCAATGTCGGCGGAATCACTGGAGCGGTCCTGCCGAACGGGCGGTTGATTACTCCGGTTGGCGCCGAACTCAGCACGATGGCACCCAAGCCATACGGGATGGCGTTGTCACCCGACGGAAACACGCTGGCTACGGTGAACAGTGGCATTGGCCCATTCTCGATTACTCTATTGAAGAACATTCGCAGTGCGAATCCGAGTGTTGCCGTCATACCCGTATCCTCGACTTTTATGGGGATTGTCTTTTCTCAGGATGGATCCCATTTTTATGCCGGCGGGGGCGAAAATGGAATTGTATGGGTCGGTTCTGTTGAGGACGCCAAAATCATCGGTGCTGTGAATCTCAATGGTGCGGCGCATACGATCACAACGCCATGGACCGTGAGCAGCAATCCCAACCCCCGGTTCAAAGGTGCATTTCCCGGAAATCTGGCGCTTAGCGGCGACGGTAAACTCCTTTACGCCGTCGACCAGGCGGGTTTTCATCTGCACATCATCGATACGACGAAAATTGTCACCGGCACTAATGCTTCAAATCAGATCACGGAAGCGAATAACTTTGCCGCGATCGTCGGACATGTGGATACGGGGCGCTATCCGTATAGCGTTGCGACGAGGTCCGACGGCAGGCTCTTCGTCACCAATATCGGCATTTTTGAGTACACCCACCTGAGGCCGGAGATGCCGACCGGAAATTCGAATGTGGATTATCCGCTTGGCTATCCTGCCGTAGGATATCCAGAGGAAACGGAAGAAGCCAAGACGATCCGCGTCAAGAAGGTGGATCCACGGAACCTGCCCTCGAGCCTCCGCGACCCCGATGGTATTCGGGTCGGATACATCAACTCGGATCGCGACTACACGGTTCCCGGCCTCGGCAGCCCGAACGCACCGGAATCCTCTTCCGTGTATATCTACTCAGCAGCAACACCATTGCCCGCCTTGGAGGAGAGAGTCAAAACAGGGCCACAAGTGGGCGACGTCGAAAAAGGCCTCGCGGTTTATAGTGGCAGTCACCCGAATGCAATTGCCGTAGGTCCCGAGGCAATCTACGTTTCGAACGGCAATAATGACAGTATTTCTGTACTCGACCCAAAGTCGTTTCAGGAACTCCAACGAGTAGACCTGTCCGTATTTTCGGGAAGCGATTCGCGTCTAAAAGGAATCCAGCCAGTCGCATTTGCATTGAGCCCTTCTGCGGATTATCTCTACGTCGCCGAAGCCGGGATTAACGCGGTCGCAGTGGTCCAGCTACATGAGAAAAGCGCCAAGGTCCAAGGCCATATCCCTGTGGGATGGTGGCCGGCTGCGGTGCAGGTGAGCAGCGACGGTAAGACACTATACGTCTCCAATGCGCGCGGTCGCGGCGCCGGCCCAAACAACAATGCGCCGCCGAATAATCTGGGCTCACCAAAATCGAGCACGATCGGTACGGTGAACATCATCCCAATCCCGGGAGCTGCGCAGCTGGCCTCTTATACCGGCCGCGTCTTCGCCAACAATGGCTTCGTCGAATCGTTCGCAAATCTTGACTCGAACAATCCAGTCCCGACCAAGCCAGGCATCCCAAGCAGCAAGATCAAACACATCATTTTTATAAATAAAGAGAACTCGACTCACGATCAAATGCTCGGTGACATTACGATGACTCGACAAGGCGTGCCGGTTAATGGGGAGCCGAGTTATTCGTTGGGTCGCGACGCAAGTCCGAATCACCACGAGCTTGCGTTACGCTTCGCGTTCGGCGACAACTTCTATCTAGAGCCCGCTGTTTCGTCCGACGGTCACCGTTGGTTAACCGGAATGTATGCAACGGAATTTGAAGACACCCATTGGCCCGCTTCCTACGGAGGGCAACGTAACGACGCCGGCGATGATGCAACCGTGTTCGCCAATTATCCCGGGCGGCTCGGATTTACTGATGCCAATGGCTCGCCCGATCCGCAAGACTACAACGAGCACGGCGGTATTTACCTCCATCTTGCCCGTCATCGAGTGCCATTTATCAATTTTGGCAATGGATACGAGTTTGCCGAGGTTGACGAGGACTTCGGCACCGAGCCCACCGGAATTCGCGAACACGTGAACGTTCCCATGGAAAAAGTAGTGCGCGATAACAGCGATCACTTATTTCCGAATTACAACACTCATATACCGGACGCGCCGCTGCCGGAAGATCCGACTCGATTTAATCGGTTCGGGCGTTTCAAGCAAGTGTTTGAAGCACACTATGTGGATCCTGTTAACAAGGTGTGCAAATTGCCGGCCTACGTGGACCTGTTCTACCCCAACGATCACGGGGGCGGGGCTCGCGATATAAATCCCGCAGGCCCAGACTGGTCATATAAACGTTTCGTGCAGGATAACGACGACGCCCTAGGACTAACTGTAGAGCTCATTTCCAATAGCCCGTGTTGGAAAGACACCGTGATTTTTGTGGTGGAAGATGACCCACAGAACGGGTTCGATCACGTCGATGGCTATCGCTCGATCTTCTTAGCGATCAGTCCATGGGTGAAACACGAATATGTCGCAAAAACCCACTACAGCCTTTCGAGTATTTTCAAAACCGTAAATCTCATCCTTGGTCTTCCTCCCTTGAACCAATATGACGTGGCTGCCACGGACCTGCGCGACATGTTTACCAGCACACCGGATTTCACTCCGTATTCAAAACAGCAGACTCTGTACGCAAAGGGCGCCAGCCCAATCTGGATCGCATTGACGAAGGAAATCGATTTTCGACGGCCGGATGCAGATGAGGTCAAGTTGCGGCAAGCCATCGCGATGAGCGAAGGTATCCCCCGTCGCAAATGATCACGTAACGGAGGTTCAATTCATTGGATAGACGGTTGGGCTTCTTCAAATCGCCCTCCGCCTTACAAAGAGCGGTGAGCTGCGAGCCTCCATCGGCGTACTAACTAAAATCGGTTGTTGAAGCGAGCCCATCATATCCGTCTCCCGGTTGCCACGACCTTGCAGAGCTCAGCTCCATAGAACAGCACCTGGCTAATAATGTTCATTAAGAGCATGACAGCCAGGATTCCCCCGACAACGCCATAGGCGCCGTGGCTGCTGCCGAAGAAGGCGCCATAGAGCGACAGGATCTCGGCAGCGATCACCCAGGCGACTGAGCACAGAAATACCGCGAGCCAGACGTCGCGCCAACGAAGCGGAACAGGTGGCAGGTATTTGAGTAAAGGAGCGAACGTGATTGCCGCAAGGATCAACGAAGTCAGCGCCGTGAGCAGCCATCCCGTCTGGCTTGGTAGTGACAGGCTGCCGACCAGCCGGTTGAGCCACTGGGTCACGGAAACCAGTACGAGCGCCACTAGCAGCACAACGCCTGCGCTCAGCACCATGACAAACGACATGACCTTTTCCAGAATTGTCTCTCGCACTACAACGCGCACTGACCCTGAGACGAGCAGCGGTTGATACTTCCAGATCGCTCGAAAGGTCAGCCGCAGGTGATGAAACAGGACCGAGGCGGTCAGTAAGAGGCCGACAAGGCTGATGAAGCTCGCAACGATTGACTCTCGTTTCAGCGTGTTCAAGAGTTGGCCGATCGTTTCCCGGAGCTGTGTCCCAAAACTTGCCTCGATACGTAGCAGCATTTGTTCCTGCATATCGGCGGCAACAGGTGAGACACGCAGCAGCACCCCAAGTGTTGCCAGCAGCAACAGGCAAAGTGGTATCAACGAAACCATCGCGTAGTAAACCATTGCTACCGCAAGATAGCGTGCCCGGTCGCGTTCGTACTCGACCCACGCGAGGCGCAGCAGGTTTACCAGGGAACGGGAACGGTCAGCCCCCTTAGCCCTGTCGGGCATGTCAGGTGATGGTCTGCTTCGCATTTTTTCCGGCCTCAACTATGCGGCTAACTTATCTCTACTGGTCGATCTACCTTCTGAGCCACCATTCGACGGGCAAGAAGCAGCAGCCTCGAACAAGGAGGTAAACAGCAACCGGTGTGATTCGCAGCGTGCCGCCGAAAACGATAGCGAAGGTCGCCGCACCTGAGAGCCGTTTAAAACGGCCGTGAAGGATTCCAAAGGCTGCGCAGCGCAATGCTGCCGCTGGCTCTCTCGCAATCCAGAACCCCGACTCGGTTCATCTTTTCTTATCGGTAGATTTTTCTTCGGATCTCTGTAGTCTCCGCAGGAACGTAAGGGCCTTTACACGAGGTGGCACGACCCATGCTCTGCGAAAACGCATGTCGCGCAGGGTTGCGATTGTCGCGGCGCCTGATAGCTTGGCGGACGGTGTATCTTTTGAAGCTTCCGGGTGGCTAAGAAGCTGCGGGTCGTGATGGGCTGGACTTTTGGACTTCTCGAAACCGCTCGCGGAAAAAACCGAGTGTAACGCCGTCTTCGTCCGCGACGACCACGAATACATCACGCTCTAAGGTTTGCTGAATCCCGGTCGTGAATGGACCCTTCCGCCAGCGGGAGCCACACTTGAAAACGCGTTTCGCCGGGTTTCGAGCTGACTTCAATCGTGCCCCTGTGCTTCTTGACAATTCGCAAAGCAGTGTCGAGTCCGAGTCCTGTACCTTCGCCTACTTTCTTGGTGGTAAAGAAAGGCTCAAAGATGTGAGGCTGAATGGCGGGGGGAATGCCCGGACCATTGTCGGCGATCTCAACCACCACACAATCGTCTTCCCGATAGGTCCGCACTCGAAGTTCTCCTTTGCCGCCCATTGCGTCAATGGCGTTGTCGATGATGTTGGTCCACACCTGATTCAGCTCGCTACCGAATGAATTCACGAGAAGCGGAACGGGCTCGTACTCGCGCTGGATCACGACGCCGTGTTTGAGCTTATGGTTCAGGATGGTAAGCGTCGTTTCCAGACTCTTGACGACGTCGACGTTTTGCACGGGAGTCTGATCCATATATGTGTATTCCTTGATGGCATGGACCAGATCCGATATTCGCGAGGCACCGCTCTCAATTTGATCGAGAAGACTCGCGACCTCGACCGAAGCAGCAATCCTAATCAGAGCGGCGCGGGCAGTGTCTGCATCGAGAATCGAAAACAATGATTCCAGCGCCTCCGGTTTGACGTTCCTTCGCGCGAGGTCCGCCGACAATTGCCATAGGTCGTTCTGTCCATGACTTCGCAACACAGAATCAATTTGCCCTTCCATGTCGCTCAGTTGCAATGGATCGAGCGGAACTTCGCGGTGCTGGATGAACGAAGCTTCCAGCTTCTCGATTTCTGATTTCTGTGCGGCGGTCAGCTCGCGCCTTCCTAATTCGTGGCTCGCGTCCCGGATTTTCTTCAACACCTCCCGCAGCTGAGCGGCAGCGCGCTTTGCGGCCGAAGCGGGGTTGTTGAGTTCATGTGCAAGCCCTGCCGAAAGTTTTCCCATCGAAGCCAAACGGTCGCGCTGTTGTTCCATCCGAGTGGTTTCGCGAATTCTGTCGGACATGAGGCCAACGAGACGCTTCGTCAACTCCGGCATTTTCTGCACAAGCTCGGGGAAGAGAGAAGAAGGGAAACGCAGGATCTTTGCGTCCGTCGTCGCGCGGGCATCCAACGGAAACTGCTTCATTCTCGAAAACGGCAGAACGCCGGTCACGTCACCCGGTTTGGGCGAGATCACCACCGTTTCGCCTCCGAGTTCCCCGCGTGCCTGCAACTGCCCCTCCAGAATGACAAACATGGCGTCGGCCGGGTCGCCCTGGCGGAAGTAGGTATCTCCCGGTTTGAGATGCAGCTCTTCCGCATGGCCGCGGAACCAATCGATCTGGTCCTCGGGTAGGTCGGCAAAAGCCGGAAC
>Ga0114129_10003155_pt1 | contig 23125 bp, 17 predicted proteins | sample RhiMetdeltSRZDD1_FD_80071 | JGI IMG/M metagenome (GOLD analysis project Ga0114129, IMG submission 80071) | Populus rhizosphere microbial communities from Tennessee, USA - Rhizosphere MetaG P. deltoides SRZDD1 (version 2) (version 2) | ecosystem: Host-associated > Plants > Roots > Rhizosphere >... | reverse complement strand
CTGCTGCTGCCGGTGCTCGTGCTCGCGGTGCCGATCCTCGACACGACTCTCGTCACGGTCGTGCGGCTCCTAGACGGACGTCCCGTCTACCAGGGCGGGCGCGATCACACCTCGCACAGGCTCGTCTATCACGGGCTCTCGGAGAAACGGGCCGTCGTCCTGCTCGCGGTCATCTCGGCGGCGCTCGGGGCGACGAGCCTGTTCTACACGGTGCTCGACAACGCCTGGGTGACCCTGATCGGCGTTCTGCTGACGTTCGCGCTGCTCGTGCAGTTCGCGAGCGTGCTCTCGGACGTCGAGCGCTCACCCGGCGTGTTCGAGGAGCGCGGCTGGCTCCGGACCTTCGTCGCGAATCCGCGCCGGCTGGTCGAATCGCTGGTGGACTTCGCGCTGATCACGGCGTCGTTCGCCTTCGCCTACTACCTGCGCCTGCAGGGAAGCGGCACGGCCTACGACCGTCACATCTTCCAGGTGTCGCTCGCCGTCCTGCTCGCAGCGCGCTACCTCGCGTTCATCCCGTTCGGGCTGTACCGCGGCGTGTGGCGGTACGCCGGAGCACGCGACGCGGCGGCGATCGTCGGCGCCGTCGTCGTCTCGGAGGTCGTCGCCTACCTGATCCTCGACGCGACCCAGGTCTGGGGCGCGTTCCCGCGGAGCGTGTTCATCATCGACGCGCTCGTCTGCTTCGTGCTGATCGGCGCTTCCCGCTTCTGGGAGCGAGGGTTCGTCCGCGGTGTCTCGACGCTGACGGGCCGCAGCGGACGCCATCGGACGCTGATCGTCGGCGCCGGTCGCGGCGGCCGCAGCCTGCTGCGCGAGCTCCGCGAGACGGCGGGCGAGCAGGTGGTCGGCTTCGTCGACGACGACCAGCGGCTGGCTCGCCGCCGCCTGCAGGGTGTGCCGGTGCTCGGTGGAATGATGGAGATCGAGGCGGTGCTGGCCAGAGCCCGGCCGGACGCGGTGCTCGTGACGATCCCGGACGCCCCGCGCGAGCGGCTGGGGCTCGTCCTCGACGCCTGCACCCTGGCCGAGGTGCCGTGCCGGTTCGTGAGGCGCGAAACCGACCTTGATCCGCGCGTCGTGCTCGGCGCAAGTGCAGACTGAGGCAGCGATGAGTGTCGCGAGCGCGCGTCCGGCGCCGGTGGAGCGCACATTCGCCGATCGGCTGCTCGCCGCCGTGCCGCTGCTCAGCATCTTCTTGTGGCTGAGCATCGTCTACGCCGTCGAGGCGTGGGCGCACTCGACGCCCTGGCTGTTCGGCGACGAGCTCGAGCTCACGCAGCTCTCCCGCGCGATCGCGCTGACCGGCCACGCGGCGCGCCGAGGCGAGCCGCACTCCTTCGACACGCTCTGGACGTACGTGATGGCGCCCGCTTGGCGCATCCACAACGTCCATACCGCCTACGCCACCGTGAAGTACACGGCGGCGCTGATCATGATGCTGACCGCCTTCCCGGCGTACGCGCTCGCGCGTCATGTCGTCGGCCGCACCGCGGCGCTGTTCGTCGCCGCGGCGTCCTGCGTGATCCCGGCCATGGCCTACTCCTCGATGCTCGTCGAGGAGCCGCTGGCCTACCCGTACTCGACCCTCTGCCTCTTCCTGATCATCCGGACGCTCGTGCGCCCGACGCGCTGGTGGATCGCGGGCACGATCGCGGCGGCGATCGTCGCGCCGTTCGTGCGCGGCGAGCTCGTCGTGATCTGGGCCGTCATCGTCCTGGCGTTGCTGTTCCTCGCCTGGCAGACGGACCGCGTCGGTCGCTGGCGGGCGACGTGGACGACGTGGGACTGGGTCGGGTTCGTGGTGCTGCTCCTCGGCGCGGCCGTGACGGTGAGCGCAGTGCTCGGAAAGGGCTCGTTCGAGTGGCTCATCTCGACCGACCACTACAAGCGGCGCATCTTCGATTTCGGCCTCAACGCAGGCGGTGCGCTGGCGATCGGCCTCGGTGTCTTTCCACTGGTGGCCGGGCTCGCATCACTGTGGCCGGGCAGCGGCGAGCGCCCGCTGCGCACGGTGACCGTCTTTCGCTGCGTGCTGCTCGCAGCCGTCATCTCGTTCGGCGTCTACACGGCGGTGAAGTCGACGTACGTGTCGACGACATTCGGCACCTACACGTACGAGCGCAACCTGATCTACGTCGTGCCGCTGCTCTTCGTCGGGACCGCGCTCTGGTTCGAGCGGCGCAATTTCAATCCGGTGGCCGTCCTGGTCTCGGCGGTGTTCGTCCTGTACCTGCTGCTGACGACGCCGTACGAGATGGGGCAGGACATCTCCTACAACGCGCCGGGGCTGGCGATCCTGCAGCAGGGCAACCGCTACCTCGGCCTCAACCCCAGCCAGGCCAAGGCCGGGCTCCTGGCGCTGCTCTGTCTGTCCGTCGCCGTTCTGCTCGTCCGCCGCGTGCGTTGGCTCGCGGCGGCCGTCGCCGCCGGGGTGCTCGTGTGGGGATTCACCGGTGAGCTGTCGTTTGCGTCGGCCTCGAATCGCGCATCCGACAGGTTCGTCGACAACATCCGGCGGCCGTTCACGTGGGTCGACGACGCGACGGGCGGGAAACCGGCGCTGTACCTCGGCCAGCAGATGGCCGACCCGAACGGCGAGTGGCTGCTCGAGTTCTGGAACCCGCACTCGATGATCGGCCGCGTGTGGAGCCTCGACGGCACCGCCCCCGGCCCCGGTCCGACCTTGACCCCCGACCCGAGGCTCCCGGACGGCGCGCTGTCCCATGACCCGCACTATCCGTACGTCGTCGAGGAGCAGGGCATGAACGTCGTCGGACGTGTCGTCACGACCCACGAGCACGTGGCCGGCGGCTCGCTGCAGAACTGGCGGCTCGTGCAGGTCACGCCGCCGCTGCGGCTCCGCGACTTCGTGAGCGGGCAGTACGCGGACGGCTGGTCCGGCGCGTCGAGCGCCTACACGCGGTTCTCGAGCGGCGATCGTCCCGGACGGGTTCGGATCGTCGTGGCACGGCCGTGGGGCGGGAAGGACGTTCCCGGCCGCGTCACGGTGAGGCTCGGGCCGATCGTGATCGGCGACGACAACCAGCCGCACGTCGGCACGCCGACGGTCGTCAAGAGCTTCGTCCTGCACAAGAACGGCGTGAAGCGCCTCGTGCTGCCGGCACCCGGCCCGCACTTCCGTGTCGAGGTGGACGTCACGCCGACGTTCCGTCCACGCGAGCTGTCGCCGCAGACGGACAGCGACAGCCGCGACCTCGGCGCGAAGATCACGTACGCCTACTTGCCGCGCAGAGGTAGCTGAACCGAAAGCGCAGCAGCAGCGTCGCGAACGGCGTCCGCTCGAGGGCGTGCAGCGTCGACTCCGCGAAGCGCGGCAGCACGAAACGCTGTGGCGAGAAGAACGGGCGCAGCTCGAGCCTGTCGAGGCCGGCGGCGAGCAGATCGGCGCGCACATCGTCAACCCGGTACTGGCGGGGATTGAGGTCGAACACGAGCTTCTTCCGTGTGTAGCCGGCGGCGCGTTCGAAGAAGGCCCGGCGATCGCGCGCGTAGTAGATCGCGCGAAAGCACGTCGTGGCCGCGACCGGCTCCGGCGGCTCGTAGTCGTTGAGGTCCCCGAGCACGACGTCTCGATCGCGCCGCCGCGCCGACTCGACCATCTCGGGGCTCGAGTCGACGCCGCGATAGCGAATGCCCGGGAGATAGTCGGCCAGACCGCCGTCCCCGCAGGCGAGGTCGACGAGCGTGTCGCCCGACTCGAGCCGCGGGCCGAGGGCGACGGTCAGCTCGGCGCGATGCGCCAGGTATGCATGCGGGTCGGCGTACGCCGTCTCGGTCCAGCTCACCGCAGCGCGAACAGGCGCTCGGGGTGCTTGCGCAGGAAGCGCAGCATGGCGTGCATGTGCCACAGGTTCCGGCGCGTGAAGAAGTGCTTGTCGATCACGGCCTGGTACTCGTGCCGGACGACGGCAGCCGGCACCCACCAGCGCTCCCAGCCGGCCTTCATCGCGCGGTAGCTGAGGTCGATGTCCTCGACGTACAGCTTGTAGCCGGCGTCCCAGCCGCCGATCTGCTCGAGCATCGTCCGGCGCATGAGCAGGAATGCGCCGAGCATGGTGTCGACCTCCAGCGGCTCGTCGGTCGGCGCATCGAGCAGGTAGTGGCGCTTCTGCCAGCGCAGCGGCGGGAAGAGCGAGCGGAGCGGCGTGCGCCGGACGATCGTGCCGCCGATCGTGGGGAAGCTGCGCCGCGAGGCCTGGAGTGTCCCGTCGGGATTGAGCATCTTGGGACCGGCGATGCCGCAGCGCGGATGCGCGTCGGCGAACTCGACGAGCGCGGCAATGCACCCCGGCTCCGGAATCGCGTCGGGATTCGCGATGACGACGTACTCGCCGCTGGTCGACGCGATCCCTTTGTTGACGTTCGCGGAGAACCCGAGCGGCCGCTCGTTCTCGACGACACGCACGTCGGGCGGCAGCGACGCCGGGCGGCCGGCTCGCCCGTTCGCCACGACGACGAGCTCGTCGACCTGGGCGCGCAGCTCCGGGAGCGACTCGCCCAGCATCGCGGCCTCGCCCGGGCCGGTGGCGACGAAGATGCCCGAGACCTTCATGTACCGAGGATCCTGCGATACACGCCCGCGGTGATGCGCGCAGTCTCCCGCCAGGAGAATGCCTTCGCACGCTCGAGGCCCGCCGCGGAGAGGCGCTCGCGCTCCGCGAGAGCGCTGCGCACGCCCTCGGCGAGATCCTCGGCGAAGACAGCCGCGTCGCCGGCAACCTCCTGCAGCGCCGGCTCCGGTGCCGCGACCACGGGTGTGCCGCAGGCCATCGCCTCGACCACGGGGAGGCCGAACCCCTCGTAGCGGGACGGGAAGACGAGGCACGCGGCGGACTGGTACAGCCGCACGAGCTCGTCCTTCGCCACGTACCCGCGCACGTCCGCGCCGCGGCGCGAGAGCTCCGCCGCCAGCTCGGCATCCTTGGTCGGGCCTACTGCCACGAGCCTGCGCCCGACCGCGTTCGCGGCGTCGATCGCGGCGAGCGGCTGCTTGCGCGGCTCGATCGCGCTCACGAACAGCAAGAACGAGTCGTGTTCCCCGGCGGGCTTGAACTCGGCGTCGGGCGCCAGAGGCGTGACGGTGATCTTTTCGGGAGGTGTCCCGTACAGCTCGACGAGGTCGCGCTTCGTGCGCTCGGAGATCGCGAACACGTGCCGGGCTCGCTTGACGGAGCTGCGCACGAATACCTTGAAGGTGGCGAGATCCCACCGGCCGAAGACGCTCGGATCGCGTTCCCACGAGAGGTCCTGAACCGTCAGCACCGCCGGGACGGGGCAGTGCAACGGGAGCGAGTGGACGAAGTGAGCAACGCCCGGCCGGAGGCGCCGCAAGAGCGTCGGGACGCGCACGGCCATTCGGAGCTCCTGGGAGCGAGCGCGCAGAACGACCGGCTCGACCCCCTCGGGAACGAGCGATGGGTCGCGGACGATCGCCGCGATGCGGAGGTCTCCGGCGACCCGGGGCAGTTCCCGCAGGAGCTCTCGCACGTACGTCTCGTCGCCGGTCCGGCGCCGGCCCAGCACATCTGCGTCGACGAGGATCACGCGAGCGCCTCGCGGTAGACGCCGACGGTCGCGCCGGCGACCGCGTCCCAGCGGAACGCACGCGCGCGCTCGAGCCCGCGCGGGACGAGCGTGTCTCGCTCGGCGGCCGCGCGCTCGATCCCCGCGGCGAGCTCCGCCGGATCGCTCGGATCGACGAGCACCGCCGCGCCGTCGGCGATCTCCTCCATCGCCGTACCGCGCGACGTCACGACCGGCGCGCCGCAGGCCATCGCCTCGAGCACCGGAATGCCGAAGCCCTCGTACACCGACGGGTACGCGACGCAACGCGCGCCCCGATAGAGCCGGGCAAGGTCGGCGTCGGTGACCTCGCCGAGCCAGCGGACGCCGTTGCCGCCGACCTCGACGCCGCCCCAGCCGCGCGCACCGACCACGCGCAGCTCGACGCCGCTGCGCCGCGCGGCTTCGACGAGGCGCGGCAGATTCTTGCGCGGCTCGAGCGTTCCGACCGCGAGCACGTACTCGCCGTCGGCGGCAGGCCCCTCAGGCGTGAACTCGTCGTCGATGCCGTTCGGGACGACCCGGATCTTCTCGTCGGGCACACGCAGGAGCTCGACCAGCTCCCGTCGGGTGAACTCCGAGACGGCGATGATCCGGCGCGCCGCGGCGAGAACGCGCGGGACGACGCGCGGGCTGTACGTGCGCGTCCAGCGGTTGAACGCGTCCGGGTGGCGAAGGACGGCGAGGTCGTGCACCGTCACGACGAGCGGGAGCGCCGAGCGCAGCGGCCCGCGATAGGTCGGGCAGTGCAGCACGTCCCCGTCGCGCCGACGGCCGAGCGCGAACGGGTACCAGAGCCCGTCGCGGGCGAGGGTCGAGAGCTTGTCCGACCTGCCGAACGACACGGTCGAGACTTCGACGTCGTCACGGCGGCGCAACTCGCGCAACAGGGACGTCAGGTAGCGCGCGGTGCCCGCCCGAGTCTGGATCAGCGGCGAATCGTCGACGACGGCGCGGATCACAGCGCGTCACCGTAGCTGCGCAGGTGCACGCGCCCCGTCTCGCGCCAGGTGAAGCGGCGCGCGTGCGCGAGCCCGAGCGGGACGAGCTCGTCGCGACGCGCGAGCGCCTCGCGGATTCCCGCAGCGAGCGACTCCGGGGATTTCGGGTCGACGCGCACGGCCGCGTCGCCGCTGGCTTCGTCGAGCGAAGGGTGGCTCGAGACGACGCAGGCCGTGCCGGAAGCCATCGCCTCGATCACGGGGATCCCGAAGCCTTCGAAGAGGGACGGATACACGAATACGGTCGCGCCACGGTAGAAGCGCGCCAGCTGGTCGTCGGACAGGGGGCGGGGAAACTGGCTGAGCGTGAACAGCGGCAGGTCGGTCTGCAGGAGCTCGTAGGCGAGCTGGAGGTTGCGGAGGTTCTTGCGCCAGTCGGCGGTGGCCGTGCTGAAGATGAACGGAGCGTCGAAGCCGGGCCCGTCGGGCGTGAAGACCGGCGCCACGCCGGGATAGGCGACGCGTACGCGGTCCGGCTGGATCCCCAGTCGCTCGCTGACGTCCGAGGCCGTGAACTGCGAGTTGACGAAGACGACGTCGCAGTTGCGTGCCTCGCGTGCGTTCGTCGTGTGCATGCGCACCGTGCGCGGATGCAATCGGTCGGGGAAATGGAGCGGCCCCAGGTCATGGATCATCGTCGCGCGGATGCCGGCACGCTGTGGCGGCCGCATCCAGTCGGTGAAATGCAGGACGTCGAACGCGCCGACGAAGCGCTCCGCGACCGGATGTTGCACCCTCCCCCACACACGTCTCGTGGCGTGCGCGAACGGGACCGAGACGATGCGGCGCTCGACGTCCAGCCCGGTGAGCGCGTCGTTCAGCAGCTTGCGCCCGCGCATGCTGACCGGACCGAACGCCACGAGCTCGTGATCGCCGCCGTTCTCGAGCATGCCTCGAAGGGCGCCGAGGATGTAGTTCCCGACGCCCGTTCGCGGATGCGAGAGGGGCGTGACGTCGTAGGCGATCCTCACGGAGCGCGGTAGGAGAACTGCACGAAGCGCGCGCCGAGCCGGCGGGCGTCCGTGCTTCCGGGCTGGACGAGAGCCGGCACGGCGGTCGGAGCGACCGTGAAGGTGGCGCGGCAGACGCCGTGCTTCGGCTGTAGCGGCACGGTCAGGTGGCCGACGTCTCCCGGCTCGAACGTCACGCTTCGGCCCGCGGCCGTCACCGTCTGCGGCCGCGTGAACAGCTTGTCGTCGCTCGCAACCGTGGCGGTCACACTGCCGCCGCGGCAGCGGAGCCGCGTGTAGGTGAGATGCCGTCCCGACCAGCCGTCCGGGTACGCTCCGTTGACGCGAGAGGCGATCGCCACCAGCCCGTCCGGCGTACGCCGCAGCACGATCCCGCGCACCTCGTCGATCCCGATCACCCTGCCGGCGAGCGGTACGGTCGTGTCGGTGAGGACGTATCGGCTGCGTACCGGCGCGTCGTTCGGCAGCACGAGCACGCCGTCGGCGCGACGCGAGACGTGCGTCTCGGGCAGTCCGCCCATCGACGGCTGGGCGAGGTCGTACACGGGTCCTACGCTCCGGTTGAAGAACTCGTTCTCCCACAGAGGCAGAGGCTGCTGCGTCGGGTCTCTGCCCGAGTAGACGAACGCAACGCTCGCGTCGCGGCCGACGGACGCGTCGATCCAGTCGCGCCGCGAAGTCGTCATTCCCTGGAAGAGGGCGCCGACGGATGCCTTCGGGAAACCGTGGTCGAAGCGCTCGATCCGCTCGGTCGCAAAGGCGAACCACGCGAAGACGAGCGCCGGCAGGACGAGCGCATACCGCGGCGAGATCGTGAGGAACACGAGCGCGAGCGCGGCGGCCGCGACGACGACGACAACCCCGATCGTGCTCGGGCTGACGAGCGCCTCCTGCACCCACCAGAGCGGCAGCAGGGCCAGCGTGTCGGCCTCGGCCGACGTTCCGATCAGCTGGTGGTAGGGCAGCGCGCCGGGCAGCGCAGCCGCGAGCACCGCTGCAGTAGCCGCGACGGGTGCCGGCCGCGGCATCCCGCGCTCGATCCATGCGAGCAGCGCGATGAGGAAGAGCGGCGCGACGTAGAACATGTTCCGTTCCTCGACGCGCGGCGAGAGCGCCGACGCGAACGCGGCGACCTCGAGCAGGAGCCAGGCGGTCAGCGGGAGCGTGGCGGCGAGGAAGATCCGGAGCGGCCGGTCCAGGGAGCGCGCGAGAGCCGTCAGCAAGAGGACGGCCGCGAACGGGACGATCCCGAGGTACAGGTCGAGCTCCGAGACGTGGTACAGGAGCCACTTGAGCACCTGCCCGGGGTGGTAGTCCGCGTGGCCCGTGACGCTGTAGCTCCCGAGCACGTCGAGCGGTGACTTTCCGCGGGCGAGCTGGACGGCGAGCGCGCCGAGCACGGCGACGGCCAGCACGGCATAGAGCGCACGAAACTCCTTCACGACGCGAAGGAGCCGACGGCGGTCGAGCCACGCGAGCAGCAGCGGCGCCGTCGCGACGGCGGGGATCAGGACGACCGCCTGCGAGCGTGCCAGGAACGCCAGCAGGCAGATGCCGAGCAGGACGAGCTGACGTGTCAGAGTCGGGCGCTCCAGGGTGAGCACGAGTGCGAGCGCCGCGCAGACGAAGATCGGGTAGAAGACCGTCTCCGTCATCAGCGTGCCCGTGTACATCATCGACGGCACGGCGACCGCGAGCGCAGCCGCGAGCAGCGACCAGGCCGGCGAGAGCAGCCGCCGCGCGAGGAAATAGACGGGGATCGCGGTGAGCGACATCAGCACGGAGCCGATCGTCTTCGCCGCTGCGTAGGCGTCGGGCACCGACGAGAACACACGCCACGCGGGAGCGATCAGGAGCGGGTAGACAGCGCCGTAGGCACCGTGGTGCACGTCGCGAACGAGGAAGTGGCCGGTCGCGGCGAAGCTCTTCGCGAGCTCGGAGTAGATGAGCTCGTCGACCATGATCCAGGGCGCGACGACGCGGCGTGAGAGCCCGTAGCGGAAGACGGCGGAGAACACGACGAGCGCCGCGAGCCACGCCCAGGGTGGGATACGTGCGACGCGGCTCCGTGGGATCGGCGGCGCCGGCTCCGGGCGGCCGTTGCGCGCGAGCCCGACCTCGCCCAGGCGCTCGGCGAGCTCGGCGCTGAAGGACGTGCCGGGCTCGATGCCGATCTCCGCCGCCGCACGGGCGACGTCGCGCACGACGGCATCCGCGACGAGCGTCCCGCCGGCCGCCTCCTCGAGCGCGGCGACGTATTGCTCGGCCGCCCGTCCGAGGTCGTGCTCGCGCCGGACGTACTCGAGCGCGGCCTCGCTCATGGCGAGCTGCGTCGGCTCGCTGGACGCGAGCAGTTCCAGCGCCGCTGCGAGGACCGGCACCTCGTCCCCGTCGACCGGGACCTTCAGAGCGACGGAGTCGGGCAGCTCCGCGAACCAGCCGAGCTCACTGACGACGAGCGGGCGGCCGAGGGACAGAGCCCGAATGGCGCTGCCCGACGTCTCGCCCATCGTCGGCGCGCGAAGCGAGACACATGCGTCGCACGCCGCCATCAGCGACCACAAACGCTGCTCGTCGACGTAGTCGATGCGCTCGACGCCGTCGCCGACGAGGCGCTTCGCGTCGAATCGCGCCGAGGCCGTCCCGACGAGCAGCAGCTTCGCCTGCGGGTGGCGGCGGCGCACGGCCGCGAACGCCTCGAGCAGCTGCGGGATGCGCTTGCTCGCGTTGATATGGCCGAAGCACCCGAAGAGCGGGCGCCCGTCGACAGCGGCGGGCGCGACGTGGGGCATCGGCCAGGCGGGGTGCGGGATCCGCCAGATCGGCCCGCCGTACGCGGCGTCGCGCGCTTGCTCCTCGACGTAGTTCGAGTGGACGATCAGTCCCGTCGCGGGCCCGAGCACCTCGCCGGCAAGAGGAAACTCCTCGGGCCGGGTCTCCCACGGCGGAGGCACGCGCCCGTCGAGCACGCCGTGCGCCAGCAGCCGGCCCGGGACGCCGGCGTCGCGCTCCATCGCAGCGAGGTATCCCGGTCCGTCCTTGCGACCGATCGTCAGGCCGGCGACCAGATGGTGCAGCACGAAGTCGTGCAGGACGACGACGCCCGGACGACGCCGTAGCGCGTCGACGATCCAGCCGTGTGACTCGGGGTCGTTGCCGACGTGGTAGAGGGCGACGTCGGCGGCGACCGGCCTGGTGCGTCCGCGACGCACGACGTCGACGTCGAGCAGGCGCTCGAGTGCCGGCAGCAGCAGCGCCGAGTAATCGGCGATGCCTGACCGCTCGGGCGGGAGCGGCGAGTAGTAGGCGACCCTCACGACACGTGATCCGGGCGGGTCACGACAACAGGCGGGCGATCGTCTCGTCCCACGACACGCGACGCGCGATCTCCTTGCCCGCGCGGCCCCACGCCTTGGCGTCGTCGACGTGCGCGCGGAGCCAGGAGCAGGCCTCGGCGAGGGCCTCGGCACGCGGCTCGCAGACGAGCCCGGTGCGCCGGTCGGCGACCACCTCGAGCGGCCCGCCGGAGTCCGTCGTCGTGACGACGGGCTTCTCCGAGAGGAACGCCTCGTACGGGACCATCCCGAAGTCCTCGTCCACAGGCGCGTAGTAGACGGCGAGACAGCTCGCGTAGAGGCCGGCGAGCTCATCCTCGTCGACACGCCCGGCGAAGCGCGCGCGGCCGTCGAGGCCGTGCCGGTCGGCGACCGACTCGAGCCGTTCGCGGTCGGGACCGTCGCCGACGATCACGCAGTGGAGCGAGGCGTCTGCGGCGAGGGCGTCGAGCAGGAGGTCGTGCCGCTTGGCACGGTCGAGCCGTCCGACGGAGAGGACGAAGTCGTCGTAGCTGTCCGTGCGGTAGGGCAGCTCCTGCGGGGGATGCGGCATCACCTCTGCGTCGAGGCCCGTCGATCGCTTGATCCGCTCGGCGACGTTGCGGGACGTCGCGAAGAGCTTGCGCGCCTCGCCGAGCGCGACCTTGTCGAGCCGCTGCACGGCGTGCCGCGTCGCGCGATCCTCCGCGCTCTCCCCGAACTGGCCGAGCTCGGTTCGGTCGAGCTCGTACGCCTGGCGGAACTGGTGCAGCAGCCAGACCACCTTGCGCGGGTGGCGGACGGCGTACGAGGGGAATTTCGTCGCGATCACCAGATCGATCGAGCGTCCGTCCGACTCGCCCAGGTCCAGCAGACGCCAGAGGAAAGCCTGCGAGAGCACGCGTTCGCCCGGATACCACTTGTACGGCACGGTCACGAGGTCCGTCTCGTGTCCGCGCCCGCGCAGCTCCGCGACGAGGTCATCGGCGAAGATCTCCGCGCCGCCGCGTGTGAACGGCACCTGCGGAGCGCAGACGGCGATCCTCACCGAGTGTCCTCTAGATGTACACGTGCGTGTTCCCGGGGCCCACCGCGCCCACCCACCGACACGTTATGACGCAGACCGTGACGTGTCTGTGACGCGAATGAAAACGTTCTGTGATTACGCATCGGCGGCGGTGCGCGCCACGAGGGCATAGTCGAGCGGCGCGAAGAGCAGCTCGTTGAGCCGGCGGACGTTGGCGGCGATGACCGGATCGTCGGGCTCGGTCAGGCGTTCCGCCGGTTCGTTCAAGAAGCGCACCTCGGTGTCGGCGAAGCCGGACTGCCGCGCGAGCAGCTGCAGCGTCTCCGGGACGAGCGGCTGAGCGTGCGTCAGGTCGGCGAAGTAGTGGCGCAGCGCGAGCGGCGAGAGCGGATTGATCGTCTCCGCGACGAGCACGCCCCCGGGACGGAGCTTCCGCGCCGCCAACTCGAGCGACCGAACCAGCACGCCGGGCGGCAGGTGCTCGACGACCTGGCCCATGAAGATCCCGCCGAGTGACCCGTCGTCCAGGCGCTGAAGGTACTCGACGAGATCCGCCTGCTCGACGTCGAGCCCATCGCCGCGCGCGTACGCGACCATGTCCGCGTCGGCGTCGATGCCGCGGGCTTCGACTCCCGCCTCGCGCAGGAGCTGCAGGAGCTCGCCGCGGCCGCAGCCGATGTCGAGCACCGGGGCAGCCGCGCGGAAGTCCTCGACGTAACGCCGCTGACGCTCTCGGATCGCGTCGACGCTCCCGCGCATGCGGCTCTCGAATGCGAAGTAATCCGGCAGGGCCGCGGCGGCGGGTTGAGCCGCAACGGTCGCCGGGGGCGCCGAGGCGGCGCCTCCCCCGCGCCGCTCGACGCGCGTCAGGCGCTCCTCCAGCTCGCGGAGCAGCCGGCGGGCGCGCTCGTTCGACGCAGCCGCGGCGTCGGCGCGTTCGGAGAGGGCGTCGACCAGCTTGAGCACGGCGCTGTTGTAGACGCGCTGATCGGCCGCGAGCGGCTCGACGTACCAACGCATGAGCTTGCGCAGGACGCGCTTGACCAGGCCCTTCGGCCCGCCGCCCGCCTCTCGCTCGGCCGTAACGGGCCAGAACCGCTCGGCGAGCGCGCGCGTCGCCGCGAACTCGGACTCGGCGCCCCCGCCGCTGCCCGCGCCGCGCCGCAGCTCCTCGCGGAGGCGCTCGAAGAGGTCTGTGACGTCGAGATCGTCCGGCGCGGAAATGCCTGCAGGCGCCGGGCTTTTCGCTTCCGGCCCGGACATTCAGGGGATTGTACGGGCCGCGTCTGTCAGTGCAGCGCGCGCACGTAGTGCCACGCCTGCGCAAGGCCGAGCTCGCGCATCGCGACGAGGAGGAGGGCATACAGCGCGAGCCCTGCGGCGGCCGCGGGCACGGCGCTGAAGACGAGCGATGCGCCGCCGAACGCGAGCGCGGTTGCGGCGCCGACGAGCAGTGAGAGCCGCGCGAGGCCGAGGGCCGACAGCGCCAGCATCCGCAAGGACAGCGATGCCATCAAGCCGAGGACGAGCAGCAGTGCAGCGACGCCGAGAGCGACCGTCACCCCCGTCAGTCCCCAGAGCGATCGCCCGACGATCGAGATCGGGATGTCGGCGAGCAGCGCACCGAAGGCGATGGGCACCAGCCACTGCGTCCGGTGCATCACGAACATCAGCGGATACGTGATCGAGAACGCGGCGTTCGCGATCATCCACGGCGCCAGATAGACGACGAGGCGCCCGAGCTCGTCGCCGACGTTCCCTGCAAACGCATCGCCGAGAAACGCTGTCACGACGCGGCCGCCGACGAGCGCGACGAGCCCCGAGGCGGCGCCGACGAGCGCGAGCGACACCCATGCAGCGTTGACGACGTGCGCCGCCGCGCTCTCGGCGTCCAACCCCCGCCGCGTCAGCGGCGCGGTCGCGATCAGCGAGAGTGAGAACGCCGTCGCGCTCGTGAACATCCCGGCGAGCAGATAGGCGTACGAGAGCGACGTCACGTTCCCTCCGCCGGTCCCCGCGGCGAACCGCAACGCGATCAGGTACAGCGCCTGTGCCGCGAGCGGCACGGCTGCGCCGTACGACAGCAGCCACAGGCGCTGCCGCAGGCGTAGAGGGACGCCGCGATGGCGGCGCACGCGGCTGCCCCGCAGGAGCAGGACGAGGACGGGAATGGCGACCGCGACCGCGCCGTTCAGCGTCAACCCCCACGCCAGCGACACGATCCCGTGGGCGTCCGCGGCCGCGACGAAGAAGGCGAGGCCGGCGACGCCGCCGAGAGCGAAGCCGAGCGCCGCCGGGCCGTAGCTGTTCCTCGCCGCGAGAGCGCTCGCCGCCAGTGCGGCCAGCAGCTGGAGGAAGGCCGCAGGGATCAGCCACGGAAGGGCGTCGGCGGCGACCGCGGCGGAGATCTGGGGCAGCCGGCCGGTCACGAGCTCGCCGAAGAAGCCCGCGAACGCAGCGGTCACGACCGACGCGGGCACGGCGACGACGAGGAAGGCGAGGCAGTAGGCCCGGAACTCGGCCCCGAGGCGCCCCTCCTCCTCGGCGCGGGTGAGGTCGGGGACGACGACCATCCGGAAGGCCTGCGCGCCGAGCACGAGGACGAGGTAGACGCCGTACGCCGCCATGAACCCGTCCGTCCGCACGTTCCGCCCGAACTTGTGCGCCAGAAACGCCCCGGCCAGCGCGGCCGCGAGGCTCAGCGCCACATATGAAAGTCCTGTAAGGGCTCCGCTTCGCAGCGCACTCCGGCCGCGGGCGGGGCTAACCTTGGCCTGCTCCTCGGCGAGCACCGCCTGCATGAAACCAGACCGACCCGACTCGACCTGGACGGACGACGCGCTCGCAGACCTGCGGCGCGAGTTCGGCGAGTACTTCTCCGGGCGGACGTGCCTCGTCACCGGAGCCGACGGCTTCATGGGCTCCCACCTGACGGAGGCACTCGTCCATCTGGACGCGAATGTCGAGGCGTTCGTGCGAGCGACGTCGAGTGGCGCACTGAACAACATCGGCCCGCTGCGCGAGCGTGTTCGCGTGAACTTCGCCGACCTGACCGACAAGACCTCGGTCGACTACCTCCTCAAAGACCTGCTCGACGCGCCGGACAAGCCGTACGTCTTCCATCTGGGCGCGCAGGCGCACGTCGGCGAGTCCTGGCACCGGCCCTACGAGACGGTGATGGCGAACACGGTCGGGACGCTGAACCTGCTGCAGTCGATCGTCGACACCGGGCTCGAGCTCGAGAAGTTCGACACGGCCGGGACGTCGGAGGAGTACGGCAACGTGCGCGAAGCCGTCGCGCACCACCACGACTTCGACGAGGAAGGGGGCCTGATCCTGCACGAGCGCTCGCCGATCAACCCCAAATCCGTCTACGCGACGTCCAAGGTCGCCGCCGACTTCCTGACCATGAACTACCACGACGCGTTCGGGCTGCCCGGCGTCGTCACGCGGATGTTCAACAACTACGGGCCGCGCCAGAACCCGCGCTACGTCACGGGCACGATCATCACGCAGGCACTCACGCGCGAGACGATCGAGCTCGGCCAGCTCGATCCGATGCGCGACTTCTGCTTCTGCACCGACGGCGTGCGCGGCCATCTGATGGTCGCCGCGCGCGGGATCCCGGGCGACCTCTACGTCTACGGCCAGGGCAAGAACGTCTCGATGCGGGACTGGGCCGAGATGATCCTGCGCATCGGCCATGAGAACGGCTACTGGGACAACTCGCGCGAGATCGTCTCGACGGCCGACCGCTACCGCCCAGGGGCGAGCGAGGTGATGGCTTTGCGCGTCGGCTACGAGAAGCTGAACCGCGAGACCGGCTGGGAGCCGCGCATCTCGTGGGAGGAAGGGGTGGCCAAGACGATCGCGTGGTACGCCGAGAACCGCGACCGCTGGATCGGCCGCGTCGACTGGCTGACGGCGACGCGCGCCCCCGCATGAAAGCGCTCGTCACAGGCGGAGGCGGCTTCCTCGGCTCGCACCTCGTCGACCGGCTGCGCGACGACGGGCACGACGTCTTCGTCGCCCGCCGCGCGGACTACGACCTCACGCGTCCCGACGACACCGCGCGGCTGTTCGCCGACGCGCGGCCCGAGCTCGTCTTCCACCTCGCCGCCGAGGTCGGCGGCATCGGCGCCAACCGCGCGAACCCCGGCCGCTACTGGTACGCGAACCTGATGATGGGGGCGCACATCCTGGAGGAGGCGCGACTCGCGGGGACCGGGAAGCTCGTGCTGACGGGGACCGTGTGCGCGTACCCGAAGGTCGTCCCGCTGCCGTTCAGCGAGGACGATCTCTGGAACGGCTATCCGGAGGAGACGAACGCCCCGTACGGCGTGGCGAAGAAGTCGATCCTCGTCGGCGCCCAGGCATACCGCGAGCAGTACGGGACCGATGCGATCTTCCTGCTGCCGGCGAATCTCTACGGACCGCGCGACAACTTCCACGAGACGAACGCTCATGTGATCGCCGACCTGATCCGCAAGATGGCCGCCGGCGACGAAGAGGTCGTGCTGTGGGGCGACGGCTCGCCGACGCGTGAGTTCCTCTACGTCGAGGACTGTGTCGAGGGGCTCGTGCTCGCGGCCGAGCGCTACGACGGGCCGGATCCCGTCAACCTCGGCGCCGGCAAGGAGATCTCGATTCGCGAGCTCGCCGAGCTCGTCGCCGACGTCGTCGGCTTCCAGGGCAAGATCACGTGGGACACGTCCATGCCGAACGGGCAACCGCGCCGGAGTGTCGACGCGACGCGCGCGCGCGAGCTGTTCGGCTTCGAGGCGCGCACACCGCTGCGCGAGGGGCTCGAGCGGACTGTTGCCTGGTACCGCGAGCACGCCGGCGCCCCCGCCCCCGCGTGACCTCTCAGACCGCCGCAGCTCCCGCGCGGCTCGACAGCGCTCTTGATCGGGCCCGCCGCGCGTGGCGCGCCGCAGCCGAGGTTCGGCCTGCGTACGTGCTCGGGTCGCTCGTGTGCGTCCAGTGGCTCGCCGTCCTCGCGCTCGCGTTGACCGTTCGGCACAACGGCTGGCTCTACTACGCCGGCGGTGACCAGATCTGGCACTACACCGGCGCCTACCTGCTCGCGCACGGCCATCTGCCGCCCTCCTTCGTCGGGTACGGCTGGTCGTTCCTGCTGGCGCCCGTCGCCGCGTTCGCGGGGCCGAACCTCGTCGCGGCACTGCCGGCGATGGTGTCGTTCAACACGCTCGTCCTGTTGCCCGTCTCGCTCCTCTGCATGTACGGGATCGGGGCGCGCATCGCCGGCCGCCTGTTCGGGTACCTCGCGGCATCGCTCTGGGTGCTCGTCCCGTACCTCGGGATCGTCTTCGTCGAGGTCGGGTACCACCAGAAGTACACGGAGCTGACGCTGCCGCAGGTCCTCGGGCTGACGTCCGTGCCCGACTTTCCGGCGATGGTCGCCCTGATCGTGTCCGCGTATTTGTGCCTGCGCGCGCTCGATTCCGAGCGCTGGGAGATCGGCGCGCTGGCCGGGCTCGCCGCGGGCTACTCGATCGCGATCAAGCCCTCGAACGCGCTCTTCCTCGTCGCGCCGGGCGTGTTGCTCGTCGTCGAGCGCCGGCGCTCGCTGCTCGCCTTCGCCGCCGGACTGGCGCCGTCCCTGCTCGCCCTCGCGGTCTGGAAGTACCGCGGACTGGGCGAGCTCGCCGCCGCACCACCGCAGCCGGTGCGCCTCGCCTCCGAGCCCGGAGGCCTTCTGCGCCGCATCCACGGGCCGAAGCTGAACAGCTGGAACCACCTGCACCAGGTGCTGCTCGGCTTCCGCGAGCACTTCTGGATCTCCCGCGTGATCGAGTGGCTGCCGGTCGGCGGGCTCGTCGGGCTGCTGGCACGCTCACGGCGCGGGCTGCTCCTCGTCGGCACCTGGTTCGTCGTCTACCTGCTCGCCAAGGGCACGTACATCCCGGCGTCGATCGACGACGCGAGCTTCTTCAGGATCATGCTGCCCGCGTTTCCGGCCTACATCCTGCTGGCCGCATCAGTCGCGCTGCTCGTCCCGGGGGCGCGCGCGCGGCCGGCGCCCGTGCGGCCGGAGCCCACGGGCCCGCGCCTGACGGTTGCCGTCGCCGTGGCGTTCGCCGTCTTCGCCGTGTTGCCGATCGGCGTGCTCGCGGCGGTGCCGCGCCTGCACGACCAGGGAGCCCTCGCCGTCCGCGCGCCGGACACGCTGATCCCCGTCGCGGGAAACGTGCACGCCTCAGTCGAGAACGGCACGGTCCGACTGACGTGGCGCGGGCTCAAGCCGCGATCGGCACGGGTCTTCTACAACGTCCTGCGGAGCGATGCCCCGAACGGGGACGTCGGGTGCGCCGGACGCCTCAACGGCTCGTCCGACAACTGCGTCCTCTCGACGCAGACGATCGCGACGACCCGCTCGACCGCGTTCACCGACCGGCCCGGGCCCGGGAGGTGGACCTACCGGATCGGGGTCTCCGCCAACTGGCTGAACGACCCGGCCCTCGGCGACATGTACGTCGTCACGAAGCCCGTGGGCGTCACGCTTCCCTAACCCTCCCGGAGCCGCTGCTCGAGCAGCGCGAGCCGCTGCGCGAGGATCGTGTTCTGATCCGAGAGGCGAGAGATCACCGTCGAGTAGTGCAACAGGACGATGAGGATGAAGAGCGCGCCGATCGCGCCGAGAATCGCCGGCGGATAGGTCTCGACGCCGAACCAGCCGGCGATCGTGTTCAACCCGCCGCGCCAGAGCGACAGCGCCAGGAGCACGACTCCGGTCAGGAGCCACAGCAAGGCATATCGCTCCCGCAGCCGCCGCGAGCGGATCAACTCGAAGACGACGACGAGCAGCAGGAACGACGCGACCGCCGCGGCGATGGAGACGGGAAGTGGGGTCATCGGTGATCCTCCTCGAGTGGGACGGCATATCGGCGAAAGAGGCCGACGAAGATCGCCAGCAGGACCTTCGTCATGTAGTAGACGGACCGGACCGGGGTGATCGACGACGCGCCGCCGCTGCGCTCGCGCATGGCGACCGGGACCTCCTTCAAACGCAACTTGTGCTTGACGAGCATCACGGTCGCCTCGACCTCGGGATAGTCGTGCGGATAGTCCGCGGCGAAGAGCGTGATTCCTCTGCGGTTCACGGCGCGGAACCCGGACGTCGTGTCGGTCACCTTCTGCCGGACCACGGCCGAGACGACCCCCGCGAAGATCTTGATGCCGACGCGTCGTGCGAAGGACGAGCGGTACGCGCCGTCGCCGGTGAAGCGCGAGCCGACGCAGAGGTCGGCCTCGCCGGACAGCACAGGGGCGAGGATCTTCGGCAGCTGGCTCGGATCGTGCTGGCCGTCTCCGTCGATCTGCACGGCGACGTCGTAGCCGTGCTCGAAGGCGAAGCGGAAGCCGGTCTGCATCGCGCCGCCGATCCCGAGGTTGAACGGCAGGCGCAGCACGTGCGCGCCGCGGTCGGCGGCGACACCAGCCGTGCGGTCCGTCGAACCGTCGTCGACGACGACGATGTCGAAGCCGGGATCGAAGGCACGGATCTCGTCGATCACGCGGCCGACCGCCTCCTCCTCGTTCAGCGCCGGAACGATCGCGATGCGCTCGAGCTCCCGGAGCCGCTCAGCCACGGGCGCCCACCGGCGCACGCAAGCCGACGAGGTCGAGGATCTGGCGTGCGCGGTGTGCGTACGTGTGCTCGTCGAGCACGCGCTCGCGCGCGCGCCGTCCCATCGCCTCGGCGGCCCCGGGATCGCCGAGGAGCTCGCGGTACGCCGCGAGTGCCTGGTCCGCCGACGAGGCGACCCGCAGCTCCGAGCCGACGTCGAACCAGCGCTCGATCCCCTCGTGCGGATTCGAGACGATCGCCGCACCCGACGCGGCGAGCTCGAACGGCCGGCACGTGGACGACGCGTAAACGGTCGCGTGGGAGCGGCGCGTCACGTTCAGGTTGATGCGCGCGCGGGAGATGGCCTGGGAGAAGACGTTGAAGGGCACGTCACCGATCAGGCGCGCATTGCCGACGTCGCCGCGGAAGTCCTTCCCGCCGAGCGCGAAGTCAATGTCGACGTCGGCCCGGCTGGGCTCGCCGACCACCGACCGCATCCCCACCCGGCGGAACTTGTCGGCGTAGCCGTAGAAGAAGACGTCGTAGTCCTTCTCGACCGGCGCCGGCTGGAACAGCTCCGGGTCGGCGGCCCAGAAGACCGCCTCCGCTCGTCGCGCGCCGAGCTCGCGCAGCCGCGCGAGACCGCCCTCGGAGTTGGAGATGACGAGGTCGTACTCGGACGGATCGGCGCCGTGGTAGTAGTTGAAGCCGGTGTCCATCCCGCCGAACTCCGGCAGGCTCATCGGCACGTCGCCGTCGTAGAAGACCACGGGAACGCCGTAGCGCTCGCGCAGGTGCGTCGGGATCCCGCGCAGGTGCGCCATCGGCACCGTGAAGACGATCACCGCCGCGATGTCCCGCTCCCGCTCGAGGATGCGGTCGAGATGGCGCTGCCAGCGCGGCGTCACGTAGCTCCAGATCGTCTTGCGCGTCAGCCTGTCGCCGAGCGTGTCCTCCGGCTGGTCCTCGGCGCGGCGCAGCAGGGTGTCGCCCTTGAGCCTCGCCGCGACGCCGCGCGCGCCGGCGAACAGCTCCGCCTCGCGGTAGAGAGGGTTCGGCGCCGTCCGCCACCAAGGCGATTCGACGGCGCGGCCGCGGTAGGGCGTGACGATCAGGTCGACACCCACCTCGTAGAGGCCCTTCCAGATCTGCCACCACGCGGGCGTGCAGCCGTAGCGGAAGTCGAGGTCCGTCGCGGAGGCGACGGCGAGGATCTTGGGCGCCGCTGGCATCGGCTCAGTATTCCTAGCGGCTCAGATCCTGCAGCTTCCGTGCGAAGCCTGCGATGCCGTCGGAGCCGTTGATCCGGATGCGACCGAGCGTGTAGATGTCGGCCGGGCGACCGAGGCCGTAGTTCGTGGTCGTCGCGCCGAGGTAGCCGGCGCGCCTCACCGCCGCGACCACGCGCTGGTCGTACCGGCCCGACGGGTAGCAGAAGAACGCGACCGGGACGTGGAACAGCTGCTGCAGCTCCACCCGCGAGCCGTCCACCTCATGCCAGAGCTGCGCGCTGCCCACGTGAGTCAGGTCGGGGTGCGTGATCGTGTGCGCGTCGAGCTCCCAACCGGCGGCGAGCATCTCACGCACTCGCCAGGGCGGCATCGTGTACTTCGACTTCAGGGCGTTCACCTTGAGGTTCAGCACGCCGGGCCAGTGCAGCCGCCGGAGCACCGGCAGGGCGTGCGTGTCCTGCCCGAGCGTCCCGTCGTCGAACGTCAGCACGATCGGCCGTGCAGGCAGCGGCGTGCCGCGCAGCCAGTACTCGTACACGCGGTGCAGCGTCACCGCGTGAAAGCCGTGCGCAGCCAGCCAGCCCATCTGTCCGGTGAAGTCCGACGGACGCACGAAGAGCTCGGGGAACGCCGCGCCTGCGGGAGCGTCGGCGATCACGTGGTACATGAGAATCGGCACCGGACGGTCGTGTCGCGCGACGGCCGCGTTACCGCCGACGGTTGTAAAGAGAAAGGAAACAACGACGAGGACCGCCGCTGCGTGCGCTAGCTTCAGGCGGGGTCGTATGCGTCGCACAGTTCTCTTCGCCGTCGTCGTCGTCGTGTTGCTGTTTGCGCCGCCGGCGCCGGCGGCCGTGACGCAGCTTATGCCGGGCGTCTCCTACCAGCGCATTCTGCGGTGGACACCGGCCGGCCCCGTCGCGATGTACGTCGTGACCGCGCCCAGGCCGCTGGGCCTCTACAGGCTGACGACGCTGCTCTCGAACGGGACGATCGTCGGCCGGCAGACCGTGTCGTCGATGGAGCGCGATGCGTCGTCGCAGATGACCACGGTCGGCGTGAACGGCGACTTCTTCCACTGGACGGGCGGCTGGCCGAGCGGCCTGCTGATCCGAGACGGCGTCGTCGAGCATCAGTCCGCTCTCGGCCGTGCGGCCGTCGGCATCGACACGAGCGCGACGCTGCACACCGAGAAAGTCCGGTGGTTCGGCCGCTGGCACGGGCCGGACAACGTCTGGTTTCCGCTTTCGCAGCTCAACGAGCCGCCGCGCAAGAACGCCGCAGCGCTGTTCACGCCGGTCTGGGGCGGTGACACCCCCGCCGTCAAGAATGGCGTGACCGTCCTGCTCGAGCCGTTCCCGCCGGCGAGCCCACGCACGGACCTCGTCGGGACGATCGCGTCCGTCGGCAGCGGCGCGAGCACCGACGTGCCGGCCGACGGCGCCGTGATCGTCGCGCGCGGGACGGCCGCGCGTCCGTTCGCAGCGCTTCCCGTCGGAGCTCAGATCAACGTGCGCATCCCGCTGCCGAACGACTGGGCATCGGTGACCGACGCCGTCAGCGCAGGGCCGACGCTCGTTCGGAACGGCAAGCCCATCTTCAACGCCGGTGAGGCGCTGACGCCCGTGCAGCTGCACGGGCGCGATCCGCGCACGGCGATCGGCCAGAAAGCGGACGGGTCGATCGTGATGGTCGCGGTCGACGGACGGCGGCCCGGCTGGAGCATCGGCATCACGAACTGGGATCTCGCGCAGACGCTCGTGCGCTACGGCTGCGTGACGGGGTTTGCGCTCGACTCCGGCGGCTCGACGACGATTGCGTTCGACGGGAAGGTGCTCAACCGGCCGTCCGACTCGTACGGCGAACGGCCCGTCGGCGAGGCGCTCGTGATCGCGTACACCGGCGTCTACGTTCCGCCCGTCGGTCCGACGCTCTCTCCGAATGCCGACGGCGTCTCCGACGTCGAGGCGCTGACGTACAAGCTCGTGCGCCCGTCGACGGTGAGCGCGAAGCTGATCGCGCCGGACCGCAGCGCGCTCGAGCTCGACGTGGGGACGAAGGCCCCGGGCCGCTACAAGCTCGCCTGGAACGGGGCAGGAGCGCCGGAGGGCCGCTACCGCTGGGACGTCACGGCGTCGGACGACCAGGGCCAGGTGTCCACGGGCGGCCGGGCGTTCGCTCTCGACAACACTCTCGGCTTCCTCCGCGTGCGCGCGAACGCGCGCACGATCGGCTTCACGCTGACGCGCGACGCGACCGTCCGCGTGACGATCGAGCGGCGGACCGGCGCGATCCTCCGCACCGTCGCGAAAGGGCTACGGCGCGCCGGCCCCGTCGTCGTCAGGTGGAACGGTCGCGACGGACACAAGAAGCTCGTGCGCGGCACGTACGAGGTCCGCGTCG
>Ga0114129_10003154_pt1 | contig 23134 bp, 22 predicted proteins | sample RhiMetdeltSRZDD1_FD_80071 | JGI IMG/M metagenome (GOLD analysis project Ga0114129, IMG submission 80071) | Populus rhizosphere microbial communities from Tennessee, USA - Rhizosphere MetaG P. deltoides SRZDD1 (version 2) (version 2) | ecosystem: Host-associated > Plants > Roots > Rhizosphere >... | reverse complement strand
TCGGCTGGGACCTGGAGAGCGGGGAGAGCCGCGGCCTCAACAGTCGTCCCGAGACGATCAGGCGAAGCGTCGAGGATTCGCTTCGGCGGCTCCGCACCGACAGGGTCGACCTGCTCTACCAGCACCGCGTCGACCCGAACGTGCCCATCGAGGACGTCGCGGGGACGGTCAGGGAGCTCGTCCAGGCGGGCAAGGTCAAGCACTTCGGCCTCTCCGAGGCCGGCGTCCAGACGATCCGTCGAGCGCACGCGGTGCAACCGGTCGCGGCACTCCAGAGCGAGTACTCGCTCTGGTGGCGAGAGCCGGAGGAGGCGATCCTGCCGACGCTCGAAGAGCTTGGCATCGGTTTCGTCCCTTTCAGCCCGCTCGGTAAGGGCTTTCTTACCGGACAGATCGACGCGACCACGACCTTCGACAGCGGCGACTTCAGAAATAGCGTCCCGCGCTTCACCGCCGAGGCGCGAGCGGCGAACATGGCGTTCGTCGAACTCCTGACCCGGATCGCCGAGCGGAAGAACGCGACCCCGGCGCAGGTCGCGCTGGCCTGGATCCTCGCCCAGAAGCCCTGGATCGTCCCGATCCCCGGCACGACCAAGACGCACCGTCTGAAGGAGAACGTCGCTGCAGCCGAGGTACACCTCACATCCGACGATCTGCGCGAGATCGAGGAAGCACACCTCACGGCCGACGGCGCTCGTTACGCCGAGGCTCAGCAGCGAACGATCGATCGGTAGAAGCCGGTTTCAGCGCGTGCCCGCCGCCCGCAGTGCGGGTCAGGCCCGGACCATTGCGACGACGCGAGCGAGTGCGAGCGCGATCAGGATGATCGCCCCGTTGACGGCGTCGATCCAGAAGGTGGACGTGTTCCGTAGCACGAGCACGTTGTTCACCAGGCCGAGCAGCACGACGCCGGTGAACGCGCCGAGCATCCGACCGCGGCCGCCCTCGAGCGCGATTCCTCCGATCACGGCAGCGGCGAACACCGTGAAGATGAGGTTGTTCCCCTGGTTCGCCGTGACAGTGAGCACCTGGCCCGCCGTCATCAGCCCTCCGACCGCGGCCAGGAGACCGGCAACGCAGAAGACGCCGATGCGAACGCGGTCGACCTTGATCCCTGCCGCGCGCGCGGCCTCGACGTTGCCCCCGATCGCGTAGACGGCGCGGCCCGTGCGGTGGTAGCGCAGGAGGAGCCCGGCGACGAGGAAGACCGCGATCGTCACCCAGGCCGAGACCGGGAACCCGAACCAGTACGCCGACCCGAGATACGTGTACGCGCGCGGCATGTCGTACACCGACTGGCCGCTGACGATGCCCTGCTGGATTCCGGCGAGCAGGATCAGCATCGCGAGCGTGAAGATGAACGCGTTGAAGCGCAGCTTCACGATCATCACGCCGTTGAAGAGCCCGACCGCGGCGCCGATCGCGAGCGCGACGAGGATTCCGATCGCGGGGCTCCACTCGGTGCCGAGCCCGTGGCCGTCCGGCGAGACGATCAGCCACGCTCCCACCAAGGGTGCGAGCCCGTAGATCGACTGGAGTGAGAGGTCGAAGCTCCCCGTGAGCAGAATCAGCGTCTCGGCGACGACGACCATGCCCAGGGCCGCCGAGCCCTGCGCGATGTTGCTGAAGTTCGCGGTCTTGAAGAAGGCCGGGCTCGACGCGATCCCGACCACGATGAGCACCGCGATCGCGGGCAGCAGCGCGAGCTCGCGCAGCCACCGAAGCACGACGCGCCCGCTCGAGCGCGACCGGCCGTGCCCCCGGTCGACCGCCGAGTCCATCGTCGCCTCCGTCATGCGGCCGACTCGAAGCCTTCCGCCGCCGCGATCAGCAGCTGCCGATCCCACGGCGGTGTCGTGAACTCGGATACGACGGCGCCGCGCCGGATGACCAGCACGCGCGTGCAGATGCGCAGCTCGTCGAGGTCGTCGGAGACGAGCAGCACCGCGGCCCCGCCGCGACGCGTCTCGTCGATCACGGCGAGCAGCGCTTCCTTCGACGCGACGTCGACACCCACCGTCGGCGAGATGACGACGAGGAGCTCCGGATGCGACACGAGCGCGCGGCCGACGACGACCTTCTGCTGATTGCCGCCGCTGAGCTCCTCCACCGGCTGCTCCCAGCCGGAGGACACGATCTGGAGCCGCTGCGCGATCGGCGCCGCCGCATGCCTCGCCCGTGAGGCCCGAAGGATTCCGAAGCGCGAAAGCCGCTCGAGGATCGGCATCGTCAGGTTCTCGCGGACGCCGAGCGTCGGGATGAAGCCGCGTGCGTGCCGGTCCTCGGGCACGTAGGCGACGCCGCGCGCGAGCGCGCGATCGACCTTTCCCGTCGAGAGTCGCCTGCCGTCGAGGGCAATCGACCCCGAGACCGGCTTCAGGAGCCCCGCGACTGCATCTGCAAGGGCGACGGCGCCGGAGCCGCGGAGCCCGAAGAGACCCAGGCACTCGCCCGCGCGGACGTCGAAGCTGATGTCGTTGGCGTCGCCGAGCGGCGATCGGACGACGAGGTGGGAGATCTCGAGGCGTGACGCGCCGGACGCGTCGCCGCGCTGGGCTACCGCGTCCTGCGCGCGCGCGAGCTCGCCGCCGACCATCGCCGCGACGAGGCGGTCGTGGTCGAGGTCCGCAACGGGCGCGGTGACGATCCGCTTGCCGTCCCGCAGGACCGTGACCGTGTCGCAGATCTCGTAGATCTCCTCGAGATGGTGGGAGATGTAGAGGATCGCGACGCCGTTCTCCTTCATCCGGCGAACGCGCTCGAACAGCCGCTCGATGGCGCTCGACTCGAGCGAAGCGGTCGGCTCGTCGAGGATCAGGAAGCGCGCCCCGATCGAGAGAGCGCGCGCAATCTCGACGATCTGCTTCTGCTCGACCGAGAGCTCGCCTGCGGGCTGGTCGACATCGAGGTCGAACCCCCATCCAAGCAAGAGCTGCCGCGCGCGCCGCCGCAGCGACCGCCAGTGCACCAGCGACCCGTCCGTGCGGTTGAGGAAGATGTTCTCGCCGACGGACAGCCATGGGACGACCATCGACCGCTGGTAGACGCACGCGACCCGCTCTTGCCACGCCGCGCGGTCGCCGAGGCTCGGCGCCGGCTCGCCGTGGAGCTCGACGGTCCCGCGGTCGGGCTTGAGGAGCCCGGTGAGGACGCCGACGAGCGTCGACTTGCCTGCGCCGTTGCGGCCCACGAGCGCGTGGCACTCGCCGCCCCGGACGGACAGCGACACGTCCTGAAGCGCCTGCGTCTGCCCGAACGACTTCCAGACGCCCTCGGCGTGAGCGGCGGGCGGCTGCCGCGGCAGCCGCCCGCTCTCCGTCTCCGGCGACGAGCTCACTTGCGCTTGTAGTTCCCCCAGAGCGACGGGTCGTTGACGTTCGCCTTCGAGACGACCGGGGCGACGATCGCGTCCTCGAGGTTGCCCAGGAGGTTCACGATCTTGCTGCCGTGGTCGGTCTTCATCCCGGCGTGGTACTTCTTACCTGCGATCGCCTGCTTCGCGTAGAAGACGGCGTACTGCGCGTAGAGCGTCGCCGGCTGCGAGATCGTCGCGTCTTCCTCGCCGAGGCGGATCCAGTTGTGCTCCTGCGGAGTCCCGTCGTTGCTGAAGAGCACGATGTGGTCCGGCGAGCCGACCTTGTTGAACTTCCCCGCCGACTTCTCGGCCGCGATGATCCCCGGGACCGGGCCGCTCCAGTGCACGTAGATCCCCTTCAGATCGGAGTACGTGCTGAGCGCGGTCTTGGCGTCGTTCACCGCAGTGGGAGTGTCCCATTTCGTCGCGTACTGAACCACCTTCAGATTCGGGTGGGACTTCATGCAGTCCAGGAACCCGTTCTTCCGGTCGAGCCCGTTGATCGAGGCCAGATCCCCCTCGAGCATCGCCACGTGGCCGGAGCCCTTGACGTGCGAGGTGATGTACTTGCACGCGCTCTGCCCGTAGAAGAGGTTGTCGGCCCGAACGATCATGAACACCTTGCCCTTGGTCGGCGCGACGTCCACGCTCACCACCGGGACGTGCTTGCTCGCCGCGTAGTCGAGGGTCGGCTTGATCGCGGCGCTGTCGACCGGGTTGATGATCAGCGCGTTCACGCCCTGGTCGATCAGCGTCTTGATCTGCGTCGCCTGCTTGCCCGCGTCACCGTTGGCCGAAATCGGGCCGACGAGCGTCACGCCGTACTTCTTCGCCGCGGCCTTCTCGAACGCGACGTACGAGCTCCAGAAGTCGGTGCTGTAGCCCGCGAGCGAGACGCCGACCTTGATGCTCGCCCCATTCTTGCCGTGCCCACCGGCGGCGAACGGGGCCGTTGCGAGAACGCCGGCGAGCCCGATCAACGCGAGTGCGCCGAAAACGCGAATCTTCATCGTCTCCTCCTCCCTGCGATAGATCGATACATGACTGTGGTCAAACGGGTACCTCCGCCCGCCACCACCCCGGCCCGTCCGGAAACGCAAACTCGGACAGCGACTCCGGGCGGATCTCGATGCTGTATCCCGCCGCCGTCGGCGCGAGGTACCGGCCGCCGACTACCTGAACCGGGTCGACGAAGTGCTCGTGCAGGTGATCGACGAACTCGCACACGCGGTCGTCGAGCGACGCACTCACCGCGACGTAGTCGAACATCGACACGTGCTGCGCGTACTCGCAGAGCCCGACCCCACCGGCGTGCGGACAGACGGGCACGCCGAACTTCGCCGCCAGCAGGACGACCGCGAGTACCTCGTTCACGCCGCCCAGGCGGCAGCAGTCGAGCTGAACCGCGTCGATCGCGCCCAGCTGCAACAGCTGCTTGAACACGATGCGGTTCTGCGCGTGCTCTCCGGTGGCGATGCGCACCGGCGCCACCGCGTCGCGGATGCGCTTGTGGCCCAGCACGTCGTCGGGGCTCGTCGGCTCCTCGATCCAGTACGGATCGACTTCGGACAGCCGGCGGATCGCCTCGATCGCCTCGTCGACGCCCCAGGCCTGATTTGCATCGAGCGACAGCCGGTACTCGGCGCCGATCGCCTGCCGGACGAGCCGAGCGCGCCGGAGGTCGCTTTCGAGATGGCCGCCGACCTTCAGCTTCAGATGGGTGAAGCCTGCGTCGATCGCTTCACGCGCCCGTTGCGGCAGCGTCTCCTCCGGATAGCCGATCCAGCCCGCCGAGGTCGTGTACGCGGGGAAGCCCTGGGCGAGGAGCAGCTCCTCGCGCTCGGCCTTGGTCGACGCGTTGCGGCGGAGCAGCTCGAGAGCCTCCGCCGGGCCGAGCGCGTCGTCGATGTAGCGAAAGTCGATGCACGCGACGACCTCCTCCGGCGAGAGGTCGGCGAGCAGCTTCCACAGCGGCTTGTCCTCGACCTTGGCGCACAGGTCCCAGACGGCGTTGACGATCGCTGCCGTCGCCAGGTGGATGACGCCCTTCTCGGGCCCCAGCCAGCGGAGCTGCGAGTCGGTGACGAGGCGCCGCCACAGCCCTCCGAGGTCTGCGGCGAGATCGTCGACGCTCGCCCCGACGACGTGCGGCGCGAGTGCCTCGATCGCGGCCACGCAGATCTCGGTGCCGCGGCCGATCGTGAAGGTCAGCCCGTGACCCGTGAGGCCGCCCGGGTCGTCCGTCTCGAGCGCGACGTACGCCGCGGAGTAGTCGGGATCGGGGTTCATCGCGTCCGACCCGGCACCGCTCCGCGACGTCGGGAAGCGGACGTCGTACGTCGTCGCCTTGACAACCCGGAGCGACATGAGAGGATGTTTCTACACAAGAGATCGGATGTCTGTCAACAATCGGCGTCACTTCCGGCCTTTTTTCTCCTAGGTACCGATCTTTAACCCGACCTCTCCGCGGAGACATAGGATGGATCAGGAGACGATCACATCGGGTCGGCGCCCCGGCGGAGGCGTCACCGACGAGGCGATAGAGCGCATTCGGGAGCGCATCGCCTCGGGTACGTGGGGGCCTGGCACGCGCTTGCCGCGTGAGGCCGACCTGGCGAAGCAGCTCGGGCTGTCGCGAAACTCGCTGCGCGAGGCCGTCCGAGCGCTCTCGCTCGCCCGCGTGCTCGAGGTCCGCCGGGGAGACGGCACGTACGTGAGCAGCCTCGAGGCGGACGAGCTGCTCGAGCCCACCCTCTCCGCCACCCACCTGCTTCGCGGCCGGACGGTCCTCGAGCTGTTCGAGGTGCGGCGCATGCTCGAGCCCCAGGCGGCGGCGATGGCCGCGCTCCGCGTCGACGACGACGTGATGCGCGATCTGCGGACGGAGCTCGATCGGATGGTTGCGGCCGGCGATCGCGCCGAGGACCTGGTCGAGGCGGACGCCGCGTTCCACGACGTGATCGCCCGCGCGCCCGGCAACGGCGTCCTGCGCGCGCTCCTCCGGAGCCTCTCGACGAGCACCGTCCGCGCCCGCCTGTGGCACGGCATCGCCGACCGGGGTGCGCTCGACCTGGCGCGCGAGGAGCACGCGCGCATCTACGAGGCAATCGCCGCCGGGGATGCCGACCTCGCGCGTGCCGCGGCGCTGCTCCACATCGTCACCAACGAGACGTGGCTGCGCGAGCATCTCGACCCCGCCGACGACGTCCCGCTCGACGGTGACTGAGCGCATCGCCCTCGCTGGATGATCGAGCTCGGCGAGCTCGGGCTCGGCACGGCGCCGATCGGCGGCCTGTACGAGCCCGTCCCGGACGAGACCGCGCACGCCGTCGTCGAGCGCGCCTGGTCGCTCGGCCTGCGCTACTTCGACACCGCTCCCCTGTACGGCGCCGGGCTCGCGGAGAGGCGACTCGGCACGGTGCTCCGCGACAAGCCGCGTCACGAGTACGCGATCTCGACGAAGGTCGGACGGCTGCTCCGGCCGGGCAAGTCGGTATGGCACGGCGCGCCCGCACTCGTCGACTACTTCGACTTCTCCCACGACGCGGCCCTCCGCTCTCTCGAGGAGAGCCTCGAGCGGCTCGGGCTCGACCGCGTCGATATCGCGTTCGTGCACGACCCGGAGGATCACCTCGACGAGGCGCTGGCCGGGAGCTTTCGTGCGCTGCAGCGGCTCCGTGACGAGGGTGTCGTGCAGGCGATCGGCGTCGGCGCAAATTACGCCGAGGTGCACTGCCGGTTCGCGCGCGAGGCCGATCCCGACTGCTTCCTGGTCGCCGGCCGATACACCGCACTCGACCGCAGCGCGGTCGACGAACTCCTCCCGCTCTGCCTGGAGCGCGGAATCGCCGTCATCGCGGGCGGCGTGTTCAACAGCGGCGTCCTCGCCGGCGGTGAGACGTTCAACTACGAGCCCGCGCCGCCGGAGGTCGTGGGCCGCGTCGAGCAACTCCGCGAAACGTGCGCGCGCCACGGCGTGCCGCTGCCTGCGGCCGCGGTGCAGTTTCCGCTGCGGCATCCCGCCGTCGCCACGGCGCTCGTCGGATGCCGCACGCCGGACGAGGTCGCCGAGGACGTGCGGCTGGCGAGCCTGGAGCTGCCGGATGCGCTGTGGGACGAGCTCGAGAGCCCCTAACGAAACGAAGCACGGGCTGCCTGTCCACGCTGGGCGGCCGGTCAGGCGTGGTCATTCCGTTAGCGGCTCCGCGTGATCATCGACTCGCACCAGCACTTCTGGGACCCCTCGCGCGCCGACTATCCCTGGATGACCGACGAGGTCGCCCCGTTGCGCCGGCGGTTCTCTCCCGAAGACCTCGAGCCGGCGCTCGAGGAGCACGGCGTCGACGGCACCATCGTCGTGCAGGCGCGCCACTCACTCGACGAGACGGAGACGTTGCTCGCGATCGCCGCGGCGACGCCGTTCGTTCTCGGCGTCGTCGGCTGGGTCGATCTCACGGGCGACGTCGAACGACAGCTGAGCGAGCTCGACGGCGCGCTCGTGGGCGTCAGGCACCAGGTGCACGACGAGGCCGACCCGGCGTGGCTCCTCGGCGCCGATGTCCAGCGCGGATTACAGGCGGTCGGCGAGGCCGGGCTCGTGTACGACCTCCTCGTGCGGCCGCGTGAGCTGCCGGCCGCGGTCGAGACCGTGAAGCGGCATCCCGGCCTCAGATTCGTGCTCGACCACGCCGGCAAGGCGCCGGAGTCGGGTCGTGAGGCGTGGGTGGAAGGTGTCTCCGCCCTTTCGCAGCTTCCGAACGTGACCTGCAAGCTGTCGGGCCTCTTCACCGAGGCCGATCCCGTGGGGACGGTCGCGCGTGCTCTGCGCTGGTTCGGGCCCGATCGCTGCATGTTCGGGTCGGACTGGCCCGTGTGCTTGCTCGCGTCCGACTACGGCGACGCGATCGCAATCGTCGGCGACGACGAGGACGTCCTGGCCGGAACCGCGATCAGAACGTACGGGCTCCGCGTGCCGGCTTAGCGCTGCCGCGGAGCTCCGGGCCACCAGCCGCCCCCGTCGCGATCGCTCGGGCGTCGCGAGTCGACGCCGTAGCGGGGAGCGAGAGCGCAGATTGCGACCAACACGACCAACACGATCAGAGCGCCCATTGGCGCAGAATGCGCCCGATGTGTCGATTAGGACAAGTCGAGTTATCGTTTGGGTTGATCACTCGGGTTGATGGACGTCCCGACTAGCGAAAGGCGTCGAACTCCGCGTCGCCGAGCTCGACCTCGAGTGCCGCCAGGTTCTCTTTCACATGCTCGATCGAAAGCGTGCCGGGAATCGGCAGCATCGCCGGGGAGCGCCTGAGCAGCCACGCGAGCGCGATCTGCGAGGCGCTCGCGCCGCGACGCTCGGCGATCTCGGCGAGTACGTGGCCGCCGTCACCCCGGAGCGGGAAGAAGGGAACGAAGACGATCCCCTCGCCCGCGCAGTAGTCGACGACGTCCTCGTGGGTGCGTTCGGAAAGGTTGTAGCGGTTCTGAACGGCGACGATCGGACTGATCTCTTGCGCCCGCTCGATCTGCTCGATGCCGACCTCGGAGAGGCCGATGTTCTCGATCTTCCCGCGCTGCCGGTACTCCTCGAGGACCGCGAGGCTCTCCTCGAGCGGCGTCTCCGGATCGACGCGGTGCAGGTAGTAGAGCGCGATGCTGTTCGTCCGCAGCCGGCGCAGACTCTCCTCGATCTGAGCCCGGAGCACCTCAGGACGGCCTTCGCCTGGGTGGAATCCGCCCTTGGTGGCGACGATCCGGCCGTGCGGCACGGGCGAGAGCGCAGTTCCGATCGCCGTTTCGCTTGCGCCTCCGGTATAGAGATGGGCGGTGTCGATCAGGTCTACTCCGGCCGCGATCGCCTCTTTCACGAGGGCGACGTGCTCGGGCGCGTTCGTGAGCCGATTCGTGCCGAGCCCGATCCGCCTCACCTCCGTGTCGCCGATTCGCAGCTTCGATGCCGTGCTCATGGAAGGAGCTGGACCTTGAGAGCGGCGGCCGCCGGATCCTGCAGCGCGCCGAACGCCGCCTCGTAACCCTCGAGCGGGTACCGGTGGGTGATGAGCGGGCGCGGGTCGAGCGCACCTGACGAGAACAACTCGACCACCCAGGTCCATGCGGCGCGGGATGCCCCGAACACGCCCTGTAAACGGAGGTGGCCGAGCGCGACGATATCCGGGTCGATCGTGGGGCGCGCCGCGCCCGAGATTCCCTCCAGCACGACCGTGCCTCCCCGGCGTGCGAGCCGGACAGCCGTGTCGGCCCCCTCGGGCCGGTTCGTCGCCTCGAAGACGAGGTCGAACGTTCCGCCGAGGCGTGGGATCGGGTCCTCCTCGCGCACGTCGCAGAGCTCGCCGGCCCCGAGCCGGCGGCCGAGCTCGAGTCGGTCCGGCCGGGTTCCCACCAGCGCCAGCCGCGACGGGGACGTCAGCCGCAGCAGCGACACGGCGAGCAGCCCGAGCGTCCCGCTCCCGACGACGGCGACAGCGAGCCCCGGGCGAAGGTCGGCTTCGAGCAGGCCGCATGCCACGCACGCCGCCGGCTCGAGCAGGGCGGCCGCCTCGAGGTCGCTCCCCGCCGGCAGACGGTGGACGAGCCCGGCGGGGACGGAGAGGTACTCCGCGAACGCCCCCTGGTGTGTGAAGCCGGTCTCCGCGTACTCGGCCAGACAGAGGTTCGTCTGCCCTTCCCGGCACCGGACGCAGCTTCCGCAGGCGCGGAACCCCTCGGCCACGACGCTGTCGCCCGCGGAGAAGCCCTCGACGCTCGTTCCGACGGCCGCGACCGTTCCGGCCCACTCGTGCCCGGGCACGATCGGGTAGCGGACGTACGGTGCGGGGCGGCGCCCCTCGAGCAGCTCGAGATCGGAGCCGCAGATGCCGGCGGCGCCGACGCGCACGAGCACCTCGCCCGCCCTCGCCTCGGGCACCTCCAGATGAACGAGCGACGCGAGCCCGGGCCGCTCGATGCGCAGCGCCTGCATCACAAGTAGGTGACCGCGTCGGCGACCACCGGCGAGCGGCCGCGCAGGAAGTCGAAGTCGCAGCCCTCGTTCGCCTGAAGGACACGGTCCTCGTAAAGCCGGCGGTAGCCGCGCTCGTCCTTGCGCTGCGGCGGCTCCCAGGCCTCCCGCCGTCGCGCGAGCTCAGCGTCGTGGACCAGCAGGTCGAGGCGGCGTTCCTGGACGTCGAGCCGGATCCGGTCGCCGGTCTCGACGAGCGCCAGCGGCCCGCCTACGGCGGACTCGGGAGCGACGTGGAGGACGACGGCGCCGTACGAGGTTCCGCTCATGCGCGCGTCGGAGATGCGGACGAGGTCCGCGACGCCGCGCTTCAAGAGCTTCGCCGGGATGGGCATGTGCCCCCATTCCGGCATCCCGGGCGCGCCCACGGGCCCCGCATTCCTGAGCATCATCACCGAGCTTTCGTCGATCTCGAGCGACTCGTCGTCGACCCGTGCGGCGAGGTCGTGGATGTCCTCGAAGACGACTGCCGGGCCCTCGTGCTGCAGGAGGCGCGGGTCGGCGGCCGAGATCTTCATCACGGCTCCGTCGGGGCAGAGCGAGCCGTAAAGGACGACGAGGCTGCCGCCCGCGTCGAGGGGATCGCCGGCGGAGCGGATCACGTCGCCGTTGACGATGGTCGTCTCGGTCTGCTGGAGGTTCTCGCCGACGCTCCTCCCCGTGACCGTGATGGCGTCCAGGTCGAGCAGCTCGGCGATCTGCTGCATCACGGCCGGGACCCCGCCCGCGTAGTAGAAGTCCTCCATCAGGTGCTCGCCCGCCGGCTTCAGGTTGACGAGCCAGGGGGTCGAGCTGCAGAGCTCGTCGAAGAGCTGCAGCGGGAGGTCGACACCGACGCGGCCCGCATAGGCGATCAGGTGCAGGATGGCATTCGTGGAGCCCGAGATCGCGTGCAGGACGCGGATCGCGTTCTCGAAGGCGCTACGCGTGAGGATGTCCGACGGCTTGAGGCCCGCTTCGACGAGCTCGACGATCTGCCGTCCGGCCGCCTCCGCGACCTGCGCGCGGCGCGAATCGACGGCGGGGATCGCGGCTGCCCCGGGGAGCGTCAGGCCGAGCGCCTCGGTCACGCAGGCCATGGTCGAAGCCGTGCCCATCGTCATGCAGTGCCCGTTCGAGCGCGACATGGCATTCTCGATCTCCTCGAACTCGGCCTCGGTGATTCGCCCCGCACGCAGCTCCTCGTAGTAGTGCCAGCAGTCGGAGCACGAGCCGAGTTCTTCGCCGCGCCAGTGCCCGTTCAGCATCGGTCCTCCGGTGACGACGATCGCCGGGATGTTCGCGCTCGCGGCGCCCATGATCGAGGCGGGGTTCGTCTTGTCGCAGCCGGTGAGCAGGACGACGCCGTCGAGCGGATACGAGCGGATCGACTCCTCGACGTCCATCGCCATCAGGTTCCTGTAGAGCATCGTCGTCGGCTTCATCAACGACTCGCCGAGCGACATGACGGGGAACTCGACCGGGAAGCCCCCGGCCTGGACGACACCGCGCTTGACCGCCTCGGCCAGCCCGCGCAGGTGGACGTTGCAGTTGACGAGCTCGCTCCAGCTGTTGCAGATGCCGATCACGGGCCGGCCGCGGAAGGCCGTGTTCGTGACCCCTGTCGACTTCAGCCACGAGCGGTGCAGGAACCCGTCCAGATCCCTACGGTCGAACCATTCGCTCGACCGGAGCCCGTTCCCGTTCCCGTAGTTACCGTTCCGGATCGTCGGCACTGCAATCCTCCTTCTCCGCGGGGCTGAAATGACCGAGATCGCAGAGGGCATTTACCGCATCGAGAGCGACCTCGGACAACGCTTCATGTGCCAGTACCTCGTCGCCGGCGCCGATCGCGCCGTCCTGGTCGATACCGGAGTCGCGGGGACGCCGCGGGCCGTGATCGATCCATACCTGAGCCGGGTCGGCGTCGAGCCCGACCTCGTCTTGATCAGCCATGCCGACAACGACCACCTCGGCGGGAACCGTGCGTTCCGCGATGCGCACCCTGGCGCGATCTTCGCGTGCCACGAGCTCGACCGCCGCTGGGTGGAGTCGAACGAGGCGCTCGTCCGGGAGAACTACGGCTGGCACACGGCGTACGGCTTCCCGCCGCCGGACGTCGGTGAGCTCCTCGCGTCGATGAGCGGTGACTCCGCGGTCGATCTCGGCCTGACGGGCGGGGAGACGATCCGCGTCGACGCCGGCCGTCGCCTCGAGGTCCTCCACCTTCCGGGCCATACGCTGGGGCACCTGGGGCTGTGGGACGAGCGCACCCGCAGCGTGATCGTCATCGACGCGGTCCTCGCCGACGGGATCTACGACCGCGCCGGGCGCAAGCTGATCCCGCCGCGGTACTACGACCTGCGGGCGCTGCGCCAGACGATCGCGCGGCTGGAGGCGCTCGGGCCCGAGTTGCTGCTGACGGCGCACTACCCCGTGCTCGAGCGCGATGCCGCCCTCGACTGGCTCGAGACGGGGCGGGCGTTCGTCGACGACGTCGAGCGGGTCGTCCGTGAAGCCGTCGCCGCGGGGACGACGGATCTGTGGGCACTCACGCAATCGGTCGACGCGGCGCTTGGACCGTTTCCCGAGTTCATGACGGAGCTGGGCGCGACTGTTCGCGAGGCGGCCCGCTAGCGGGCCCTCCGGATCACGAATGCCTGCATGATCAGCGCGCCGACGATGACGGCGCCGTAGATCACCTGGGTGAGGAGCCCGGTCCAGCCGATCGAGACGATGCCGGGCTCGATCGCGCCGATCACGAACGCGGCCACGAAGGTCCCGTAGATCGTGCCCCGACCGCCGAAGATCGAGGTGCCGCCGAGGAAGACCGCCGCCACGGTCGGCAGCATCGCGCCGCTCCCGACCGTCGGCCAGAAGTAGCTGCTCTCCAGCGTCGAGGCGATCCCGGCAAAGGCCGCCGCAAGCCCGACGAGCGCAAAGACCAGGAGCCGGACGCCGCCGGTGCGCACACCCATCATCCGGGCGCTCTGTTCGTTGTCGCCGACGAGGTAGACGTGTGCGCCTTGGCGGTGCCGGTTGAGCAGCACCCAGAGGACGACGGCGAAGCCGATCATCCAGACGAACTCGGCCGGGACATAGCCCCCGATGCGGCCGGTAAAGAGGTTGGAGATGAAGCCGCTCGCGAAGTCGGTGCCCGACCCCTTCCCGCCGGTTCCGTACAGCACGATCCCGGCCCAGAAGAACCAGGTTCCGATCGTGGCGACGAGCGACGGGACCCCGAACCGGACGACGACGAGCCCGTTGAGCAGCCCGACGCCGAGCCCCGCCGCGAGCCCCGCGATGACCCCCAGCACCGGCTGTCCCGTGGCGACGAACACCCACGCCCCGACCGCCATCACCGACCCGAACGACAGGTCGATCTCGCGCGCGATCACCACGAGTGTCAGCGACAGGGCGATGATCCCCGTCAGCGGCACCGACGACATCAGCGCGCTGTAGATGTCGAAGTGGAGCCACGTCTCCGGGGCGCCGATCGCGAACACGATCCACAACGCGAGCGCCATGACGGTCGTGCCCGCTTGCAGGCCGTACCGGCGCCACGCGTCGCGCCAGCGGAGCCCGGCGCCAGGGCGGGCTGGCAGCGGCTGGGCGACCCCTGTCGAGCCTCGGACCGTGCTCATGCGGCGGCCCCCTGGAGATGGCCCGTCTCGGCGACGTGCCGGAGCTGCTCGACGAGCTCGTGGACCGTCATCTCCGACGGCCTGAACTCTCCGGCGACGCGGCCGCGGTCGATCACGACCACCCGCTCGCAGACCTCGTGGACGTTGAAGATGTTGTGGTCGATGAAGATGCAGGACTTGCCGGCGTCTTTGATGCCGCGCACGAAGTCCAGCGTCTTCTTGGTCTCCATCAGCGACAGGCCCATCGTCGGCTCGTCGAGAATGACGAGCTCGGCCTCGAAGTGCAGTGCCCGTGCGATCGCCACGCCCTGGCGCTCGCCGCCCGACATCGAGCCCACCACGGAGTCGGGCGTGACCGCCTGCGACGTGAAGCGAAGGAACTCGAGCATCAGCTTCTCCGTCTCAGCACGCATGCCGGAGATGTCGAGGAGGCCGAAACGCGTCGCGCGCTCGCGGCCCATGAAGATGTTCCGCCAAAGCGGCTGCTGGTCGGCGAGCGCCCGCTCCTGGTAGACGGTCTCGATGCCGAGGTCGCGGGCGTGCGCGACCGTCAGGTGCGGGAATCGTTGGCCTTTCCAGACGACGGCGCCGCTGTCGGGCGCGTGGAAGCCCGTCACGATCTTGATCAGCGTCGACTTGCCCGCGCCGTTGTCGCCGAACAGGCCGAGGATCTCGTTCGTGCCGACGGCAAGGCTGACGTCCTGAAGCGCACGGACACCGCCGAACGACTTCGAGATGCGCTCGAGCTCGAGGAGGTGCGTGCCGTTCGCCTCCATTCGGTGTGCCTCAGTCTCGCAGAGAGCGGCGGCGCCTCACGTGCGCCGCCGCTCTCGCTCGAGATTCCGTGCCGGCCCTCCCGCTACCGGATCAACCTGTTGACGAGGGGGACGAGCGGGCCGATGTTGCTCTTGTTGATGATCCCCGACCCGGTGTCGATGTTCAGCCCGGCGAACTTGTAGACCTTCGCCAGGCACACCTGGAGGATCGGCAGGTAGCCCTGGAGCCACTCCTGCTGGTCGAGGATGAGGTCGACCCAGCCGCCCTGGATCGCCTTCACCGTCGCCGGCGACATGTCGAAGCCCGCGACGGAAAGCGCGCTCGCGCTCTTGTGCGCGGCCTTCAGGTACTGCTCCGCGGTCGCCGTCAGACCACCGTGGTCGGTGACGACGAGCTTGACGTCCGGGTGCGACGAGACGTAGGCCGTGAAGGTCGGCACCCCCGCGGTCGGATCCGCGTTCGTCTGCGAGTTGATCTCGATGTAGTCGACCTTCAGCCCCGCCTTCTTCAACGCGTCGATGGCGCCTTTCGTCCGCAGGCCGCGCGTCGGCTGCGAGAGCAGACCCCAGACCATCGCCCGGTCGCCCTTCTTCAGGTGGAGCTGTGAAACGGCCGACTTGCCGAGCAGCAAGCCGGAGTTGTAGAGGTTCTGCCCCACGTAGCCGAAGCCCTTGGCCGCGTACTTGGCCTCGAGCGTCGGAAGCTCGGTGTTCTGGCTCGTGACGATGATGCCCTTGCCCTCAGCCTGGTCCACCCACCGCCTGAGTGCGGCGTCTCCTGGATGGCCCATGACCGCGATCCCGGCCGGCTTCGTCGCGACGGCGGCCTTGAACTGCTTCACCATCGTCTCGGGATCCCAGTTCGACCAGACGTACTGGACGTTGGCGCCGAGGTCGGCCGCGGCCTGCTTCGCGCCGTTGAAGACGTTGACTGCGAAGACACCGCCTGCCGGCCCGCCGGGGAAGAACACGATCTTCTGGCCCGCGCACCACTTGCCCGCGGTCGCGAGCGAAGCTGCCGACGGGGCGGCGTTGGCGTTGCCGTTTCCTCCACCGACGAACGCGGCGGCGATGACCGCCGCCACGGCTGCGGCGGTAGGTACGGCGAGAATGCGAACGTAGCGTCTCACTCCTTCACCCTCCTTCACTCACATGCCAAGTCCCGCTGCGGCCGCGACCCTAACACCGTCGGAGAGCGATGTCCAGCTATAGAATTATCGTATGACTAAACGGCGCACCTATCCGCGCCGGGGCCTGCACGGCGCCGTCGTCCACGACATCGGCGTCCGGATCGTCCGCGGCGAGCTCGAGCCCGGAGAGACGCTTCCCGACAACGGATTTGCCGAGGAGGCGGCGGTCAGCCGCACCGTCGTCCGCGAGGCGATCAAGGTGCTGGCCGCCAAGGGGCTGGTCGAGTCGCGCCCGAAAACGGGCACCCGCGTCCGGTCGCGGCGCGACTGGAACCTCCTCGACCCCGATGTCCTCGCCTGGCAGATCGAAGCCGGGCCTGACGCGGACTTCCTCGGCCAGGCGCTCGAGCTGCGCCGGATGATCGAGCCGGCGGTCGCGCGCCTCGCGGCCGAGCGGGCGACGGACGAGCAGATCGGGGCGCTCTACGAGGCCTACGAGGAGATGGCGGCCGCCGGCGACGACCTCGACGCGTTCATGGCGCCCGACCTCCGCTTCCACAACCTCCTGGTCGAGGCATGCGGCAACGAGCTCCTCGAGCACATGACCGAGATCCTCACGGCCGTTCTGCGAACGGTCTTCGCCTACTCGTCGAGCAGCTCGCGCGCCTACCCGCGGGCCGCGCGCCGCCACCGGGCGATCGTGTTGGCGATCGAGGCACGCGACGCGGATGCGGCCGAGCAGGCCGTCTTGCGGCTCATCGACGACACGAAGGGCAACCTGGCCTCCGCCCTCCGCCGCCGGGACGGAGCCCGCCCGACCTGATGAAGGACCTGCTGCCAATCGAGCAGGGCTCGAGAAAGGAGGTGCGGATTTCGCCTAACCACCCGTGGTAGTTCGTCCACAGACCAACAAGGGGGGATTTCGATGCAGAAGCTGTTTCGCATTGGTGTGCTCGCAGTATTCGTCGGGATCTTGGTCGCACTGTTTGGATTCTGGGGCGCGGCCGCGTCGACAGCACAGAAGTCGCATCCGAGCCGCGTCACCGCCCCGCCGACGATCACACAGGAGCCGTTTGGGACGGCGAACGGGCAGGCCGTCGATCGCTACACGATGACGACTGCCTCGGGAATGATCGTGAAGATCATCACCTACGGCGGCACGATCCAGGAGCTCTTCGTGCCCGACCGAAACGGCCAGCGGGCCAACGTCGTGCTCGGCTTTGCGACGCTCGACGACTACGTCAACAAGAACAGCCCGTTCCCGGCCGGGGGCCCGTACTTCGGCTCGATCATCGGGCGGTACGCGAACCGGATCGCCCTCGGCAAGTTCACCCTCGACGGGGTCACGTATCAGCTCCCGATCAACAATCCGCCGAACTCGCTCCACGGCGGAATCGACGGATTCGACAACAAGGTCTGGCAGGCAACGGTCATTCCGCCGAGCGGCGACAGCGTCGGGCTCAAGCTCCACTACACGAGCCCCGACGGCGAGGAGGGGTATCCCGGGACGTTGTCGGTCGACGTGACCTACACGCTCTCGAACGACAACTCGCTTCGCATTGACTACCGCGCCACGACTGACAAGGCGACGATCGTCAACCTGACCAATCACAGCTACTGGAACCTGTCCGGCGAGGGCTCAGGGGCCATCTACGACCACGTCCTCTGGCTGAACGCCAAGAGCTACACGCCGGTCGACTCGACACTGATCCCGACCGGCAACATCGTGCCGGTGGCCGGAACGCCGTTCGACTTCACCACGCCGACGGCGATCGGTGCACGGATCCGCGAGAACGTTCAGCAGATCCAGTTCGGCCGCGGCTACGACCACAACTGGGTGCTCGACCGGCACCACGGCTCGCCGCACCTGATCAAGGCCGCAACGGTCGACGATCCGGCCAGCGGGCGTCACCTCGAGATCGACACGACCGAGCCGGGGATCCAGTTCTACTCCGGCAACTTCCTCGACGGGACGCTCGTAGGAACCGGCGGCAAGTTCTACCGCCAAAGCGACGGGTTCGCGCTGGAGACCCAGCACTACCCCGACTCGCCGAACAAGCCGAACTTCCCCTCGACCGTGCTCCGGCCCGGTCAGGTGTTCAACTCGACGACCGTCTTCCGGCTCTCGGTCGGAAGCTAGCCCTTGAACGTACGCCCCGCGGCGGCCGCAAGGCCGCCGCGGGGTCAACCCCCGGCGACGTTCATTCGGTCGAGTGCCGTCACGCCGTCGGAGGCCCGGCAGACGAAGACCGCTGCTCCGGCGCTCTCGGCCGACTCGGACGCCGCAGCGATCGACCCGGCATCGACCAGGGCGACCACTGCGCCCCCGAACCCGCCTCCAGTCAGCCGGGCTCCGTAGCAGCCCGGCGTGGCTCGCACGGCCGCCGCGAGTCGATCCACCTCTCGCGGGACGATGCCGAAGTCGTCGCGCATGCTCCGGTGCGACTCGTTCATCAGCTCGCCGAACCTCGGACAGTCTTCGCGTTCGAGCGCCGCTGCTGCGGCGATTGTGCGCTCGTTCTCCGTCACGACGTGGCGCGCCCGCGCTCGCAGCGGCGGGGGCAACTCGCGAACGGCGTCGAGCGTCGCGTCGCGAAGCGCGGCGACGCCGAGGAGTCGGGCCGCCTGCTCGCATGTCGCCCGCCGGTCGTTGTATCCCGAGGCAGCGAGCCGTCGCTCCACGTGGCTGTCGCACACGACGATGGCGACGTCGTCGGGAACGCGAACGTGCCTGAACGAAAGGTCGCGGCAGTCGAGAAGCATCGCGTGCCCGCCGCGCGCCGCTGCAACTGCAAGCTGGTCCATGATCCCGCACCTGACCCCGACGAAGTCGTTCTCTGCCCGCTGCGCGGCCCGGGCCAGCACGACCGGCTCGGCATCGGCGAATATCCGGGCGACGGCGAGCTCGAGCGAGGCGGACGACGACAGGCCTGCACCCCGTGGCAGGGTGCTCGTAATGCTGAGGTCGGCTCCGAATTTCGGCGCGAGCTCCTTGACCACGCCGCGGACGTAGTCGCGCCACGTCCCTGTCGCCTCGATCGAATCCAGGCTGAACGAGTCGGTCTCGCCCAGATCGGTCGCGGCGACGTCGACGAGGCGGTCGTCGCGGATGTTCGCGGAGACGGTCGTGAAGCGGTCGATCGCGATCGGCAGCACGAAGCCGTCGTTGTAGTCGGTGTGCTCCCCGATCAGGTTGACCCGACCGGGCGCCCTCGCTTCGATCACCCCGCGTAGTTGGTCAACACGTGCTCCGCGAGGAGATCGACCTGGTCGAGGCTGGGGATCTCCGCGAACAGGATCAACGTGTCGATCCCGGCGTCGGCGTAGGCGGCGACCTCCTCCGCGATCTTCTGGCCGGGCCCGTGGTGGATGAGGTTCTCCGGTTCCGTCCAGAGTTGTCCGTAGTAGCGCACGACGTGATGCGTTGCCTCCGCGAGCGCTCGTTGCGCGTCGTCACCGACGGCGACATACGCAAGCCCCGCGATCTCGGCGTTCGGCTTTCCCTGGGCCTCGAACGCGCCGCGGACCTGGGGCGCGAGCTGCTTCATGTACTCGGCGCCGATGGTGCCGAAGATGAAGCCGTCGGCGACCCGCGCCGCCCGCTCGATCGCCTTGGGCTGCAGCGCACCCGCCCAGATCGGCGGCCCGGGCTCCTGTATGGGCGGCGGCCCGAGGACGCCGTGATCGCGGTCCGATTGGCGCGCGGTCTGCCAGATTTCGCGGATTCGTGCGACCTGCCGCTCGAACCGCTCCGAGCGGCCCTCGAACTCCGCCTCGAAAACTTCGAAGTCGTCCTCGCGGCCGCCCTGCGCGAGACCGAGGACGAGGCGGCCGCCGGAGAGCTGGTCCACGACCGCCGCCTGCTTCGCGACCAGCACCTCGTTCCGCGGCGGCAGCTGCAGGATCGTCGTAGCGAGCCGGGCCCGGTCTGTCACCCCCGCGACGCCGGCGAGGGTGACGAGTGGATCCCACGAGTCGAAGTTCGGCTTGTCGATGGTGCCGAGAACGTCGAAGCCCGCCTCGTCGGCTCGCCGCGCCCACTCGAGCATCAGCCTCCGATCCGTCTCGAACGCCATCGTGTTCGGCAGGCCGATCCCTATCTTCATCGCGGTTTCTCCTCTCGGGCGTTGGTGACCACCCTTCATGTTCTCAGGCAGTCCCAACCGTCGCCAGCAACCGGTCAGGCGCCGAGCGGTTTCTGAACCTTGTCGCGCCCCCTGCTCGAGACGAGCTCTTTCGCTTGGCTGAACCCGAACGCCCAGAGCATGAGCACCAGGCCGAGCACCACGTTCCAGATCGTGAGGATGGAATCCTGGGTGATCGAAAACGCCGCGATGTTGTCCGCCGGGGCGTATGCACGCAGCGTCGCGACGTCCAGAGCCTGGGTCTGGCCCACCCCGCCCGGCGTGATCGCGAACAGCCCCGAGAGCATGTGCGATGAGGCGATCAAGAAGACCGTGAACGCCGTGACGGGTATTCCGAAGGCGGCCATGAAGACGATGTTGACGCCGATCCGGCAGCCGTACGAGGCACCTGACGGCAGGGCCACGTCCCTCGCGTAACGTCTCCAGTCCCGGAAGATCGCGGCACCTTCCTTGACCTTGTGCCAGGTGTCGAGAAGCCTCGGCTTCAGCCGCGGCCAGAAGAAGTAGAGGACCGCCGCGACGACGACGACGGCGACCGGGATGACGACCCGGTGCGACGCGATCCAGCCTCCGACCTCGTCCGAAGGTGAGCCCTTCGAGACCGTGTGCGGTCGAAACATTGCGACCCCGACCACCATCAACAGGCTGACAGCCGTGAAGAAGAGCGACTGGACGACCGTTGCCGAGGTAACTCCTGCGACCGAGGAGCCGGGGATGCTCGCCCGGAAGATCCCGATCATCGTGACCGTACCTGCCTGGGCCGGCGTGACGGCGTTGATCGCCGTACCTCCCTGCGATGCGCCCCAGGCGGTCTTGAACGAGAGCCCGGAGTCGGGGTACGCCGCACGGAGGATGTTTCGCCACCCGAGGCCGATGAACGCCGACTCGGCGGTCTTGAGGCCCAGAGCGAAGACGAGCCAGTAGACGGAGACATCGCCGATGCGCTCGAAGACGTGGAGAACCCAGTTCCAGACGTGACCGAGGACACCGGCGATGAGAAGGGCAGCCATTGGTGGTTCAAGCATCGACGACAGCAGCCATCGATGCGACGCGCCGGCCGGAGCGCCTCGTGAGGAGGCCGCTGCCCGCCGGCGCGTCGCCTTGTGTCACGCCGACGGCTGCGGCTGCCTCTGCTGCCCCGGCTGCCTCATCGCGAGGCTCCGCCGGATATCGCGTTCGATCAGCTTCCTGCCGCCGAATGCGACCGCGAGCTCGCTTACGCCCGTCACCAGCGAAAACGCGGCGATCAGGGCCAAGAGGACGATTGCGCCGTCCCCCGGCTTGGCGAACATCACGACGCCGAAGACGATGGAGATCACACCGCCGAGCGCGAGCATTGCCTTGTCGCCGGTGTCGAACGGAAGCGAGAGCGCCCCGACGATGATCAGGGCCCCGAGCGCGACGGCGTAGAAGCCGATCACGTACAGGAGCGCGAGCGCCGACATGTCCGTCCAGATGAAGACGACCACGCCTACACCGATCTGGAGCAGGCTCGTGAAGGCCAGCCAGCCTCGACCCTGCTTGACCGAGCCGCGGATCGCCGACGCCAGGCCCATGATCCCGCTCGCAGCCGTGAACGCACCGAACAGGATCGTGAGCGCGAAGAGGCTGATACCGGGCCAGATGAGGATGACAGCGGCGAACGCGATCGACAGTGCTCCGTTGATCCCGAGCGCCCAGCGCACCTGCTTCAGCTCCGAATCGGCCAACTGCTCGGCTCGTTGAACGAAGGAATTCATGTCGTACCTCCGGTTCGTTTGCTTTCAACTCGACCTTGGCTCCAGCGCGGCCGCTGCGAATCGGAGAGGGTGCTGACGTCGTGCGGAAACTCCGCAGGAAGCGCTCGCCTTACGGTTGGCGCCACGAAGCGAAGACCGCGACGAGACTCGGCAGCAGCAGGTACAGCGAGATGCCTGGCCGCGCAGTGCGAGCTAGCTTCGCGTGACTGCGCGTCGAAGCGACTCGGCGAGAGCGATCGCCACGGCAACGGGCAGTAGCCACCAGGCGTTGATCCCCTCGTGTGTGAGCAGGAAGGTGAGCCCGACTGCGACGGCGACGGCCGCGGCCACGAGCCAGTCGTCACCGACGACGAAGTTCCACCAGAAGCGGGCGAACGTGCGGAGGTGGGTCATGCCTCGGCTCCCGCGACACGGACCCGAACCCGCCGATGACGCCGAAGCAGTCGCACGAGCGCGAGCGATAGCACGACGAAGAACGCGATCACGCCGAGCAGCGAGAGCTCGTCCCCGGGCCAATGCACACCCGCCCCTTCGGCGCTCCAGAAGCACCCAAAGCTGGTCAGGAGCAGCCCGACGGCGAACTTGATGGTGTTCTCGGGCACACGCGAGAGCGGCCCACGCGCGAGCACCCCGGCGATGACGACGACAACCAGCGCGGCCCCGGCGCCGGCGGCGGCAAGCCCGAGATGGCCCTGGGCGCTTCCGAACGCGATCACGATGAAGACGACCTCGAGGCCTTCGAGCAGCACGCCCTTGAACGCGACGGTGAACGAATACCAGTCGAGGCCGGCGCGCTGCTCGTGTCCCGCCTCGGCGGCCTGCTTGCGTTCCTCACGGAATGCCTCGTCCTCGTCGTGCAGCGCCTTGTAGCCGCTCGAGCGCAGGATCGCCTTGCGGAGCCACTGCAGCCCGAAGACCAGGAGAAGGGTGCCGACGACCAGCCGCAGCGAATCGATGGGAATCCGGCCGAGCGCGGGCCCGAGCGCCGCGACGAGGGCAACGAGAATGACCGAGGCGGCCGCGACACCGGCCAGCGTCGATCGCCACCCGCGAACAATTCCGACCCCGAGCACGATTGTCAGGGCCTCCACCATCTCGACGGCGCTCGCCAGGAACGAGCCCAGGAGGATCAGGATCGAGCTGGTGCTCATGTCGCGCGCATGATCGGCTTCAAGGCACTCGCGCACATCGGCGGGGCCACGGACCTTCTGCGGGAAATCACTCGACAAACCGCCTCCCCCGCCGGCGTGCGGTAACTCCGCAGCGGGTCGGTGGCCTCTCCGATGCAGGTGCGCAGGATGGGCCGGGACGATGTGATCGAATCTACGAAGGAGGCTGTCCCAGCATG
>Ga0114129_10003153_pt1 | contig 23136 bp, 19 predicted proteins | sample RhiMetdeltSRZDD1_FD_80071 | JGI IMG/M metagenome (GOLD analysis project Ga0114129, IMG submission 80071) | Populus rhizosphere microbial communities from Tennessee, USA - Rhizosphere MetaG P. deltoides SRZDD1 (version 2) (version 2) | ecosystem: Host-associated > Plants > Roots > Rhizosphere >... | reverse complement strand
GGAGGCCGACAGCAAGGAGTCCGAGCAGGTGAGGGTCAAGACGTAGACGCCGACCGCGCTGAAACGAGCGCTGGCCTCGAGCGTGTTCGCGTCGGGCGCGAACGTGACCGTGCCCGGTCCGCTGGTCTGCGACCAGGTGCAGGTCACGGCTCCCGGCGGCGTGGGCAGCCCATCGTCGGTCACGCTGCCGAAGAGCGACGCCGCCGCCGACACGACGATGACCTGGTCGCCGGCCGCCTGTACCTGCGGCGCCTGGTTGCCGGGCTGGAACCCGCCCTGGGTGACCCGGAAGTCGTCGAACGAGGCGGTGGCGTAGTCGGTGGCCCCTCCCACGAGGCCGGTCGTGAAGGTGCCGTCGGTCGCCGTGAACTGCAGGACGCCGTTCACGTACCCGCGGAGGGTGGTCCCCACCGCGTCGATACGGAGGGCATACCAGGAGCCGAGCGTGACCGGGAACGCGCGGGTGGCGAGGGCGGTGGTGGAGCCGGAGTCGAGACGCAGCAGCTCGACGCGCCCGCTGCTGCGGAGCGCCAGCACGTAGCCGTTGTAGCGGTCCTTGAGGCGGGCGGCGAGCCCCGCGAAGCGGTCCGTGCCGTTCCAGGAGGTGGGCTTGACGCGTGCCTCCACCGAGTAGTCCGTCCAGGCGCTCGAGCCGGCGCCCGATCGATACTTGCTGCTGCCGCTCGACTGCCGGTAGACGCGGGTGCCGTCGATGACCACGGACCAGCTCCCGCCGAACACCGTCCACCCGTTTGCGTTGCCGTCTTCGAAGTCGTCCGTGAACAGCACGGTCTGCGTGCCCGCCGGCACCGCCAGGCCGAGAACGGCGGCAGCGGCGAGCGCCGCCCAGCATCCCTTCCAACGGTGGGTTCCCGCGAGGCTTCGCCTCAGGTGGTCCATGTGCTCCTCCTTCACTTCACGCCGGCGATGGAACCGCGGCCCGCTGGGCGGGACAGGCAGGATCGACGTCTAAGGCGAGCGAAATGCCGTTTACCATACCACAGCCACCCCCGTCCCAAGACCAACCTTCGCATACCGACGAATGCGCACCCCGGCGTTGGGTCCCTCGTCGATTAGCGCGCTGGCCTGACCCCCTCGCTTTCGCGGCACCCACGTAGTTGAGAATCCTGCATCGTGATGCGGCGATAGACATCGTCACCACCTGTTTGATGTGCCTACTCGCCCGGTGTAGCGGAATGCTGTGCGCGCGTTCTAATTGGGGCGAAGTTACAAACCATGCGCCGGGCACCGAAGATAATAGTGGGCCGCCTGCGAACCATCACCACATAGGATCAACAGGTTACCTATGGATTTGCAGGACCGGATATTGCTCTAATAACCGCAAACGCAATCCCGCGACGGCTAATCAGCCTCTCACAGGAGATGAGCAGATACCGAGACGATCATCCAACGCAACTTCTCCGCTCTCCTTCAAACAGCAACCACTGAACCGGGAACAATCAACGCCGCATACAGTGCCTTCCACAACTACTCACTGGGCAATCAGATTCTCGCGATGATCCAGTGTGATACGCGCGGTATTCCGCTGGGCCGCTGGAGAGCTTCAACCGTTGGCGCGAGCTTGGCCGTCACGTGCGCAAGGGAAAGAAGGCGATCGAGCTGTGCATGCCGATCACATGCACGCGCACGATCGAACGCGAGACCGAGAACGGCGTCTGGCAGCATGCGTTCATCGACCCTGATCACAGTCGCTCGTTGTTCGCGAGACGAATGAAAAGCTTCAAGCGTTACGACGCGAACTAGGGCCGCATGAATGAGATGGTCGGCGAGCGCGCCTGATGTGTAGTAATCGCGCAAGGTCCATCCATCACCGCCGAGCACCAGATACGCGCGATTGACATGTGCCGAGCGCACGGCGTCAGCGAGACAGATTATCTCGAACGGCACCTTCTGTGAGGGCGGCACCGACTATCCTGAAAACTTGCAGGCACTCTGCTGGAAGTGCAACCAGGACAAGGGAGGCGGCGATGCGACGGAGCGACCGGTGAGAAGCACGGCTACGAAGTTGCGGAGTGGATTCACACCGCCTCAGCCGACGCGCTCGAGGTTGAAGAGGGTGCGCTCTACCCCGCTCTGCACCGGTTAGAGTTGCGCGGGTTGCTGACGGCGCAGTGGGACGTCTCGGCCAACAACCGCCGCGCCAAGTACTACCGGCTCACCACGAGCGGACGCAAGAGACTCCGGGAAGCGACCGGGTCGTGGCGCAGGGCGAGCAGCGCGATCAATCGCGTGTTGGAAGCAATCTGACGGAGGGCTCCGATGCCCGAGTGGCTGAATAGCCTGCGGCTTCGGTTGCGTGCTCACCAGGCGCCACCAACTCGAGCAGGATCTCCAAGATGAGATGGCGTTCCATCTGGCCATGCGCGAGGAGAAGCACCGACAGGCGGGCGTGCCTGCTGACCAAGCTCGCGTGAGGGCTCGACGACAGTTCGGCAATCTGGGCGTGTTGAAGAATCGCACCCGGGATGTGTGGATCTGGCCCTGGCTTCAGGATGCAGGCCAGGATGCGCGGGTCGCCGCGCGCATGCTGTGGCGCGCTCGCGGTTCCACTGTTCTCGCCGTGCTCTGTTTGGGCCTTGGCATTGGGGCTAACACCGCGATCTTCTCGATCGTCAACGCGCTGTTGCTGCGACCGCTGCCTGTCGCCGAGTCGGACCGACTGATTCGGATCAGTCGCGGCCAGGAGACGGCACTGTCAATCGCTCTCCTCCGTGCGGTCGCCGCAGGCACTCAGTCGCTTCGTGGCGTCGCGGCTACTCTTTCCATGGAGTCCGATCTGGCGATCGACGGTGAAAGCCAGTTCATCGGCGCCGAGGTCGCCAGCGGAAATTACGCGGATGTCTTTGGCGTCAGGCCGTCACTGGGACGCTGGTTCGTCGACGATCGTGAGCCGGTTGCCGTCATCAGCGATGCCATCTGGGAGCGTTACTTCAATCGCCGCCTCGACGTGTTGGGTCGCGTCATCCAATCCGGGACAGACTCGTACACGATTGTCGGTGTCGCGCCGCGCGAATTCACAGGCGTACGCGCACCGCTACGAACCGATCTCTGGGTGCCCCTAGAAACGCGCTTTCGGCTTGCGACCGAAGCGGAAGAGCGCCGGCTTGCGCGGATGCTGATGTTCTTCGGCCATCTCCGTCCGGACGCCACCGCGAGGCAAGCAACGACCGAACTGAACGCACTCGACAGTCGGATGCGCGGCCGCAGCGGGTCCGCGCCGGAGGCATCCGCCCCGCTGGTGGCCGACGCCGTGGGGACGCTTCCCAATCCGGGGAGTCGGCGTCTCGCGCAAACGCTATCAACCCTCATGGGGGCCATCGTGGCGGTGGTGCTGATGATTGCGTGCGTGAACGTCGGCCATCTCTTGCTGGCGCGAGGCGCCCTTCGGCAGCGTGAGTTCGTAGTTCGCCGTGCACTCGGCGCGTCACGAGCCCGGCTGCTCCGGCAACTACTGACCGAGGCCCTTGTCCTCGCCGTTGGCGGCACGCTCTGCGGTGTCGTTCTCGCCCTGTGGGCCGGGAATCTCCTGGAACGCTCGGTGCCGGCGGCGGCGGGTATCTTCGCCATTCAGCTCGATCTGTCGCTCGATTGGCGTGCACTCGTGTTCGCCGCAGGTATCTGCGCCGTGACCACGGTGCTCTGTGGCTTGCTCCCGGCGTGGCGCGCGTCCCGGATGTCCCGCATGGTGGTCGTCCAGGGCAGCGTCGGGACCAGCGCTCGGCGAAGGCCGATAGGACTCGTCGTGCAGGTCGTGATGTCCCTGGTCCTGCTGTTCATCGGGGCCAGCTTCGTCGCGGAGCTGCGACGACTGCACGCGACGTATCCAGGCTTTGCTGTCGCGGGGCGGCTCTATGCCTATACGTTTCTCCCGTCGCCGCCTTTCGCACCGGACGCGCGTCGGGAGTTGTATACACAAGCGCTCGACCGGTTGCGGGCCCTTCCCGGTGTGCGCTTGGCGGCCCTCACCTCGTCGTTGCCGCTGATTCCTGGGAGGTCGGACTGTGCATCGCTGTCTCCGGACTCGCCCGTGCGCGTGACGAGCAGCGCGGTGGATCCTGCCTATTTCGAGACCATGGGCATCGAGCGTGTCGCCGGGCGGTCATTTGCCGCGAGCAGCCAGACTGCAGACACCGCAGTAGTCACCGAGAGCCTTGCGCGCCGACTCTGGCCCGAGCGATCGGCTGTTGGACAGCGCTTCATGATCGGATGCGACAATCCGCAGCCGGCCTTCGTCATTGGCGTCGTCCGCGACTCCTCGATTCGCGCGGTCGGCGAACCGGCGCAGCCGCATCTCTATCGCCGCTTCGGTGCACGTGACGCGGGTGCGCTCGTGGCCGTGCTTCTGGACACCACGACCGATCCGGCGCGTCTCACAGAGACGGTGCGGCGCACGCTGCTCGAGCTCGCGCCGGGTATTCGCGTGTACACGGTGCAGTCCCTTGGTGTGCACGTCGCGCGTTCCTTCGGCCAGCTTCAATGGATCACAAGCATCTTGATCGGCCTTGGCGTCCTGGCGTTGCTCCTCGCTGCGGTCGGCCTGTACGGCGCCATCGCCTATCGCGTGAGCCTCCGCACGCGAGAAATCGGGTTACGGATGGCATTGGGGGCCACTCGACTGAACGTCTTTCGCGGTGTCGTCGGCAACACTCTGGCGATTGTTGTGGTGGGAGTGGCCATCGGCGAATTTCTCACGACGGTACTGACCGGCATCGTGGCGTCCGTGCGAGAGAACATCGGCCCGACGCCGTTATCCACGCATGTGATTGTCGGGCTCATCTGGATTGCGATCGGCGTCACGGCGAGCTACGTGCCAGCCGCACGGGCTGCGCGGCTCGATCCATCGGTGGCCCTCCGGGAGGAGTAGGCAATCACGTCCTGCAAGCGTCCGTTTACTTGCGACGACTTCCTTCTGCAGAGAGATAACCCCGAGACGTGAGCCAACCGCGGAACAGCTCGCGCCAACGATCCGACTGCCAGCCCAATGTGTTCGAACCAAAACCGTGTCTGCCGTTCGCGAATACGTGCCACTCCACTGGAGCTCCGGCTCTGTGCCAGGTTTCGTACAGCCGCGACAAGGAGACCGGTGCGACCGCAGCGTCATCGTCAGCAATCGCCAGAAAGAGCGGTGGCAGATCCGACGGGATCGCGTTGACGAGGCGATACCCCGCGTAGATGCCGCCAACGAAGTCCGGTCGGCTCTGCTGATCGTGCTCGAGCGCGGCATTCACTGCGATCCCGCCTCCGGCCGAGAATCCCATGACGCCGATGCGTTGTGCATTGATCCGGAACTCGGTCGCACGCTGGCGCACGACACGAATTGCCTGCCGGCCGTCCTCTTCAGCCCAACGCCTCGCCTGCTCGGTAGCGGGAGTACCGACCGGCGGATTCGTTTCAGCGCGATCGGGATGTGGCAGCACCTCGAACAGGTTCTGCAGGAATGCCGGCATCTCCGCATCGTTGTCGGGTGTTCGGGCCAAGCGGTATCTCAGCACAAAGGCGGTCACGCCCTGTTGCGCGAGCCAACGAGCGACGTCATAGCCTTCGTATTCCATCATGAGAAAGTGATATGCGCCGCCGGGCGCGACGATGATCGCGGTGTCGCTCCCACGCGAGGGCGCGAACATCGTGAGCGTCGGGACCACCACGTTACGCACCATCAGCGTCGACCCCATACCGGCGGGCGCGGTCATGGACTGCTCGTGCCAGTCCCAGCTCTTTGCATCGGGCGGCACGCCGTCGCCGGGCCAGATGGCAAAGACTCTCGCGGCATCTGTCGGACGCTCGATGTACCGCGGCAACGGCTGCGTGTTCATTCGTGAACTCGATCTCCTTCCGGGCTGGCGCGCGATCGATGAGGTCCCCACACCGATCGCTGCCGTCACCCATCAAAACGGCGAGGGCGGCGCGTGCGGCAGGCCGTCGCAGATGCGTTCGTGGGTCCATGTGCGAGCTCCTCACGAGTGCCTCAACGCGGCCGCTTTTCGAACACATACTTCGCGATCGGCAATGCTGAAAAGATGTTCGGCCAACCGGCGTAGAACGCGAGGTGCGTCAGCACTTCAGCCGCTTGCGTTTGGGTCAAGCCGTTCTCCATCGCTCGATCTCACCAGGCTACGATCTCGCGCCGATAGGCCAGGGCGTTTCCACACCTCGCCGTAAAGACGTTCCTGCGTGTATCGCTGGAGTGCAGGCGCCACTTTGCTCAAGTCGTCGGGCCAAGGGCTCTCGCTCTGAACGCGAGGCGGTGTATTTGCCATTGCTCCCCCTTGTGGCTTCTCGGCTTGACCGGTTTCTCCGAGGCTCGGCAGCACGAGCGCCGCGAGCACGCTGAGCCGCCATGCGTTCCTCGTCATGCTCTTCATCGGACCTCCCGTGTCAGATGGTGCCCAGCAGCGTCTTGATCGCGCGCCGCTCGTCCATCGCTCTGTACCCTTCCGCGACCTGCTCAAGGGGCAATTCGAGATCGAAGACTTTGCCGGGATTGATACTCCCTTTCTGCACCAGTTCGATCAGGCGAGGCAGGTAGCGGCGCACGGGCGCCGGGCCGCCGTGCAGATGGACGTGGGTGTAGAACAGCTCGGCCCCATCGAACTCGACGCCATGCGGCACCCCGACGTAGCTGATGAATCCTCCAGGTCGAGTGGAGCGGATCGCCTGTGCCATCGACTCCTGCGTGCCAACGCACTCGAGAACGGAGTCTGCGCCGATGCCCCGAGTCAGATCCTTGATGCGCGCGACACCCTCGTCCCCGCGCTCGGTGACGATGTCGGTCGCGCCGAACTCACGCGCGAGCCTTTGCCTCGGCTCGTGACGGCTCATCGCGATGATGCGCTCGGCGCCCATCTGCTTCGCGGAGAGCACACCCAGCAGACCAACAGCACCATCACCCACGACGACGACCGTCGCACCCGGCTTGACGTTCGCCGGATCAGCAGCAAACCAGCCAGTACCCAGGACGTCGGAGACAGCCAGAAAGCTCGGAACGAGGCTCGCCGAGGGGACTTCCGACGTCGCGACCAGCGTGCCGTCGGCCAACGGCACGCGGAGAAACGGCGCCTGCGCGCCGACGACCCACTGCCGGTGCGCGCACGACGTCTGATAGCCGGCCTTGCAGTGCGGGCACGAGTTGTCAGACGCCGCGAACGATCCGATCACGAACTGACCTCGCTTGATCGAGGTGATGCCCCGGCCCACTTCTTCGACGATGCCGCAGTACTCATGGCCCATCGGGGTGGGCTCGCCAGTCTGGTTGAGACCGCGGTACGGCCAGAGATCCGACCCGCAGATACACGAGGCCGACAATCGGATGACGGCATCCGTCGGCTCGATGATGGTTGGGTCCGGACGGTCGTCGATGCGCACGTCGCGCGGTCCGTAGAGCACTGCTCCTCGCATGATTCGATTCCTTCCTTCGCAGGCGTGATCGCGCCGGTCGTTGCGGACCCATCGCCGCTGGTTCTTCAAACCTGACGAGACCAGCATAGGGCCCTATCGGGCTCACCACTAGCCAGAGAAATTGACTAGGGCTAATGAGCCACATTCATGAATGACCTGCAGTAACAAATCCCAGAAAACAGCCGAAAAATCGAGGATCTCGGCGGCACTTAGCAGCCGTGCAGCTAGGCAATGGTTCGGCTAAGGCAATTTTCCGGACGGGTTTACGTTCAACTGCTGCCCCCGGCACCACGGCAGACGAAGCTGACCTGATTTTTTTCGGCGGCCCGGTCCTGACCTCGAATGACAAGGCTCCGCGGGCCGAGGCCGTCGCGGTGACGCGCGGCATCATCAGCGCGGTGGGACGCGCTTCCGACGTCATGGCACAGAAAGGCTCGCGGACGCAGCTCGTCGAGCTGAAGGGTCACGCCTTGACGCCGGGGTTCGTCGACGCGCACATGCACACAGCCATCACCATCCAGGACCCGTGGCTGGATATCGGTCCGATGACCACAAAGGATGTGGATGAGGCCATCGCCAAGCTGAAGGCGACGGCCGCCAAAACGCCGCCGGGCGAATGGATCCTCTGCAAACTGTTCGATCCCTCCCTTATGCCGGGGCAACCGATCACTATGCAGCTGCTGGACTCAGTCGCGCCGAATAACCCGGTTTGGGTTCTCGAGTCGAATGGCCATATCGCCTATGGCAACTCGAAGGCATTCGCCGCCGCCGGCGTCACAGACAAATGCGCAGACTTCGCCGTCCTGGAGAAAGACCCCACGGCGGTCGACTCGACAACGATCAAGTCCATCAAGGTCGTGGAGACCTGGCTCGATGGATACAAACGCCATGCGGTGTAGGGCGGACCTCGAGATGAGGGTAAATCGCTGAATCTATTGCGCGAAGAAGTGTTTCGGTGTTGCTCGATGAGCGTCGCCGGAATTGCTTTCCAAGCGTGCTTCTTCAACCACTCTTCCGTGTAGGCTTCGCGCAGTCGTGGCAAGCAAGCCGGGTCTCGGGGTGGACATCACGATCGGTACAGTGATTCAGCTCGCCCGATGGAGACGACCTTCTCCGCCGACCCTGTGAATGGCAGCGCCGCTGGCCGCCGCCGACTGACATCGGTGCGATGATCAGATGTGACGGTACACATATATTTCAACAACACGGAGGCGGAAATGCCGTCAGGAACGCTCGGACGCTGACAGAAATGATCAGGGCGGAAGGGTGAGGACACTTGGGTCGGCAGTTCAGGGTTTCCGCCTGACGCGGTCGTTGACCTGCCAGCGTGTCACTTTCCTGTTGATCCCCACAAAGGATGTGACATCCTCTTGTGGGCCTCCCAGAGGTGTCTGAATGGGGGAAAAGCGAGAGGTCTGGCAAGGCACGCTGGCGCTGATGGTGTTGCGCACACTCGCCGTGCTCGGGCCGCAGCATGGGTACGGCATCAAGAAGCGTATCGAACAGATCAGTGCGGACATGCTGGCCGTGAACCACGGCACGCTGTACCCGGTCTTGCTGAAACTGGAGCAAGAGGACTCGATCACCTGCAAATGGGGTGTGTCGGAGAACAATCGGCGCGCGAAGTTCTACCGCGTCACGGCGGCGGGTCGCGCCGAGCTCGAGAAGGAGCGTCGTCACTGGGAGCGCACCGGCGAGATCATCGCCAGGTTCTTCGCCTTGAACGGAGAGTCGTCGTGAAGCGCGCCCGCGGATTCATGCATCGCCTCCTGGCCTCGATCAGACGTGACGATCGAGAAGACTTCACCGCCGAACTCGAGACGCACCTCCAGCTCATGATCGAGGAGAACGTTCGGCGCGGCTTGAGTCCGGCCGAGGCTCGTCGCGCAGCCATCCACAGACTCGGCGGCACGGAGTCGATTGCGGAGAGCTGGCATGACCAGCGCGTGCTCCCGCTTCTGGATACTGTCCCGCGCGACGTGTGGTTCGCCCTTCGCCGCCTGACTCATGAGCCGGGCTTTGCCACTGTCTGCGTCGTGACGCTCGCGCTCGCCATTGGCGCCAACACCGCGATCTTCAGCGCGGTGAACGCGACCCTGATCCAACCGCTCCCGTACCCCGCTGCGGACCGCTTGGTTCAGGTGTGGGAAACCAATCCTCAGGCCGAGCGCTGGGGCGACTGGGCGTCCTATCCCGACTTCGAAGACTGGTCGCGGGCGTCGCGCGCGTTCGACGGGCTCGCCCTCTACCGCAACGCACGACTCCGACTGACGCGTGGCGAGTATCCGGAGATGCTGACCGCCGTGCGCGTGTCTCCCAGCCTGTTCTCGGTCCTCCGTGTAGACCCCATGCTCGGACGTTCCTTCCTGGCCGAAGAGGGCAGGCCCGGCCGGACCGATGTCGCGATCCTGAGCTACGGTCTCTGGCAACGGCAATTCGGCTCGGATCCCACGATCATCGGCCAGTCGCTTCCTCTTGACGGTCGCAACCACGTCGTCGTCGGCATCATGCCGCCGCGATTCGACTTTCCCACGAACCTGCAGCCGTCGGCCAGACCGCCGGACGTCTGGATCCCGGTCGTTCCGGACACCGCGCGCGGCAGTCACAGCTACCGCGTCATTGGGCGGCTGAAACCCGACCAGACGATCGTCCAGGCGCGAATGGACATGGAGCGGGTCGTGCGCATCGTGGTCGATCTCGATCCGGGACATCGCGGACGCGGCGCCGCGGTTGAGGGCCTGCAGCACCACACGGTGGCAACCGTTCGGCCATCCCTTCTCCTGCTGATGGGCGCGGTTGTTCTCGTGCTCCTCATCGCCTGTGCGAACGTGTCGGGCCTGCTCCTCGCGCGCGGCGCGACTCGCCAGCGCGAGGTCGCGCTGAGGCTCGCGCTTGGCGCCGCGTCATCACGAGTGCTCCAACAAGCGGTGATCGAAGGCATCGTCTTGGCGCTTGTCGGAGCCGCCGCAGGACTCCTGGTGGCGCACGCCGGCATCCGTGGGCTGGTGGAACTGGCGCCCGCCGTTCCGCTAGTCAAGGACGCAAGTCTCGACGTCCGCGTGCTGACCTTCACGATCGTCACGGCTCTGGCCACAGGCATCGTCTTCGGCATCGTGCCGACGCGGCAGGCCTTGAGACTGGAGGCCAACGACGTGCTCAAGGAAGGCGGGACGAGACAAGCCGGAGGCGCTCGTGTTTCCGCAATCCGAACCGCGGTAACTGTTGGTGAAGTCGCGCTCGCCCTCGTCCTCTCGATCGGCGCTGCTCTCTTCTTACGCAGCTTCGCGAACGTCCGCAGCGTGGAGGCGGGCTTCGACGCGACCGGGGTCGTGACGGCGTTTCTTGCGGCTCCGCCGACCGACGCCACTGACGTGCCACGCACGGTGCAGTTCTTCGAGCGAGTGATTGCCCGCCTCGAGCAGGTTCCAGGCGTCAGCGCCGTTGCAGCATCGAGCGCTGTGCCTCTCATCTCCAACGAGACCAGCCCCTTCCGCGTGGAGGGTCTCGAGCGTGCGGCGGGACAGGATCTCGCCCATGCGGAGCAGCCCAAGGTGACCCCGGGGTACTTCCGCGTGATGGGCATCGGGTTGATTCGTGGTCGGACCTTCAGCGAGTCGGACGTCCGCAGCGGCGAGCCGGTCGCAATCGTGTCAAAGGGGTTTGCCGACAGGTATTGGCCGGGTGGTGAAGCCCTGGGCAAGCGCGTGGCGATTACCGATGGAACATGGCGGCGAATCGTCGGGATCGCTCAGGACGTCAGGAACGACGGACTAGAAGCTTCAGCGAAGCCGACGATTTACATTCCGTTCGGTCAGTTCCCGCGGGCTTCGATCTCGCTCGTTGTGCGGATAGAGAGGAACTCGTCAGTGACAATGACTGCGTTGCGTGATGCCGTTCGCGACGTCGCCCCTACCCAGCCGCTGTTCGGAGTGCAGACCATGGAACAGGTGCTCGGAGCATCGCTCTCGCTTCGGCGCTTTTTAATGGTTCTGATCGGCATCTTCGCGGGCATCGCCGTCTTGTTAGGGCTCGTGGGTGTTTACGGAGTCCTGGCCTATCTTGTCGGCCAACGAAGGCAGGAAATCGCGGTTCGCCTCGCGCTCGGCGCTACACGATCGGAGATCGTCCGCCTCGTCGCTTGGCGCGGGGTAGTCTTGGGATCTGTCGGTGTCACGCTCGGCCTGGCTGTATCCGTCGCATTCTCACGCGTACTCGAGGGCACGCTGTTCGGTGTGAGCGCGTTGGACCCCCTGACGTACCTGCTCGCCCCTGCGCTGCTCTTGCTTGTCGTCGTCGCAGCCTCGTCGTTACCGGCATGGCGGGCGACGCGTGTTCCAGCGATCGTGGCACTCAGGAGTGAATGAGACCGGCGAACATGGACGAGCCAGTCGAGATCTGCTCCTGCACATCGACACGAAGGAACACCAGGACACACGCCCTCAGTGACCGAGTCGATTGTGATAGGACTGTGATGCGTCACGCCCCAAACCTCGAGGAACACCGAGGTTTACTGACCCACCACAATCCGCTCGCGCGTCGTGTGCCGGCCGCTGCGTTGACGGCCTACGCCCGATCGGAAGACCGCGTCAAAGCATTGCGTGCCGGATTAAAGATCCACCTGGCGGAGCCGATCGACCCGGCCGAACTGGTTACAGCAGTAGCGGCTCTTGTCCGGCGTTCGGTCCAGAAGGCGTCGACGAGAAGCAGTGTCAAGTGTGACGCTGCTTCTCGTGTAAGGGCGGCGACAGGAGATCAACGCAAGTCTGGTACTGAACTGAACTCCTGTCGCGCTCTCGTGTACCCGTGTCAGCCATCACCGGGTTGGGACGCCCAACTCCTTCAACTTGCTGATCATGTCCTCGGCGGAGGTTTCCGGCTTGACGGCCTTGTCGATGGCGACGATTTTTCCGTCCTTGCCAATGTAGAACGTCCAGCGATTGGCGACGCCGCGATCATTCGGCACGCCGTACGCGGTAGCGACCTGTTTGGTGGGGTCGCTGAGAATGGGAAAGTCGGCTTCTTTCTTTGTGACGACCAGATCACCCAACTTCACCGACGTGGCTTTGGCGAATGCCTCGTTGTCCTCGAAACTCCTATCCCGAATCCGCAACGCAACGAAATGATGCGTACCGGATTCTAGCCGCCTGGCAACGCGGAGATCCAGTGAGGAGAACGGCGCGAAATCATGATGCGTCCGTTCAACGACTTGTCCGGCATTCCTTCTGTCGCTTTTCGATGAACCGCAATAGTTTATTCGGAGTATGGTCCCGCACCGCGAACCCTCGCTAGACTCCGCTCCCGTGCCTCACATTCAGCTGCCCGAGGGACTACCAGGTATCACAAGCGGCTTCGCGTTCCGTCCGGAAACTGCAAAGCCGTTGCGCGAGCTCGCTGAGACATTGCTGCGCGGCCCCAATTCGCTGACCAGCGGCGAGCGCGAGATGATCGCGGCCTTCGTCTCATCGTTGAACGACTGCCATTTCTGCCAGGCCAGCCACAGCGCCGCCGCTGCGCACCATCTCGATGGCAACTACACGCTTGTGGACGCCGTGAAATGTGACCTACTTCGATCTGCTCACCGCCCAGCCGGGCAACACCGGCCTAATCGTCGGCCAGCCCGGCGACCCGCGGACGTTCGGGGTCACGCTGCGCTTCGCGATCAAGGCACGCTCATGAAGAATCGCGCGCACCTTGCAAGATTCAGAGGGGACGATTTTTCGCAACTGGATCATCCACGCGGCGTAGGCAATACCTTCTGGTAACCGAGAATCTGATCAACCCGTCAGAAATGGAAACCCAGTCTCACGCCAAACTCGCTCGTGACGTTGAGGGGTTCGTAGGCGCCAACTTGCTCCTGGGCCGTCACGTCGTTGACCGTGAACGTTGCGGTTTCATAATTTACTGGCGAGGAGCTGACGTGCCAGCGCACATAATACGGCTCCGCCGACCAGCGCCTGCTTACCGGATACTTCGCGCTTGCACGCAGCGCCCACCCTCGCGACTGAGAGAACGAGACATCCGTAAAGCCATCGATGGTAAACGCAGGCGCCGTCGGCGTCGCTGGAACATCGCCGCCGCCCAACTTCGAGTCGCGGGTCTGTTGCCAGCCGTGGATCAGGAGATCGAATTCCAAATTGAGGTTCAGCGCCCCATGCGAAGCGACGCTGGTGCGCGACGTTACACCGAGAGGCAGGTAGAGATAGTCGTCCGTTCGGTATCCGGGCGTGCCGGTTGTGCCGTTCGACAAATGACGAAGACCCGCGCCGGTATACGGTGACCACGCCCATCGTTCTCCGATCAGGTCCTTGCCGGCGAGTGCGCGAGCTTCCAGATACCCGTCCTTGTCGCCGGTCTCGTTGCACGGCGACGCGTCGCCCACATCGAGCGCATAGCCATTCGGCGACGCGCTGTCCGGCGTAATCAGGAAGGGTGAGCACCAGCCGTTGTACGCGGCGCTTCCGATCGTGCCGCGCAGATCCGCCTGAGCAAACCAGTGCCGCCCCTTGTTGAGCGACAGCGTGCCGGTATAGTCGGCCACGAACTTGGCGCCGTGAATCGAGATGGCCTGAGCGCCAGGCTCGCGATAGGTGTAGCTGGCCACGCCGGCACTCAGCTCGTGTCCCGTCGGCGTCGCCAGATCGGCCTCAACTGTGGCGGATGAGCGCGTGGAGGGCGCGATCGAATCAGGCGGTTGCGCGAACGCCTGGGATGCGATCAGCGTCATGACACCCGTGACGAAGAATGTTTTCATCGAACTCCAGTGGAGACAGTAAGCAGGCGTGATTGACATACATGCAATTGCTGTTCCTCGGGTGTCGGGCCGCACTTTGGGCCGCCAATTTGGTTTTTCCAAGCAAATCCACCGTTGTAAGAACCTCCTCGATCGAGCGAGTTGGCTGCTGTTTGTTCTAGAACAGCGGCTTCGGCAGGCTGGCAGGGACAGTTTCAGGGACAGTCCCTACGTGCTTCAGAACGTCACACCCACCTGCAACTGATACGCGCGTAGCGTGACGAAATGCGTTCCGCTGAACGTCGACAGGAAGTTGTAGAGCGCGTCCTTGTTCGTCAAGTTGATGACGCTGAAGCGAACGCGGAGCTTCGTTCTGTCGGTGCGCAGGAGATTGTCCGCTCCGATTCCGAGATCGAGGAGATGGCGAGGCGCGACACGAGGGGGATTCGCGACATCGTCGGCCGTTCCCTCGGCAGGGATCCGCAGCCGCGTCGCCCCGTAATTCGACGCCGTGCACGTCGCACTTGTGAGCGGCGCATCGCGTGTGGCGATCTGATTGCCGCAGAAGAAGCCAATAGCCGCCTGTTGATCCGCGGTCAGCGCGAGCGCATCCTCGAGACTCGCGACAGCGCCGGCGACGAGGCCGGAATCGTACCGCCACGACAGCGCTGCCCAAGCGCCGGTCCGCTTCTCGAACAGGTATTGAACGTTCGTCGTGGCATTGAACTTCTGATCGTGGTCGATCCGGAAGTCGCCTTCCGGCTGCTCCAGCAGGATGCCGCCAACGCTGGGCGGCGAATAGATCGCATTGGTGTGCGCCATCACCACGAACGCGCTGAAGCCGCCGTGCTCGACCAGGTTCAGGCGCCCTGTGAATCCATCGATCCGTGAGTGATCCCACGCGACCGGGAACGCAATCGGTGTATTGAACAGGACTCCGAAGTCATAGCCGTTGTCCGTCCGCTTGTTGAAGTACCCGAAGTCCGCGACAAGCCAGCGGCCGAATCCCTGCTGGATCCCCAGCTCCACCTGGTTGCGTCGGCCCGGCGGCACGGGCTGGCTCTCACCGAATAACCCGTTGAGGCCGTACCCGGCCGAGAGCAGCAGGTTCTCGTTGTATGGCGTTTCCATCGTCCGCCCGTAGGAAGCACGCAGCACTGTTCCGCTTGCCGTTACGGCGTACGAGACCCCGACACGGGGCTGAACGAGCGTCGCCGTGGTCAAGCCATCGTAGTGGTCGAGTCGTACGCCGAGGTTCAGCGTCGCGTTGCCCGCCTTGATGTCGTCCTGGACGTACGCCGCCTGCTGCTTGATGGTGAACGACTGGTTGTACGCGAGTGGCGATCCGCCATTCGCCAGATCGAACAGTGCCTGCGCCGGATCGAAGTTGCCGTCCTGTCCCGCAAAGGCGCTGTCGGTCGGATCGGTGATCCCAAACGTGAACTGCTCATGGAGACGGGTGGCGCCGATCGTGCCGCCGAACTTCAGACTGTGCGCACCCAGCGTCATCGTGAGGTCGGCCTTTGCGCCCAAGTTGGTCAGCATCCGATCCCGACTCACCGTCGCCGGCGTGTCGTCCAGCGGATTGGGGCTCGGCAGATAGGTCAGGTGGTCCCGACGTACGAAACCATTCGCGGTAAACAGCGTGTTCGCGCCGATGACGCGGGAGTATCCCGGCGCCACGTTGAACGTCGCGATGTTCTGGTGCTGCGTCTGGGCGATCTGGTCGTAGGTGTTCGGCACGTCGAATCCGGAATGCGCCGCCTGGACGTTCAGATGAATCGTGTCGGTGGTGCCGCGACGGAAATCAAACCGGTCGAAGAACGACACTTGGTTGCCGGTATCGTGGAGCCCTTCGAGCTCCGGCGGATCGAGGAATCGATCCGTTCGGAGGCCGGCGGATCGAGGAATCGATCCGTTCGGAGGCCGGACAACGACAGGAAGTTGCCCACCTTGTGCGAACCCGCCCCGATGTTCACGTCACCGGTTGGACTCTTGAAGGAGCCAAAACCGAACGACGCACTGCCCGTGGGCTTCGCCTGATCGAGGCCGGACTTGGTGACGATGTGGACTACCAAGCTGCTCTTGTCGCCGTATTCCGCCGGCGCTACGCCCGTGATCACCTCCATCGACTGCACGGCGTCCTGCGAAATCTGATTGGAATACAGCCGGCTTTGCTGGTCGGTGATGGGTTGGTTGTCGATCGAGAACTGAGTTGGGCGTGGTCCCCCACGGGATGAAAGAACCCGTTCGAATCGGAGACGACTCCTGGCGACGCGAGGGTGACCACTTGGTTGAGCCCGGACGACGACGTTTCGAGCGGCAGCTTGGCGATCAGGGTTTGATCGATGTCGGTGTGCGCGCTTGGATCACGTTCAAGCAGATCGCCCGCGTGACCGACCACTTCCACCGCAGTCGTCGCGCCAGCAAGGGAGAGCGTCAGGTCCATCGTGATTGGCACGCCGGTCCGCACGTCGACGTCCCGTTCGAGCGTCTGAAATCCCTGCGCGTCAACCGTGATGTGATAGGGGTTTGGGCGGCAGATTGTTGAACACGTACTTGCCTGCCGCGTCGGTCGTGGCGGTTCGAGCGAATCCATGGCAATGCAACAGGTTACAAAGACGGAAAGGCAAAAGATCAAGCTGATTTACGACGGGGACATTGGGCCGGACCCGTGCGATTTCGCGGTGCTCTCGTTGCTCCACGAGTACCAGCGTCACGGGTTGATCGAACTTTTGGGCGAAGTGTGCGAGGTGCCCGATCAGTATGGGGCTTCCACACTCAGCATCTACAACCAACTCTACAAGAACGACGTGCCGATTGGGGGCCTACAACCCCAAAACCTGGAGCAGCCCGTTTAGCGACGACTTAGTCGAGCGCTATGACAAAGTGTCGAAAGACGAATCGAATACTCATGTTCCGGCGAACAAGACCATCTTTGAAAAGTTCGGCAACTCAGCCACCCAGACGGCGGATCAGGTGTCGGAGCCGGTGGAGCTGTATCGTAAGCTGCTGGCCGCTGCCGCGGACAACAGCGTGACCATTTATGCAGCCGGGCCGCTCTTCAATTTCCCCGTACTGTTGGATTCCGAGGGAGACAAGATCTCTCCGCTCACGGGGCGCGAACTGGTCCGACAGAAAGTGAAAGAACTGGTGTTCATGGGGGGCAAGTTTCCCGACTCGTCCGGGAAGGGCGACCCCCCCAAACATCGCCCAGGCGTTTGCGAAGATGCACGGCGCGGAATTCAACTGGTGGGCCTACGCTACCCCCAATATCACGAAGACCACGCTGGAAGCTCTTGCCGCGCTGGGCAAACCGATCACTTACATCGGCTGGGAGGTGGGATGGAAACTTCCCATTGGCAAAGAGCTGACGCAGAAACTTGGCCGCAAACATCCCACCACGGAGGCGTACTTCATGCTGCGCAAAGTCGATCCCAAGGCAACCGAGTTGCCGGCCGGCAACCCGGCGTATGACGAAGCCGCGCTCTTCTACACCGTGGAGGGGGGCGTGGGGGAATATTTCAGCCTGGTGCGCGGGCCGGTGCAAGTGAACGAAAAGGGGGGGAACACCTGGGTGGCCGACGAGAAGGGGAACGAGGCTTACGTGACGATCATCCCCGGCCAGGAACCAAAACTCCGCAAGATCCTGGAGCACAGGGTCACGGGGCAGTATTGAGCGTTACAAATCAAAAAACAGGTAAGGATGGCAACGATGGAATAGGTAAGGAGGACATAAGACGATACCAGTTGTACTTGATACTGACATTGGTAGCGACATGGACGACTCGTGGGCATTGGCAATGCTGCTCAGGGTCGTAAGCATCATGAGCATCCTTCGGGCACTCACCGTCGGCGCATTCGGGATCACCATCTTCCTCGCGGTGTTGGTCGAGGGCATGGTGGTCTCACGCGCGGATGTCGCGTACCTGTTCAGCAAGCCCGGCCGCCTCGTCCGGACGATTCTGGCGATGAACGTCATTGGCCCGATCGTGGCGATCATCGTGTGCCGGATCTTCGACCTGCACCCCGCTTTGATCGTCGCGCTCGTCACCCTCTCGATGACACCCGTCGGTGCCCTGTTCCCTCAAGGCATGCTCGCGCTCGTGAGGACGGAGCGCGGCGCGCACGCGCACGGGCTGTTCGTTGCGACGACGGTGCTGTCCGTGGTCCTCACGCCGCTGGCCGTCGAAGTTATCAACGTGCTCTACGGAGAGAGTTTTCATCTCAACCCCTTGACCGTTGCCAACGTGGCCGTCGGAGCATTGCTGCTTCCGCTCGGCATTGGGCTTGCCGTCGGACGCTTATTCCCGGCCGCGAAGCGGTGGGTTCCTGCGATCCAGCAAGCGAGCGGCCGTCTGTTTCTTCTCTGCCTGGTCGGGTTCGCGGTCCTGGGCTGGTCTCGCATCGCCTCGATCATCCGTGAAGACACGCTGACCGCCATCGCCGCAATCGTGATCATCGCGATTGGCGGACTCGCCGCCGGTCACTTCCTCGGCGGGCCTGACGAAGATGACCGTACGGTGCTCGCCCTTGCCACTGTCTCGCGACATCCCGGAGTCGCCATGGCTGTCGGAAGCCTGACTGGTGAACCGCTCGCGCCGATTGGAGTGCTGCTCGCCGTCGTCGTTAACGAGGTGGCTGTCGTGCCATACCGGTGGTGGCGAAAACGGCGGCAGCGACGAGAGCCGGCCCCGCCTCCGCCCGCTGGCGCGCATCGAGGTGTCGAGCGGCGGCAGGACGGCGCAGCTGAAACCGCCGCACGACGTTCCTAAGATTCCGACCTCAGGAGGTAGTCACGATGACCAAGACCCCTCGACGCGACTTCATGCAAGCAGCCGTGGGGACGGCCATCTTCATCACCGAGAACGGCTGCGCCGGCGAAGACGTGCTCGCCGACGATGGCCAGGTCTACGACACGGATCGGATCATGTTCGTCCGCGCGCATCTGACCCAGTTGCAGCGCGCGACGGCCGATGGTGTGCCGGTGAAGGGCTATTTCTACTGGAGCGCGATGGACAACCTCGAGTGGACCGCAGGATTCGGCAATCGCTACGGGATCGTGTACGTCGACTTCAAGACGCAGAAGCGGACGCCGAAGATGAGCGCGTCGTTCTTCCGAGAAGTCGCGAGGCGCAATGCGGTGGCGTGATCACGGACCCGCCAACTGAGAACGCGAATTGTGTAGAAATTGTGTAAGGTGGGCTCGAAACCGAGGACTAATACGGTGGTTTACGGCTTCACATCAAGGAACATCATCGGGACGTAAACGATGCGGGCGTCGAGTTCGATCCCGTTTTTATTCAGTGTTTTGGCGCCGACCGACGCGAAGCATCGAGATCAATTGTGTAAGACCCTTCTAAACTGTTCCGAGTCGTCACGGTTCGCGCAGGTTGTGCGGCTCGCCTAGCTGGGCCGGGCGGAGCGAGGCCCACTTCGGCCGTCCCCAGGCATCGAATGGTGTCTGGTCGAGGATGAATTCCAGTTCGTGGAGAGCCGACCGATCACCACGCTGAGTGTCGCCAAAAACTCACCGATCCGGAGCAGCATCTTCCGAGAGTCGGCGAGTGAGAAATGTGTCGCTCGGAAGCGTCACTTCAGCCGAACCGACTCGGAGGCTGCGCCAAAGACCGTCACCAATTCGAAAATGGGCTGAGAATTTCGCGTTGCCGTCCCCGAAGAGGCGATCACACCGATAAAATATTGCTGAATCGTGCGGGTTACGAAAGGTGCCGACCCGGGAGCTAACTTGGCTGTCAGGGACGGAATTCGCAACTACCTGATCACGGCCGCCTGAGGATGCTCCGGCAACCCATTCACAATCGGTCACTTCGGAGCCGACGTCGTTCGATGAACAGGGCATTCGAGAGGCCATTACGTTCTACGCAGAGGGAATGCGGACGGGCGATGTGGAGACGCTGAAGCGCGCCTTCCACGAGCAGGCGATCCTGTGCGGCTATCTGGGCGACGACCTCATCGCCGGCCCCATCGCCGAGCTCTATAACTGGGTGGCGGGGAATCCTGCCCCGGCCGCTACGGGCGACCCGTTCTCCTGCGAGACGCTCGGTATCGAAATGACCGGACGCGTCGCCACGGCAAGGGTGCGCGAAAGCGATCATCACGGTGTCGTGATCGACCACTTTCACCTGTTGAAGGTTGGCGAGCGCTGGTCAATCGTCAGCAAGCTCTGGGACGCCGAGCCGTAGCGGCTCCATCGCGTCCGCGATCGGGGAAAGTCGGGTGTCGCCCGACCGCCTCGAGTGCCGATCGCGGAGGCGTATCGGCTTGTAAGGTTCCGCCCCAAACTTGCGTTCATACAAGTACGGATGGGTGTCCCCAGAGCGGACGAGCTGGCTGGGTGTCAGGGATTCGAACGGGGGCGTTGAGAATTTGAAGGGCTCGCGGATTGTTTCGTGCGGCGCGGCCGGTCGGCTAATCGCAGCCTTTGAGACGCGATGACCGCAAATTGAATTGTGTAAGAACTGTGTAAGGTGGGGTCGAAACGGGCGACGATTACCAACGATTACGGGTTCACATCGAGGAACATTCTGGCGCCGTAAGCCGTTGAATCGAATGCGCAACGAGGTGTTTCAGCATCACTCTGTGAGCGTCACCCAATTCGCTTTCCAAGCGTGCTCCTTCAACCACTCGGACATCTCTCCGTTTAGAATCGACAGCTTACAAGCTCAACCCAAGTTCAAGATCGCAAATTGTGTAACGGATTGTCCCGCGATCACTTACCGCCATCGACATCGCGATTGGCGGCCCGGTGGGACCGCTCGCTGGCCGGCTCGGCTTGGATTTCCGCCCTGATCGAAGCAACACCAGTATAGAACGCCAATGGGCCGTCAAGACCGGGGAGTGTCGCCGATGTTTTAACCTCGCGGAACAGATCAGCCGATAAACCCGCCGATCTCCGTCGGCGGGCCGAACGTTTCTGACCTCGTTAGTCGTGCGCAGATTTCTGGGATCGCCCCGCGGTTTCTCGTCGACGATCTCGATCGAGCGATTGCGTACTACCGCGACAGACTCGGCTTCGAGCTCGATTTCAAGTATGAGTCTATGCGGGCGTCAGCCGCGACGGATTTGGGATACACCTCAAGCATGCGGCGAAATCGACCGCTGACAGAGCGCACCGGCAACAGAACGAGCATCTGGACGCGTACATTGCCGTGTCCGGCATTCGAGGCTTGTTCCGCGAGTTGCAGACGCGTGGAGCTGAAGTGATCAAGCCCCTCGAAGAAAGGCCCTGGGCATGCCTCCATTTCTACGTCGAGGACCCCGACGGCTACATTCTCTGTTTCAGAGAACGGAAGGTCTGACGCCTACCTGCGGTCGCGAGCGATCAGGGAGAGGTTCCGCGTCCGTTTACCTCAGGCCGTCGATGATGTAGAGCTCGGAAAAGAAGCGCGAGAAGGTGTAAAGGTACGACGCTCCGTCCGGGGTGACGTCAGCATCTCTCCAACACATGCCCCTCGAATCAGGGGGCGTTATGTCGAGGAACCGGGTCTTTCGCCCAGTGGCGAGATCGAGGCGTGTGATGGCAAGTCCCGCCGCGAACGGCGGTCGGCCCTCTGATACAAACAGCGCGGTGCCATCGGAACTGAATCGCAGAGGCCAGTCAGTGGAGTTGATACCCGGAATCGATCGCGGTTCACCACCCGCCACGGGATACAGACCAAAACGCCCCGATCCGACAGCCTGTGCGACGACGAAGAGACCATCCGGAGAAACCGCATGGGTCAGTTCCATGTCAGTGGTCGTAAGAGGCTGCGGGTCGCCATCGGGCAGCGTCTGAACGAAGAGTTGTCCAGCCAGGCCTCCACTGGCGGCCTCCATGACGAGCCGCTTGCCGTCAGGTAGAAACGCGGCCTGTCGGACCTCACTAATCGCGCCATGGCGCAGAGGCCGGACTTGTCCTGCTCCGGTCGGGACAAGACGCAAGTGCCCCCGCAAGCGGTGTGACTCACGCACAATACCCACTTTCCATCCGGTGAGATGTCCAGAGCGGTACCTTCGCCGAGCCAGACGGGAGGGGAGCCATCCGAGCGGCGCACGTAAGCCCGTCTCGCGGGTCCGCCTCCTTCGAGCGCCTCGTTGAAGATGAAAAGTCGACCATCATGAGAGAACCGGGCGTGGCTCGTTCCGTCCAGCCATGAGCAATCGCGCTCGATTTGGTCAGGTACGATCCTCCCGCGAGTCTCCGCGCTGATTCGGCCGTGAGCGACGAGGACACGACCGTCACGCGATATGTCGTGCAGATAGATCGTCTCACCCGTGTGGGCGACGAGGCGCTCTTGCCCATCGAGTGACAGGGCATGAAGCGATGATGCGAAGCTGCTCTTCGTCGCCGTGAACCAGACCTCCTTACCGTTTGGCGTCCACGCCAGGCCGCCGATCGAGGTCCATTCGCTCGAGACGAGCTTTCGTCCGTGACGGTCCATCACAACCAAGTGCCCTGGGTCGGGCGAAAACCCGTCGACGCCCCGTCCGGCTGGCCACTCGATGAACGCGACTCGATCACCTTGCGGTGACACGCGAAGACTCTCGCCCACGGTCCCCGGCGCGTCGTAAAGAGCGTTGCCCAATGGGTACTCGACTTTCAGGTGGTCACGACCTCGCAAGACCGCCAGACTTCCGTCGGGCCCACAGCACGCCTTTCGCACATCTTCTTCGATCTCCCGCGGCTCTCCGCCGTCAATCGGAACACGCGCGAGCGTGCCCTTCGGCAGGATCACCGCTATCTCGCCCGCCGCCGTCGCGGTAGCGCGTGCGTTCAGCCCGAGGGATCGAGATTCCACTGAGTCGAGTCGAACGGAATACAACTCCTCTGCCCGATTGCCCCATCGGCCGTAGACGACGGTGCGCCCATCCGGTGAGAACCGGGCGCAGCATACCGCGTCAGGCTGAAACGTGATTCGCTGAAAACGGGGAACGGGCCGTGCGGCAACTCTCTCGCCCGCGTAAAAGAGGGCCACGCCGATTCCGAT
>Ga0114129_10003152_pt1 | contig 23140 bp, 21 predicted proteins | sample RhiMetdeltSRZDD1_FD_80071 | JGI IMG/M metagenome (GOLD analysis project Ga0114129, IMG submission 80071) | Populus rhizosphere microbial communities from Tennessee, USA - Rhizosphere MetaG P. deltoides SRZDD1 (version 2) (version 2) | ecosystem: Host-associated > Plants > Roots > Rhizosphere >... | reverse complement strand
CTATCATCTGATCCCGACGCTCACCGCGGCCGAGAACGTCGGTGTGCCGCTCGATCTCGCTGGCGTGTCCGGCACGCCGGCGCGTGTGCCGGAGCTGCTCGCCGGTGTCGGTCTCGCCGATCGCGGTCATCACTATCCCGCGCAGCTCTCCGGCGGCGAGCAGCAGCGCGTGGCGCTGGCACGCGCGATGGCACTCGATCCGCCATTGTTGCTGGCCGACGAACCGACGGGCAATCTCGACTCCGCCACCGGCGGGGCGATCATCGACCTGCTGTTCGCGCTCAATCGTGAGCGCGGCACGACGCTGCTGCTCGTCACGCACGATGCCACGCTCGCCGCGCGCGCCGATCGCGTGGTGTCGCTGCGCGACGGCCGCATCGCCGGCGAGCGTCGTCGAGCGGCTGCGCTCATTCCGTGACCGCCGCCCCGCGGCTCGCCTGGCGGCAGGCGCGTGGCGCGTGGCGCCACTTCGTGCTGTTGGCCGCGTGCGTCGCGCTCGGTGTGGCCGCGCTGGTCGGCGTCGGATCGTTTGCCGCGACCCTCGACCGCACGCTGGCGCGCGAGGCCAAGGCGCTCACCGGTGGTGATCTCGAGATCCGCGCCGCGCGTGCACTCGACGGGGAGACGGCAGCGGCGCTGACCGACCTGCGCGCACAGGGCGCGCGGGTCGTGAGCGTGCGCGAGCTCGTTGCCATGGCGCGCGTCGCCGATGGGCGCGCGCTGCTCGTCGAGCTCAAAGCGCCGGGCGCCGGCTATCCGCTGTACGGCAGGATGCAAACCACACCCGACCAGCCGCTGGCCGTCCTGCTGGCTGACGGCGGCGCGGTCGTGCAGAAAGAGACGCTCGATCGGCTCGGCTTGCGAGTCGGCGACTCGTTCGCACTCGGCGCGGCGACCTTCACCGTGCGCGGCGTGGTGGACCGCGAGCCCGATCGCTCGGCGAGCCTGGTCACGCTCGGCCCGCGCGTCTTCATCGCGGCGGAAGGCGTCGAGCGGACGGGCCTCGTGCAGATCGGCAGCCGGGTCCGCTATCGCGCCCTCGTGCGACTGCCCGACTCGCTCGGCGCACGGGCCGCGCGCGAGGCGGCGGCGCGGCGCATCGCGGATCCGAGCGTGCGCGTCGCCTCGTACGACGAGGCGCAGCCCGGTCTGCGGCGGTTCTTCACGCAGCTCGCCAGCTATCTCGGCCTCGTCGGGCTCGCGAGCCTCCTGGTCGGCGGGATCGGCGTGGCGTCGTCGGTCGCGACGTTCGTGCGCCGTCAGGCGCCGACGATCGCGATCTTGAAAGCGCTGGGCGCCGACTCACGCACGCTGCTCGCGACGTTCCTCTGGCAGACGCTCAGCGTCGGTGTCGTCGCGAGCCTCGTGGGCGCGGCGCTCGGCGCCGCGCTGCAGCCGCTGCTCATCCGTCTGCTCGCGGGCTTCGTGCCGTTCACACTGCAGGCGCAAGCCGAGCCGCTGACGCTCGCGCGCGGCGTCCTCATGGGCGTGCTTACGACGTTTCTCTGTGCGCTCTGGCCGCTGCTTGCCGTGCGAACGGTGCGACCCAGTCTTGTCCTCCGGCGCGATGTGGATGAACAGGCCGCGCGCGGTCGGCGACCGTGGGCGGCGGCGCTGCCCGTGGCCACCGGCCTCGCCGCGCTCTCACTGTGGCAGGCCGGCTCACTGAAGCTCGGCGGCATCTTCCTCGGAGCCGCGGCCGCCGCCGTCGTCACGCTGCTGGCGCTCGCGCGCGGCCTGGCGGGCGCCGCACGCCGGCTGCCGCGCGGACCGTCACCGGCGTGGCGCCACGGACTCGGCAGCCTGCGGCGCCCCGGCGGCCATTCGGCGCGCGTCGTCGTCGCACTCGGCGCCGGCGTGATGCTGCTCGTCGCCGTCGCGCTCCTTCAAGACGCGCTCGACGCGCAGATCGACCACGAGCGTCGGCTCGAGGCGCCGTCGTTCTTTTTCGTGGATGTACAGCCCGATCAGCGAGACGAGTTCACGCGCGTGCTGTCGAAGGCCGGCGACGGTGTGAGGCCCACGCTGACGCCGATCGTGCGCGCCCGGCTGTCCGCGGTGAACGGCGTGCCGGTCACCCGCGATCTCGTACGGCGGCGCGTCGGCGAGGACCGCGAGGGCGCCTTCTATTACACTCGCGAGTACGCGCTGACCTGGTCCGCCGACCCGCCGCCCGGCAACGTGCTGACACGCGGCCGGTGGTGGGGGACGGAGCCTGGGCCGGCCCGCATCTCGGTGGAGGACGCGATGGCCAAACAGCTCGGGGTCGACATCGGGGGGCGGCTGACATTCGACGTGCAAGGCGTGCCCGTCGACGCGGAGGTGACGAGCCTGCGCAAGGTCGACTGGCAGAGCCTCGGCACCAACTTCTTCGTCGTCTTCTCGCCGGGCGCGCTCGACGGTGCGCCGACGACGTTTGTGGCCACCGCGCGTACGTCGGTCGCCGCCGAGGGCGCCGTGCAGAGCGCCGTGGCCGCCGCATTTCCGAACGTCACGGCGATTCCGGTCCGCGATGTGCTGGAGCGTGTCGGCGCCGTGCTCGGCGAGATCGCCATCGCGATACGCGTGATGGCGCTGTTCACCGTGGCGACGGGCGTCGTCGTGATGGCCGGCGCACTCACGTCGACACGCTACCAGCGGCTCTACGAGTCGGTGGTGCTGCGAACCCTCGGCGCCACGCGCGGTGCCGTCGCACGCGCGTTTGCGGTGGAGTACGGCTGTCTCGGTGCCGCGGCCGGCGTCGGCGGCACCGCGCTCGCGGCCGTCCTCGCCTGGATCGTGCTGCGCTTCGTGCTCGACACGCCGTGGCGATTCGAGCCGTGGGCGCTCGTGGCCGGCGTGGCCGCGAGCGTGGCGCTCGCCATTGCGGTGGGATTTCTCGCGACGTGGCGGCTGTTGGGCGAAAAGCCGCTGCCGGTGCTGCGCCGTGAGTGAGCGGCCGGCCTTCCAACCGCTCGGCCTCGACCACGTCGTCCTGCGCGTGGCCGATCAGGCCGCGTCGCGCGCGTTCTACGAACAGATGCTCGGCTGCACGCTGGAGTTCATCAACGAGCCGATCCGCCTCGTCCAGCTGCGATTCGGCGATGCGCTGATCGACCTGCTGCCGGCGGAGGGCCCCACACCGCCGCGTGGCCTCGGTATGGATCACGTCTGCCTGTCGATCCGGTGCGACGATCTGGCTGCGGTCGCGAAAACTCTGAAGGCCCGTGGTGTGGACGTCGACGACGAAGTCCGTTCACGCCGCGGCGCCTGGGGTGTCGGACCATCGATATATATCCGCGACCCGGACGGTTATCAGATCGAGCTGAAGCCGCGAGACTGACCGCGCCGGTGTCGGCAGGGACCGTGGCGGCAGCGGGGCTCGCCGCCCTTGCCGTCGCGATGGGCATCGGACGGTTCGCGTTCACGCCGATCCTGCCGATGATGCAGGAGGACGCCGGCGTGTCGATCTCGGCCGGCGCCTGGCTCGCCTCGGCGAATTATCTGGGCTATTTCGTCGGCGCGCTGTCCGTGATCGCGTTGCCGATCCGGGCGGCGCACGCGATCCGCGGCGCTCTCGTCACGATCGCGCTCACCACGTTGGGCATGGGGATGCAGGATCACTTCGCGATCTGGATGGTGCTGCGCACGCTCGCCGGGGTCGCCAGCGCCTGGGTGCTCGTCTGCACCTCGGCCTGGTCTCTCGAGCGGTTGGTGCCACTGCGGCGTCCCGCGCTCGAAAGCACCGTGTTCGCCGGCGTGGGGACCGGGATCGCGCTGGCGGGGCTCACGTGTCTAGCGCTCATGCGTCTGCACACGACGTCGGCCCGAGCGTGGCTCGTGCTCGGCATCGCTTCGCTGCTCGTGACGATCATGATCTGGCCGGTGTTCGGTGCCGGCGATCGCCCCACCGTGCCGGCGCGCCGCGGCGTAAGCCCGGCGCTGGCGTGGGATGGCGAGTGGCTGCGTCTGACGCTGTGCTATGGCGCGTACGGCTTCGGCTACATCATTCCGGCGACGTTTCTGCCGGTCATGGCTCGGCAGGCAATCGCCGATCCGGGCGTCTTCGGCCTCTCGTGGCCGATCTTCGGCGCGGCGGCGGTAGCATCGACCATGCTCGTGAGCCGTCTGCGAGGCCGAGTCACGTATCGCCGGCTCTGGATCGGGTGCCACCTGGTGATGGCCCTCGCGATCGCGCTGCCCGTGGTCTGGCCCGGGATCACGACGACGATCCTCGCCGCGCTCGGCGTGGGCGGGACGTTTCTCGTCGTCACCATGGTCGGCATGCAGGAGGCGCGCGACGTGGCCGGTGAGCGCGCCACGGCGCTGATGGCCGCCATGACATCGGCGTTTGCCCTCGGGCAGATCGTCGGGCCGATCCTGGCCAGCGCGACGCACGGTCGGGATGGAAATTTCTCCGCCGCGCTGCTCGTGGCGTGCGGCACCCTCCTGATCAGCGCGTGGGGCCTTTCCCAGACGTTTCCGTTTCACGCGCGACTGACCACGGTGTCTAAGTAGCGTATGGGCTTGCAACCATTCGAGACCGTGGTGACGGCGCATCATGCCGAGATCTATCGCTATCTGCTCCGTGTCACGTCCCGGTCCGGCGAGGCGGACGACCTCAGCCAGGAGACCTTCCTGCGCGCGTACCGGGCGTGGGACGGCCTGAACGACGACGCCAACGTCCGAGCGTGGCTCTTTACGATCGCCACCAACCTGGCGCGTAACTACTTCCGCTCGGAAAGCCGACGCCGGCGCGCCTACGCGGGCGTCAGCGACGTCCGCAGCGAGGTCGATCCCGCGAGCCCGGAGGAGACGCGCCGGTTTCACGAGACCCGCGCGCTCGTCGAGCGCGTCGTCGATGGCCTGCCGCTCAAGCAGCGGCTGGCGTTCGTGCTCCGCAAGCTTCACGACCTCGAATACGACGCGATCGGCAAGAGCCTGCAGTGCTCGCCGGAGAGCGCGCGGGCCCACGTGTTCCAGGCCCTCAAGAAAATCCGCCTCGGCCTCAATGGCCACGAACTTCCGATGATGGAGAGCGTGCGATGACGACCAAGTCCCCGTCCTGCCGCGCGATCGAACTCGATCTCGTCGCCACGGCGACGGGCGACGCCGAAGTAGGCTCGGCCGAGCGCGTTCACCGTCATCTCGAAACGTGCTCGCCGTGCCGGGACGAGTACGGCCGCTATCGCGCCGTCGATTCGGTGGCGCGCGCGCTGCGCCCGACGCCGCCGGCCGAGGCGCTCGCGAAGTCGCGCGCGGGTCTGGAATCGCGGCTGGCGGATCTCAGGCAGCGCCGCGTGGCGTATCGCATCTTTCCCTCGCCGCTCGGCCACATTCTGATCGGGCGCTCCGAGCACGGCATCGCCGTCGTCGAGTACCTGCACGGTGGCAGCTCGCTGCGCGCCTCGCGACTGGCCCGCGTGGAGGGCGTCGAGGCGGTACCCGGGGGCGAGGAGCTCGAGCGTCTGCAGCGCGATCTGCTCGACTACATCACGGGTCGTCGTCGCAGCCTCGACTGGACGCTCGACTGGCGACTGGCCCGGAGCGACTTCGAGCGCGCGGTGCTCGAGGCCACCGCGAACATTCCGTACGGCGCCGTCGCGTCCTACGCGGGCATCGCGCGGCGCATCGGCAAGCCGAGCGCGGTACGCGCGGTGGCGCAGGCGCTGCGCTGGAATCCGCTGCCGATCGTTGTGCCGTGTCATCGCGTGATCGGCACGTCGGGCCGGCTCACCGGCTACGCGGGCGACAAGCTTGGTCTGAAACACCAGCTGCTCAGCGTCGAGGGCGTGAAGCTGCACGCCGGACGCGGCGACGTCAGCATCGCGCGTGAGGCGATGTATGCGCTCGGCGAAGGCACGACGGAGTACTGCCTGCCGACGTGCGCCGACATCGGGACGCGCAGCCTTTCGATGGTGACGCTGTTCGCGTCTCGCGCGGATGCCGAGGCGCGCGGACTGACTCCCTGCTCCGACTGCCGGCCGGACCTGCATCCCCTCTCCGCGGCCTAGCTCGCTGCTCTTTCACGCTGGCCTTCGCACGGTGTCATACCGGGCGGAGGTGGATGATGGCCAAGCGAATTCTCGTCCCCGTCGCAGACGTCGCGCGCGCGGAAGCCATCGTGCCGGTGGTGGCGGCGCTGGCCCGCGAGAGCGGCGGCACCGTCCGTCTGCTCAGCGTGCAACCGCTGCAGCGCAGCCACTTCGACGAGTGTGCGCATACGCTTCCGTCGCACGGCTACGACGTCGGCTTTGCGGTCGACGCGCCGCCGCGCGTGCTCAGCTATGGGCACACCAACGAGGCGCGGCTGGAGTCCGAGACGCTCGACCGCCTGCGTGGGCTCGAGCCGCTGCTGGACGGCGTGCCGGTCGAGCGCGCAGTGCGCTTCGGCGACGTCGTCGAGGAGATCACGCGTGAGGCCGATGCATTCGGCGCCGATCTCGTCGCGCTCACCCAGCGGCGGCGGCCGTGGTGGCGCCGGGCGCTGGCCCGAATCGTCGATCGCGTGCGGGCGCGCGTCGGCGTGCCGGTGCTGGCGCTCGCGGGAGGCGCGCGATGATCGCGCTGGCGGGGGTCGTCGTGGTCATCGGCATGCCCGTGGCGGCGCTGATCCTGGTGCTCAAGGCGGTCGACGTGTCGCAGCGCCGTCGCGCCGACGTGATCGCGCGGCAGATCGCGGTGACCGACGCGATCCATGCCGAGTTCGGCGCCGTGGTCGCGCCGAACGTCCGCCGATGCGGACGCGGCTGGCGGGTGACGCTGCCGATGGAGGCTCGGCATCCGGACATCGCGCGCATCATGGAGCTGGCGACGTGCACGCTGGGTCCGAGCGCACTGGTCGAGGTGGCGGTCGTCGCTCCCTGGAGCGCTGTCTCCCGACGCGCTGCCCCTCAGAATAGGGAGCGGATGGCCTCGGCGATGTCGGCCTGAGTCGGAATCGTGGCGCGCTCGAGCACGTCGTTGTAGGGCATCGGCACCGCGCGCGCACCAACCCGTACAATCGGCGCGTCGAGCTCGTCGATGACCTTCTCGGCAACGATAGCGGCCAGCTCCGCGCCGAAACCGCTGCGCTTGACCGCCTCGTGCGCGACCACCAGTCGATGTGTCTTGCGGATGGAGGCCAGGATCGTCGCCTCGTCCAGCGGCACGAGGGTGCGCGGATCGATGACCTCGACGCTGATGCCGTCCTTTTCGAGGTCAGCGGCGGCGGCTAGCGCGCGTGCGACCATCGCCTGCGTCGCGATCACGGTCACGTCGGTCCCTTCGCGCTTGATGTCGGCGCGTCCAATCGGGATCGCGTACGGTTCCGCCGGCACCGGCCCTTTCGCCGCGTACAGCGCCTTGTGCTCGAGGAAGATGACCGGGTTGTCGTCGCGAATCGCGGAGATCAGCAGACCCTTCGCATCGTACGGCGTGGACGGCGCGACGACGACGAGTCCCGGGACGTGGGCAAACCAGGCCTCGAGGCATTGCGAGTGCTGCGCGGCGAGCCGGATGCCGCCGCCCTGCGGTCCGCGGATGACGAGCGGCACCGTCGGGCCGCCGCCCAGCATGTAGCGAAACTTCGCCGCCTGGTTCACGACCTGATCCATCGCCACCGCGATGAAGTCCCAGATCTGGATCTCAACGATGGGACGCATGCCGGCGATCGCCGCGCCGACGCCCGCGCCCAGGAAGCCCGCCTCTGAGATCGGCGTGTCGCGCACGCGGTCCTCACCGAACTTGTCTCGCAGCCCGCGCGTGACGCCGAAGATGCCGCCGATCAGCGAGACGTCCTCACCCATGACGAAGACGCGCTCGTCGCGGCTCATCTCCGCGTGCAGCGCTTCGTTGATCGCCTCCGCCATCGTGCGCTCCGGGCCGCCGCGCTCCTTCGGCTCTCGCGCCGGGTCGTGGGGCGCATACACCGACGACTCCATCACGTCGACGGTCGGCTCCGCACTGGCCGTGGCGAAGGCGACGGCGCGATCCATCTCGACTTCGACCGACTCCTCCAGGTCCTTGAGCCTCATCACCGATGCCCCGCCGCGCTCGAGCTCCGCCCGCAGGCGCGCGATGGGATCGCGCTCCATCCACTCACGCTCCTCGTCCTTCGTTCGATAGTCGGGAAGGTTCGCGCGCATGCTGTGGCCGCCCCAGCGGTACGTGAGCGCCTCGACCAGCGTCGGGCCCTCGCCGGCGCGCGCTCGCGCGACGGCGGTGCGAACGGCCTCGTACACGGCCAGCGCATCGTTGCCGTCGACGCGCACGCCGGGGATCGCGTAGGCGGCGGCGCGTGCGGCGATCGACTCGCCGGCGATGGTCCGCTTCGACGAGGTCGACAGCGCGTACTGGTTGTTCTCACACAGGAAGATGATCGGCAGCTTCCACACCGCAGCGAGGTTCAGTGACTCGTGCACGACGCCCTGGCTGGAGGCGCCATCGCCGAAGAACGCGATGACGACGCGGTCGGTTTTCCGCAGACGCGCTGCGAGCGCCGCGCCGTTGCCGATCGGCAGGCCGGCCGCCACGATGCCGTTGCAGCCGAGGATGTTGAGGTCGAGCGCGGCGATGTGCATCGAGCCGCCGAGCCCGCGACAGTAGCCGTCGACGCGGCCGAAGAGCTCGGCCATCATGCGATCGACGCGCGCGCCCTTGGCGATGCAGTGGCCGTGGCCACGGTGCGTGCCGACGATGTAGTCGTCGGCTCTCAGATTGGCGCACGCGGCCGCCGCGACCGCTTCTTCGCCGACGTAGGAGTGCGCGGTGCCTTTCACCAGGCCCTGCACGAACAGCTCCGTCGTCTTCTCGTCGAAGCGACGGATCTTGACCATCGTGGTGTAGAGACTCTCGAGCCGCTCGACGTCGAGCTTCATGGCTGACCTCCGGGTGGCGTCCCTTAAATCACGCGGGGTCGAGCGCGTCAAGCACGAGGACCCGTGCCCGAGCGCTACAATCGGCCCGATGCGCCGGACACTGCTGCTGCTGCTCGCGCTGCTCGCCGTCCACGGCTGCGGCGCGACGACGGCGCCGTTGCCTCTCACGCCGGCGGAGCGCGCGAAGCTCGACGCCGCTCAGCTCGATCTCACCCTCGGCATCGGTGAGCATCGCGCTCCGTGGGTGCGCGACGATCTCGTGGCTGCGCTCGCCCGGCGGCGGCTCTTCCGACGCGTGGACCGGCTGGAGGCATTCGGCGAGCCGCCCGACCTGACGGCCGCGGTGCAGGTCTTCGGCAGCCCCGACAACAAGCTGCCCGTCTGGACATTCCTGACGCTCGGCCTCGTGCCAACGGTCGGCAAGGGATTCGACGGCGTGACGGTGAGGCTGGCGGCGCCGGCCACCAAGCGGACCCTCGACGTCCGAATCGAGCAGCAGGACCTCATCGTCGTTGGGTGGGCGGGACTCGCCATGCTTTCGGGGCCGGAGTGGGTGCTCTCCGGCTCCTATAACCAGCGCATGTTCGATCGCATCGCCAGCGAGCTGGCTGCTCGTGCCGAGGCGATAGAGACATTGCCGCTGGTGGTGCGCTAGGTCTCTCGTCTCTCCTGCTGGCACTTCGCTTGCTCGATAGCGACGGCAGGAGGACTCGCTCATGCTGCGGATGCTCTCGGCCGTGCTCATTGCGCTCGCCGTGGCGGCTCCGGCCGCCGCTCAGGATCGCCCCGCCGCGGGAATGAACCGCGAGCAGAACGCGCCCGGCGCAGCCGGTCCGAAAGATTCGGGCGTCGTTCAGCGCGGCACGCAGCCGAACGCGGCCGAGGTGCGACCGGGCAATCGCGACGGCGACGCGCCATCCGCGGCGTCCGGCGATCTGGTCCCGCGCGAGGGGAGGCGGATCCTCGGCCTGCCGGTCGATGCCGCGCTGATCATTGCCGGCGTGCTGATCGTGCTGGCGTTGATTGCCGGCCTGGTCATTCCCGGCGCGCGACGCCGTGACCGCGCGCGCGGTGGCGGCACCTGGGGAGGCAGCGACCGGCGCGGCTGAGCCACATCCGCCCGGGCGTCATCGCCCGTAATTCGGGTGATGGCCCGCAACTATCTTCTTGCTCAGGACGGTGCGACGGTTTTAACTGAAAGCCGCCGCATGCCGGCCTTCGATCTCGATGCCTGGGTGGCGCGGTCGCGGGCGGTTGATCTGGCCGCGATCGATTGGGCAGCGGTCCCCCACCATCCCGTCTCGGCCGACACGATCCGCACGCTCCGCTACATGCAGGACATCGAGAGCCACACGATCATCTACACGCGCGCGCTGCTCGCCACGCGTGCGATCGACGACCCGGAAGTCGCCACGTTTCTCGCGTGCTGGCTCTACGAAGAGACCTTCCACGGGCTGGCGATCGCGCGCTTCCTTCAGGCGGCCGGACATCCCATCGGCGAGCGCGCGCGCCCGCGTGGCAGCGAATCCTTCCCGCAGTGGCTCGAGGCGCGAATGATCGCGCTGTTGTCGCGGGCGTGGCCGGACTTCTGCGCGGTGCACATGACGTGGGGGGCGATCAACGAGCTCACCACGCTGACCGGATACCGGCGGCTCATGGCCGTCGAGCCTCATCCCGTGCTCCGCGATCTGGTCGAGCGCATCTCACTCGACGAGTCGCGGCACTTCTTCTTCTATTACCGCCAGGCGGAGCGTCGCTTACAGCGGCGCGCCGTGGCGCGCGTGGCGCGCGTGATCGTCGATCGCTTCTGGGCGCCCGTCGGGAGCGGCGTGCAGCCCGACGCAGAGTTGCTATTCATGGCACGATACCTCTTTGGCGACGACGAAGGGCTGGCCGCGGCGCGCCGGGTCGACGAAACCATCCGACGCCTGCCGGGGTTCGGCCACGTCAAGCTGCTCGAAGCGTGGATGAATCGGTACGCGAGACCCACCCACGGCCATGGAGGGCGCAATGGCTACGGTCACCACTGAACACTATCGAGCGTACACGCCCCGGCCCTTCACGCGACAGGAGCGCGACGACGTCACGATCCTCTTCGGCGGCCTGCACTGGCGCGCCGAGCGCATCCTCCAGGGTGTCCTCGAGGGTGCGGGGTACCATGCCCGGATCCTGCCCGTCGCGACGAAAGAAGATCTGCTCACCGGACGCGAGGTCGCCGACATCGGCCAGTGCTGCCCGACGTCGTTCACGACGGGCAATCTCGTCAATTTCCTGAAGGGCGAGGCCGCGCGCATCGGCGTCGATGCCGTCAACGACAAGTACGTCTATCTGACGGCGGGCTCTTGCGGCGCCTGCCGCTTCGGTCAGTATCACCAGAGCTACGAGCTGGCGCTGCGCAACAGCGGGCTCGGCGCGTTCCGAATGTTCCTCATGGCCCAGGATCAGCTCGACCAGAAGGCGGCGATGGGCGACGGGCTCGACCTGAATCTGCCGCTGACGCTCGGGTTGCTCTGGGGCATCTTTCTGACCGATCTCGTTCAGGACCTCGAGTACCAGGTGCGCCCGTACGAGGTCGTTCCCGGCGCGACCGACGCTGTCGCCAAGGACAGCATCGAGTATCTGTTCCGGGTGTTCCGTGATCGTCCCAAGCGCTCGCCCTATCGCTCGGTCTTCTGGCATCTCACCACGCGGTACTTCACACGCGCCCTGCGCGAGGTGCATCGCAAGTTCGCGGCGATCGAGGTCGACCGGCTCCGCGTCAAGCCGACGGTGAAGATCACCGGCGAGTTCTATCTGCAGACCGTCGAGGGCGATGCCAACTACAACATCCATCGCTGGCTCGAGAGCGAAGGCGCCGAGGTGTACCCCGCCGCCATCGCGGTGTGGATGGACTACCTGCTGAGACACGCCCTGCAGCGCTTCGAGGACTACACCGGCATCGACAAGGGCGCGCGGCTCAAGCTGACGATCGGCCGCGCTGTGCAGGTGATCTACCGCCTGACGTTCAACCGGCTGCGCCGCGCGATGGGCAACCTGCCGCACGAGTTGCCGAGCCAGTTCGAGCTGCGGCGGATGGCCGCGCCGTACTTCCACAGCCGGCTGGACGGGGGCGAGGGAGACATGCTCGTGGGCAAGGCGTTGTGGGCGCATCACAAGAAGAAGGCCCACATGATTTGCGAGCTCTCGCCCTACTCCTGCATGCCGAACACCATGTCGATCGGCGCCATGGCCGGCGTCATCGGCAAACACCCGGATCTGCTCTACGCGCCGCTGGAGATCAAGGGCGACGCCGAGGTGCATGCGCTGTCGCGCTGCCAGATGATCCTCACCGAGGCCAAGAAGCGCGCGCAGCGCGAGTTCGACGATGCGCTTGCGAGCACGGGGCTGACGTTCGATGAGGTCCGCGCCTACGTCGACGCGCATCCCGTGATGAAGACAGCGACCTATCGGGTGCCACACGACGGGCGTGCGGCCGGCACCGCCGCGCGAATGGTCTTCGACGTCGCCGCGAAGCTCGGTCGGCGCGCGTCGTGAAGATCGTCGGCGTCGACGTGGGTTCCACCACCGTCAAGGCGGTGGTGGTCGAGGACGGCAAGGTCGGCTGGCAGGACTACCAGCGTCACAACACGCGCCAGGCTGAGAAGGTCGTCGAGTTCCTCGCCCGCATGGAGACTGAAGCCGGACTGACCTCGGGCCGCGATCGCGTCTTCTTCACGGGCTCGGGGGCCGGATTCCTCGCGCCGCTCGTCGGCGGCAAGCTCATCCAGGAAGTCGTCGCGGTCGCGGCGTGCGTGGAGCGGCTGCACCCGGACGTGCGTTTCGTCTCCGAGATCGGCGGCGAAGACATGAAGACGATCTTCTTCACCGCCACGGGCGCCGGCAAAACGAAGCAGGTCTACATGCAGTCGGCGTGCAGCGGCGGCACCGGCACGTTCATCGAGAAGACCGCGCGCAAGCTGCAGGTCCCCGGCGAACGCCTCGCCGCCATGCCCTACGAGGGCATGAGTCTGCACAAGGTGTCGAGCAAGTGCGGCATCTTCGCGGAGACCGACGCCAACACGCTGGTGAAGACGGGCGTGCCGGTCGAGGAGATCATCGCGAGCCTGTTCGAGGCCGTCGTCTATCAAAATCTGGCAACGCTCACCAAGGGCAACACGCCGCTGCCAGAGGTGCTCTTGCTCGGTGGCCCAAATCTGTTCTTCAAAGGACTGCAGGAAGCATGGCGCCACCACCTCGCGAAGCTCTGGGCGCAGCGCAAGATCCAGCTGCCGGAGGGACGTGAGCCGGCGGCGCTGATCAACGTTCCCGCCGAAGCGCTCTACTACGCGTGTCTCGGCTGCGTCGAGATCGGCCAGGGCGAGAAGCCCGAGGTCGGCGTCTACCAGGGCGCCGAGAAGCTTCGGTGGTGGGTCGAGGTCGGTCAGCACGAGCAGAAGGCGAAGGAGGGCGCGCGTGGCCTGATCGCCGGCGACAACGATCTGGCGACGTTCGTCAGCGAGTACGTGCGCTCGACACCAGCCGTCCCCGCGCGCGAGCCGCACGTGGGCTCGGTGCTGATCGGCTGCGACTTCGGCAGCACGACCGCCAAGGCTGTGGTGCTCTCCGATGAGCGCGAGCTGCTCTTTTCCTGTTACGCGCTCAGCCGAGGCAATCCCATCGAGGACGGGCAGTCGTTGTTCCGCCAGCTCCGCGAGGCTGGGTTCACCGACGTCGGTGCGCTCGCGCTCACGGGCTACGGCAAGGATCTGCTCAAGGACGTGCTCGGCGCCGACGTCGGCGTGGTCGAAACGGTGGCGCACGCCACGGCGGCGCTGCACTTCTATCCCGACGCGGACGTCATCTGCGACGTCGGCGGCACCGACGTGAAGATCATGATCCTGCGGCAGGGCACCGTGGCCGACTTCCGGCTGAACTCGCAATGCTCGTCGGGCAACGGCGCTTTTCTGCAGGGTGTGGCCGAGCGCTACGACATCCCGCTGGAGCGCTACGCCGATCGCGCATTCGAGGCCAAGGCGATGCCGAGCCTGACGATGGGCTGCGGCGTGTTCTTGCAGAGCGACATCGTGAACCAGCAGCGTAAGGGCTGGTCGGCCGAGGAAATCATGGCGGCGCTCGCCGCCGTGCTGCCCGTCAACGTCTGGATCTACGCCGGCCAGCTCCAGAACCTGCGCGCGGCGGGGCGCAAGTTCGTGCTCCAGGGCGGCACGCACCGGAACATGGCCGTCGTCAAGGCGCAGGTCGATTTCATCCGCGGTAAGGTTCCGGACGCCGAAGTGGTGCTGCATCCCTACTCGGGCGAGGCGGGCGCGATCGGTGCTGCGCTCTGCGCCGCCGACTGGAAGTCGCGCGGGCACCCCTCCGCGTTTCGCGGCTTCGACACGATCGCGGCCCTGACGTATACGAGCACGACGGCCGCCGAGACGGTGTGCAAATGGTGCCCGATCAACTGCACGCGCACCTTCATCGACGTCCAGCTGCCCGGCGCCAAGGGCCGGCCGTGGAGCAAGCTGCCGTTGGCCGAGGGCTGGGAGCGGGTCATAAGCGGCAACTCGTGCCCGAAGGGGCTCGTCGAGGACGTCAACGAGATGCGCGTCGTGAAGGCGAAGCTCGAGGAGGTCAAGCGTGAGTACCCTAACGTTGCCGAGATGGTTCGCAAGGACGCATTCCGCCGGGTCGGCGCCGGCACCGTCGCGCGCTAGCCTCCGCATCGGGGTTCCGCGCGTTCTCAATCTCTGGTCCACGCACCAGTTCTGGATGGGGCTGTTCACGGCGCTCGGCGTGGATCCGCGCAACGTCGTCTTCTCGTCCGACACCTCGGAAGAGCAGGGGCGGCAGTTCGGCAAGGGCCGCGGCACCGTCGACTGCTGCTATCCGGTGAAGTGCATCTCCGGCCATTACGGCGAGCTGCTCTTCGGCCAGAAGCAGAAGCTCGACGTCCTGTTCTCACCGATGATCTACACGCTGCCGTCGTTCATGAGTGGGCACGTGGCCAAGACGCTCACGTGCCCGCGCGTGATGGCCGCACCCGAGAACATCAAGGCGGGCTTCATCAAGGAGCGCGACGTCTTCGCCGACGCCGGCATCGCGTATGCGGCGCCGTTCGTGTCGCTCGACGAGCCGAGGCTGGTGCCCAAGCAGCTGTTCGAGGGGCTTCGCGATGTGCTGCCGGGGCTGACCGCCGAGGAAACGTCCCGCGCCGTCGCGGCCGGGTACGCCGCGCTGTCCGGCTTCAACGACCGGGTGCGGCAGAAGTCACGCGAGGTGCTCGAGTGGTGCGCGCGGGAAGATCGGCCGTGCCTCCTCGTGCTCGCGCGCCCGTACCACATGGATCCCGGAATCGGCCACGAGATCGAGGTCGATTTACAGGCGCACGGCTATCCGGTGCTCTGGGTCCAGTACGCCCCGATCGACGACGATCTCATGGCATGGGCGTTCGGCGACGACATCCGCGCCGGCCACATCAAGTCGCCGTTCGACATCCGCGACGTGTGGCCCTCGTCCTACTCGTCGAACACCAACGAGATCCTGTGGGGCGCCAAGTTCGCCGCGCGAATTCCGTGGATCGCGTGCGTCATACGCTTGTCGTCGTACGAATGCGGGATGGATCAGCCGACGTACACGCCGACGCAGCAGATCATCGAGCGCTCGGGCACGCTGTTCTTCTCGTTCCAGGATCTCGATTCCACCAAGCCGGCCGGGTCGGTGAAGATCCGTGTCGAAACGATCACGCACTATTTGCAGAAGTACGCCGCCGACATCATCGCGAAGAAGAAGACGGCGGCGCCGCCGGACTGTCCGCTCGGCCTCAGCGACGCGCCGACGAGCGTCGGCGCGTAGCCCGGCTCGCCAGACAGGCTTCGTACCGCGCGCGAATCTCTTTCACGAAGGCGGCCCGCGCCGCACGGCTCGCCCCCATCGGCAGGACGATCTCCGCGCCCCAGCCCGGACCGTTCTTGGCGTGCACGCGCCGGGGCGGCCGCGCAATGTGAAAGTGCATGAACGGAACGCGATGGAGCCAGAACACGCCTGGAGTCCGCTCGATCAGACCCGGCAGGGCACGAATCGACGTGAGAGCGTCGTCCAGATCACTGAGATCGGCGCGGCGAGCACGTGGCATCGTGCTGTTCCGCGACGACGATAGCACCGATACCCCCGTCACGCGCGCCTGCGGCGCCGAATCGCGTCGCGAAGCGCGTGACGAGAGCGTCGGTCGTGGCGTTACTTCGTCTTCCCGCGGCACATGCCCGTCGACGCCTGCCAATCGCCGCCTGCCGCCTGGCAGTCAGCCTGGTTGGTGATCGTCGACAGCGCGCTGCCGGTGCCGGTGGACGAGCCTGACGGACTCGCTGACGGCGAGGAACCCGTCGAGGACGGCGAACCCGACGACGAGGGCGCCGACATGGAGCCGCTGCTCGAGCCCGAGCCAGTCGCGCCCGTGCTGCCACTGCCGCCCTTGCTGCTGCCGGAACCGCCCGCACCGCTGCTGGAGCCGGCCGCGCCAGCGCCGCTGCCGGCGCCGCCACCCGCGGCGCCGCCGCCCGCGGCAACGATCGCCGGCGCCAAGGTGATCATCCCGATCAAGAGCAGGCTGAGCATCTTCTTCATTCGAGTTCCTCCTTGCGAGTCAAAAAGATCTGCGCTGCTGCGGGAGGAACTAAGCAATATCCGGGCCCCCCATTTCCTGCTCATGACCGAAAACCGGGTGGCCTGACCACGATACGCCGCTCGATGAGACGAAATGCAACGACGCCGACGATCGTCATGACCATTGCAGCGGCGGCGAAGCGTACTGGCGTCGCGGGATCCGCGGTGAGGTCGCGCACCCATCCTGCGAGCGGTTGCACACCCGCCATCACGAGGTAATACGCGGTGTACGACACGCCGAGACCCGTGGCGAGCCGCTCCGGCGGCACCGCGCGCGGCAGCAATGACGTCAGCGGCCCTGGCGGTCCGCCGATCAGCAGGCCCACGAGCAGCAGCCCGATCGCCGCGCCCGGCATCGTCGGCAGCGCGAACAGCAATGCGCCACCGCCGGCAGCGCCGATCACGATGAACAGATCCGGACGGCGCACGCGATCGCTGAGCACGCCGCCGAGCGGAACCGACACGATCGTCACCCAAATCGCGAGACTGATCTCGAAGCCCGCCTGACCGAGCGAGACGCCACGCGCAACGAGCATCGCAGGGCCGAACGCGATCACAGCGACGAGACTCGCGTTGAACGCCCCCCACGCGACACCACTGGTGATGGCGAGCCCGAAGTCACGCTTGCCGAGCGAGCTGCGCGCGCCCGGCGCCGCGCGCACCGGCGCATCCCGGAACAGCGTCGCCATGATCACGAGGCCGAGCGCCGCCGTGGCCGCGGCCACGAGCAGCGCTAGCCGCCACGACGTCGCGGTCGCCAGCAATCCGAGGGTGGCCGTCGCAAGGCCGAGGCCCACCGGCCACGCGGTCAGCATCACGGCCATCGCCGTCGCCATTTCGCGCCCGTCGAACCAATCGGCGGTGATCTTCACGAGGAGAATGTTCATCAGCACGGCGCCGGCGCCACCGAGCAGTCGACCGGCGGCGGCGCCGGCGAACCCGGCGCTCCACGCCGTGAGCACGCCGCCCACCACCATGACCGCGAGGCTCACGACGACGGCGCGGCGATCGCCGATGCGTTGGCCGATCATGCCGCCGACGAGCGCCAGCGCGACGCCGGGCAGCAAGTAGAGGCCGATCAGCGTGCCGAGCTGCGCATAGGAGAGACCAAGGTCGGCGACCAGCAACGGTCCGACCGAGCCGATCGATTGAAACTGAAAGCCCATCGACGTGCGCGTGATGAAAATGAGCGCGAGAGCGACCCAACGCGAGTCCATGTGTGGCGCATCATAGCCGGAGTCGCGTGTGGGTTGATCGCTCCTCGGATTTGGGCTTGCAGCGCGCAAGAGGTCGTTGGTAGAGTGGCGCCGTGTCCGACGTGCCGGATGAACGAGACGCCGATGCATGGAGGATATCTCGTCGTCGTACCCGCCGCCGATCCTGCGCTCTTCGAGTATCTCGAGCAGTGCTTCAAGGGCGATCCCGCCACGTCCGTTCTCGTCGAGCGTCGCACGAAGCCGCGGCTGTCCTCCCGCGCCGTCGTGCTGTTCCACGGTGTCACCCTCGTTCGTCTCGGTGTGCTCGCGCGGCCACTCACCCGCACCGTTTCATCACGACTCGATGACAGGAGGCAGACGATGAGCGAAGTAGATCTCGAGGATCGGCAACGCCTCGACCGCTGGCTCGAGGAGAGCCAGTACCTGCTGGGGCGATTGATCCCCGGGTACCTCGACGACCGTGAGCGCCTCAAGGCGCGTCTGCTCGGTTCTGAGGCCGATTCTGACCGGCTCCGCCACGAAGTCGAAGGCCTGCGTCGAGAGGTGGCGAGTCTCGTCGCCGAGCTTCAGCACCATCGCAACGAGCAGGCGGCGACCGCGGAGGCTTTTGCCGCGGTGCTCGGTCAGCTCAGCGATCTGCAGAAGCCGCTGACGGAAGTGCATCGTCGGTTGCAGACCGTGCACTCATCACCGATCAACGGCGCGTACTCCCACGCCTGATCTGATGTGAATCGACACCGGGAGGGGCGCGACCCGCCTCTCCCGGTCTCAGTCGATGGCGAAGCGTAGTCGTCCGTGCGCGATGCGGAGCGCGTCCTCGACTTCCGCGGGCGTGCCCGCGCGGGCAAAGATGAATCCGAGGTACTGCCATCCCTCCGGCAGCGGTACCAGCTCCTGACCGAGGTGCGCGCTGATCACGACGTCCTCTACATGCCGCGCCATCTTGGCGTCGTCCACACCATCGACCTTCCTGAGGATTCCGGCGCGGGGGATCGGGATCATCATCACGCCGGCCGCCGGGCGCTCCCGCTCCAGCGTCGCGATCGACCAGCCCAGCGCGTGTCTGAGGATGATCTCCTCCAGCGTCATCCCGGTGCCGAACCGCAGCGTGCGAGAGCACAGGCCACCGATCGATCGGGCGGCGATCTCGAGTATCCACGGGCCGTCGTCGTTCACGCGAAGCTCGGCGTGCACCGGGCCTTCGGAGAGCCCGAGCGCCGCGCAGGCGGCGCTGGTCGTGGCGCGGATCGCGGCCTGCACCCTCTCGGGCAGCCGTGATGGCGTGACGTAGATCGTCTCCTCGAAGAACGGGCCCTCGAGCGGGTCGGGCTTGTCGAACAGCGCCAGCACGTGCAGGCGGCCCTCGATCAACAGCCCCTCGAGCGCGACCTCCAGCCCCGGCATGTACTCCTCGGCCAGCAGATAGCGCGCGGCGTCGCCGCTCACCGTGACGTCATCGCGGGCGAGAAGCGCGGCGATGCGCTTGAACGCGACGACGAACTGCTCGGTCGTGTTCGTGCGAATGACGCCCCGGCTCGCCGACAGGCTCAGCGGCTTCAACACGCACGGAAACGCCACGCCGCGCGCGGCGAGCACAGGGTTCTCGCTGAGCGCGATGCGACGGAAGCGGGGGACCGGCACGCCGGCGGCGGCGAGGCACTGCCGCATCTGGTATTTGTCGCGCGCGGCGGCGACGGCGGCGGGCGCGCTCGCCCGCAGACCCAGCCGCTCCGCGATGGCGGCGGCCGCGGCCGCCGTGACGTCGTCTACGCCGACGACCGCCGCGAGCGGACGCTGGGTCGTCCACTCCGCGACGCGGCGGGCGGCGTCGGCGGGGTCGGTGAAGTCGAGGGTCAGCAGACCGTCGGGCGCCAGGGCTTCGAGCGTGCTCGGCTTCTCGGAGGCGCAGACGAGGTCGACGCCGAGCGCGTGCGCGGCGTCGACGAAGTCTTCAGTACGGTACGTGCGGGTGGGCAGGAGCAAGAGAAGACGCGCCTGCCCGCCCAGCGTACTCACGGCGAGCCGGTCAGGATTTGCCGGCGGTGTAGTAGGGGTTCGTCCCCTGCGAGTGGTCGGTCGTGTCGAGCACCTCGACCACCTCGGGAATCTCCTCCTTGATGAGGCGCTCGATTCCGGCTTTCAGCGTGACGTCTGCCGCGCCACACCCCTGGCAGCCGCCGCCCATGGTCAGGTAGACGCGGTTGTCCTGCACGTCGATGAGCTCGACGAAGCCGCCATGCCCCGCGACGGCCGGATTGATCATCGTGTCGATCAGATCCTGGACGCGAGCCTTCAGGTCGGGCGTTGCTGCTTCGGTCATATCGTCACCCCTCTTTCAAACAGGTACTTTACCTTCGTTCCCGGCGAGGGCCAACTGGCCCTCTCGCGGCTCCGCTCAGCAGAACCACGGCTCGCTCAGCCGCGGCGGCCGGCGTCGATCCGGCGCCAGGGCGATCGGCGCAGGAGCTTTGGCGCCCGCCGCACGTGCGGCGAGCGCGCGGACGCGGTCGAACGTGAGCGCGGCGTCCTCGCGGCGCTCGGCGGCCGTGGCGACGGCGGCCGCGACCGCGCACTGCAGCGCGTCGACGCGCGGATCGGGATGAGTCCACTCGTGATGGAAGGCGTCGGGCACGAGCCTCCCAGCGTGCGCGCGCATCGCCGGATGCTCGAGCAGCCACGAGCCGGGCGGCACCAGCAGCCGCAGCCCGTACTGCACGGGATCGGTCGCGTCGACGAGATCCTCGGCGGCGATGAATTCGAGCCACGCGCGATAGCCGTCGAGCGACGTCCACGGCGTGAACGCGACCCACGTGGGCCGTAGTGACAGGCCGGTCGCACGACTCAGCGCGAGGGCGGTCTCGATGTCGGCTCGCGTGTGGCCCTTGTCCAGGATCGCCAGCACCGCGTCGTCGAGCGACTCGGCGGCCGACACCACGAAGAGCGCACCGAGCGCTGCGAGCTCCGGCAGATGCTTGCGCTCAGCGAGCAGGTGCTCGATCTTGGCCGTGAAGTCGAACGTCAGCCCCGGGAATTCCGCGTGCAGCGCGCGGGCCACCGCCAGCGCATGACGGGGACCGTTGAGGAAGTCCGGATCACCGAACGTCACGTGCGCGGCGCCGGCATGCACTTGTTGCCGGATGTCGGCCAGCACGATGTCGCGCGGAACGACGAAGAATCGTCGCCCATAGACCGGTGGAATCGGACAGTGGCGACAGCCGTGCTTGCAGCCACGGCTCGCTTCGACGTACCCGACCACATGCGGGCCGCCCCCGCGGTCGAGATGCGCGTACTTCTTCAGGCTCGGCAGCGCGGCGCGCGCCGGCACCGGGAAATCGAGCTTGTCGAGGCGCACGCGCGGCGCCGCAACGGCATCGAGTCGCCGCGCCAGCGCGACGAGAGCGTCTTCCATCTCACCGGCCAGCACCGAGTCGGCGTGACCGCGCGACGTCAGATGCTCGGCGTTGAGCACGGCATAGTGGCCAAAGAAGCAGATGTGGACCGCCGGATTCGCCGCGCGGATGCGCGCCGCCGCGGCCACGCCCAGACGCAGCGCGGTGTGCATCGGCACGGCCACCGCGACGAGCCGCGCGCGCCGGACCTTCTCCGCGTCGAACGGCTCGACGGAGAGATCCATCACGGCGGGACGGTAGCTCGCGCGCTCGAGAAAGGCCGCCGGCCACGCGACGGAGAGGGGCTGGTGCCCGAGCTCGTAGCAGGCGACGAGAAGGATCTCGCCGGGTCCGGTCATGGGCCCAGTCTACGCTCGGCGCCGTGCTATCGTTGACCGCAATTCCACTCCGAGGAGGCGCTCGACATGCCGACCAAGATCACCATTCGTCCGAACGGCCCTTATCTAGTTGAGGGCGATTACGAGCTCATCGACGTCAACGGCGCCAAGATCGACACCAGCGCCCGCGGGCCGCGCATCGCCCTGTGCCGGTGCGGCGGGTCGGTGACCAAGCCGTTCTGCGACGGCACACACAGCAAGGTCGGCTTCCAGGCGGCCGAGGCGGCCGTCGCGGCAGAGAAGAAGTAGGTCATGCGCGGGCTCAGCCGCCGCGGGTTTGTCACCGGCGCCGTCGCCGCCGCGGCGGCGAGCACGCTGCGCGCGCCGCGCGTGCACGCGCAGAAGAAGGGCGGCGCGATCCGATTCATTCCGCACGCCGATCTGAAGGTGGTCGATCCGATCGCCACCACCGCGTACATCACGCGCAACCACGCGTACTTGATCTACGACACGCTGTTCGGAACGGACGAGCAGCTGGCGATCAAGCCGCAGATGGTCGACAAGTATTCGTCCACGAACAAAGGACTGAAGTGGTCGTTCACGCTGCGCGACGGCTTGAAGTTCCACGACGGCGCGGCGGTGACGGCCGAGGACGCCGTCGAGTCGCTCAAGCGCTGGTCGAAGAAGGACCCGCTCGGCCGACTGCTCGCCGCTCATACTGCCAAGCTCGCGCCCGTCAACCGGAAGACATTCACGCTGGACCTGTCGCAGCCGTTCGGGCTGGTTCTCGAGGCGCTCGGCAAGCCGTCTTCGAACGTGCCGTTCATCATGCCCGCCCGAATCGCGGCGACGTCGGAGAACGAGCCGATCAAGGACACGATCGGGTCCGGTCCGTTCAAGTTCAGCAAGGACGAGTGGCAGCCCGGGAACCAGGTCGTGTACGTGAAGAACGCCGACTACGTCCCGCGTCAGGAAAAGCCGAGCGGCTCGACCGGCGGCAAGGTGGTGAACCTGGATCGGGTGATCTGGCGCTACATCCCTGACGCGGCCACGGCCAGCTCGGCGCTCGATGCCGGCGAGATCGACTGGTGGGAGAACCCGCCGCTCGACTTCGTCCCGCGGATCGAAAACAATCCCGCGCTGGCCACCTTCATCACGGACCCGCGCGGCACGCAGGGCTGGATCCGTCCCAACCACAAGCACGCGCCGTTCAACAACAAGAAGGCGCGCCAGGCCCTCCTTTATATAGTGGACCAGAGCAAGTACCTGAAAGCGGCCATCGGCGTCGAGAAGTACTACAGGCCGTGCCCAGCGTTGTTCACGTGCGGCGGCCCGTTCGAGTCGGCGGCGGGCGCTCCCGTCAAGCCGGACCTTGACCGGGCGAAGGCGCTCGTGAAGGAATCGGGCTACGACGGCCGCCCGGTCGTCGTCCTCGACCCGAGTGACATCGCGCTGACCCACGGCGCCGCGCTCGTGACGCGCGAGCTGCTCGCTCAGATCGGCTTCAACGTCGATCTGCAGGCGATGGACTGGTCGTCGGTGGTCGCGCGGCGCGCGAAGAAGGACCCGCCCCAGCAGGGCGGCTGGAACATGCTCTTCACGTGGTGGATCGCCTCGGATCTGATCAACCCGGCCGTGCACCCCGGGATCTCGGGCGCCGGCGACGCGGCGTGGTTCGGCTGGCCCGAGAACGGCCGCATCGAGGAGCTGAAGGT